>JAABUQ010003698.1_pt1 | contig 27438 bp, 26 predicted proteins | sample 5560001 | NCBI WGS metagenome assembly JAABUQ01 (sample SAMN10711888, study PRJNA513371) | rock metagenome | isolation source: Antarctica rocks | place: Antarctica: Victoria Land, Finger Mt nord | collected 2015-12-18 | reverse complement strand
GTATAGCGTTGAGCTGGCAGTGGACGAGTGGGCGAGCGACGAGAAGGTGGAGAGGATGGGGGAGGTTGGACGGAGGGAGGTGTGGGGGAAGGCGAAGAAGAAGGTGGAGAGGATGCTGGTGGAGGATATGGGCAGTGTGATTACTTTGCAGTTGAGGAAGGGGTTTGTGGGGTTGAGGTTTGTGAGGAGGGGGGGTGGAGGGAGTGGAGGGAGTGGGGGTGGGTGGTTTGATTGGGAGTGAGGGGGTGGTTGGGAGTGAGGCGGGGGCTTGGGGGTGAAGGTTGTGGACGTGAATGGTTAGTTTTGGGTGTGAAGGGGTGATTGGAAGTGGACACCACGTCGACTGGGCCAGGGGGTGAGAGATCAGAAATAAGCTGTGCGTGGCTTACTCAACCCCTTTTCGAGGCCCGGATCTTGATGGATGTACATATCTCGTGCGAATGTGAATACTGAGATCGGGCCCGTCTTGCTCACCTCGTCTGGAATTACTTGTCTACGCGCACATCTCAACATCCTCCCCTGAGGGCTGGGGAATAGCCTAGTGGCTGTGTATCCCAACCCGTGGTTCACCATCACCTCCAACCTTGCAGTTCAGTGCCACATCCTGTCATCCGTTGAGTTTAGAGGGAGATATGCTTTGAATCGCACTGAGATCCTGCCGTCTCCTCCCCTTTTTTTTTTGTTTTTTTGTTTTTGTGAAAGGAGATATATTGGGATACACACTGGGGCCTTTCCCCCCCCCTCTCTTCGCATACAATTTTTCTTTTCAGAATATAAGAACCCATTTCCCGTTTTTGTATTTTCCCAGGTTTTTTTTTTAATCAAACGCCCGTGCGATCGGGGAGAGGTTCATATGATGGGAGCATGACGAGCGTCCCTGGACGTTCATGTTGTCTGGTTCGATATGCCAGCGGCGGTAAGTATCCGGTTGAAGAAATAGAGGCTTACGATCTAGAGATCGGTGTACTTGGAGGTTGAACCTCTTGTTTCCACACCGTCCCCGTTTTGTTCAATGGCGATGGAGCTCAGATCGTTAGCTAGTTAGTTTTAAGTCCATTGGGGATGTGAAACATACGCCATCACAGTTTTTTCCGCTCCAGCTGGACCACTGTATCAGTCTAGGTCCCAGGAGCAAACCAACAGATAGATAAAACGTACGTATACCTGGGCATCACACCATTCTCTGAACGCCCGTTCGCCAGGCTCGAAAGGCCTTCGATGCAAGGAACCATCTCCCGGAGCCTCTCTCAGGTCTTGTCGAAAGGGTTTGGTGAGAATTATTCATTTGCAGCGGAGTCAGCCATCTCAGACTCACCGATATCTCAGACTCACCGATATCTCTTGCTGCAGGTAGCCATCCTGTTGTCTGGTTTCAATTCGTTCGACAAGGCAGTGCTGCTCATCCAACAGTAACGTGTTGGCGAAAAGCTGTAGGCGAGTTACACGCTCGGGCATGGAGTATACCTCGCTCTTGATAAAAGACCATTTCGCAATGGTTTGTACGCCTTTCATCGGCGATCCTTTCCGGGGTTGGTTGGACTTGATATCAATCGTGAGTGTGGTAGCCAGGTCTTCATAGGCTCTCGCAAATTGTTGTATAAGAATGCTCCTCTGCTGTAACCACTGGTTGTTCGGACCGGCGTTGGCAGCGCGAAGTCAGAGTCGCTCAAGGAGTTCAAAGAGGGATTGGGTCTTCAATGCAAATAGTTTCGGTCAGCAGAAGCGTTATTAGTGTCCTTCGTATACTTGATCAAGGCAGACGTAGTTCGCAAGGCGACATCCACTACCTGCAGGATAGTTGCAGCTGCGCTCAAAGGATCCATGACGACAAGAGAAGGTAAGGTGTAACACACTAGATGCAAGAATGTATACTCTTGACATACGGAATTCGCAAGGAGTATCCAAAAAGATCATTTAGATGGCAATTCAGACCAAAGAACCTTGACTGGGAGAGACAGTCCGGTCTGAGTTCAAGACATTCGATCGGCCGCTCATGAAGGGTTCCTACTCGCTGTAACTACCTCTTGTAAGTCCGTAGGCAGCCCGTTTTGCCTCGTTCTCGTTTTGAAAGTGGAAAGGCTATTTTCGTCTACGGACACCGTCCCACTGGGCCGCATTTCATAACAATTACGGAGGCACGGAGGACAACACCAAATGTCCTGATTTGCGCTAGTAAGATGGTAGCAAATTTTAGAGCTGAGGCTTGGTGGTGCTGCCTAGAGCGTTCCCCCAATGGCGGTGCCTAATCGCTTGGTCCGGGAGGGGCTTATAGGGCCCAGTGCGGGTAGTTGTCCCTGAAGATTCGAGTTTGAGTACTATTCTAAGCGGGAAGTCTTTAGGTAGTCCGGGGGCTTTCGCCCAGGCAAACAGAGTTTGGGGCTAAAACAGCCCCGGGCCTACTTAGTACTAGCGCAAATCAGGACATTTGGTGTTGTCCTGTGGTTGCGATTTTTGATACGCTGTAACATTCAAAGTCCAATTGATACAAGACACTTTGATAGATAGCTGTTTCACTAAAGCATTACGCTGTCAGGACTGTTTCCTGGTCATACTTTACAATATTTCATAAGCTCAACTATTTTGGACGATGGTTGATTGGCGACGGAGACTCGTGGCTCAACGGCAGAGCGTCTGACTCCAGATCAGAAGGTTGTCCATGCAAATCGGGCCGGGTTCATATCTTTTCTCTTTTGACCTTCTGTATCCTACATCTCAATTTCAATCCCGAATCTATTTACTGGAGTACGCGCTGATACTTGAACGACATCGTTCCTAATTACGGCTTGATGACTATAGGGTCCCTCGGGTAGGGATCCTGCGCTTGCGGACCCTGTCACGTGAGAATGTCTTTGTAAGATAGTCTAGTAATCTTTTAAGCCGGACGCAGAGACAGGTCCGACGATGACTTGTGGGGCTACGATATGTGAAAGTCCAAATATCCAATGAGTACATCAGTTAGGAGGGAGCAGGCTTTGTGCAGCTCCATATCCATATCCAAAATGCAACTATAACACTTGTTCGATTGAGATACCCCGTCATTGAATACCATCCTGACTCAGGTCGGTAGAGGCATGGTTACCCTACCATTTCAAAGCTCTAGTATCCTCCTGCCCGCCTTGTTTGCTCCATTCCGTACGAGGCTATCTGAAACCGCGCATCCCAGCTTCACGGGTCGTTGTATTCTCAAGATTCACATAATATTTCCGCACTGCGCCTCGATCACGACAGCTCCAATCTCTCTTACCCTCTTTTTCAACTGAGTAAGTCTATATCGAGCTGACAAGACTGGGTTGGAGGCAGAGCGGTGCTGTACTACTAAGAGAGGCAGCAGATAGCCATGGGCTCTTGGTCTTGGGAAGTCTTGGTATGGAATTGGTGCTTCAACTGCAACAGTATGCATTCGACGGCGGAAGCACGACCAATACAAAAATGAAGGAATCGATGAGGAAATGTTCGAATTTGGCGTGCCATGTCGCCACTGAGCGTCGCTTAAAATGGCATATAGGCGCCTAGCCGAATAACTTGGAACGCAGTGACCACTTCTGTGACAATGGTGTCAACAAGCGATAGGAGGCACTAGAAGAGGTGCTTAACGATTATAAGAAGAATCTCTCTTTAGCATGTGATTCCTATAATTTGAAAGGATTCCCACGGCACATGATCTCGAGTCGGAGAAGCCTCAATGTGCGCATTCCAATATGTTTAATCCAACTATCATACCGGCTCTCAATGCCTCTCTTTCTCTACTATCAAGTCTAGCAGCTGTCCCGGCTCCAACTGATCCAGACTTATGGGAGTGCAATGGTTTTTTCGCGCATCCTCAACCCCCCGATATGTGGGACTGTTACACGGCGATGACCATGATGCCCGCAGGCCCGGGGCCTGTCGGCTTCACCATCGATCCCATCCAAGGAAAAAGTTGGACATCTGGTCAGTCTCTGTCCATTCCGATTCCGAAAGTGCAAGCTGAGGGAGTTTGAGGCATATGCGAAATCGTCCTTTATAAATCTGGGCAGGAATACCAGCAATCGGTACCTTTCGCTATCACTGGGGATACTATTCGTCAGATGGCATTATACGTGATTCAGAAATGTGTATCGGGGGTATCAGGGTATCAAAATGGAGGATACGTAACTAAATACTTAGACCACACAACGGACTATCTCACAGCCCCTGATACCGTGTTCCCTGGTCCCATGCGTGAGTCCCAATACTACACTCAACTTCCGTCTTCCTTTCAAGCTGACAGCCTTGACATAATAATAGCGGCAAGTACGATCTACCTGAGCTTGATTGTATGGAACAGACGGCTTGACGCCGAAGACGAGAAATGGAATGCCGGGAACTTTGACCCTCTCGTTGGGTCGGGGATCCATGGAATCGTCGACCTGGCTGCTCACGAAGCGCCGCCTGGAAGTACACTTCAAGAGGATCTCCAAGGTCGCAGTGAATACATATTGCGAGCGATACGAGACCAATCGGAAGGACGTGAATTTCCCTGGTGGGGACCGCCTCTTGCATTGCTTGCGCCCACTTTGGCTGGCTTTAATGCATCGCCTAACGCTCTGAACCTGACAGAGTCTTCTTATGTAGCTGGAGGGGCCACAACGAGCAAATGCAGAGATTTCTTAGCTATTGCAAGACGAAAGCAGGACTAGGCTTCTAAGACGGAAAGTGAAGATACAAGCTTGATTATAGTCTTAGGCTCTTGAGTAGATGAATATGTCACTTGCAGTATATTGTTCTGGGCTTGTCTTTATCTCTTTTCGCTCCACAGGCAGGACAATGAATAACACTACAGAATTTCCACGTGATTCTTCTTCAGTGTAAAGTCTGCGTGAGTGATATTAGATCTTCGACGAAATAAGGTGGCTAGGTACGGTTAAGTGAATGGAATGGAATAAATCTCTATGTAGAAATACCGGCCTCCTACGTATACATAGATATATTCGACAAGCTTGACCCTTGCCTCTACGAAGAATCAAGCTTCCGCTCGTGTCCCATACATCTACAGCTCAAGTAGAGTAAGAGTCTTCGTAATTTATTTATTTGTCTCTAAATCTCGCTGGTGGTTTCCGGAGTCGTAATTTCTGCTCGGTCTATCGATACTATTCCATAGCTCTACTTCTTATCTCAAGGCCAGTTGTATGCCAATCGATACGGTCTGGTTGCCATACGGTGGCTTATCGCCTTCGGTGAAAGGGTGGGTGCAGATCATGACGTTTCGATACACGACCCATAGGCCCGTAGCATTTGACCTACGACCACAAATCCTCCAACAGAAGGGGTGGCAAATAGCACCGCTGGCGACACAAATCTATCGAAGATCCGAAAAGCCTCCGTAAACCACTCTTGCGCTAAACGGTTTGATCCAAAATAGACACCAAAAGTATTACAAAGAAGGTAACTAGACCCTTTCTGTGGTATCTTTCGCTTCCCATGGTCTTGAAACGCGCACAGGATGGCACATGGATCTTACAATCTACGGGCTTCTCATCCTCCACGATGCCGGATTCCGCGTCGTTCGATGTGCCGGCTATTGCCGTTTCTGGACTCAGTACACTGGTCCCGTCTCCGGAATGATGAGGATCACTACTCTCACGTTCATCGAGCCAAAAGACAAGATCCCCACCGTCATCCATTCCGAAAGTCCCCAGTCGGCCGGGTATCGGAGAGTCCGAGGTATTCAGACTCTGATCAAGACGTCCGACCGTTCCATCGATTTCACCCCCAGCAACCCTGGCTTCGTCCAATTCCAAAGAGCGGACCAGGTAGAGCGTTGGGTAGTCGGGCACGATCAAGTTGCTGCTGAGGTTCATGATAGACATGATAACATATGGAATCACTGTTAGGCCAAAGGAAGCGTAGCCATAGCGTTGTATTTGATCACCCCGCGTATGGTACAGAGTTACGGAGGCATACATGGTCTGCACTATTGCGATGATGGCTTTTGGGACGTTGTAAGATGACGATATGTCGGCTTTTCCATGGTTCGTCATATCTCCCGTGTCGACTTTGGCATTAGATGGGAGAAGGGCAAGTTCATAGCCGCGAGGAAGGCTGCAATATCCGTGGATGTTGCAATATTGGGTATCTTGCAAATCGTGCGAAAACCCAGCTTTCGAGTGATCGAGCACAATTGTCCAATTTTTCGTCCATTGTGGTCTGAACTACGTTAGTTACACAAGTTTCGAACGCCAAGTGACGGTGCATACTGCGTCTTCGCTGTGGCCGGAATTGCAACGTTGGTCTCTAAACCATTCTGACCGTCTTCTAATTTTAATGGCGATCCTCGCGCCACTTCACCTCGCGTATGGGCCTTTGGGACCCAGTCGTCATTTCGAATAACAGTACACAAAGCCCCTGCACGAGCCGCTTTTAGTAGATCATCATCACCTGGCCACGACCAACGCCAGTACGTTTCAACGGCCCTCATCACTCCCGAGTGAGGCAAGAAAAGAGCAGCGACGACGTCGCCAGCCACCGAACGCCACTGTTGACCTGGCCGGGACTTCACGGTTGCTGCGTGAGAGAGGTAGTTGACCGCGAAGAAGATGAGGATTTGATACCACTTGATGGGGGTGCATAATAATTTAGGGTCTCCGTGATTGGAGGAACCTTCTGGAACGGAGATGGTGATGTTCCGCATGGGCGAACATTGAGCAATAGCACCGAGGTAGACTGCTACAAGGATCCTACAGCACGATGGAGAGAGCATTATCTAATGTGAAGGTCCAGAAAGGTATCTGGACTGTAGGTATTCCCTCGTCAATGAAGGCTGGTTCAGTGACGGGAGATAATAATTTAATAAGACTGGCTACCTTAATCAGCCATGGATCTCGAAAATAGAAGGCGGCAACGTAAGGCCACTTTTACTCCTGTCTCAGCTCTCGCGGACCAAGCAGCCCGTGTGCGGCACAATCACCACCTTAGATATTAAGGTACCCTCGGAGCCTCAGCACTTTAGTAAAAAGTGGCGGTGCAACTTCAGCCCTGAGAACCTACCTAAGCACCTAAGGTAAAGCTGAGCCTGATCAGAGTCATGAGGTAGTTAGACGTCAAAACGCCCTAGACCCGAAATGGGGTGAGGTCAGGGCACAACTCTTTCATCTTAGCAGCATTTTCTGTCTCGTCAGAAAGAGTCCAATGAGAATGCAGTCAAAGTCATCGTGTTCTGCAAATACTGCATCAGCCATGGGTACTATTTTGAGCGTGATAGAAATTTTGCGTTATTGCGCTGCCATAGGCTGTAGAAACTTTCTCTTGTGGAAACTTTTGAGGCATTTTTCATTGCTTTCGCACAAAAACCCGCGACGCCCCCTTCAATTTTTACATCTCGCAAATTTTCAACTCTCTTCCGAAAATACTTCCTGCTCTGAATATCCTTCTAAAGATACAAGTCTACATTCGATAAGAGAGAGCCAAGCCCCAAGTGACAGCGAGTCAGCCCCTCCGAAGGGCCCGCAATTCTCTGCCCTCGGTGACTAACTTTACACTTCCCAAGAGAAACGCGGGAAACAAGCAGGAGCAGAGACTCTTGCACAACAATTCTGGCGACTATTAAATCACCCCACAGACCAGCAGGCTCAACGACGCCTGCTGGAGATTACCGACCACCTTAGAGTTATGGTAGGAGTGAGTTATAGTCGTCATAATGTTCGTGTCAGAATGAATAGCAATCGCTAATATCTCGGTGCTGGTAGAGCCATACACCTGTCAAGCGGAGACCCTTTCGCACCTCACCCTGAAGAGCAATAAACTGTACGCCACGGAAAAGGACATCAACACCGTAGTTGTATCAGACCCCATGAGCAGTCCGTCAGCACAATGGACCGTTTGCTCCGCATCCTTTGTGTCCCAGGCGCCAGACATGCCGCTGAAGCTGCAGCCCCAACGCAGCACGTTGTCATAGAAAAAGCCTGCCAAGATGGGGGAGATGAGAAAGAAACCCAAGTCACTGTCGTCCCCAAGATTATTGACAATACCTACACCGTCGCCCCCAAGCCCTGGCGTCTCGACCGCTGGCTTGACAAAGTCGTCGAATGGTCCGGCAGCCAGTTCGTCTTCTTCATGATCCTCGGCGCCCTCATCACATGGGCCTTCCTGGGCATCATTTTCAGCGAACTTACGGACTGGCAGGTCGGTATCTCTGACGGGCAGGCTATTATCAATCTGGTATTTGATAGTTTCTTGATGAGGCAGCAACTCAACTCGTATGGGAGGACGTTGGAGGTGTTGGGGGTGCTGAAGAGTAGGGTGTTTAGTAATAAGAGGATGTTGAGGGAATTGGTAAAGAAGGAGCGGGAGAGGAGGGTGCAAGAGGGGGAGAAGCAGCATTTGGCTAGGATGGCACCAACGGCATTTGCGCAGTCGGAGACGAAAGAGCTCGCTCGAGAAGGGCAAGTTTACGAGAAGCCATCCGCAACAATCTGCCAACAACAGCAGCGAGCAGAGGAGAGAGTGCATCCGGAGTTTGCAGCAGAGCTCCCAACCGAGAATCTGTTCGGCCGGATCTGCACCACCATTTCCAAAATCATGGGCCACATCGCCACCGTCTCTCTCTTCTGGGTCGGCATCGTAACCTGGATTTCCTTCGGCCCCCGCGACCATTGGTCCAGCACTTGGTTGCTTTACATTAACTCCGCCACCTCGGCCCTTATGGTCTTTATCCTTGCCTTCTTAGCTAACATTCGGGAACGTCATGGTGAGTACTCGAACCGTTGCTTGGAGGCCATCTGGAAAGTCGACGCTGCCCTCGAGCTCAACTTACGCGTTGCTACCGGTGACGCCACCCTCAACCCCACCGTCAGTATCCCCGCCCCATGTGTCACCAAAATACAGCGCGTCATAAACTACTACGCAGACCTCGTCGGCGCCCTCGTCGGCATCGCCATCTTGATCCTCACAATGATCATCTGGCTCGCTATTGGCCCGGCCATGGCGTTCAGCAGCAACTGGTGGCTTCTCATCGGCACCTACGCTGGCCTCGTAGGCATGAACGATGGCTTCGTTCTCAGAAACGTATTCCACAAGCTGCGTGGGTATGAAGACGACTTGTTCAGTGAGGTCGGGTGGGAGGATGAAGTTGCTTTGAGTTTGCTCGATAGTCTCCAGACTCTTCCTGGCAAACAGCAAGAGCTCATGCCACAGCTGCCACAACAGCAGCAGGCATCGAGCGAAGCAATACAAACGGTGCCAGGAAATAGCCTCACAGAACGCATCTCCCTCCGCGTAGGCGCCATTTGCAGCCACGAGTACGCCGTCCTCCTTGGAGTCGTCACCATCATCGGCCTCATCATCGGCGCCAGCGCCATGGGCTGGAGTTTGACGGGGCAGTTGCTATGTAACGTCCCGCCAAGCATCATCGAGACTTTCTTCATGATGATACTGATCACCGGGCATAATCTAGGAGATCGGAGGAGGAGGAGTGATTTGGCGAGGGTGCATGCGAGGAGGTTGAGGTTGTTGAAGGGGGTTGAGGGGGTGGTTGGGGCTTGGTAGGGGGGGGTGAGGTAGTAGAGGGGTTGGAGGGGAGGGGGTGGAAGGGTTATTGGCGGTGAGAGAAAGGTATATGGTTTCATTGTGCTTGGTTCCATTCTATTTTCCATTATATTTGTTGCGTCCTGTTCATTGAATTTCGTTACCTCCGTTCTTATAGAGACAGAATTGAATCGGATTTGCAAACACTAGACCGTGAATATCCAAATTCGAACGGCAAATCCGCTTTTTTCTTTGTTCTCACTCCACTTCACTCCCGACCTGCTTCTTCGCAAAGGGTCAACCATGTGAAATTGAGGTGTCAATCGCCATGTTGCTACTCTTACCGCATGTAACTGAGGTCGAAAATGCAGAACGTGCGATCATATCAGTATTGACCATCTCAGACCTACATATAGACATTAACAAATCGCTCCATCACAATCCCCCCAACCTCACCGCTCGTTGAGCAGATCCATCCCCTCCTGTGCGGCCGCTTCACATCCAGAAAACTCGTAGTTCAATTCCCTCAGCCGTCGATTCGATGACCAGCAAGAGCCTACCCTCCAACATCGCCATCCAATCCCCAAGCTACCTCGTTCAAGAGTTCCCTCATTCTCTAGACTTGCGCCACTTCACACATTGTGACCACAGGTACGGACACACTAACGTGGCTGCGACTAGCGGTATCAAAACAGCAAGCGACCACGAAGGTCTGTCTGGCTTCTCATAGCCCTTCTACCTAGGTCTGATCACCGTTGATTCCGGGGGAGGAACCGTGGAGTTGGAGTGCTGATTTGAAAAAGGGGGATTTCGATGGCGGAAATAGGCATGTCCTGCTTCGGCCACTTGACTTTTATTCCGCGCGCTCTCCTTACTCCTACACTGGACTCGTTTGGGTTCAAGGAATGAAGCTTTTTGGTGATTATGAAAAAGAGCGGTGTTCATCTCCAGTAAGGGGCTGGTCTAGTATATATTCCTCCCCCACGAGCCATACTTGGTGTAGGCGGTCACGGGCCGGTAGAACTCCAACATTCAAGCTCCATTGCGATGGAAAGTCGGCCATTGAGCCGCACCCGCCGTCACTGATATATAATGATGTGATCATGGGTGATTGCGGCCGAAATAGAACTCGGGCGCTCAAGATAGCATTGGTCTAGAGGTATCATCAACGCGTTAAAAAAAGACGCACCTGCCCTAGAGAAGGAGGGACAACAACGCGCGTCTCACAGGCTCGCTACCGCGCCTCCCTCCACGGATGCACTCGTACGCTTCACAAGCGCAACGTAAAGCAAGGCGGCTCAAAAACATGGATCCACCCAGTTATCCAAAATTGCCCCTACACGCCCCTGACCTGAGTTGCAGCCCTTCCCAAAAGATAAAGTAAAGCAGTCTAATCACTCCTTCCCACCAGTCCAATTCCACCCACTGGGCATCCAACTAGCCCGATTCGCTTTCTTCCTCGCGACCACCTCATCCCGCCCTGCATCCGGATTCTCCTGCACCAGCCTAAGCGGCCGGAGCCGATTCTGTGTCATCACGGCGCCTGTATAATTATTCTGCATGCTGTTTCTGGGTGGACTACCGTCGACCCCACCGCCAGAATGGTCGCTGAATGTGCTGTTAGAGCTACTACCTGGGTTTCCACTCGTTGCCGTGCGATCAAAACCTGGGGAGCGAGAGCCGCTAGGAGGGCGGGGCGTGGTATTCGGGCTGACTGTACCTGCTCCGAGCGAGGAGGGAGTTGTGGCTGGGGCCTGCGGGGAGAAGAAGGAAGTGCGCGCTGCAGCACTTACGCCTGGGGAGATACTGGGGGAGAGCACGGGCGCGACTGAGCCCGAGGAGGGGGGGCCGCGGTACATGTGGTTTACGAGGGCGGGGCCGGTTGGCATGTCGGAGTTTGAGCGGCGGTGGGGGCTTGGGCGGACGGATTGAGATCGCGCGATAGGGATGCTGGGGGCGGTTATGGGGTCGGAGTTGACAGTCTCGATAGAGTCGATTTCGGACGGTGGAGGAGGGAGGTGGCTTGTAGGCCGCGGACGGGGTTTGTTTGGGCCGGAAACTACGGAGCGGGCACGTGCAAGCAAGGAGCCTGCGACGGTGTCGGGTTCGTCGTCTTTGGAGGGAGGAGGCGGAGGGAGTTCTTTGTCTATGTTTGCGGTCATGGGCCGGGGCGCGCCGGACATAAGGTCTGGAGTCTTATCGAGGATGTTCTCGAATTCTTTGTGCGAGAGGAGGCGGCCGATTATGTTTTCGATGTAGAGGGCCAAGGCTTTGTTTTGGTCTTTGAGCGACTTGACTTCGACCTCTAGACGGCGGGTGTCATCGCTTTTGCCTTCGGCAGATTCGAGCTCTTCGGTTCCTAGTTCTTCTGCTAGGGAGCCTAGGCCTGAGGATGTTTGCATCGCCTCCGTTTTGCCGAAGTCGCCGTTGAGTGTTTTCTCGCTCAGGAGGAGTTGGAAGCTCTCATTATCCTCTGTCAGGCGGGCGTTGGTGATCTTTGCCTCCATTAACTTCCTCTCCAGGTCCTGAACCTGTCCACCTCCTGTGGTATCCATTTCCATAATCTTGATCTGGGCGTCTGCCAATTCTAGTCGTAACGATTTGATAACACGATCCTTCTGCCCGACTAATTCTGACACTCCCTCTGAATCACGACGTTGAACGGATGATGATGGCGCGAATTGGCCGCTGGCTACCGATTGTTAGCTTGGATATTGCAGGATCACCGTGGAATTCGAACTCACATGTCCTAGACATGTTCTTGCCATCTTCTACACTGTTCCGCGACTCTCGTTGCGACAGACTCTCTTTTAGCCGCTTTATAGTAGTCTGCAGCTCCTCTTCCCTTGCAGTTTGCTCAGTTTTCTCCTTGATCAACGTCGCTCGTTCGCTTTCAATTATGTTTTCCAAATCTCGCTTTTGACGAGCTGCCTGCACAGTCTCTGCTTCGAGGTCTTCGACCTTCACAGTGCTTTCATTCAGTTGGTCTTCAAGCTGTCCGTGCGATTGCTGTGACTCATCTAATCTTGCTTGCAGCAAGTTCAGCTGGCGCTGGTATTGCTCTGAAGCAGTCTCTGCCTTCTGAACCCTGCTCCGGAGCTCATCCATCAAAGAAGCACGCTCAGCTCTTGCATCGTCGTCACTGACATCGTCAGACGCGGTAGTATTGGTATTGAGGAAGCTTGTCTGCGGCGAAGCTCGGGACCCTCCTCTGCCAGGTCTTGACAGTCCCCCTCGTAACGAAGGAGATCTACCAATGCCATTCATACTGGGGGTCTTCGAAGGAGACGGTTTCGGCATCGGCGTTCTGGAGGAGTTGGATTGGTTCGGAGGCTTCGTATTTGTCGAGTTCAGTGGCGCCATTTTTAAACGCTCATCCAATACTACTCATCTATCTCCCTTCCACAACGAAACCTGGATTCTTCAACACTCCGGAATGCCACTGCTCAAGGAGAGCCCGTAGACTTGGCAACATTCACGGAATGAAACATTGGGGGACTGTTGGTTCTTCCCAATTCTTTTAATTCTGTCAGCTTTTCCGGTCTTTCCGCAAGGACTAAGCGCAGCATCGATGGGGCAATGTTCTTCTTAAGAGATCAGACCTACCACCGGTATGATAAATCACAGCGAAAGGACTTGGACGATGGTTGTGACCGTTAAAGCGAATGCCAAGTTGTCTCGTACATAAATAACCGCAAGAGCCGCAAGGCACTATGATGAAGCTAGAGCAGCGCTAGCATTAAACCCTAGGGCTAGGGTGCGCTGTCCATGATAGGTGTAGTGGTCCGCATTTCAAATCAGCCGAAGTGCGGACTAAGCGAATCGGCCCAACGGTAACCCGAGCGAATTGCTATGACTCTTTTTGTCTTCTTCCTCTTCACTTTGCTCTCTTCTACATCCAACATTCCTACAAGTAAAGTTCGCAAGAAGTGCATTTCCCTGATACACTTCACTGAAATGGCACGACGCCCCGCGAGATGTTATCGCTACTGTAAGAACAAGGTACGTCTGGCCAATTTTGAAAAGCATCGTCTATCATTGTGGGGAACGAGCATCAAGGGCTCTGACATCTACTTGGAGACTTGAAACCCGCATGAACCCAAGACCTGAAGCTAACAATGCGTTCACCAGCCGTATCCCAAATCTCGATTCAACCGTGGTGTTCCAGACCCCAAAATCCGCATCTTCGATCTCGGCCGCAAGCGAGCCAACGTCGATGAATTCCCTCTCTGCGTTCACATGGTCTCCAATGAATACGAACAATTGTCGTCGGAAGCACTCGAAGCTGCTCGTATCTGTGCCAACAAGTATGCTTTAACCCCCCATTCGACTGAATCTGCTCTAACGCTGTGACGTAGATACTTGGTGAAAGTTGCTGGCAAAGAAGGTTTCCATCTCCGTGTCCGCGCTCACCCCTACCACGTCGTCCGCATCAACAAAATGTTGTCTTGTGCCGGAGCCGATAGACTGCAGACTGGAATGCGTGGAGCTTGGGGCAAGCCCAACGGGTCCGTTGCCCGTGTGAACATTGGCCAGATTCTCCTCTCCGTGCGAACTCGTGACAACCGTAAGCCTATCACCACACCTCGGTTATCTCTTCTACTCAGGACTGCTTCAAATGCTAACGCTGAGCCTCACTAGACCGCGCAACAGCAATCGAAGCCCTCCGCCGCTCGCAATACAAGTTCCCTGGCCGTCAAAAGATCATCGTCAGCAAGAACTGGGGCTTCACACCTCTCCGTCGTGAAGAATACTTGGAGCAACGTGCTCTGGGTAATTTCAAGATTGATGGCTGCTACGTGCAGTTCCTGAGGAACAAGGGTCCCATTGAGCGCAATGTGGCTCGATTCCCTACCGCATTCCAGACCGAGGAGGAGACGGAGGACTAGATTGTAACATGATTGGGGGGCTTGTGTTGGAGGATGTGACTATGGTCAATGGTTGTATGTCACACGCTCGAATAGCAATACTGAACTCGATTGAGCAAATATTTCCGTCTCTGTGTTCTCCAAACATCATTTCAATGAAGCTCAAACCCGTGATGTTTTCAGAGCAAGCTACCCCGATCGGTTCCTATTTCACATACCAAACATACCAAACATCAGCAGGCTTTCCATCCCCACGAACACCACTCTCCCACTCAATCACCTTCCCAACCTCCCCATTTACCTCCTTCCTATCCGCCTCCAATCCCCTCACAATCTAACCTACCACTCACTCAAATTACATACCCATTTCCCTACCTTCTACTCTCCACAATCCTACCCACTCCCACGATTCTCCTGAGACAACCAAAAAAGAAAAGACCAATGCACTACTTCCCCTTCTGGCCCTTCCGCCCCCCCCGGCCCCACTACCCCCGCTCCCACCCCCGCCCAATCCGCCACAACTCCACCCACAACCACCAACCTCGCCCCTACGCTTATCACCAATCTCACCACCACCACCATCGACCCTCTCCGCACCGACCATCCTACCAAGATCGCAAAGCCCACCAACCTCACCCTAAACCCCACCAACACCAACACCACCCCGCCCCACCTTCTTACCCCGTTCCCCACCAACCCCGCCACCACGACAACTCACGCCCTCATCCCCCCTCGCCCCCCCACCTAACCCAAACCCCAGCAGCCCTAGCCGAAACCAAAACCGCCCTCCGCCACGCAAGGCGGGAGGCCAGGTTCTGGCAAAGGCACTGCGGGGAGATGGGTGGGGAGTGATGGCTATGGTTGTGGTTGTGGTGGTGATGAGCAGGGGGAGGGGGGGTTAGGAATGGGGACTAGGTGGGTGGGTTGTGAAGGGTGAACTTCGAGAGGGGAGGGGAGGAAGAGGGAGGAGTGGTGGGGTTTGGATCAAGGCTTGTGAAGGGGGTGTTTGTTGGGGGAGAGGGGGAGAGGGGATGTGTGTTGTGGGGAATGGTAGGGAAGGAAGGGGGGCTGTTTAGGAGGTTTGAGGGGCTAATTCGAGCAGGGGATAGGGAAGGAGGGGGTGAATGGGCCTGGCTAGGGACGTGGAAAGCAAACACTTGAATCTATCGAACGAGCTTGTGTGAATAATAGAGGGCGAGAGACGCAAAACGGGCAACGAGGGATGAACCTCTCGCCTCTGACCTCATTCACTACTCGCTCACTCTACGGATGATTGATCTGGGACGGATCTCCCATGGTTATAGTGTTGAAAGCATAGAAAGCTCAATGATGAGAACGGCAAGAGAACGACAGGACGGCAATAATCCCACAGAGTTCATACTTACATCTAGTAGGGTTTTGTGTGCTATGCTTGAAGATGAGTGGGATGATGGGAATCAGCCCGCCATCAGGATTTTGTTAACTCTGGTATCTTCATCGGCCCAATGTCCACCCATTCTTAGCCCAGTCGGTGAATCCGCGCGCATGACTTGTTAGATGATAAACCACTCGGTCCGCTACCTCTTGGCTTCTAGCTCCGCGTCGTCTACGATTTAGTCGTTCATACCACGCCTTCCACCATCCACACTTTAACAGCCGCATCTCCACCCACACTGACCACACGATCTTCTCCTAGCCACGTAACCCCATTCACCCCCTCTTTGTGCGCACTTCCCACACTCACTCTGTGTCCAGGTTGGGCAACACTCCATACGAAGATATTGGTGTCCAACCCTCCACTAACAGCCCGTTTCCCGTCCGCATCCCAATCAATGCTAGAGACTCGGCCTGTGTGGGCCGACCAGCGTGTGATGACGGGCTCTGGATTGTTGGGTTCGTAAACGATTATTTTGCCGGACGCGAATCCTACCGCGAGATATTTGTTACTGCTTGGGGAAAATGCGAATGCGGTGATTCCGGACGGATGTGGAATCGTTTTGTAAGGCTCGAGAGATATAAGATACATGTGCTGTGCGTTGTCGTCACCAGCCACAGCGATATGTGTATCGTTGACTGCTACGGCACTAGGGGCGAAAGAAGGAGTAGGAAGGTGTTTGATGACTGAGTTGTCTTTCTGGGAGAGCATCGATATGCCTTTATGAGTCGCTACTATGACTGAAGTCGGTGTTGCGGCGACTCCTCGAGGCTGACCATCTGTTTTGGTGGAAGTGCCTGTGAATGTGTTCGCGGTGACATCGATAGTCCGGAGAGTGTCGTCCCACCCGATGCTGAAGATACGACCTTGGGAGGATGCAAGGCCAGAAACATAATTCGAGTGCGGTGTCCCATCTACGGTAGAGGCTGTGCCTGTTGAAGTGTCCCAGGAGCAGATACGACCATCGCTGCTACCCGTGAACAATATAAGCGATGAGTGGGGAGAGGGGCTTGCGGCGAGGGCTGTAATGTTCTTCTGTTGCCCCTGAACAACTCGTAGGGGTTTCGATGTCCCCTCGGAAAGATATGTGAGATCCCCGGCAAGATTGAGGCTTATTATTAGCCCATCTGATCTCCCGGCTGGCCATGCTATCCCGACCTGGTGGTCTGGTATACTGACTTTTCCTTCTTCACCCATTCGCCAGCTATGTACGAGCTTTCCAGTCTCGGCGTCCCAAACCTTGACTGTCTGGTCTGCGCTGCACGTGACAAACTTCTTCGAGTCCTCCGACCAAGATACCCCGAATATACTTCCGGTGTGTTGACCCTCCCCTATCTCCTTGCGTACCTCTCCAGTCTTGCCATCGTAGAGGAATATCTTTCGATCGGCACCGACACTGACCAGCGTTGAACCATCAGGACTGAAAGCCACTCCATAGATGTACCGTTGATGCTTCTTTACACTTGTATTGAATTTGAAGGGGGCCCCATGCAGGAACACCGTAGCAGTATCGTCGCCAGCGGTGGCTGCTCTCAACGGCCGTTGCTTCCCTATACTCACACTGTTGATCTGACTGCTATGTCCACTTATTTCACCCACAGTATTCCCACTATCCGCTGTTATGCAGTGTCCCTTCTTGCCCTTGCCATCACCCACTGCTATGATACGCTGGCTGTCTCCATCCCATGAGATATCATTGATGCGGCCACTTATGATTTGAAAGTCCCCCTTTGTGGTGCCTGCGCCCGTACAATCCCATACTCGGACGGTCCCTGAGACATCACCCGAAGCGCAGTAATAGCCTGAAGGGGAGAAGCGGGCGACCGTTGTAGTTGTTGTATGGGCCGTGTATTGGGTGCTAAGAGATGGATTGTCGATTGAGCGAAGGAAGATGGATTTGTTTGACTGTCGAGAATGAGATCCAGCGTATTCAATGGCAGGTTCTTAGGGTAGGCTCACAGCGTAAGCGATTCGTTCGCCTTTGGGATCCGCGGAAAGCTGCGTGGGTAAGCCTCGGGTGGTCGAAGGGGACGCAGCCCAGATCGCTTCTGTATAAAAGTGTCAGGCTGCAGTGAGTCAGTGCTGGTTCTGGAAAATCTACCTGCTCTGAGAGACATCGCTTCAGCGTCAGAATTATCATGTAAATGGCAAAGACGACGGTTGAAGGATTATATAACGTTGCAGCCTTAGCGCCTGCTCATCTATTTAGATGCGGAGTGAGTTGGTGCTTCAAAATGTCATCGCCCAAAGAAACAGATTCACATACTCAGCTCTCTCACTGCTCTACTCATCCATACGCACCTCCACTTCGCTTGCTGCTTGTTTTACATTTACAAACGTACAGGTTAGGCGCTACTCGCTCCTATTCTGTTGACTTAGGAGATTTCAATTGCTCTATCTACCTAGGAATACAGGCTCATCTATATACTCGGCTGATCAATCTAGGCCCTATAGATAATGAGGCATTTAGTGGAGCTGATATGCCCTGAGCATAGCCCTTGTTGTTCGGCATACAGCCTGGCTGACAGTGATCCTAGGATTGCGATACGCTAGACCTGATTTGGCTTAGTGCTGCTGGAGAGACTGCCCCAGCCATTCTCCAACATATTCTCTTGTATCACTATCCCCGTAATTTCAAACGCATCCTGCCGACTTGAATTCGTCAGCTTGAGACGGCAAACCCGAGCAGGATAGGGGGGACTGTAATAGGCTCTCTGACATGCGGAAATAAATGCAGAGCCGATGCGACACCCTGCTCCGGGCTTATACTATAGGGCCTCGCCTTCTACACTTGGTCTTCCTGTTTCTTCATCTATAATTGTTTACCGTGCGATGAATGCAGAGAGATCTCGGGGAAGTTATTCAACCCAGCGAGTATGAAGAAGGTCCAAAAACCGTCCGCCAGTATCATTCGGAACACGAGAATGGGAATTGACTGGAGTATTAGAATATGAGGTACATGAGTCTTAATAAGACAAACTCGTTTATGCGAGTAGAGAAGCACAATCCTGTTGCCGCTGCAGAAACGGATTCATCTTGAATTTTTGGAGAGAAAGTGTAAATTGGATTCAAGCCAGCTGACCCGCCTAGTCGAGCTATGTGTAGATATATCGCTATGATCCACGCCGCCGATGGGCGTCATTCACAAGAGCAGCATCCCACTCAAGTGGACCAAAGATGATCATTGTTCAAACAACAAAGTACATCCCCGCCAACACGGTTCCGAGACCCAGCTTCTTCTCAAACCCTTCCTCGTCCCACCTGACCCGGGCCATCATGCCCGGCTCAGCGGGGAGTGTCAGTTGACTTGTGATATCCTTACTCGTCATCCCCTCCGGCTGTTCCCACAACATAAACAGGTACCGATGCGGCGTCGAGATGGGCGGAGGCCCCGGCGCAAGGTAGGGCAGTACAGGCTTCTGCGTCGCCTCCAGCTTCAGCCAGCCTACCGTCTGTTCTTTGGACGAGAGCTGGAGGTCTGCCTGAATGCCGTGGGCGATGGGGCCCATCAAGGGCATCGAGGGGAACGGGGCGTCGGGGTCAAGCATGATAGCGATGTACTTCTTGGCTCGGTCGAGCTTGACCATTGTGGATGAGATGGAGAGAGTAGGCTGCTGTGCAGAGGTGGCTTTGGTGACGCTTGCGCCGGGTTTGGTGACGATGACGTCGGGGAAGTGGACGCGAAGAGGGGCGTCGCCGTGCTGGGCGAGTTGGGATAGGGTGTACTTCATGCTCTCAATTTGGGGAGCCATGATAGTCTGGTGAATGAACTCAAGAGGCAATTGGATGGCGAAAGCGCTCTCGCTTTGGCTGAGATGACTGTGGACGACGCTGAGGTGGAAGAGAAAAGCTTAGACGAAAGTACGAAATGCCCCGAGCAGTGGATTCTTGGAGTGATGAGTGTGCTCGGACTGGACCAGCTTTCCGTGGCGGCTCACAGTCATATATATATCCATATATCCATATCTGCAGATCCTGTAAGCGTCTTACCTCCACCTTATGTCCATAGAGTACTCAAGCGCCATCGATACTTTGCTCCTAAAATCAGGGGCTGAACGTTAGCGCTAGTCCTAACAAGGTAGGTTATGCTATCGCCAGGAGTGCCACGCCTGCGCTAATTGGTCAAAGGGATGCCGTCTTACCTTGAGGACACTCGGTTGATGCCTTCGCTGTTATTCCGCGATGACGGACTTTGACGGCTGTGAAAATGAAGAAAAAGGAATCCATCTTTGTTGAAGCCTTCTCAATTCGTAGAGGATCTGCTTTTGCAAAAGCGAAAAACCCTATCACTGACTGATCCATGTTGAACAAGCATGGTTGCTGTAGGATATAAGTCAAGACGCCTTCCAATATGGAGAACTTTAGCACTATGCTAAAGAGGGACGTTTCAGCATTTTTGCGGCGCATAGATCTAAGACTGAGAATCGCATAATGCTCTAAGTTGGCAAGGCTCCTGGTTCTGTCAGCACAGCCTCCCTGCTGATGTTTCCGGTCCTAGTTTCTCAGTTGGCTTTGGCTCCGGGATTGTGACTTGGGAAATGTTGAGAACGCGATGAATGTTCTTCTCTTCGAAGATTGGGCAACTAGGAAATCTTTCGTGCTGAATAGAGGAGGCATCTTTTCCTAACTTTGGCCGTCGAACTCCTTTCACGTGCCTCTTGCGATGCCGAAGGATCCTGAGCCTAGGCTGGCTGGACTTGCTTGAGAGCGATTGAGCTAAGCCCACGAAACGGCGTGCCATAGAGCCAGCGCTCCAGAGTGTGCGTGCGAGAGTACGCTGTTCGCTCGACGCGCTGTATCGCGCCACGAGAGTCAAGGGTAGGAACGTGCGGAGATATGCGCAGCCTGTGTCTTTCCGCATAAGAAATGACGAACAGTTCAGAATCAGTTGACTATTGCCGTCCATTGCTTCAGAAGAAGCAGAATATTGAGCAATCTGGGGGGAGGAGACTGTAGATAGGAGAATCCGAGCAGCGGAAAAATAGGCTACCGTCATAGCCGTAAACGCATCTCGGTATTGATGACCGCCACTGGAAGCTAGCTTGATAGGCTTATCTAGTCTGTTCGCCTCTTCCTGGTATTCAGCCCACAGGTTCTCGATCCTTAGGCCAATATCGTGGGAATACTTAATGGCATGGTCGTTCTTGTAATACCTTTGAGACAACAGCTTCTGCAGGCCAAACAGTTCAGTCACAAGTCGATCGACTACTAGCTGAGATCCGCCAGTTGGAAACCAACGCATAGTATTCCATAGGTCTGCCTCCATAGTCGAAATTTGACAAATAGGGTGTGCGGCCGTCAGGGCAAATAGCTAAGGCATGCTCGGTGTTGCGGAAGCTATAGATTGGGAGAGGGGGGGCCAAACAGCTTGATATTGAACGTGTACAGCAACCTGTCTGAGAACAGCACTTTCTTCAAGCTCCGAGCCTGCAAAATCTAACATTTTCCAGCAAGCTGCAAGATGCACAGCGTAAGCAGTAGGATTTGTGGGCCACATTGCCTCGAACAGTGATAAGATCGCAGATGTGCATGTCTTGGATATGATCGATGTCCCAGAGACTTGGGAAATGGCGCTGGAGTACCGTGATAGCGCCTTACCATACAGTTGGCAAGCCTTGATAACAGCTGCATGGTTCTTGGACGTCACACCGTAGAAAGCTGTGGCGGCTGCTTGCAGAGCAAGGTCCAGTACTGGTCCTCTCTCAGCCAATGAGATATCGTCAAGCGCATAGAGCCATGGTCGTATTGAAGGCCCTTCCTTGGCGGAGGTGAGGAAGTGAATAAATTGGGAAACCAGTGCTAGTGATACGATAGCTCTAGGCGATGGTTGATCAACTATGCAGGAAGTGGTACCCCGTCGTGATGCTGGCGAGGGTTGTCCATGACGTGCAGTGATAATGTCGGTCTGATTGATGATTATTGGACCATGTATTGGACCGGGACAGAGCCGATGGGCGAGAAGGCACTGTCGACAAGATGGCAAAGTACCATCACATCCGATGCGTCTTTGTCGGCATGCTTGGCATCCACGACTTCGTCGAGGCATGTTATGGTATGATTCAGACGCGCCTAGACAAGAGGAATAGGGGAAATGTCGCAGTTGACGTATAAATCTCGTTGAACTATCAATCAACTGACTAAATTCACCATTCAACAACGCCATCCTAAGTAGGTAATACTACTAGTTGAAGCTTCAATTGCTAACTGTATATACGATAGTATATCGCTGCCCTGGTTCTGCAGTATTAGGCCAGGCCCTATAGTTTAGGTCGCCGTTACCCCGCGTTTCTTTCTGGGTTTCTCGAATACTCAAATATATCTACCCTACTATCTATATTAATAACGTATAAATAGAGTATTAAGCAGTAAATATAATATATCGCAATATATATATAATAATTAAGAAAGCTGTTGGCCAGGTCCGATAACTTTTTATAATATTTTTAAATTTCCTATTATTTTCTTCTCTGAAAGGTTTAGTATTAAAATTCTTAATATTATTATTTTAATATTAAAAATATTAATATTATTAACCTTAATATATTAATATTATAATATACCTTTGCCTCTCCTTTATCTCTTTTTAATTAGCTCCTAAATAAACCTCCTATTAGTAGGATTATTATTAAAGCCCTCGAGTCTAGCAAAGACCTGCTTCCTCTAATAAAGAGATAGTTCCTCAACTTCTTGGAAAATATTATTAATAATAAAAACCCTTCTCGGCTCTTATACGAATAATATTATACTTATAAATATTAATTATAATACCCTAATAATACTACTTTAAACAAAAAAGAAAGCTATAATAAATTTAAGGCTTTGAATAACTTCGAACTTAACAAGGATAAAATAATCTTTCGGAAGCTAATAATTAATAAAGATATTTCCTTTTAAATTAAATATATTATTATTTTATTAGTTATTTATAATCTTATTAAATAAGTATATCTCCGCCTTTATTATATAGGATATAATAAGACCTGGTTAGAAGTTTAATATTTTTATTATAATATTATTTAATATAAGATTAGCTATTTTATAGAACTTTGCTAATATTATTAAACTAATAATCTTCGGTATATTAAACTACTATTAATAATAATTTAATTATTTAATCCGGCTTAACAAAGTCAAATAGATTTTATCGATATATAAAATAACCCCTACAGTAAATATAAATAGATTATAATAATAATTATAAATATCTCTCCCCTCCTATAAAGTATTTAGTAATATTTTGATATTTTGGGGAAGGATTTATAATAACGCCCGATTTTGGTAGCTTTATTATTAAGAAATAGTACTATAAAAGGAGAATTTTTGAATTATCCCTTATATTTTAGCCCTAAATCTTAATAGCCTTAAATTTGGGGGGTCCAAAATATATAAATATAGGGATAATTTATAGATCTATAAGAGCAATATCAATTTTATATCAAAATTTAATAGGAAATTAATATTACTTTTACTTATTTAAAAATACTTCTCTAATATTTTGTTCCTAACTAACTATTAAATATTATAAGACTACTTTTCTAAGTATATATTCTTATAGCCTCTTATTATTAAGGAGCTATTCAACGTTTATAATAGTCTCGCTATCTTCTTTATAACCTGCGGCCCTATTAGAATCCTTTAATCTAATAATAATACTAAGTTCAAAGAGGCCCTATTTTATCTTTTATATTATGATAATATTTGTATTATTAACGGTAATCCAAAATATCCTTAAATATAAGAAGTTATTAAAAGGGCAAATAGTATAATAAAAAACCGTATTAATAGTTAAATAGAGATTAATAAAACGTTTTATTAAATTTTAAGTTTAATTAAAATATATATAATATATAATTTTATTAAATATATTTTAATATAAATACTTCCTTACCAGGTTTATTTCGGCCGTTCCTTTGTTATTAATAACAAAATCTGGTTTGATCTTAAAGAGTAGAAAACCGTTATATTTATAAATAAAAATAGTAAGCCGGAGGACGATAAAGCTTCTATTAATTTAAATATTAATATATAAAATACCTTAGGTATTTCTTTTAACGTCCTTAAATTCTATATATTTATTTTGTCAATATTAACGAAAGTATAATAATAATTAAAACTAGAACTCGAACAACTTACTCTTAGCTAACGATATCTTAGTTATAATATAAACCGAGATATTACTAACTTCCCTATTTATATTAAGGAACAATATAATATATTATAAATAAATAAAATATTTAATAATAAAGCTAAAGGTAAACAGCTTAAAGAGCGAATACCTCCTTCCTCTTAATTATCTTAGCCTATTATATCGCTAACCCTATTTATAATCAATAATATATTAGTTTTTATAACTTTTATAATAAATACCTTTCAAGCCTAGCTATAGGCCGATAAAGAGATAACTCAGAGGCTTAATATTAAAAATATTAATAAGGGTAATTATTCAGATAACTTATTAACTAATAAAATATTAATTTTTAATAATATATTTTATTTTTGCCTCCCTTAAATATTCAGGCTGGTTTTTGGCTAAGGGAATAATTTATAAGCTTAATCTAACAACGCCAAATTTTAATAATCCTATTACCAAAAGTTAGCGTTATTAGACTATATTAATCTTTTTCTCCCCTAATATTTGATTATAAATTTACGGCTATAGGGAATATTTATAAATAAGATAAAAACAATATTAAATTTTAATAATAAAATTATTAAAGTTTAATATTATTTTCAATTTATTTATAAATATTTCTCTTATAATTTTTGAAAATACCTATTAATTATAAATCTTAAATTCTTTTATACCTTCTTATTTTCTTTTTTTACCTTATTTTTTTTTATCCTTCTTTCTTCTATTACCTCCGGATATTAACTTGTACGTTATTAAGGCTCGCGAATACCTTATTATTACCCGGGTATAAGATAAAGCTAAATATAATATTAAAATAGGAGCAATAACTTAGAAATTCTACCTTAAATATATTATCAAAATCTTGTTAAATAAGGGAGAAAGAGTTTTTATTATAAATAATAAAACAATTTATATTCGTATCCTTAGCTATTATTGATAGATTTATATATTATAAATATAATATAATATTATCAATTATAAATACTCGGCGAAAAATATAATATTAATTTCGATAGTATTAGCTAATACAATTGAGATCCCTAATAATTTAATAAAGATCTCCTTAAAAAGGGCTACTCGGAAGGAATTAAGAGCAAAAGTATTAAGAATATTTTATCGATATAGAAACTCCCCTTATAGCAAACGATATACTTATAGAAAAACTAGAAAACAATATATATTCTTTTGTTATAATCCTAATACTTTATATAAAAATAAGGCTAGGGGGCCAGATTTCAATATTTATATTATAATAAATATTAATTAAGATAATAGGGAAGTAAGAAATAATATAAGAGAAAATATTAGTAAGGGTTGAAATATATTTTTCAAATTTTTTTGATAATAATACCGTTATAATTGTAATACAACTTTAATAAGTACTCGCCCTTTATTTGTATATACGTAACTAGTACCGAGCCGATTATAAAGTACTTTGAATATATAATTATCGTTATAAATAGATTTTTCGGTTTTTGATTAATAATAATAAATAATTGAATATTACTAGTTTAAATTATTATTAATATTATTAATAATTATTTATATAACTAATTATTTAATAGAGTATAAAATACTATTATATAGACTTTAAATAAATACTTATTAAATATAGGAATAATTGCGTTAATAGCTCGCTATTACTATTTTGCGTACTTAATATATTAACTTAGCTACTCTAGAGAAATCGGGGTTTTGGACCTAAAAGTATTTTAAAACGATCGGTTATTCCGTCGGATTTTAATAGCAAAATAATATAAACTTAACGAAAGTAGCGGTTATTACCGGGCAATTATTAAGGGCGAAAAAATTCTTTATTACAAATTTTTTTTTAGTATATATTGTTTTGGGTATTTTGTAATAACAACGTTATAATTGCTTAGAGGAATATAGCAGATATTATATTAAACCCTTATTAATACTATATTATATACTAATTAGTATTAAGGGAAAAGTAATAATTAATTGAATAATCAATCAACTAACTATTACTCTATTAACTAGGTAATTAATTAATTAATTATAATAGTCAGTTGATTAGCCAATTACCTACAGTAATATACAGTAGTACGTTGAATTGACAATCCAATATCAGTTGATTGACTATTCAACGAGATTTATACGTCAACTGCGACAGAAACCATGCAGTGAAGCGTCAACTTAGTGTCTATCTGTCAGCTGTCATTGCCCCTATTTTCCCTTGTCAGCCCGTTTTTCCTATTTTGCTTTCTCTAGGGTTATTTGGACCCTTAATCATACTACCAAAACATTATTATTATACTACCTATTCTCTACTTTATCAGGCGAAGCAGTTGGTATAAAATAGGGCTAAAGATATTTATTTATCCCTATTTAAAGCTTTATTATTATATATATTAAAATATTATATATTATTATATATTAATTAAATAATTTAATTTTAAATATATTTAATAATTATAAATCCGGAATATATTATTAATTTATTATATTAAATTTATTTAATTAATTTATTAAATTATTATTATAATTATTTAATATTATTAAGCTTAAATAAATATAATTTATATTAAAATTATTTTTAAATTATTTGAATATTTTTAATATTATATTTTCTATTATTTTTATTATTTTTATATTTTTTATATTTATTAATATAAATAATTAATTCTAATAAATCTTAAATATTAAAAATAAAATAATATTTATTAAAATTTAATACTTTATTAACCTTAAAATATTTAAGGAACTTTCTTATTTATTATAAATATTTCTTATTATATTATTTGTAAAATAAATTAATTAATTAATTAAATATAAAAATTATATATTTAAAGAAATATATAAAATATTTAATATTAAATATAATTATAAAAAGAAATATTATTTAAATTAAATATAAATTTTATAAATTTTATAAATTTTATTATAAATTTTATTAATTATATTATTCTTTATTAAGCTTTTAAAAGCCTTAAATATTAATTAATATTTATTATATATTAAAAAGATTAAAAGTTAATATTAAGGTATATAGTAAATAGCAATATAAAGTATAATAACTAAAGATAGCTATTATAATAATAGAGTACAAGTAGAACGCAATAGATAAATAATTACTATCAGTTTTATCCTTTAGGAGGATAAAAGAACTAACAGCTATTATTAAAAGAATAAGGGATTTTTAGAATAATAAAGTAAAGTTTTAAAGCAAGGTAAATATAAAGTTATTTTGTTCCCTAAAGCTTTTAATAATAAATTTAATATTAATATAATTTTTAATTATATATCGAAATATATATAAAATATATATATAATATTAAAACTTATATATAGCCTTATAATTATCTTTTTTTTAAGATATTAATCCTTAATACCTTAAATAGTAAAATAATATTTTTTAAGCTTATTAAAAACCTTTTATTATAAATATTATAAGGGGAAAAGAATCTTAATATATTTTATATAATTTTTATATATATAATATTTTTATTATATATATATTTATAAATATAATATTTTAAAACCTTTTTAAATTTATAAAAAATATAAAAAAAAAGAATATA
>JAABUQ010003697.1_pt1 | contig 27452 bp, 21 predicted proteins | sample 5560001 | NCBI WGS metagenome assembly JAABUQ01 (sample SAMN10711888, study PRJNA513371) | rock metagenome | isolation source: Antarctica rocks | place: Antarctica: Victoria Land, Finger Mt nord | collected 2015-12-18 | reverse complement strand
TGGTTGACCGGGCTTACGACGACGCCCTGGCCGTGGGTATAGACCAGGTGGATGTTCTGCCAGGTCCGCGCGACCTGCGCCAGACTTGTCGGGTCAATCTCGCGGGTGGCCAGCATCACTTGCTGCCGGCCGCCGCGAAGCGCGTACCGGTCGACGTCGATATCGGCGAACTCGTAGTACTGGCGGATCCGCTGCAGCTGGTTGTAGGCGGCCATCAGCGGTCGCCAGTCGGTGATCCGGACGTCGGCCAGGGCAGGCTGATTCCGCGCCAGGATGCCAGCATCCAGGGTGCCGTCGCCGGTCAGGTCGCGCACGTCGATCCGGTCGAGGTCCATGGCTCGGCGGGTCGAGATGATGTTGTTCTGGATATACGCTCCCTCGGCGGCGAGTTGATTGGGCCGTACGGCGAGCTGCTCGTACAGACCTGGCCAGATCTCGCCCAGGACGAAGCCGGTCCCGATCCACAGGATCGGCACCGCGGCAGCCGTCAGCAGGAAACCGGTAGACGCGCCGGTGGTTGGCCGAACGGCGACCAGAAGCAGCAGAGCGGCGAGCACCAGCGCCACGCCGGCCATGATCGTGTTGGCCGGGTAGATCGCATGCATGTCCGTGGCGCTGGCGCCAAAGACCACGCCGCGGTTCGAGTAGACCAGCTCCCAGTTGTTGAGCCAGTAGGACCCGGCGATCAACACCAGAAAGACGGCTCCCAGCACGGCCAGGTGCCGAACGCCGGGAGCGAGCAGAGGGTGATGGCGCAGGTTTCGCTCGCGAGCGATGAACGGGAACGGGCGAGCGGAATTGATCGACGGCTCGATGGACGCCAGGCCGAGCGCGTACACCAGCGCGACGACCAGGAGTACGACGATCGTCAGTCCGGTGAGCCAGCTTCGGGCGGCGGCCAGGGCTGGCAGCGTCCAAACGTAGAAGGCGACGTCCTGGTTGAACGTGGGATCCGTCTGTCCGAACGGACCCTGGGCTTGCAAGCCGAGCCATGTCTGCCATTGGCCGAATGCCGCCAGGCCGAAGCCCAGTCCGACGCACAGGGCGACCACCGGCACTGCCGCGACGATCGTTGCCATGCCGCGTGAGTCGCGGTCTTCCCGGGAGGCCACGCGTCGCAGACGCCAGGCAGCCCAGGCCAGGTTCAGGCCGGCGAAGGTGCCTGCGACGATCGCGGCGGCCAGACCGAGGCCAAGTTGGGTTTGCAAACGGAGCCCGAAGATCGCGGACAGGCCCTGTGCGCCGAACCAACGCGCATCCAGCCACAAACTCAGGCCGAGTGGCACCAGCAGCAGCGCCAGCACCACCACGACAAAGACGGCAGAAGTGGCGCGCATGCTGGCTGTGTTCTTTTAGCCTCTCAGGGTAGGTGCGTGCCAGGTCGGGCTACGCCAGTCCCTCGACGATTCGAATGTCTCGATCCGCGCCGTGGTCGAGTGCCTTCAGCGCGGCCTGGTACGCCTCGGTGTCATGGGCGGCCACGGCGTGGTCCAACGAGTCGAACTCAACTACGACCACGCGCTGCATCATGCCAGATTCATAGACTTTGGCCGGCCCACCGCGAACCAGGAATCTGCCTCCCGCGGCCTGGATGGCCGGGGCGGCGAGCCTGGCATAGGCGTCGAATGCGGCTGGATTGGAGATGGAACGGTAGGTATTGACCCAGTATGCCTTTGCCATAGGCGTCCAGCGTACTGGCCGGCGGTCGCGTGCGTGAGCCGGTGAGGGCAGCGCCGCGATGTACAAAGGGGCGTTCGTTGCATGACGCTCCTGAAGCAGGTTGTTGAGACGTCGGCGGCCATTGGAGCCACGGCGGCGCGTGGCGAGAAGGTGGCTCGATTGTCGGCGCTCCTGCGCAGCCTGGAGCCGGGCGAGGCAGCGATCGGGGTGGCTTTTCTCTCCAGCCGGTTGCGACAGCGACAGATCGGGGTCGGCTACGCCGCGCTCCGCGATCTCCCGACGCCGGCGGCTGAAGCCTCGCTCAGCCTGATCGAAGTCGATGCTGCTCTCGAGAGCATCGGCCAACTCGGTGGCCGCGACTCACAGGCCGAACGCCGCGGCGACCTTGCCCACCTGTTTGCGCGTGCGACGCCGGACGAGCAGGACTTTCTCGTGCGCCTGATCGCCGGCGAGCTCCGCCAGGGCGCCCTCGAAGGCATCATGCAGGACGCGCTCGCCCGCGCTCTCGGGGTCGCGCTGTCCGACGTGCGTCGGGCCGTGATGGTGCGGGGCGATCTCGGCGCGGTCGCGGAGGCAGGCCTGCGCGAAGGTGCCACCGGGCTCAGCGCGTTTCGACTCCAGGTTGGCCAACCCCTCCAGCCGATGCTGGCGCAGTCAGCTCAGAGCATCTCCGAAGCTCTGCAGCGGACCTCGCCCGCGGCGGTCGAATGGAAGCTCGACGGCGCGCGGATCCAGATACATGTTCTCGGCTCCGACGTCCGCGTCTTCACCCGAAGTCTGGATGAGATCACCAGTCGCGTGCCGGAGCTTGTCGAAATGGCCAGGGCGCTGGCGATTCAGTCCGTCGTTCTGGACGGCGAGGCGTTGGCCTTGCGCGAAGATGGACGGCCGCACCCGTTTCAGATCAGCGCCAGCCGCTTCGGGACGCGGTTGGACGTCGAGCGTCTTCGAGCAACCCTGCCGCTGGCCCCATTCGTATTCGACGTGCTGCATATCGACGGCGAGGACGTTCTCGACAGGCCGGCCGCCGAGCGGCACGCTCTTCTGACAGCCGCCGTCCCGGAGCGCTGGCGCGCGCCGCGCATTGTCACCTCCAACGTGGCCGAAGCCGAGAATTTTTTGGGAGATGCGCTGGGGCGCGGTCACGAGGGAGTTGTCGTCAAGGCCCTGGATTCCCCCTACGAGGCGGGTCGACGCGGAGCGGGCTGGATCAAGGTCAAGCAGACATTGGGCATAGATTTAGTGATCCTGGCGGCAGAGTGGGGGCACGGCCGGCGGACCGGTTGGCTCTCGAACTTGCACCTAGGGGCGCGCGATCCCGAGTCCGGCAGCTTCGTCATGCTGGGCAAGACGTTCAAGGGCTTGACCGACGACATGCTGCGCTGGCAGACGCGACGGCTGCTCGAACTGGAGGATCACCGCGACCGGTGGACGGTGTACGTGCGCCCGGAGCTTCTCGTCGAGGTGAAGTTCGACGGCGTGCAGCGCTCGTCTCGCTATGCGGGTGGAGTGGTGCTCAGATTCGCGCGTGTCGTGCGATATCGCGAAGACAAGCGGCCCGAGGATGCTGACACGATTCAGACGGTGCAGGCGCTAGCGCCATAGTTGACGGCCAGTCCACGATATCGCTCGAGTCAGCTGTGAATGGGCGCGGCGGGACGTCCGCTGCGATTCGGCTGGCTCCACGCCTGCGCGACCGTGTCCTGAGCCTCCGAGCGCCCCGTTTTGACTTCCGGATATGCTTCAACCCCTCCCCATTTGGCTTTTCCGAAAGGCACAACCCCTCCCCTTTTGACTTACTTATCTGCTAAACTGGGTGGATGCGCGACGACGAGCTTGGGCGCCTTCTCTCCACTGCGAACCCGTGGTGGCGAGCAGCCGCCGGCGGCCAGGATCCAACGGCGTGGACTCAGGCGCATCGGCTCCTGAAGGATCGCGCAAGATACGACCTAGGCTACCGCGCGCACGTCCTGGACGACCTCGCGCAGGCGCCGATTGGCGACGCGCTAGTGATACTCACGGGGCCGCGCCGCGTCGGTAAATCGGTTGTTCTACTGGACCTCGCGCAGGCGCTGTGCACACGCGCTGACATCGATCCGCGCCAGGTCATCCATCTTCCCTGCGACGGCTTTGCCGCCCGGGATCTGCGGCGAGCGTTCACCCTTGGCCGCGAACTCACGCGCTTTGTGGATCGAGACGTGCCGCGGCAAAGGATGTGGTTGCTCGACGAGATAACGGGCATACCAGGATGGACCGCCATCGTCAAGGCAGCGCGCGACGGTACCGATGTGGGCTCCGACACAGTGGTTCTCAGCGGCAGCCGTTGGTTGGCCGCCGAAGACGTGGAGGGCAACCTGCTGGCGGGACGGGCCGGCAGCGCCGGCGCACGACGTACACGGCACCTCTTTCCAATGAGCTTCCGGGACTTTGTGGGCGTGACCCGGCCAGCACTCGCTCCGCTGGCGCCCATTCACCCTTCGGACCTGCAGAGTCCATCGGTGGAGGGCATCCTGCAAGGGATCGCATTCGACGTAGACGCATATGACTTCGCCTGGCAGGATTATCTCCGAGTGGGCGGCTTTCCGCGTGCCGTCGCTGAGTTTTTTCGCAATGGCATGGTCTCAGAGGCCTACCTCGAGGACCTTCAGGCGTGGCTCCGTACCGACGTAGATCCAGACCGCGAGGCGGATGCCATCCCCATTCTGCTCTCCGAGCTCGAGCGGCGTATGTCCAGCCCCCTGAATGTGCGGGCGGCCGCTGAGGCGCTGCACTACTCCAGGAACGCTTTTCCCCCTCGACTCCAGCGACTCGTGTCGGGCTTCGCCGCCATCTGGTGTCCCCAGCGGAACGAACACGGTGCCCGGGTGCCAGGGGCCCAAGCGAAGCTGTATCTTGCTGACCCTTTGCTCGCGTGGATGCCGTCGCGCCTCAGAGCGGGCCTGCTCGAACCGGACATGACACGCCTCACGGAAGCGGTAATCGGGGTTGCCCTCGCGCGCGCCGTCGACCAGTTGCAGGCTGGACGCTGGGTCAACGGCGACACCATCGGCTACTTGCGGACGGCTTCGGATGGAGAGATCGACTTAGCACCGCTCCCGGTGCCTTCGCCGGCTGGCACTCAGCGCACGGTGCCGCTTGAGTCCAAGTGGGTCGAGGCGAACTGGCGGTCAGAGGCAAGAGTTATCGAAAACAAATTTCGACTCGGTATCGTCGCGACGAAATCAATTCTCGATCTTGGTCACCCGGTGTGGGCCTTGCCGGTGCCAATGGTGGCCCTACTACTTCAATGAATGTAGCGTCGCTAGCGGTTGTTCGCGGCTTACTGGAAGCGAGAACGTCCATAAGCGCCTGATCGTCACGCGACGTGCAAATGGCCTGGATCAAGTTGACGCTACAACCCCGCGGGCATGGTCCCAGTACGTCGTCAATAGCGATCGCGCGCGTCAGCATGGGCTTGACGGCGCAGGTTCTCTATCTCGTGTGGTGTTGACCCGCTTCGACGGACACCCATGATGAGGGGAGCACCCTCAAGAAAGGTGTCCACGTGGAGCCACAGCACAAGACCCGCCGACAGTTCAGCAAGCAGTTCAAGGCCGAGACCGTCGAGCTGATCCGCAGCTCAGGGAGGTCGGTTCCGCAGGTGTGTCGGGATCTGGATCTGGCCGAAAGCGTGGTACGTCGCTGGCTCGCCCAGGCCGAGATCGACGAAGGGCGTCGGGAGGGCCTGACGACCGCCGAGCGCGAGGAGTTGACCAAGCTCCGCAAGGAGGTCCGGGTTCTTCGCGAGGAGCGCGACATCCTAAAAAAAGCCGCGGCCTGGGCATCCTACCGATGGTGGCCACGGCCTGCGCCGCAGGGCTGAAGCAGGTCTACGCCCCGGCCGAGGACGCGGCCGAAGGGGCCCTTGAGGGCGTCGAAGTGCGGCCGATTTCCTACCTGAGCGAACCGGTCGTTCATCTGTGGGGTGACATTGAAGTCCCGCCAGCCGCTCGAACTGACCTTCCCACCGGCCACGTTCCCGACAACGCGCTCGGCAGACGCCCCGCGCGCGTCGCTGCCGCATGTGTCAGATGGAACTGGAGCCACGCGCCAATCGGATGTACTGCTCGGCGGCGTGCCGCCAGAAGGCATATCGGCACCGACTCAGCTACCAGCTCGCGAGGCACAGACGCAAAGTGCGCAGACGGTTGCGGCGGATGCGCGAGCGCCAGCAGGTGACGGCTCAGTGATCGGCAGCGATCCGTACATCGGCGCGATCGTGCACTACCGCCGCTACTGCCACAACGCCGGACCCTGCTCCACCGCGATCATTACCGCTGTGGGAGAGCGTCATGCGTATGTTCACCTGACGATCTTCGAGGTGAGCGAGACCAACAGCGAGGTCATGGTGTGCCGCAACGTCGAGGGCAACAACCCGTGCTGGCATTGGCGGCAGGAGTGCCCGGGCTAGCGCTCGTGGACTGAGCGCGGGCGCACGAAAACGCACGCGCCAATCGTACATGCGTGCTATAAATCGGCCGTCCAGGGGAGCGGTCGATCGAGGCTGGAGGTGTCGGCACCGCATGCACAGAGCTGAGCTTGTCGAGCACGAGATACCCGAGGGAGACGAGTTCCTTCGGACTGAGAAGCGCTGGCAGGAGCCTATCCTTGGGACCACCGAGGTCAAGAACCAGCACTACATCCCGCAGATGTATCTGCGCGGATTCGCGCGCGGCGACCAGGTGCGCATGGTTGACCTGGGGACGGGCAAAGATTCGATCAGGACCAACGTCAGAAACGCGGGTGCGCAGCGTGGGTTCAACAACTTCCGCATCGACGAGTTCGAGGTCTCGACCGAGAACTGGCTGTCCGAACTCGAAGCCGCTGCCGATCCGTTCCTGAAGCGGCTGCGTGCCGATCCGTCACAACTATTGAGGTTCACGTTCGATGAGGAGATGGACCTGGCGCGGTTCCTGGCCGCGTTGAGCCTTCGGGTGCCCGCGTTTCGCGGCTTCCTGGATTCGCTGCAGAGTCACCTGCTGGAGAAGATCAAACCGATCGCGCGCGCCTACCTGGAGCACCAGCACAAAGGCGATGACGAGACGATCAATCGAATCTGGGCGGACTGGGAGCAGCAGCCGCCCGAGTGGTGGCTGCAACAGGAGCATCCTTTCGACCACGCCGAGGACACAGCCAAGATGCTCGAGGGGGTTCAGGGCTTCACCAACATGTTGTGGTCGATGCCGTGGCGCATCGGTCGCGTGCCAGAGCGCATTCGCCTGTACACATCTGACAATCCCATGCACGGCTATCTACAGCCGATACGCGAGTGGTGGGAGCACGGTTCATTTGCGACGTTCTGGTACTACGTGCCGCTGTCGCCGAGCGTGCTGCTGCGACTCTCGCCGTTCACCTATCGGCCAGAAGAGGCCGAAGTCGGCGACCCAGGAGAGCGCGCTGTACGGGACTTCTCAGGCTGGGATGCGGCGATGGCCATGCACGTCCAGAGCAGGGGTGCCACCCAATACCTGTATGGTGACGGGCCTTACATCGCCAAAGACGAGGCCGCTAACGGCCTCTCGATGCTCGAATTGAGCGTCGTTACCACGTGCAAGGTGGAATTGAACTGGTCGGGTGACGAGCCGCCGACGACCACGTTTCCAGATGGTCGCGAGACGACGCCCGTCCGTGTTGGCCCACTCCAGAAGGAACTGGCGCGTATGAGGAAGCTGATACACGAGCGTCGCCGGTGAGCTACGGCCAGGCTTGTGCGACCACGGTGAGCGATTCCCAGGCGATCGACATTCAGGCCATCGCGGCCGTGGTCCAGGCGTTTGCTGCAGCCATCGTGGCTGTTCTCACGTGGCGACTGATCGTGGCCACAAATGCGTATGTTGCGACCACGCGCGAGCAGGTAAAAGCGTCACAGGAGCAGCTCGCCGAGCTACGAGAGGCCCGCGCCGCCGCCGCCGCCCGGCCCCGCATCTACCCACTCGGCGTTGGCCACTCCGACGGGCCTGGTGGACTGCAGATGGTGCAGCTTCGCCTGATCAATCTCGGTGGTGGGCCAGCGATCGACCTCACCCCAATGGACGATGGGCTGTTCTCGAGTGATCCGCCACGTGCGCATCTTGCCGAGCACGACAACATGTTGTTCACGTTCACGCCGCGAGCGTCAGTCATGGATTACCACAACACGTTCGTCGTGGCCTACGGTGACATCAACGACGATCGCTGGGTTACACGCGTCGAGGTCGATCTGACTGTTCAGTGCGCGGGCGGGGGCGTGACCAGTGTGTTGACCGAGCGCGCTTAGCTTTCAGACCAGCTCGACCGCGACCTCTTTGGCGTCCCTGGCGACGACGGCCCAGCGTAGCTGAGATCCAGATTCCACGGCGGGCGCTAGACCATGTCGTGCACCAGACTTGTGCCCTGAACGACCAGGCCCAAACGCGCGAACCACGTGGGCGGCTCGCGGCGGTGGATGGAACAGACTTAAGTTGGGTTGGGATCGTCCCGTTTGCGACGGATGGCTCGGTGGCAGCCGACGACTGGACAGCCCACGTACATGAGGTTTGCAAGCCGCCGCTTCATCGACCCATACAGGCACGCCTTGCACTGTCTCGCCTCGGTAATGGGATGCCAGACGACATTGTCGGCCGTGAGCCGATGAAGACCATTGCGGCAGATGCGCTGTTTCGAGCCGAGCGCGGGCACTATCGCCTCCGAGGTCTGATAGGGTCTGGGTGCAGCCCGCGTTTTTTTCATACGAAGGGAGACCCTCCTCAAGGGGCGACGCGGGCTGTGACTGTCGGACGCGTCGCTCCTCTTCCACCGGGGGCGACCCATGCCCACTGCACGGCGGGGGTCAGGATGCGCCGACACCGAGTGGGTCGACTTCTGAGCGCCACTCGGCAAGACCTTCAAGGGTCTGACCGATGCCATGCTCGCCTGGCAAACTGAGCGACTGCTGGAGCTCGAGAGCCGCCGTGATAGCTGGACCGTCTACGTCCGCCCGGAACTGGTTGTAGAGATCGCCTTCGACGCCGTTCAGCGGAGCCCGCGCTATCCAGGTGGAGTGACGCTGCGGTTTGCGCGCGTCATCCGCTACCGGCCCCACAAGCGGCCCGAAGAGGCGGACACCATCGATGCGGTGCGCGAGCTGGGTTTGAACAGGCTGGATTAGGTGCCGGGTTGCAGGTACACCGCCGCCAGGGGCGGCAGGGTCAGGCTCAGGCTGTGGGGCTGGCCGGCCCAGGGCGCATCCTGGGCCCAGACCAGTCCGCCGTTGCCGAGGTTGCTGCCGGCGTACAGGCTCGAGTCCGTGTTCAGCACTTCACGCCAGGGACCGCCGGTGGGTACGCCGATGCGGTAGTCGTGGCGCGGCACGGGGGTGAAGTTGCAGACCACGGCTACCACGTCGGTGGGATCGAGCGCGTGGCGCAGGAAGGCGAAGACGCTGTTTTCGTTGTCGTGCGACTCGAGCCAGTCGAACCCGCGCCAGTCGAAGTCGACCTGGTACAGCGCAGGCTGAGCCCGGTACAGCCGGTGCAAGTCGGCGACGCAGCGCTGCAGGCCGCTCTGGAGCGGGTACTGGAGCAGATGCCAATCGATGCTGCGCGACTCGTTCCACTCGTCGCCTTGCCCGAAGTCGAGCCCCTGGAACAGCAGCTTCTTGCCAGGGTGGCCGAACATGTACGCGAACAGCAGTCGCAACGTGGCGAACTGCTGCCAGCTGTCGCCCGGTATCTTGCTGAGCAGACTGCCTTTGCCGTGCACGACCTCGTCGTGCGAAAGCGGCAGGATAAAGTTTTCCGAATACGCATAGAGCAGGCTGAAGGTCATCTCGTTGTGGTGCCAGCGGCGATGGATTGGCTCCTGAGACACGTACGCCAGCGTGTCGTGCATCCAGCCCATGTTCCACTTGAGGCTGAAACCCAGGCCACCCATGTACGGCGGCCGCGTGACTTGCGAGTAGTCAGTCGACTCTTCGGCAATGGTCAGCACGCCCGGAGACTCGGTGTGCACGACTTCGTTCATGCGCTGTAGGAACGAGATGGCTTCTAGATTCTCGCGGCCGCCGTAGCGGTTGGGTATCCACTGGCCCTCCTCGCGCGAGTAATCCAGGTACAGCATGGACGCCACCGCGTCGACCCGCAGGCCATCGATGTGGTACTCCTCGACCCAGAACACGGCGTTCGAGATGAGGAAGGTCCGCACTTCGGTGCGACCATAGTTGAAGATCTTGGTGCCCCAGTCCGGATGCTCGCCCTGGCGGGGATCGGCGTGTTCGTAGAGTGCCGTGCCGTCGAAGTTGGCCAGGCCGTGGCCATCCCGCGGAAAATGAGCTGGAACCCAATCCAGCAGAACGCCGAGGCCGGCCTGGTGGAGTATGTCTACGAAGGCCTTGAAGTCGTCAGGCGTGCCGAAGCGCCGCGTCGGCGCGTAGTAGCCGACCGTCTGGTAGCCCCACGATGCATCGTACGGGTGCTCCGTGATGGGCATGAGCTGGACGTGGGTGTAGCCCATGCTCTGGCAATACTCGGCCAGCTGCTGGGCCAGATCGCGATAGCCGAGGAAATCCTGAGTCTCGGGGGCGCGCTTCCAGGACCCCAGGTGGACTTCGTAGATGCTGATGGGAGCCTGGAGGGCCTGGCGTTCGGCTCGCTGCTCGCGCCAGTCCTGGTCGTGCCAGGTGTAGTTGTCCAGACTCCACACGATGGATGCCGTACGAGGCCGAAGCTCAGCCGCAAAGCCGTAGGGGTCGGCCTTGTCGATGCGCCTGGCCGAGAAGCGGGGCTTGATGCTGTACTTGTAGAGCGTGCCCTGCCCGATGCCCGGCACGAAGCCTTCCCAGATACCAGACGAAGCCCGTTGTTTGAGGGGTGTGGTCTCGAAGTCCCAGTCGTTGAACTCGCCGATGACGCTGACCGCGTCAGCATTCGGTGCCCAAACGGAAAACGCCACACCGGGCTTTCCATTTTGCGTGACCACGTGTGCACCAAGCTTCTGGTACATGCGCACGTGGGTACCCTCGTTGAAGAGGTAAATGTCGAAATCCGTGACCAGGCTGGTTCGGGCGCCCGCGCTCTCCGCGGCGCCCGCGGCAGCCGGTGTTCTTGCCTGCACCATTAGCGCATCCTCAGTAGGGTAGTCTGTTCGTGATGGCACGCTCCGTGCCGTGCACGTGCGAGAGTCATGGATCAGACTTCCTCGAACGGTAGCGGCGCGCGCTCCCGAGAAGCTACCACGGGCGCGACTCCCGCGCCGAGCGATACGAACAGCCAGCTACACCCAGGCGAGGCTACCAGCGTCCCCAACGCTGCGCCGAGCCCTGCCCCTCGGCGGCGGTCGAAATCGGCCGCGGGCGCTGAACTGCTGGCCGCTGCAGTTGGTGCCGTGCCACCCTTCGACACGTACGCCGCCATCGCTCTCGAGAACGTTCAGCCAGAGCTCGACGGTGGTCAGTGGCCCATCAAGCGAGTCGTGGGAGACGTGATCGAGGTCTCGGCTGACATCGTCAAAGAAGGTCATGATCTGCTGTTCGCGCGCGCCATCTATCGCCAGGTCGGCGAGGATGCGTGGCACGAAACCCCGATGCGAATGGTCGAAAACGATCGCTGGGTAGGGCGCTTCACGGTCGAGCAGAACGCCCGCTACGCGTATGGGGTGCTGGCGTTCACGGACGTGTTCGGGTCGTGGCGAGCCGACCTCCAGAAGCGGCTGGCCGTGCCACAGGATCTCTCGTCCGAGCTATTCGAGGGGTTGCGACTCGTCGAAGAGGCCGCCGAGCGCTGCACCGACCCAGCCGACCAAGGCCGTCTGCAGGCGTATGTCGCGCTGTGGCGATCATTGCAGGGGCCGGCCGGGCAACGCGAGACAGTCGAGATCGCCGTTTCGGGACACCTCAGCGAGATGATGGACCGCTGGTCAGATCGAGCCGACGCAACGCGCTACCGGCGTGAGCTGCCCCTGGTCGTCGATCGACCCGCGGCCCGCTTCGCGGCCTGGTACGAGATCTTTCCTCGTTCTCAGGGAACCGACCCGACGCGCAGCGCAACCTTTCGCGAAGCCGAGGCACGCCTGCCGGCCATTGCGGCGATGGGCTTCGACACGCTGTACATGACTCCTATCCATCCGATCGGGACGACCAAGCGCAAGGGACCCAACAACAGCCTGGTCGCCGGCCCGAACGATCCCGGCAGCCCGTACGCTATCGGCGGCCCGGCCGGCGGCCACGAGGCCATTGCCCCGGAGTTGGGAACACTCGACGATTTCCTGCACTTTCAGGAACAGGCCCGCACACACGGCCTCGAGCTGGCGCTGGACTTTGCCATCAATTGCTCGCCGGACCATCCGTGGGTCCACGAACACCCGGATTGGTTCTATCACCGTCCCGACGGCTCCATCAAATTTGCCGAAAATCCGCCCAAGAAGTACGAGGACATCTATCCGCTCAACTTCCGCTCGGCGGACTGGAAGAACCTGTGGGCGGCACTCCTCGACGTCGTGCGCCTATGGGCGCAGCGCGGCGTGCGGGTGTTCAGGGTAGACAATCCCCACACCAAGCCGCTGGCCTTCTGGGACTGGTTGATTCACGAGACGCAGAGCACCTACCCCGACGTCATCTTCCTGGCCGAGGCGTTCACCCGTCCCAAAATGATGAAGGAGCTGGCCAAGCTTGGCTTCACTCAGAGCTATACCTACTTCACCTGGCGGAATACGAAGTCAGAGCTGCAGGAGTATCTGACCGAGCTGACGCAAACGCCGATGCGGGACTACTTCCGAGGCAACTTCTTTGCCAACACGCCCGACATATTGCCGGCGATCCTGCAGCTTGGCGGGCGGCCGGCATTCCGCATGCGGCTGGTGCTGGCGTCGACCCTGTCTTCGGTGTACGGGATTTACAGCGGGTTCGAGCTGACCGAGAATCGAGCCCGGGGCGAAGTCGCGACAACCGAGATCTACCAGGACTCTGAGATGTATGCCCACAAAGTCTGGGACTGGAATGGGCCGGGCAACATCGTCGACGACGTCACCCGTATCAACCGGCTGCGGCGCGACAATCCTGCCCTGCACCTGTACGACAACCTGCAATTCTATGCGTCCGACAACGACCAGCTACTCGTCTACGGCAAAGCCACACCCGACCGAAGCAATATCGTCCTCTGCGTGGTCAACCTCGATCCGTTCTGGCCGCAGTCAGGCTGGGTCCACGTGCCGCTTCAGGATTGGGGCATCGGCGCCGATCAGCCATACGTCATGCACGACCTGTTGGGCGACGATCGTTTCACCTGGCGGGGCGGATCGAACTGGGTGCGGCTCGACCCGGTTGTGCAGACCGCGCACATCTTTCGGGTTGAAGTGCCTCACTCCTAGTGGGCGCGTCCCTGGCACTCATCGACGAGCTCCAGCGCGCGCGGTGGTTCGGGGGTAAGAGCCGCGCCATCCGCCAGGCGCAGGTAGTGGATCGAGCGGGCTGGGTGGCCGATGCGGAACTGGCTCTGGTAGAGGTGCAGTACGAGGTCGGACTTCCCGAGACGTACGTGCTGGCAACGGGCCTCGAGGATCCGGCCGTCGCGCGGGCGGTGCTGCACCGGTTTGGAGGGCCGCCTATGCCGACGGCATCGGGTGGCCGGCTCGTGTTCACTCCAACCCGGTGGCTTGACGCCATCGCTCGGGAGACGACCAGGCCCATCGCCGCCATGCGGGGCGAGCAGAGCAACACGTCGATTCGATTCGGCAACGCATTGATCCTGAAGTTGTTCCGGCGAGTGCAATTCGGGCCGAATCCAGACGTCGAGATCGGCTACTTCCTCACCGAGCAGACGCAGTTTCGCGGCACGCCGGCCGTAGCCGGCAGCATTGACTATCGCAGCCCGGAGGGCGCGACGGCGTCGCTGGCGTTGTTGCAGCGCTACGAGGTCAACCGGGGCGACGCCTGGACGACCACGCTCGCGCGGCTGGCGGCCATTCTGGACGGCGGCGAGATCCACGAGAGCGTTGAGGCTATGGCTCGTCTTGGCCAGACGACAGCCGACCTGCACGTCGCCTTGGCGAGTGGAAGCGGCGATTTCTCAGCCGAGCTCATCCAGGACAGCGACGTTGCTCAATGGCGGCAGACGATCGTCGACGAAGTCAACTTAGCCGTGGCTGCGCTAGCTGGACGCAACATCGCACTGGACACGCGGTCGTTGCTGCAGCGCGCCGACGGTATCGCCGTACTCAGGGGTGCCCAGAAGACACGCCACCACGGGGACTACCACCTCGGCCAGGTGATGGAACGCGATGACGGCTCGTTCGTCATCATCGACTTCGAGGGCGAGCCTTCCAGGCCGCTGGCACAGCGCCGTGAACGACGCTCCCCGCTGCGCGACGTTGCCGGCCTGCTGCGGTCGCTCGACTACGCGCGCAACGCGGCTCTCCGGGCTGGCGACCACGCCGATCCGCAACGCATTCGCCGAGCGTGGGCCTGGTTTGAGCGGGTGCGCGAGGCCTTCCTCGGGCACTACCTGCAGGCCGTCCGCCGAGAAGCACCGAACCTTCTGCCGGACGACTCGCAGCCGGCTCTGGCGGCGCTGGAACTGGAAAAAGCCGCGTACGAGGTGCTGTACGAGTTGAACAATCGGCCCGACTGGCTGCCGATACCCCTCGCGGCTCTGCAACCCTCGGATACGCTTTCTCAACATGGCTGACCAATCGAACGAATGCCGCGGCTGACCATCTGGCCAGGGCGACCCGACCCGCTCGGCGCCACCTGGGATGGCCAGGGCACGAACTTTGCCGTGTTCGCCCAGCAAGCCACCCGCGTCGAGCTCTGCCTGTTCGACGACGTCTACGGCAAGGAGACCATGCGCATCGCATTGCCCGAGCAGACGCGGCACGTGTGGCACGCGTACGTTCAGGGCATCCCGCCGGGGCAGATGTACGGGTACCGCGTGCACGGCCGCTACGCACCCCGGGAAGGGCTGCGCTTCAACCCGAATAAGCTGCTTATCGACCCGTACGCACGGGCTGTACGCGGCGCGGTCGATTGGAACGCGCCCGTGTTTTCGTATCGCCTCGGCAGCCGCAGCGAGGACCTCACCCGCGACGTGCACAACTCCGCCCGAGGCATGCCCAAATCGCTGGTTGTCGACAATCACTTCGATTGGGGTGACGACCGGCCGCCCAACGTGCCCTGGAGTGAAACGATCATTTACGAGACGCACGTCAAGGGCATCAGCAAGCGCCACCCGGACGTAGCCGAGGACCAGCGCGGCACGTACCTCGGCTTGGCCAGCGAACCTGTCATCGAGCACCTTCGTGGGCTGGGCGTCACCGCCGTCGAGCTGCTGCCGGTGCACCAGTTCATCGACGACAAGTTCCTGCTCGACAAGGGCCTGATGAACTACTGGGGCTACAACTCTGTCGGCTTTTTCGCGCCGGCAGGCCGGTACGCCAGCGGGGACAACGGCCAGCAAGTGAGCGAGTTCAAGGAGATGGTCAAACGTCTGCACGCCGCTGGACTCGAGGTCTTCCTCGACGTGGTCTACAACCACACGGCCGAGGGCAACCATCTCGGTCCGACGCTTTCCTTCCGCGGTCTGGGCAACCCAACCTACTACAGCCTGATGCCCGACAACCCGCGCTTCTATCGCGACTTCACCGGCACGGGCAACTCGCTGAACGTGTGTAGCTCGCAAACGCTCAAGCTGCTCGCCGACAGCCTCCGCTACTGGGTCCAGGAGATGCACGTCGACGGGTTTCGGTTCGACCTGGCGATTACGCTCGGGCGCGAGCCGTCGGCGTACGACACGGGTGCGGCCTTTTTCGACATCTGTCACCAGGACCCGGTCATCTCCAGGGCCAAGCTGATCGCCGAACCGTGGGACGTGGGTGACTTCGGCTACCAGGTTGGCAACTGTCCGGTCCTCTGGAGTGAGTGGAACGGCAAGTACCGCGACAATGTGCGCAAGTTCTGGAAAGGCGACTCCGGCCAGATCGCGGAGATGGCCTATCGGCTCAGCGGCAGCAGCGACCTGTACCGTCTCAGTGGACGCGGGCCGACCGGCAGCATCAACTTTCTCACCGCCCACGATGGCTTCACGCTTCGCGATCTCGTGTCCTACAACGACAAGCACAACGACGCCAACGGCGAGCACAACCAGGACGGCGCCAACGACAACAACAGCTGGAACAGCGGCGTCGAAGGTCCCTCGGAAGAGCCGGACATCAATGACCTCCGAGCGCGTCGCCAGCGTTCGCTTCTGGCCACGCTGTTTCTGTCACAGGGCGTGCCGATGCTGCTTGGCGGCGACGAGATGAGCCGCACGCAGCACGGCAACAACAACGCCTACTGTCAGGACAACGAGCTGAGCTGGTTCGACTGGGATCTCAACGATCAGCAGCGTGATCTGCTGGCGTTCACCCGCGGGGTCATCGCGTTTCGAAAGCAACATCCCGTGTTGCGGCGGCGGCGCTTCTTCGAAGGCCTGTTCTTGCCTGGCGCAGACATCAAAGATCTGACCTGGTTCAAGCAGGACGGAACCGAGATGGTCGATGCGCAATGGGCAGATCCGGATGTGCGATCGATAGCCATGCGGGTGGCCGGCGAAGCCATCGACGAGCGCGAAGCGGAGGGTGGCCGCATCTCTGACGAGACGCTGCTGGTGCTGATCAGCAGTTTCCACGAGGAGCTGACGTTCACCCTGCCCGAAGCTGGGGGTTCGGACGGCTGTCAGTGGGAGCTGTTGATGAACACGGTCGACCCGGCCCCGCCGAGTCCATCTGGCAACAAGTACGCCGTGGAGCGTGAGTACGCGTTGGCGCCGCGGGCGCTGGCGTTGTTCCGACGCGTCGAGCGCTAGCCAGGTGATCGTCGTCGGGCGCATGTCAGGCACGTCAGTCGACCGCTGGACGCGGCCGTGATCGAAGTCGCCAACGCAGACGATCTCCTGGTCGTCGTGAAGTGATGCGCATCCCGCCGCAGGACGAGCGAGGCCCTTCGACGACGGGTACGCTGCAGCCCCGCTACCGCCGCGTCCTGTCCTTCGGCGACGTGCTCGACGAGGGCATTCGGCTGTTTCGCCAGCACTGGATCAATTTTGCCCTGGTAAGCGCTGTCGGACTTCTGCCACCAGGCTTATTTTCAGTGTGGGTGAGCGCCAGCAGCGCGTTTACCAACCCGTTCGCCGTGGCCGACTTTCAGAGCGGCGGACTCCCGACCCTGTACGCGGATCAAGTTCAAGCCCAGATCGCCGGCCTGTTCGCATCGCTCGTCCTGTCGGGGGTGTTCTATTGCCTCTGGTCCGCCGCGGTCACCGCTACCGCCGAGACCTACCTCCGGGGTGGCGAGCCGAGCCTTTCGAGTGTCTACGGTCGCGCCGCACGTCGTTTTTTCCCCGTCCTGTTCGGCACACTGTTGTACGCCCTGGGCCTCACGCTCCTGAGCGTGGTCGGAATCTTCCTGTCCGTGCTCGCGGTGTTCCCCGGCCTGGGCGGCATCGTGCCGGGTGTCGGCCTGCTCGTGTGGTGGTTGAGGCCGGGCGCCCGCAAGGCGTGGTTGAAGTGGCTGATTATCGTGTGCACTCCGTTGGGGTTGCTCTTTTACTTCGGCACGCGGTGGTCGATGTACGTAGCGGCAGCCGTGATCGAGCGTCGCGGACCGCTCGCGTCACTTCGCCGCAGCAGTGAGCTCATCGATCGGCAGGTCTTGCGAGTCCTGGCGATTCTTACGGTGACCAGCACGATTGTCGCGGTGCTCGTGTACGCGCCCACGGCGATCATTGCTATCCCGCTCGCGATCAGCTCCGGGCTCCTCAACTACGGCAGTGGTACCGAAGCGATCATCACCGAGGCAGTTGCGGTTGTGCTGCGGGTTCTGTTTCAGAGTGTGGGGGCAATTATCTACACCCTGGTGTTCATCGACCTGCGCAACCGACACGAGGGCACCGACCTGGACGAGCGATTGACGCAGCTGGAGGCGGCGCCGGGCACACCAGGTGGATGAGTCCGCGGCGCTGGCGCGCCTGAGCGAAATCCTGGCTCGTCCGGAGTACCAGGTGGATCAGTCCCGCCCCTGGTGGGACGCGTGGCTAGGGCCGGTGTTCGACCTGGCCAGCTACCTGCTGGCGCGGCTGGTCCAAATAGCCGGGGACGCGATGAGCGGCCGCGCGGGCTCGTTCGGGATCGGCGTGTTCGGCGTCTGCCTGGCGCTCATCGCAATGGTCAGCGTGTACCTGGTCCGTACGGTGCGGCTGTCGGTCATGCGCGACAGCCACGTCGGATTGGCTTCCCTGGCGGAGCGCCGCCAGCGCTCGGAACGGTTGTGGCAAACGGCGCAACAGCTCGCGGCCGCGGGCAAGCTGGCGGAAGCCGTAAGACTCCTGTACCTCTCAGCGCTGTATGCGCTCGACGAACGCGCTCTGCTGCACGTCGAAAGCAGCCTGACCAATCGCGAGCATGCCAGGCAGCTCAGCCGGTCGCATCCTGACCTGGGCCAGACGTTCTTCGAAGTCGTCGAGCGCTACGATCGCGTGCGCTATGGGCGGTTGCCGATTACCGAGAGCACGTTCGCCGAGCTGAGTGGCCTGGTCGCACGCGCGAGAACAGCCTCGTTGCGGGGCTCAACAGTATGAGCCGTCTCCGAACGAGCATGATCCTGCTCGGCATCTGCGTGGGTGCCTTGCTGATTGGAGCGCTACGACTCCTGGCTGATCGGACGACGCTGCCGACCGCCAGCAGCTACTCGGCCCAGCCGGACGGCGCGATGGCGTTGTACGAATGGGCAGCTGCGCTGGGCTCCAGCCCCAGCCGACTCCACGACACGGTGCTGCGACAGGACCATGCCCACCTGGCTACGACCACACTGCTGGTGCTGCAACCCGAAACTCCTATCGACGACACGGTCCGCGGTACGTACGACGCCGTGCCCAACCAGGGTGGCACGCTCGTAGTGGCTGGCGACTCTTTGCCCTGGGCGCTCTACACACGCGGCGTCGGGATTACGGTGGACCCTGTCCGCGATGCTGGACTCACCGCGCGCACACCGGATGGCTCGCTCCTGGTTTCGGGCAGCTTTCGGTATCGTGTACATGCCGGCGGTGCAACGCCACTCCTTGTCGTGCCGAGCGGTGACTGGGTTGCGCTGAGCATGCCGTACGGGAAGGGCACCCTGGTGGTCGTGGCCTCACCTATGCCGTTGACCAATGCCGGCCTCGGCGCTGACGAGACTGCGCGTTTCGTGTACCGCGAGGTCCTACACGGCCCTACCAGCGACGATGCCTACGTCTTCGACGAGGCGCACCACTTGTTCGCGCCCGTCACCGCCCAGGGGCCGCTAACGCTCGAGCGGTTGCTGTTGACCACTCCACCTGGCCGGGCGGTCATGTACGCCGGGGTGCTCCTGTTCTTGTTTCTGCTGTTCAGCGGCCGACGACTGGGCCCGGCCATACCTGCTCGCTCACCAATGGAGACGCGTCGCACCATGTACGAGCATGTCCAGATGCTGGCGAATCTGTACCGCCGCGCGGGTCAGCTGCCCGTCGTCCGCGCCACCTTCTCACGTCAGCTTGCACGGGAGCTAGCCCGGGGCGGGGGTGCCTCGCCGAAGCGGCGGACCGTCCTTGTTGAAGCTCTGGCGCGCGTCGAAACAGCCAACACCGAGCCCGCGCTGATTGCTGCCGTGGCGGCGGCGCAGCCTGAGCCATGACGCCCACTGCATTTCAGGATGCAGCCCTGGCGCGCACGCGGGGAGTGCTCGTAGACCTCGACGCAACGTTTCGATTGTTGCTGGTCGCGCTGCTGGTCGGCGGCAACGTGCTCATCGAGGGCGTGCCTGGCACCGCCAAGACGCTCATGGCGCGCTGCCTCGCCGCTCTACTGGGAGCCGGCTCGAACCCCGATCACGCGCACATGGAGCGTTTTCAGCGGATCCAGTTCACGCCTGACCTGATGCCGTCAGACATCCTCGGCACGAGTGTGTTTCAGCCCGCGAGCGGCACGTTCACCTTCCGACGCGGCCCGATCTTCGCCAACGTCGTCGTCGCCGACGAGGTCAACCGCGCGCCAGCCAAGACCCAGTCTGCCCTGCTCGAGGCGATGGAAGAGCACCAGGTCACCATCGAAGGCCAGCGCATGCCGTTGCCGCCAGTGTTCCTGGTCATTGCGACGCAGAACCCGGTCGAATTCGAAGGCACGTACCCATTGCCCGAAGCCCAGCTGGACCGGTTTCTCTTCAAGCTGGTGGTCGACTACGGTTCGGCTGAGGCTGAGCACGGCATACTGCTGCGCCACCACGCTGGACTCCAGGTGACCGACCTTGCCGCGGCTGGTCTGGAGCCGGTGGTCGACGTGGCGGGAGTGCTTGATCTCCGCGCGGACGTGGCGGCAAGCAAAGTCGACGATTCGGTAGCCGAGTATATGGTCGCCATCGGTCGTGCCACGCGGAGCATGCCCGAGGTCCAGTACGGCGCGAGCGTGCGCGGCGCTCTGGGGCTGCTGCAGGCCAGCAAGGCCGTAGCCACGTTCGCCGGCCGCGAGTACGTCACTCCGGACGATGTGAAGTCGGTCGCCGGACCGGTCCTGCGCCACCGCATCGTGCTCAAGCCGGAAGCCGAGCTGGATGGGCTTCGACCTGACGACGTCATCCAACGCATTCTCAGCAGCGTGGCCGTACCCCGCTAAGGCTCGAGGCTCGAGGCTGGTGCCGACGCGGCGGCTGTTCTTGCTTTTGCTGCTGGCGGCGCCGTGGGGCGCCGCGGGTGAGCCGCTCGTGCTGGTTGGCCTGGCCATCGGCCTTCTGGCAGTGCTGGCGGCTGGCACCGATTGGGTGCTGGCGGGCGACGGGCGGCGCGTTCGAGCTCGGCGCATGCTCGCCTCAGACAAGTTGTCGCTGGGCGCCTGGAACCTGGTCGAGATCGAGGTCGTCAACCAGACTGGTCGCCGCCAGCGCGTGCTGCTGCGCGATCTTTCGCCGCTGAGCTTTGGTCTCGATCGTCCAGTGCCGGTCTTCACCACCGCTCTGCCGGCACGGTCGCAGAACACGCTCAGCTATCACGTCAGACCGCCGCGGCGGGGCGACGCCGCATTTGGAGACCTGCAGCTCCGCATCGAGGGCCCACTCGGTCTCATGCGGCGGTCGTTCAAACAGGCTGGCACTGCCCAACCTGTGCGGGTCTACCCGAACCTGCGCGAGCTTCGACGCTACGACCTGCTGGTTCGACGGGGACTGGAGGCACAACCCTCTGGTCGACCGGTGCGGATCGCCGGCGCCAGTACCGAGTTCGAACGGGTGCGCGACTATCTTCCGGACGACGAATTTCGACGCATAAATTGGAAGGCGACCGCGCGTCGCGGCCAGCCGATGGTGAACCAGTTCGAGGCCGAACGCAGTCAGAACCTGGTCGTCATGCTCGACGCCGGCCGGGCCATGGCCGCCCTGGCCGACGCCCCCCGCGCGACCGACTCTGACGATGAAGAGGACGCGGGGCTGAGCCTTACAAAACTCGACCACGCCCTGAACGCAGCGCTGTTGCTGGCCCATGTCGCCAGTCAGCGCGGTGATCGGGTGGCTCTTCTGGCCTACGTGGATGACGTGCGGGCTTTCGTACCACCCCAGCGCGGTCGACGCGCACTTCTGGCTACCGTCGCGGCGCTCTACAACCTTCGGGCTGAACCGATCGAGCCGGATCACGCTCGAGCCTTCGATTTTCTCGCCCAGCGCAACCTGCGGAGATCACTGGTGGTCCTGTTTACCGATCTGTCGGACCGCGAATCGTCGGCTGGCCTGGCAGCGCATGTCTTGCGGGCTGCACGGCAGCACCTGGTGGTGTGCGTCACGCTCGGCGACCCCAACCTGCGGCGCCCGGCACAGCGTCGCCCGTCGGACGGCGCCAGCCTGTACGAGAAGATGGTCGCTCAGCAGCTGCTCGACGAGCGCGCCGCGGTCCTCGCCAGACTGGCCTCGTACGGTGTCCTCACCCTTGATACGGATGCTGACAAACTCACCCCCAAGCTCATCGGCACGTATCTCGAGCTCAAGCAACGCGGCCGCCTCTGACGCGACCTACGCTCAGCAGCAAGGCGTACAGCGCCACTCCGGCGAGCGGGCCGATCACCAGCTTGATGGTCACGGGAAGCTCGCCCGGGGAAATAAAGCCCTCGATCAGGCCGGCGATCACCAGCACGGGCGCGGTGCCCAGGATGAGCTCGACCGCGCGCCGGGCCGCGCGCGCCAGCGCCTCGCGTCTCAATTGCAAGCCCGGCCGCAACAAGGCATTGCCAAGCATGAGCCCGGCCGCGCCGGCGACGACGATACAGGTGAGCTCCAGATACCCATGTGGCGAGATGAACGACCACAGGAGCGGTCCGACGCCGTAGAACTGCGCCGCCCCCAGTACGGCTCCGAGCGAGAGTCCGTTGCTCACCAGCACGTACACGGTTCCGAGCCCGAACAGCACACCGCCGGCGAAGGCGAGAAAGGAGACCTGGATGTTGTTGGTAAAGATGAGAGTTGCCATGCCGGGCCGCACCGCTGGCTGCATGTCGGTCCACGTCGTTCCGCTCTCCATCACCTGCCGCAAACGCGCCGGCACCAGCGCCTCTCGAAGCGTGGGGTCGAGCAGCGCAGCCACGTAGGCCACCAGCGCCGGCCCGAACAGCAGCAGCGCTGAGACCAACAGGTACGCTCGGGCGGCTCGGAACCGCCGAGCGAAGTCGGTCCAGAAGAATGCTCCGAGCCGCTGCCACGACGGCGCCGGGGCACGATACAGGCGCAGGTGAGCCCGCGACGCCAGACTGTTGAGCCACAGCGTGAGCTGATCGTCCGGAAAGTCGCGCTGGGCGATGGCCAAATCGGCCACCGTCTGTCGGTACGCGCGGGCAAAGGCCTCGATCTGGCTCGCATCGAAGCCGCGGAGACCGTTGCCGTCACTGCGGGCGAGCAGGGCCTCCAACTCGGCCCAATGTGGTTGACGGCTGGCGCTAAAGTGACTGAGTGATGGCATCTACCGACTTCACCGTCCTGACGCCGGAGCGAGTCAGCCTTCAGTATGACATTGCTGGCGTCGGCTCCCGCGGCGCGGCAGTTCTGGTCGACACTGTCATCCAGACGATTTCGTTGTCCGTGGTGTTGCTCGGGCTCTCAGCCGGCCTGGCCTCCATCGGTGGCTCCGCGGGTAGCGACTCCGGCGGCGGAGCCCTGTTCATCGGTCTGTTCGCCTTAGCGATCTTCGTGGTCACCAGCGGGTATTTCATGCTGTTCGAGATCCTCTGGAGCGGGCAAACGCCAGGCAAACGGCTCGTCGGCGTGCGGGTGATTCGAGAAAACGGGTACCCGATCCGGCCCGTCGACGCGGTCATCCGCAACCTCGTGCGCATCGTCGACTGGTTACCCGGCATCTATGGCGTCGGCGTCGTGACGATGCTCTTGAACAGGCGCGCGAAGCGTCTGGGCGACTTTGCGAGCGGCACGATTGTCATCCGCGAAGGAGCACGCGGCGCGGGCGCGCCTTCAGTGGCAGCGCCGCTGAGCGAGCAGCGCGGGTATGCGCTTTCCAGTTCAGACGCGACGCTGGTGCGGGACTTCTTGCTGCGCCGCGGAGGCATGCAGCGGAAAGCTCGTGCTGGGCTGGCTCAGCGTCTGGCCGCGTCCCTGGCCCAGCGGTACGGTCTCCCGCTGGAGCCCGACCCCGAAGGATTCCTGGAGCGGCTCGCCGCGTAGTGCCCGCGGGCCTCGCATGCCAGAGAGCGTTAAGCGGTGGGTATGCGGTAGCGTCGCAGAGCCGGGATTCGCCAGGCCACGACGGCGACGACGATCAAACACGCGACGCCACCACTGACGACCGCGAACACCGCGCTGGTCAGCGTCGCGACGAGGCCCGACTCCAGGGCGCCAAGCTCGTTCGAGGCGCTGATAAAGACGGATTCCACCGCGCTGACCCGCCCACGCAGGGCGTCGGGCGTATTCAGCTGGATGGTGTTCTGGCGCATGATCATGCTGACCTGATCGGCCATGCCGACGAGGGCGTAGGCGGCGATCGAGAGTGGCAGTGATCGCGACACGCCAAACAGCACGGTGGCCAGTCCGAAGGCGGCGACTGAAATCAGGAGGACTCGACCGGCGTTGGTTGGTGGCCGGATGACGATCAGGATGAGTGCCATGAGCAACGTCCCAGCCTCGAGGGAAGCGGACAGAATGCCGTAGCCAAATGCATCGGCGTGCAGCACGTCTATGGCATACACGGGCAACAGCGCTTTGGCGCCGCCGAACAGGACCGCGAACATGTCGAGCGTCATCGCGCCGAGCAGTTCTTTTCGGTTCCAGACGAACTCGACGCCTTCCTGAATGGCCGAGATGTGCACGCGGCCGGTCGACTTGAGGGCTGGCACGTGCAGCGGCACCAGCGCCAGCAGGGCAACCCCGACCAGTCCGGCGTGGACCGCGTACGCCTGGGCCACGCCGCCGAGCGCAATGAGGAGGCCGCCCACCGCCGGGCCGGATACCGAAGTGACTGAGCTCAACGCGGAATTGGTGGTCATGGCTCGCGTAAAGAGTTGCCGCGGCACGATGCCCGGCAGGATTGCCTGACGGGCTGGGGACTCGAACGACGCGGCCAGGCCGGTTACCAGGACCACGCCGTAGATCAATCCAAGCGAGACGTGGTCGGTCATCGTCGCGGCCAGCATGGCCAGGCTGCCCAGGCCGGGCACGATCTGTGACGTGAACAGCACGACCCGCCGGTCATACGCGTCTACGAAGACACCCCCGATCAAACTGCTCAACAGGGTGGCGACGAATCCGACCAATCCGACGATCCCCAGGCTCAGCGTGGAGCCAGAGAGTGTGTAGACCTGCCACAGGATGACCGCCTGGAGCATCGAGTTGGCCAGGCCGCTGGCGGCGCGGCTCGTAGCGTACTGCCGGAACCCGGGCACATGGAGGACCGCCAGCACGTTAGCCTGAGGCTATCCTGCGGAGGTACTGAACGGCATGCTGGTCGGCGAGAGCACCCTGCGTTTCGAGCTGGTTCCGAATTGGGAGCAGCTTCCTTCCGGCTGGAGCCACGGTGACGTGGCCGGAGTTGCAACTGATGCACAGGACCGCGTCTACGTGTTCAACCGCGGCGAGCACCCGGTCATCGTCTACGAGCGGGACGGGCGCTGCCTGGGATCCTGGGGCGAGGGTGTTTTCACGCGGCCGCACGGCATCACGATCCACGCGGACACCGTGTATTGCGTGGACGACACCGATCACACGGTGCGCGCTTTCACCCTCGAAGGCAGGCTGTTGTGGACCCTCGGGACGCCGCATCAGCCCAGCGACACGGGCTATTTGCCTGAAGGTCGATCGAACCTGCTGTCGATCCGTCGCGGGGCTGGACCTTTCAATCGACCGACGCGGCTGGCGGTCGCGCCGAGTGGCGAGCTGTACGTGTCGGACGGATACGGCAATGCGCGCATCCACCGCTTCTCGGCCCAGGGGCGGCTGATTCAGTCGTGGGGCGAGCCTGGCGCGGAGCCTGGACAGTTTCAGCTCCCGCACAGCGTATGGGTCCATACCGATGGCCGAGTTTTCGTGTGCGATCGCGAGAACGACCGCGTCCAGATCTTCAGCCCGGATGGCGAGCTGCTCACGATGTGGACGAACGTCACCCGGCCAGGCGATCTATGGATCGACGCTGCCGGACACGTTTTCGTGGGCGAGATGGCCTGGAACATGGACGAAACGCACCTGACCGGGCAGCCGTTTACCGAGGCGCGGTCGGCTCAGATGAGCGTGCGGGACCTGGAGGGGACTGTCCTCACCCGCTGGGGCGGTGATGACCCTTGCACGCCTGGCAGCTTCGCCTCGCCGCACGGCATCTGCCTCGACTCACACGGGGACCTGTACGTAGGCGAAGTCATCCACACCGCCCTGAGCCGCGGCAACCGCTGGCGCCCAGGCTGCGCAGCGCTCCAAAAATTCGCCCGGGTGTAAAGCATTCTTGGCTGCCTTGGCACGGGGACCAGGAAGCGCCACCTCGGCTTGGACAAGACCCAGATGGCTGGCTACCTGGTGGCCACCGCTTACGATCTTGTCCGAATGGTCCGTTTGGTAGCTTCCACCCCGTCCGGCGTAACCGGCCAGAGTGCCCGAACCCGCCTCGCGCGGCTTCACTGCTCCCCTCAACGGCTCCTTCACTCACCAACCTGCCCTCGGAACGCTCTCTCATGCCACCTCCAAGGGCACCCACAATAGCGACGAACAATTCTTCCGCAGCCTGCTAGTGTCCCGTCTCAGAGATTCGTTGCATAATTCGTGACCTCACGACGGCGCAATCGCATCGTGTGGATTTTTCAGCGAACTTCAGAGACGCCATACCTAGGTGAGATCTGGTCGTACGGTCTGCGCAACCCCTGGCGCTTCAGCTTCGATCGTGTCACGGGTGACATGTGGATCGGCGATGTCCACCACGTGGATGGGGAGTTGGGGACGAACCTGGAGGCGGTCGACTTCCAGCCCGCCAACAGCAAGGGCGGGCTGAACTTTGGTTTCCCGATCAGGCAACCTTCCACTGCGCCGTTATCGCTACGTGCCGCCCGCCGGGCGTCACGCTGCCGGTCACCGCGTTCGACCACAACATGAAGTGTTCGGTTACGGGCGGCTATGTCTACCGCGGCCGCGCTGTGCCTGCCCTTGCGGGCGTTTATATCTTCGGAGACCTGTGCACTGGCGGCGTGTTCGCTTTGCGATCAAGCGCAGAACAGGCCTGGTCCAGCCAGCTGGAACTTGGTTACCAGCCGATCAAGATCAGCTCGTTTGGCGAAGATGCAGCGGGTGAAATGTACGTCGCGGATCGGTCCACGCCAGTGGAAGCACCGGTTCGATGCGTATGTCCAGCCCAGTCGCTGGGATCGAACAAGCGTTTCAGTAGTTGAGCTACTTGGGGCCGCCGGTCTCGACAAGCGGCCGCCGCTGGCCGAGCGGCGGGAATCAGGCGTCGCTGAGGCCGGTGGTCGGGTGCGTTGAGGTCGCAGAGTCCGTTGGCGCTCGATCGCCAGTGGAGTCAGCCAACGTTGGGCAATCGGACGTGGACACTCACCCTGTTTACAGAACTTCTTTAGACGCTTCCCAGGCCTGTCCGCACGAGCGGACTGTACTGTAGGGTCCGTCGCCGATTGGCGCACTGACAGCTAGGTCGAGCTGCGACCCCGATCGCGAGTTGGGGTACTTGTCTGGATTCCGGAGAGGTGGGAACGATGACCGGGGGCTACACGCACGCGGTGCTCGCCACGCGCACTACCGAGTTCTGCGGCAATCGGATCTTCGATCCAGAGGCGATCGCCGGCATTCGACCGTCTCTGGAGCCGATGGCAACCCCCTGGCTCAAAGTACACGCGGTCGCGCGGGAACACGGGCTGCGGCTTGTGACCGCTGACCGTGTGAACGACGAAGGTATCGACGCCCGCAAGGTGTTGCTCGTCGCGTATGACTGGACTCCGGACGCCGAACGCCTGCTGGCGCTGGGTGCACGGCCAGCCGTGCTGGTCTCGTTTGAGCCACCAGTCATTGCGTGGTGGCTTTACTACAACTTGGAGCGAGTGAGCGCGCGCTTTCGGCACACGTTTCTCTTTGAAGGCGCTCGAGGGCGCGTTGCTCCGACGACCACGTTCCACTCGCTCTCATTTCCCGTGTCGTGTCCGGCTCCCCTGGCGACGATCAAGCCCTGGTCGAACCGTCGCTTCCTGACGATGATTAACAGCAACAAAGCTATGCCCCGAGGTCGCGACTTGGCCCGGTGGCTCGATCGCCCCCGCGAGGTGTCCATCAA
>JAABUQ010003696.1_pt1 | contig 27452 bp, 29 predicted proteins | sample 5560001 | NCBI WGS metagenome assembly JAABUQ01 (sample SAMN10711888, study PRJNA513371) | rock metagenome | isolation source: Antarctica rocks | place: Antarctica: Victoria Land, Finger Mt nord | collected 2015-12-18 | reverse complement strand
CGACCTCGTGATCGATGTAAGTTGCTCTCGTTCGGCATCTGTTAATGTGATTGCAGGAGCAACGCGCATGCAAATAGCGTACACCACATAACTGTAAATAACAATACTTTAGGTGACCTACACTAGGTCGTAGCGCGTCTGGGCATCTTGGAGGTCGAGGTCGCGAGTAACGAGCACGTCAACGCGACCGTTATAGGCGGTTTCGATGAACATGTTGTCTTTTTCGTCGCGGCAGCCCATATCGAGCCCACGTATCGAGACCATTTCGACGGCGTCTGCCAATAATTCGACGTAATCAATTACGAATGCCGCTGACAAGCCAAAGCTCGGAAGCGAGAGTTTCCCGGCAAGTTCGTAGAGCATCTGCGAACTTGCCACTGCCACAACGTCTTTTCGAACGACCTTGAAAAAGACTGCAGCGCTGGGCGACTCCAGCTTTTTGCTGTGGATTGCGAGCGCTGCGGATACGAACACGTTTGAGTCGACGACGATTCTTGGCGTATCCATAAAGTATTTCTCCTCAATATGGTTACGTCGCCGATGTCGCCCGCTATGTGACTACGTGCGACCGTTCGGAATCAGAAACTAGAGCTTCGATCTCCTCAAGTGAGCGCTCTGGTCCAACGTCGGCATAGCGCTCCAAGAAGGCTTGTAGGTTTGCGCGAAGTTCGTTGCGTTCACGCATGGGCTTATTCATGCGCTCGGAGATGACGCGATCGATCCCCTCGCGGACAAGATCACTGATACTGGTTTCTTCAGTAGTGGCAAGTTTCTTGAGTGCGTCGAGCCGATCGGTGTCCAGATAGAAATTCGAGCGAGTTTTCATGATTTGTCCGTCCCTCGGAAAAAGTGCGCTGACGTCCTCGTGCTAGTTGGCGAAGCGACTTCTGCTTAGTGCCGTTTTGCGGTGGACAGCGCGAGCGAAAATGGGACTTCGAGGATGATACGCCATCTGTGTGTATGTTGTCAAGGCTTCTTCATGGGTCGCAGCTCACTTAGCGACTTTCACCGTTCGGAGCGTGTCCGATAATGGTTAGGTTGTGGGACTCTGGCCTCAGCGTTGGCGGTCTCTTGACAAGAGCGCCAAAGTCACTAAAATCTCGAATTGCAGAGACGTTGCATGGCTCGAAAGGAGGATACATGACGAACTCTCTCGCGCGTACGAATGGTGGTCGCACCCAAAGCGGAAGCCGCGCTGTCCCCTGGACGCCTTACCAGGATCTTTTCGGGTTCGATCCGTTCCAAGCACTGCGGTCCAACTGGGCGTTCGACTACGACGTATCCAGAACAGAGACGGGATACGAAATCGAAGTGCCGGTGCCAGGCTACAAACCCGAGCAGATCGACGTCACCTTCAAAGACGGCGTGCTGTCTGTCAATGGCAAAGGTGATCGGCGAACGTTCTCACGCTCCTTCAGCGTGCCGGAAGACGTTGATAACGATCATATTGCGGCACGCGTATCCGACGGCATGCTCGTACTCACGCTCGAGCGCCGACCGGAGACGCAGCCCAAGCGCATCTCGGTCAATTAGGACGCAGAGGGTGCGCGATGTACGACGGGCCGTCGCGTTCGACGATGCCGCGACGTGCGGCCCGAGGGCGCCAATCCTCTTCGACGACGCTCCGAAGCCTGGATGAAGCTCTATCGTTTCGGTCTGCCTGCGCTCAACTAGTGTAGGGCGTCAAGCAGATTGACTATTATGTAGTTTCTTGCTATAATCAACGCATGCGAGTTGTCGAACCAATTACGCTTACGATCCCCGAAAGAAACAATTTGGAGAAAATCGTCAAGAGTCGGTCGGCTTCGGCTCGTCTTATTGAACGATCTCGGATGGTGTTGCTCGCCAGCCAAGGTCTCAATAATATCGAGATAGGCGAGCAGCTCGGTACGGACCCCGTCAAAGTCGGGCGATGGCGCAAGCGTTTCCCGCGATTCAAGATGCACTTCACGCCGACGAGTTCGTCCTGGCTCAACATGGTCGAACGATTCTTCCGTGACCTAACGATGCAAAGCGTCCGACGTGGCGTCTTTCGCTCCGTGTCCGAACTCATCGCGGCGATCGAAGAACACATCGCCGCTCACAATGCGAACCCAAAACCATTCATCTGGACCGCGAAAGCAAGCGATATTCTCGAAAAAGTCACGAGAGCTCGCTCGAAACTCCAAAATGTTCAATCTGCTTGACGGCCTACACTAGGTGAGTTGCTTACGAACGCGCAATATTTCGAGTAAATGCCCAAAATATGATCGAAGTCCGTAGCGCGGGCTCTCCTACGCCCTTCTCTTCAATGTTTAGTGACAGGTTACCGATGGTGCAGATCATGATAGCTCCTGTTTCACAATTTACGGGACGGAATAAGCGTCGCCCTTGACCCTGATTGCCGAGCAACGTCGCGCGAGATGGAGCCCGATCGTGTCGTCATGCGTTCGATGGTAGGGCCGTCGCCACGACGGCGTACGAAACGTGCTGGACGTCCGGCGTGGTCTCGGTAACGGGATTAGCTCGCCGTGCGCGGCGTTCGATACGATGGAATCCGCCTTGCCCGTCAGGTGCCGGAGAGGTTCGGCAACCTGGTCGAGATCCTGCCTCTCCTCTTTGCACCTCGACGTGACGCTCAGTTCACGCCCTCGTCATCGACGTCGGGCTGTTTGCTCAGATTCTCGAAGAGCAGGCCGCCGGGCTCTCCGCCGCGGACGTGAAGCGGAACGCCACCCTCGTCGAGTCGTCCGAGCTGGACCGGAACGAAGCCGAGCTCAGTCACCACGGCCGCAACCGTAGCGCTGGCATCGGCGTCGTTGCTCGACACGAAGACGACCTGCTGCGCCGGTGCTGCATTCGAACCGAGCTGAGCCGCAGGAAGGTGATTGAACGCCTTGACCAAGCGCGCGCCGAAAAACGCTTCGGCGACGACATCGGACGACAGACGACCGTCAAGTTCGTCCGGAGCGGCATGGAACGCATTGGTGACGTCGACGATGAGCTTGCCCTTCCAATCGTCGAGCTGACCGGCGACGGTCTTGTGAGCGGAAAAGGGAACGGCGAGAAAAACAATCTCCGCCTCGCAGGCGTCCGCAAGCGAGCGCGGGACGACATTTGGACCGAGCTGTTGAGCTAACGACGCGATCGTCTGGGGGCCGCGACTGTTCGCGATCACGACGTCGACATGTTTTCGAGCAAAGGCACGAGCGAGAGCGGTTCCAATCTCGCCGGAACCGATGACGGAGTACTTCATGAGGGCTTTCTACTGCAACAAGTGCTGAACGGGTTCGAGGGAGAGGCCGAACGGCTCACGCGCGCCACTCGAAGCGCGAAATCGTACGGCGGCCACGACGCATCGACGAGCGTCGCCCGTCGGTAAATCTCACGCGTACGAGGCGATATCGTCGACGTCGAAGCGCGGCAGTCTCGGCGGCGCGTGCGTGTAATCGCCGAAACCGATGTTGATGAGGTACTGCGACGCAAAACGTCCGTCGGAGAAGAACGCGTCGTCGACGACGCCGCGCTCGAAGCCGGCCATCGGACCGGCGTCAAGACCGATCGATCGGAGCGCGATAATGAAATACCCCATCTGAAGAAGCGCGTTATCCCACGCGGTGGCGCGTCGCGCGGGCTCGGGCATGGCACGGAACATGCCGCCGAACATCTCCGCGCGCTCCGGAAACAACCGGGGGAAGTGCTCGTAGAATTGCAGGTCGGTGGCGACGATAGCCGTGATCGGGGCGGCCATCGTCTTGTCGCGGTTGCGATCGCTCAGCGCAGGCTCGAGTTTGGCCTTCGCCTCGGGCGACTCCACGAATATCAGGCGCAGCGGCAGACAGTTCGCACTCGTTGGGCCGAGCAGCGCGAGCTCGAGCGCGCGATCGAGCAGCGCGTGCGGCACGGGACGGTCGACGAACGCGTTCGCGGTTCGCGCCTCGACGAAGAGCGTCGCGAGGCTACGCTCATCGAGCGCGGCCGAGAGCTTTCGGTCGACCATCTCATCCGTCGCCGACGAGGTCCAAATGGTGTCGTTCATTGTGCTCCTCTTGCGGTTGTCATGTCGTGCGTAGCCTAGCACGATCTGGACCACACGGTCAACAAGGTAGCGGCGACGATTTGGACCGATCGGGCAAGATCTGTTATAATACGCTCACCATGGGACGTCCGGCAAGCTTCGATCAGGCTCGAACACTGGAAAAGATCCAAACTGAGTTCTGGGACCGTGGATACTCGGCGACATCGCTCGACGACATCATGACGGCAACCGGCCTCGGCAAGGGAAGCCTCTACGGCGCATTCGGCTCCAAGTCCGATATGTACCTGATGGCGTTCACCGACTATTGCGATTGGGCGATCGAAGACTACGAGCAGCGCTTGCGAGGCTCCGACGGCGGCGCGATGGCACGCCTGCGAGACCTCGTCCGGACGGCAATCCGATCCCGCTCCAGATCGCGTCGGGGCTGCATGCTCGCGAAGGGAACCGCCGAGGTCGCCGGGCGTTTTCCCGATGTCGACCGGGTCATCGAGCGAACCTTCAAGGCCCTCGAAGGCGAGCTGCTCGGGTGCGTACGACAGGCTCAGCGGACGGGCGACATCGACCCGAGCCGCGACGCCCGGACCATCGCAGTGACGCTCCTCGCGGTGCTCCGCGGAATCGAAGCGCTCAAGCGAGCCAACGTCCCGTCGGCTTCGCTCGAGCTCGTCGCGCAGGGTGCTAACGATATACTAAATTCGCGCATTCGCTGACGCTCGAAAGGCGTCTTGGTTGTATCGCATCGTTATGGGCGGCTGACTTGAAACATCCAGTCGAGGGCAGCTTAGAAACGAGAACTATGCATGTCCGAATGAACCGCCGTAATCGAAATGGCTAGCACGACGAGGGCTTTGCCGAACGGTCGTGAGTTCGCGCTCGAATTTCATCGCCGCGCGTGGGTGGAGCCGCACGGTCTCGAATGCGATCGACGAATTGATAACGGCCGATTATCGCATCGCGTCGGCCGGTACCGTAGTCGAGGGTCGAGACGCATTGATGGTGTGGATGGCAGAAAGCAGCACCACCACCCCGTCGGGTCGAACAATGAAACGCTCGACATTTTCACCGATGCTACGGTTGAGCAGGTAGTCTTTCGATGGAACTGCCGAGGATCGAACAACAGTATCTTCGGACTGCCGCCCGATGGACGTTCAGTGCTTTCAGAGGCATTGCGATCTGGCCATGCGAGGCGGACGCTTGGCGGAGTGTTGGGTCGAGCTCAGCACTCTCGAGTTGTATCAGGTACTACGAGAATCGTAGATCCCTAATTCCCCGCTCGGATTATCCGACAAATGGGTGCGCTGCTGTTCACGCTAATTGCCAATGTGCTCGCAATTATCCGCGCCTGCTCCCAATCGGGGAGACGTGCTCACATTGCGCGCCAATGGCAGAGAGTGGTGGTGAGCGGTCCGGCGGCTCTCGGCGTGCAATGCCGCAAGCGGACATTTGCGGTGGCGGATATGCACCTGATGCGCTGCCCTGCCGCCACATATTTGTGCTCGGCCGTTTCTAAGCAGTTGCCCGGCATGTCGCCACGACCTTCTGGCGCAGCCAGCAATGGGTCGGGTCGGCGTCGAGACGCGGATGCCACATTACGCTGATCGCCAGTTCCGGCGTCGACACGGGCAGGTCGAACCCTTCGAGACCCTGCGCCGCCGCCTCTCCGTCGCGAATGCAAGAGCGCGGCACGAGTGCGATCAGGTCCGAACGGCGCGCGATGTTTAGTGCATCGAGGAAGCTCGGCACGATCGCAACGATCTCACGCCGCAAACAGAGTTCGTGAAGGGCGTCGTCTACCGGCCCCTTCGACGCGCCCCGCCGCGACGTGACGACGTGCCCGCAAGCGGCATAGCGTTGCGGCGTTATCGGCTTTTCGAACACGGGATGACGTAGGCGCGCGGCACCGATGAAGCGGCCGCGAAAAAGGAGCTGGCTTCGAACCTCGGGCGCGGAGGCGCCCGCTGTCCCGATTTCAGGTCGATCCGGCCGTCCCGCAACGGGGCAGCCTCCTTGTCAGGCTTGGGGGCGAAGCGAAGGCGAACGCGAGGAGCCGCCTCGGTGATTGCCGCGACCAACGCTGCGGCGAACAGTGCCACGAACCCTTCGTTGGCGCGGATGGTGAACGTCCGTTCCAACAAAGCTGGGTCCATATGGTCGGTGGCCGGCGTAAGCACCACTCGCGCCTCCTGGGCGAGCGTGTGAACGCGGCCGGCCAGTTGTTCCGCATACGGCGTCGGCACCAGCGAACGCCCAGCTTGTACCAGCAGGGGGTCGCCCGTCGCGGATCGGAGTCGCGCCAGTGTCCGGCTCGTCGCAGAAGCGCTAAGGCCGAGACGTCTGGCGGCAACCGTTACGCTGCGTTCCGTGAGCAGCACGTCGAGCGCGGTGAGCAAGTTCAAATCGATGGTAGCCATACGGGCATCATAGCCGCGCCTTTCGCACCAGACATAGCGTCGGACGCAATCATGCTTTGCATCCCATGCGTCTGGCGCATCCCACGGTTGCGCCTCATAATCATAGTGTGAATACTTTGCCGGACCAGCAATCCAAGACGGTCCTGCTTGTCGGCGCATCACGCGGCCTTGGAGCGGCGATGACGAGCGAGTTCGTGAAGAAGGGCTGGCACGTCGTCGGCACGGCTCGGGAGAGCGGCCGCACCGAACTGCATGATCTCGCGGACGCGCATGCCGATCCGGTTACGGTCGAGCCGCTCGACATCACCGAGCCCGATGAGATCGCGGGCCTGCGCAAACGACTTTCGGGCAGTGCATTCGACATGCTGTTCGTCAACGCCGGCACCGCCAACCACGACGCGACCGAGACGATCGCGGAGGTCCCGACCGATGAGTTCGTGCGTGTGATGCTCACCAACGCGCTCGGCGTGATGCGCGCTGTGGAAGGATTTCAGGACTTGGTGCACCCGTCTGGCCTGATCGGGGTGATGTCGTCTGGCCAGGGCAGCATCGCCAACAACACCAAGGGCGGCTTCGAGGTCTATCGGGGCAGCAAAGCCGCGCTGAACCAGTATATGCGGAGCTACGCCGCCCGCCATGCCGCCGATCCGCGGGCGATGGTGCTGATGGCACCGGGCTGGATACGCACGGAGCTGGGAGGCCCGAATGCGCCGTTCAGCGTCGAGGAGACTATTCCTCAGTTGGTCGACACGCTTGTCGCGCAGCAGGGCACGCCGGGACTGCGCTTCATTGACCGACACGGCGAGACCGTACCGTGGTGATCGGGCGAACGGCGGCACGAGGGATTGGGAGACGCCCGTGAAGCTGATCGGCATTGAGGAGCACTGCCTGACCGCGGACGTGCGCGACGCCTGGGATGCGATCGGGCTAGCAGCGACGGACCCCATCGTTGCCGTCCACTCAGGCGAGGTCGAGAGGCGCCTGCTCGAACTTGCTGACGAGCGGCTGGCCCTGATGCACGAGACCGGCCTCGACGTTCAGGTCCTGTCGCTGGCCACGCCTGCCTTGCACGATCTCGGGCCGGAAAGCGTCGATCTGGCGCGCCGCGCCAACGATGCCATCGCAGAAGCCATCGTTCGATGGCCCGACCGCTTCCAAGCGCTGGCCACGCTGCCGGTGGCGATGCCGGCGGAGGCGGCGCTGGAACTGGAACGCTGCGTCCGGACGCTCGGCTTTAAGGGAACCATGCTGTGCGGTCGGGTCGGTGATCGAAACCTCGATCATTCGGACTTCTTGCCCATCTTTAAGAGCGCGGCCGCGCTGAAGGTGCCGGTCCTGCTCCACCCCCGCACGCCCGCCATGGCGGTCCGGTCCGCTTACTATTCGGGCTTCACGCCGGAGGTCGACGCCGCGCTCGCCATGTACGGCCTCGGCTGGCACTACGATGCCGGCATCCAGTTTATCCGCCTCGTGCTTGCGGGCACGTTCGATCGCCTGCCGGGCCTCCAGGTGATCCTCGGTCACTGGGGAGAAGTCGTGCTGTTCTATGCCCAACGCCTCTCGGCGCTGGACCGCGTGTCGGGGCTGGAACAGCCTATCGCGACCTACCTGCGCCGCAACCTGTACGTCACCGCCAGCGGCATGTTCCTGCCCGACTATCTAGCACGAGCGGCCGCCATTGTCGGGGCGGATCGGCTGTTATTCTCTACCGATTTTGCCTACCAGTACCGCCCGGACGGGGACGCGCGGCGGTTTCTGGCAGAATGTGGGCTGGACGAAGCTGATAAGACCGCCTTTGCTCATGGGAACTGGGAGCGGCTAACACAGGGCGGCAGTGCGGACTAGCTGCATCGCGGGTCGCCGCGCCATGTAACCAAGCCGGGGGTGAACGAACGGCTGGTCTCGGGGCTCTTAACTCACAGGCTGACTGACTACTCGTGGGTCGATTCCCGTCGTAGAGGAGCTTCTCCAGAACCTGCGTTTCTGACGAGCGCCCCGGCCCGCTTGCCCGACGACGCATCTCCGCGCGTTGCGGCTTTAAAACTGTTATGGAAACCCGCTTCGCAAAATGGGATGCCTCGGACGACTTTAGAGAAGATCGGGCATCCATGCGGGTCGGCTATGCCAGGGTCAGTAACAGCGATCAGAATCTCGAGCTTCAGCTCGAAGCCCTTCGTCGCGCCGGATGCGACAAGGTCTTTACCGAACAGGCATCGGGCGCGCCCGAAGGCGCCCGTTCGAATTGGCGTTGTCCACGGAGCGGACGTAGGCGCCGCGGCCGCGGCCGGAACTGGTGCGTCGCGGCCCTCGTCGATGATTCCAGCATCGATCTTCAACCCAGTTCTGCAATGAAAACCACACTCGTGATTATGATGGGATGCGACGTCGAAAAGGACAGCCCGCGAACGCATCTTCGAGATCCGTGGCCTCGTCCGGTGAGGGTAGACGACTGCCTTCGGAACGTTGGGGACACACATGGCACCACAAACAAAACCTGCCCCAGTACTCTATATGAATTTACCCACTCTTAGGCCGCTCGCCTCCCAAAATAATTCTGGCTTTATTCACCATTACTTCAAAGATCGCTGGGTGCGCGCTTGCATCGCCACGCCAACGTCGCAAGATTCTTCCGGTAGGATTCAAGAGGTCCGAAACCTCGTTCCGCAAAATTGCGTCGACTATGAGGGTCGGCCAATCGCCAACACCGCTTCTCGCGGCTCGCAGTATAGCCAAAAAATTTGGCCGCGTGACCGCACTAAGCGACGCGAATTTCTCCGCATTTGCGGGCGAAGTTTCCGCCATCGTCGGCGACAACGGTGCCGGCAAATCGACGTTCATCAAAATTCTATCGGGTGCGCTCGCACCGGACGGCGGCGAATTACTGCTTGCCGGCAAGCCCATCGTGCTCAACTCGCCCCAAGAAGCGCGCGACCATGGAATCGAAACGGTCTATCAGGATTTGGCACTGGCGCCGGCGCTGGACGTTGCCTCGAATCTGTTCCTGGGCCGCGAAGCGCGATTGCCCGGACTTTTAGGAATGCTCGGTTTCCTCGACGATCGTTTAATGCGCGAACGTGCTCGCCAAGAGATCGAAGATCTTCAGGTGGGGCTATCGTCCGTGCAGCAGCCCGTCTTCACCCTTTCGGGCGGTCAGCGCCAGGCAATCGCGGTCGCTCGTGCGACGGCCTGGGGAAAACGCATCGTCATCATGGACGAACCAACGGCGGCGCTCGGCGTACGTGAGTCGGCGATGGTTCTCAAACTCATCAAACGGATCACGAGTTCCGGCATCGCGGTCATTATGATCAGCCACAGTATGCCCGAAGTCTTCGAGGTTGCCGATCGTATAACAATCTTGCGATTGGGCCGCACGGTTCGGCAGATGGTCCGCGCGGAAACTTCGATGACCGACGTCGTCGCCTTCATGACCGGCGCGACGGTCGAACATGTCGCCGAGCTGGAGCGCTAGTTCGTGAGCGAAGCCGTGACCGCGCGGTCCGCCACCGGCACCAAAGTACGCGCAGCATCTTCGCGCGCTCGACGAACACGTATATTCTGCTCGTCCTCGTCGGGTTAGTAGCGTTTTTCAGTATCATCAGTCCGAATCACGCATTTTTCGACCGCGGCAACTTTATCAATATCGCTTGGGATACCGCCGAAATTCTGCTGCTTGCCATCGGCGAAACATTCGTGATTATTACGGCCGGCATCGATCTATCTGTCGGTACCGTCTTGATGTTTTCGGGCGTCATCGCATCGTGGGTAATCGCGCAGACCGGCGGTCCGCCGGCGCTTGTGTCAAGCGGACATTTTCCGCAAGCCGCCACCGCGATACCACTCGGAATCCTCGCGGGAATCGCGGTCGGCACGTTCGCGGGTTTCATCAACGGAACGTTGGTCACGCGTTTGCGCATGCCGGCCTTCATCGTGACGCTGGGTGTGTTCAGCATCGCCAACGGGCTGGGTGACTTGGTTAGTTCGAGCGGTGCTGCGGGCCAATCCGCAATTCCGCCGGTTCCCAAAAGCTTTGCCAACACGCTCGGCAACGGCAACGTATTTCTCGGTTTGCCGACACTTGTGGTTGTGGCGGCGATCGTTGCAATCCTGACGCACGTGGTTCTCACTCGCACAATCTTCGGCCGCCGCACGTTCGCTGTCGGAAGCAACCTCGAAGGTTCGCGACTCGCGGGCGTGCCGGTGAATGCACACGTCGTTGCCGTTTACACATTTGCCGGGTGCTTGTCGGGGCTCGCGGGCGTACTCGACCTTGCGCGCTTCCATTCGACGGACATTCAGGGTCACAGCCTCGATAATCTCGACGCCATCGCCGCGGTCGTCATCGGTGGAACGAGTCTTTTCGGCGGAACCGGCTCCATTGTCGGAACCGTGATCGGCGCGTTCATTCCGACCGTTCTACGTTACGGCTTTACGATCCAGGGCATCTCGTCGTTCTGGCAAGATGTGGTGGTTGGCGCGATCATCATCGTAGCCGTGCTTTTCGATCAGATCCGCCGCCGACGCGTCACGTAGGCGCGCCACCCTAACAATCCAGAAGAAGGAGAAAAAGCTTGATGCTCATGCGACTAGTTCCCGCCACCGCGCTCGCCGCCATCATCGGCCTGAGTGCGCTTGTCGTGCCGCGCACGATCCCGCATGCGAACGCTGCCGGGCCGTACAAAATCGTCCTCATCGCCGGTATCGCATCCGATGCATTCTACATCACGATGAATCACGGCGCTCAGGCCGAGGCGAAAAAAGAAGGCGCTACCGTTCAATTCAGCGGTTCGCCTGCGGCCTTCAGCCCGTCGACGCAGCTGCCGTATCTCAATGCCGCGATCGCGCAAAAGCCCGACCTCATTCTTATCGCACCGACCGATAAAGAAGCGCTGCAAGCTCCGATCGCACGAGCGGTTGCCGCACATATCCCGGTTATCTTGGTCGACACGACGTTGACCGATCCGTCGATCGCGGTCACGACGATCTCGTCGGACAATGTCGCGGGCGGCCGCAAAGTCGCCGACGCACTCGCCTCGGCGACGGGCAAGAAAGGCCAAGTCGCCGTCGTAAGCGTCTCGCCCGGTGTGAGTACCACCGACGAACGCGTCGAGGGCTTCAATGCCGAATTAGCAAAATATCCCGCGCTCAAGAGTCTCGGCGTCACCTTCACGGGCGACAATCCGACGCGCGCGAACGCGGTAACCAAGGGTCTCGTGGCGGCGCACCGCGACCTTGCCGGAGTGTTCGCAACCAACGTCGTCACCGGCAGCGGCGTGACCGCCGCGGCCCGCGAACTCGGGCTATCGGGCAAGCTCAAACTCGTCGAGTTCGACGCGGAGCCCGCCCAAGTCGAGGCCGTCAAAGCCGGCACGATCTCCGCACTGGTCGCGCAGGATCCCTATCACATCGGACAGCTCGGCGTACAGTACGGCATTCAATATCTCAAAGGCAAGAAAACCTTTGACAAGCACTACGGCACCGGCGAAGCGATCATTACCAAGGATAACGTCGACAGCGCCGACGTGAAGGACTACCTCTACTCCAAATAAACCGGGCGGGAACGCGGCATCAGGGAGGCGCAAGCCCGAACCGATGTTTCTCGACCGCTTCATCGGACGGTTAGCCGCGCTCAAGAACGCCGGAATACCGACGATGGTATGCGGGGATTACAACATCGCGCATCACGACATCGACGTCTTCGATCGTCATCGACCACGCCGGCTGGATCGATGCCTTTCGAGCGGTGAACCAAGAACCGTGGCAATTCTCATGGTGGGCCAAACTGGCCACGCGCATTGTTAACAGGGGTTGACCTCGAAAGAGTTGGTATTCGACGCCCACTTCTCCGAGGTCAGCTCCATGATTATGCACCCTTTGACCCGCACGACGCCTCTCAGCCGGCAAGAATCGTCGATCTCGTTGAGACTCGAACGGCAGTGGCCGACGTTGCTCGGCGCTTTCGGGTAAGTCGAACGACCGTCTACAAGTGGCTGCGCCGTTTCGATGACCGCGACTGCCTGGAGGATCGCCGTTCGGTTGCGGCGAGCTTCCCAACTCGATTACACGATCGACGGAGCGCAAGATCGAGCAGCTGCGGCGCAAGCGATGCCTCCTTGGCTGGCAGATCGCGAGCGTTCTCGGGCTTTCTCGCTCGACGGTGATCGAGGTGCTCAAGCGCTTCGGTCTCGCACGGCTGCGCGATCTCGAGCCGCCGCGGATGACGCGACGGTACGAATACATGAGGCCGGGCGAACTCGTGCACATCGACATCAAGAAGCTCGCCCGTTTCCACGGCGTTGGCCATCGCATCCACGGCGATCGCCGACGGCGCTCGAAGGCACTGGGCTACGACACCATCTACGTTGCCGTCGATGATGCGAGCCGGCGCGCTCACGCGCGGATCTACGACCGCGAGAGCGCGGAAGCGGCCGCGGACTTCTTGCGACGGCTCGCCGCAGCCTATGCCCGAAGTGGCGTTCGGATCGAGCGCGTTATGACCGACAAACGCAACGTCTTTACGTCAGGCGCCTTCCAACTCGCGCTTACCGAGATCGGCGCCCGCCACATTCTGACGCCGCCGTACACGCCACAATGGAACGGTAAGGCGGAACTATTCATCCAGACGATGCTGCGCCAGTGGGCGTACGCGATCGCCTATCGCACGAGCGGCGAACGCAGCCTCGCCTTACCGGCTTGGCTGCGCTACTACAACCGGGAGCGCCGGCACAGCCCTCTCAACTATCGCTCACCGGACTCCCGCTGGCGTAAGAACTATCAACAACCCGCGTAGTCTCGACAGCTGGCCGTTTCCGGGACGGCTCGGCGCATCAACTTGCGGCGATTCCGACCGAAACGATGACCATGGGACAACCGACATCATGCGGTCACCGGACGATCGTTCTGTGAAGGAGCTGACGCTCGCCGCGGCCGGCTTCGAGGACCCCGGTCTCTTCGCCGTGCTCGAACATGCCGCCGAGACGCCGGAGCGCTACGACGACCTCACCTTCGGACTCGTCGCCATGCAGCACGACGGAACCGTCTTCGCCTATGGCGCGGTGGAAGCGAAGTACTCCGGGATCTCGCCCGCCCGCGTGCTCGGCCGCAACTTCTTCACCGACGTGGCGCCCTGCTGCAACAACTTCATGGTCTCAGGCCGGTTCGATGAGGAACCCGATCTCGACGTCATCATCGATTACGTCTTCACGCTCAAGATGCGGCCGACGCGCGTTGAACTGCGGTTGCTGCGAAGCTCGACGAGCCCGCGTCAGTACGTCGCGATCCGCCGCCGCTCCTGATCGTGTACGACGAGGGCGACGCCACCGAAGAGAATCGCGGCGAGCGTGAGGAGTTATTGCAGCTGCTGCACCTCTGTCCCGTGGCGGTGCTCCGGCTCAACGCTTTCGGCGACATCCTGCTGATGAATCCGCACGGCGCACAGCTCCTGATGCCGCTTGCGCGTACGGGCGATCTGGACAACCTCTACGACCTGCTCTCGCCGTTCGCGCCCGAGGTGCGCGAGATGGCGATGCGGTACAGCGGCCGCAGCGGTTCGATCTGCGAAGAGCATCGCGTCTCGCTCGCGATTCCGAGCGGCTCGCAACCCGCGATGACGCTCTCGCTGACGCTCAACAAGCTCGATCGTGACCTCTACATCGCGGTGCTCGCGGATGTCACCGCGAGCGCCCACCGCGAGCACGGCATCCGGATGAGCGAGGAACGGCTGCACGCCGTGCTCGACGGCGTGAAGGACTACGCGATCTGCACGCTCGATCTCGCGGGCGTGATCACGAGCTGGAACCGTGCCGCCGAACGGATCGACGACTATCGCAGCGACGAGGTGATGGGCCGGCCCTTCGCGATGCTCGCGTCGGGCACCGGGACGGGACTTGATTCGTTCAAACGCCATCTCGACATCGCGCGACGCGAGGGCTGGCGCGAGTTCGAAGGCTGGCGCATCCGCAAGGACGGCTCGCGCTACTGGGCCCACTGCACGATCTCCGTCCTGCGCAAGACCGAAGAGCAGTCGGCGATCGGCTTCTCCGTCGTCACGCGCGATACGACGGAGCGGCGGCGTTCCGAAGACAAACTGCGCTTGCTCGCGACGACGGACTCACTGACGGGGTGCCTCAATCGCAACGCGTTCCTGGAAGCGGCGACCGCCGAGGCAACGCGCTTTCGCGCGACCGGTCAGGTCCTCTCGCTGCTCATGCTCGATGCCGATCACTTCAAGGCGATCAACGACCGCTACGGCCATCAGGCGGGCGACGTCGTGCTGCAGCGGATCGTCGTCGAGTGCAGGTCCTTCTTGCTCCCGGGCGACGTGATCGGCCGGATCGGCGGCGAGGAGTTCGCGATTCTCCTCGGGCCAGCGCACGGCGAAGCCGGCAGCATCTCGGTCGCGGAGCGGATGCGCCGCCGCGTGGAGAGCGCGCAGATCGTCGTCGACGACGTTTCGATCCCGGTGACCGTGAGCATCGGCGTGGCGCATGCGTCGGGCCCGGAGCTCAGCATCGCGGCGATGCTGCGCGCCGCCGATGCCGCGCTCTACAGCGCGAAACACCAGGGCCGGAACGTCGCGATCGCCGCATCGGCGTAACCCCGCGAAGCGACGACGCCTTGCGCCTATCGGAAATACGCGGTGATCTTCGGATCAACCGTCACCAGTTCGAGCGCTTCGACGCGAGCCTGCGCCACGAGGAGCCGATCGAACGGATCGGCATGGAGCGGCGGCAGCGACGCGACGGCAAGCGCGTGACGCACGTCGATCGGTAATGATCGAAACCCGAGTCGCATCATGCGGTAGGGAACGAAGATCTCGGGAACCACGGGGAGCTCGAGCTTACCGAGCGCGAACTTGATCGCGATCTCCCACGCGACGACCGCGGAGACGTAGACCTCGTTCGTAGCGTCCTCGATCGAGTGACGTGCCTCCGATGGAAGGCGTTCCGGAGCATCGAGCGCCCAGAGAAAGACATGCGTGTCGAGAAGCAATCGCAAGCGTCGTTACGTCCGCTCGACCTTGCCTCCGAGAAAGAGCTCGGCGATGGCCTCGTCGACGTCATCGAAATCGTCGGCGATGACGATGCGTCCCGCATCGAGTCCGAGTTGGCGCTTCGGCGCGGCCGTATACGGCACCAGACGCGCCGCAGGGACACCGTCGAGCGAGATGACGATCTCGGGCTCGCGGCCGAGGCGAATATCTCGGACCAAGCGGGAAAGCTGCGCCTTCGCCTCGCCGAGATTGACGGACTTCACCGAGCGAGCGTACTCGAAGCCGTCGGCATGGTCAAGCTCACTTGGTCACGGGCTGCAGGCCTCACCAGCAGAAGCCGAGCTGCGTCTCCTCGCGACCGTCGCTCGCGGCGAGCTTCGTGCGCAGCGGCACCTGGCGATCGACGGTCGGCCGCGCTTCGAGGGCACCCGCGATCTCGCGCGCGCGCTCGATGACGGTCGGCGGTAAGCCCGCCATCTTCGCGACCTCGATCCCGAACGAGCGGGACGTGCTCCCCGGCAGGACGCGATGTGAAAAGACGGGCGCTCCGCCCCGCGCCGAGTTCTCGACGGCGGTCACGTGATAGTTCGCGACGAGCGGCCAGCGCTCGGCGAGCGCCACGAGCTCGTGGAAGTGCGTTGCGAAGAGCGTCATCGGCGCGCGCGCGTCGAGCCCGAGCAGATACTCGCAGATCGCCTGCGCGATCGCGAGCCCGTCGATCGTGCCGGTTCCGCGGCCGACCTCGTCGACCAGCACGAGGCTGCGCCGCGTGCAGCGCCGCAGGATCGCGGACGCCTCCGACATTTCGACGAAGAACGTCGAACGGCCCGATGCCAGGTCGTCGCCCGCGCCGATGCGCGTGAAGATCCGATCGACGACGCCGAGCGTCATCGACTTCGCGGGCACGAACGACCCGATCTGCGCGAGAATGACGAGCAGCGCCGCTTGCCGTAGGTACGTCGACTTGCCGCCCATGTTCGGCCCGGTCAGCAACGCGAAGCGCTCCCGCGTTTCGGCGAGATGCAGGTCGTTGGGCACGAAGCCCGTGCCGGCGACGGCCTCGACGACGGGGTGCCGGCCCTCCGTGACGTCGAGCGTGCTCGCCGCAACGAACGTCGGTCGGACGTAGCCGCGCTCGCTCGCGACGTGCGCGAGGCCGCAGGCGACGTCGAGCTCCGCGAGCGTGTCCGCGGTCGCCGCGAGCGCGTCGAGCGACCCGGCGACCGTCTCGACGAGCGCCGCGTAGCATTCCGCCTCGACGCGCACTTGATCGCCGCGCGCGCCCGCGATCTGCGCCTCGAGGTCGCGTAATTCCGGGATCGTGAAGCGCTCCGCACCCGTGAGCGTCTGCTTGCGCACGTAATGCGCCGGGGCGAGCGCGAGCTGCGACTTCGTGATCTCGAGCGCGTAGCCGAAGGCGCTGGCGTATTTTACCTTGAGGGTCTTGATGCCGGTGCGTTCGCGTTCGCGCACCTCGAGCGCGGCGATCCCCTCGCGCGCGGCCGAGCGGCGCGCGACGGCGTCGCCGACCTCGGGCATCGCCTCGGGCCGGATCGCGCCGCCCTCGTCGAGCGTCGCGGGCAAGTCGTCGCACAGCGTCGCTTCGAGCGTCGCGAGCAACGCACGGTGATCGCCGAGCCGTTCCGCGAACCCGGCGAGTCCCAGCGGCAGGTTGCCGGCGAGCGGCTCGAGCGCGACGAGCGTCCGCCGCAGCGAGCCGAGGTCGCGCGGCGCGACGCGGCGCAACCGCACGCGCTGCGCGATCCGCTCGAGATCGAACGTCGTGCGCAGCAGCTCGCGCAGCGCCGTCCGCGCGGAATAGTCCTCGACGAGCGCGGCGACGCCGTCCGCGCGCTCGGCGATCGCCGCAGCGTCGACGAGCGGCGCGAGCACGCGGCGCGCGAGCAGCCGCGACCCCATCGCCGTCGCACAGCGATCGACCGTCGCGAGCAGCGTCGCCTTCGGATCGTCACCCGTCGGGCGCACGAGCTCGAGATGCCGCCGCGTGCTCGCGTCGAGCGCGACGAACCCCTGCGCGCGATAATAGGCGGGCTCGCGCAGCGACGCGCCTGCCGCGCCGAGCCCGACCCGCTTCACGAACGCCCCGAGCGCCGCGAACGCGCGGGCGATCGCGGCCGCCTCCTCGATCGAAAATGCCGCGAGCGGTTCGGGGCCCACGCCGACGGCTTCCGCGAGCGGCGACGTCGCGATGCGCGCGCCCGGGAGCGCCGCCGCGAGCGCCTCACGTTCGGCGGCAGGGAGATCCGCGACGATCTCGCTCGGGCCGAGGCGCGCGAGCTCCCCGAGCGCGTCCTCGAAAGCGCGCTCGCCCGTGTAGGCGGTCGCGACCGTGCGGCCCGTCGAGACGTCGGCGGTCGCGAGCGCGATCGCCTCGCCCGTCGCGGTGACGGCCGCGAGCAGATTCTCGCGGCCCGGTTCGAGTAGCCGGTCCTCGATGAGCGTCCCGGGCGTCACGACGCGCGTCACGTCGCGGCGCACGAGTTTATTCGGCACGGGAGCTTCGAGCTGCTCGGCGAGCGCGACGACGCGGCGCTGCGCGACGAGTCGCGCGAGATATGCGTCGAGGGCGTGATGCGGCACGCCCGCCATCGCGATCCGCGTGCCGCCGCCCGAATCCTTGCTCGTGAGCGCGATCTGCAACGCCGCCGAGATCGTCTCCGCGTCGTCGCCGTAGGCCTCGTAGAAGTCACCGACCCGCGCGAGCAGGATCGCGTCGGGATAGCGCGCCTTGAGCGCGAGATACTGCTCGATCATCGGCGAGCGCTTCGGCTCGCTCACCGCGCGCGCGCCTCGGCGCTATGCAACGCCGACGAGATCGATCAGCAGTGGCGGCGCGAAGATCGGCTCGGCGACCTCGTCGTAGCGCGCGGCGGCACCGACGATCTCGCCCGCGCAGCCCCACGTAAACGGCGAATCGACGCGCACGTCGAGCCACGGCCGCGCGACGAGCGCCGCCGTGTCGAGCGCGCCGAGCGGGGCGATGACCGTAACGTTATCGGTCGTCTTGGCGGCAACGCGCGTGGGATCTTTCCGCGAGGGTCCCTGAACGAGCGCGCGCACGACCGTCCCGCGCTTGCGCTCGTGCCACGCGCGGACGCCCGCGTCGACGACCGCGCCGAGCCGCCGCAAGCGCTCGTGACCGACGTCGCTCGGCACCTGCTCCCAGCGCGCGGCGGGCGTGCCGCGCCGCGGCGAGTAGATGAATGAAAACGCCTGCGCGAAACCCATCTCCGCCACGAGTTCGTAGGTCGCCGCCACGTCGTCGCCCGTCTCCCCGGGGAAGCCGACGATCAGATCGGTCGTGAGCGCCCAGCCGGGGCACGGTGCCCGGAACGCCGCGATCTTCTCACGGTACTGCGCGACCGTGTACTTTCGATTCATGCGCCGCAGAATCGGATCGGAACCGCACTGGACGGGCAGATGGAATCGCGGATCGAGCTTCGCGAGCGAACCCATCGTCGCGAACAGGCGTTCCGTCGCGTCCTTTGGATGCGACGTCAGAAACGTCAGCCGGTCGAGGCCCGGCAGCGCCGCGATCGTCGCCAGCAGCGCGGCGAAATCCGTGCCGGTCGCGGGCTCCCGGTACGCGTTGACGGTCTGGCCGACGAGCGTGATCTGTCGCGCGCCCCGCGCGATTGCGACCTCGACCTCGCGCACGATGTCGGCGAGCGGCCGGTTGTCGAAGCGCCCGCGCACGTACGGCACGATGCAGTAGGTGCAGTAGTACGAGCAGCCCCGCTGCACGTTGACGTAGGCGCGCAGATGCGCGAAGGGCCCCTCGACGCAGTCCGCCTCCCCGCCCATCGGGCGCACGAGCAACCGATCCTCGGTGAGGTCGTCGCCGTCGTCGAAGTCGCTACGCCAGGCTTCGAGCGCGTCGCCGAGGCGCACGAGCTCGCTCGTCCCGAAGATGCCGTCGAGATACGGCGCCTTGCTCGCCATCACGTCGCGGTCTTGCTCCGCGAGGCAACCGCAGACGACGAGCTTGATGCTCGGGTCGGCGGCCTTGAGCGCGCGGAAGTGCGACATCCGACCGTAGGCGCGGCGCTCCGCGTTATCGCGCACGGTGCAGGTGTTGAGCACGACGACGCTCGCGCGCGCGGCATCGGACGTGACGGCATAGCCCGCCGCTGCGGCGCGGTCGGCGACGTAGCGCGAATCGGCCTCGTTCATCTGGCATCCGAACGTCTCGATGTAGATGGTCGCCATCCCGGCCTACTTCGCCGTCTGGTCCGAGAGCTTTTCAAGGAGCGCGAGGGGCAGGTAGAGCTTGCCGCCGATCTCCTCGGCCGCGCTCGTGTAGACGACCTTCGCGCCGTCGAGCACGACGACGGGATCGCCGTAGTGCGCGACGGCGACGTGGCCGGCGTAGCGCACGACGATCCGATCGGGGTGCAGCGTCACCGCATCGGAGGGCAGGTAGTCGCTCGCCGGCGCGACGACCGCGGAGGGAGCCGCCGGCCGCGCCGCTCGGGGCACGGCGAGCACCACCTGCGTCGCCGTGCCGGGGATGATCGCGATCGTACGCGTCATGCGGGTGCCGGCGACGTCGACGCTCAGCCGGTGCGTCCCGGCGGCGAGCGCGATCGGCCGTCCGACGGCGGCGACGCTCGGCGAGCCGTCGATGTCGACGGCGGCGCGGGGCGGCAGCGCCCGGATCACGAGCGTCCCGGCGCCCGCCGGAGTGCCGCTCGTCGCGAGCACGCTTCCCGAGACGATCGTCCTGCCCGGCGCAATCTCGACCGGCAACTCGAGCAGCGACCAGCCCGACTTCACGATCGTGAGCGCGTGCCGACCCGCGGCGAGGCCGTCGACGAGGACGGGCGACCGCCCGACGTACGTGCCGTCGAGCCACACGTCGGCGTCGGCCGGGAGCGTCGCGACATAGACGCCGCCGACGGGGACGGCCGCCCAAGCGGGTGACGCGCACGCCGACGCGCACGCCAGAACCGCGACCAATGTCTGGACCCGCACGGTGCGCGCGTTCTGCACGCGGTCAATCGGCTCCGCGCGGCGAAAGACCGAACGATGGAACTCGAGGTCTCGCCGAAGGTTCGGCCCGCGACCGTCGCGATCGTCGGTCGGCCCAACGTCGGCAAGAGCGCGCTGTTCAACCGGCTCGTCGGGAAGCGGCTCGCGATCGTCGAGGATACCCCCGGCGTGACGCGCGATCGGCTGTACGCGCTCGCCGAATGGCAGAACCGCACCTTCAGCCTCATCGATACGGCCGGCATCGATACCGACGCGCCGGGCGACGACGACATGGCGAAACGTACGCGAGCGCAGGCGCAGATCGCCGCCGACGAGGCCGACGTCATCGTCTTCGTCGTCGATGCGAAGGACGGGCTCTCGCCGCTCGACGACGACGTCGTGCGCATCCTGCGCAAGACGCGCCATCCGATCGTGCTCGTCGCGAACAAAGCCGAGTCCGACCGCGTGAAGAATCTCATTCCCGGCGAGTTCGCGCGGCTCGGGTTCGGCGAGCCGATCGTCGTCTCGGCCCTGCACGGCGAAGGTACGGGCGATTTGCTCGACGCGATCGTCGAGCGGTTGCCGGACGAGGCGACGCTGCCCGAGGTCGAGGCCGAGCTGGCGCTCGCCATCGTCGGCCGGCCCAACGTCGGCAAGAGCTCGCTCCTCAACGCGCTCATCGGCGAGGAACGCTCGATCGTCTCCGACGTCGCGGGCACCACCCGCGACGCGATCGACACGATCTTCGAGTATAATGCCGAGCGCATCCGGCTCATCGATACCGCGGGGATGTGGCGCAAGGTCAAGCATCACGGCTCGATCGAATACTACGCTTCCTTACGATCGCTCGGCGCAATCGCGCGCAGCGACATCGCGATCCTCGTCATCGATTCGATGGCGGGCATCCTCGACCAGGATCGCCGGCTCGCGGGGATGGTCCTCGAGGAACGTAAGGGGCTCATCATCGTCGCGAACAAGTGGGATCTCGCGCTCGCGCAAGACGAGGAGTACTCGCAGTCCGAGCTCACCGGCGTCATCCACGATCTCCTGCCGTTCGCATCGTTCGCGCCCGTGGCGTTCCTGTCGGCGCTCACGCAGCGGCGCCTTGGCAGCCTGATGCCGCTCGTGGTGAAAGTGAACGAAAACTTGAATCGGCGGATCCCGACGCCGAAGCTCAACGAGATCGTGCGGGACGCCGTATACGCGCATCCGCCGCCGAATCGACAGGGCAAGCCGCTCAAGATCTTTTACGCGGCGCAGGTCGCGACGCGGCCGCCGCTCTTCGTCTTCCACTGCAACGATCCCGACCTCGCGACGACGAGCTACGGCCGGTTCCTCGAGAATACGATCCGCGCCAATGCCGATTTCGAGGGCGTCCCGCTCACGATCGAGTTCCGCGCGCGCCGGGAAGCGGACGCCTAGCGCGTGATCGAGCCTCACGTCGACGCACCGCTGCTCGATCCGGCGCCGTGGCTGGTTCCGCTCGTCTGGATCGTCGGCGGCTGGCCCTACGAGCTCCTCGCGTATCTCGTCGGCTCGCTCCCCTTCGGCGTTTTCGTCGGGCGCGCGTTTTACCGTACCGATATTCGCGCGGCGGGCTCTGGGAATATCGGGGCGGCGAATGCGCTGCGGACCCTCGGTGCGAAGGCGGGCATCGCCGTGCTCGTGCTCGACGCCCTCAAGGGCGCGCTCGCCGTCTGGGCGGCGCGCTACGGCTGGCTGCACGTGCCGCTCTACGTCGCGACGCTCGCCCGCTGGAGTCCGCCGGACCTCCACCCAGCCGCCCTCGTGCCGCTCGCCGGGTTCGCCGCGATCCTCGGCCACTGCTACTCGCCGTGGCTGCGCTGGCACGGTGGGAAGGGCGTCGCGACCTTCCTCGGCGCGACGTGGGCGCTGTCGTGGCCGGCCGCGCTCGCATTCGGGATCGTGTGGCTCGCCTGCGTGATCCCGACGCGCTACTCGTCACTCGGCTCGATGTTCGGGACCGCCGCGGGTGCGATCGTCCTCGCGTTGACCGGCCGCGGCTACGGCGACGCGGCCTACCTCTACGGCGCCGTGACGACGATCTTGATCGTCTGGAAGCACCGCGAAAACATCGCGCGGCTCGACGCCGGCACCGAAAGTCGCCTCACTTTGCGTCGGAGCTGATGCGCGCCGCAATCGTCGTGTTCGCGTTTCTGGTGGCGGCCGCGGCGTGTGCGCCGCGATACCCGTACGATTGGCCGTCCGACTACACGCGCGCACCGATCGATCTCACCATACACCGCGGCGGTCTAGCGCATGTTCAGTTCCGAACGGCACCCGCAGCGCGTTGCGGCATCGTCGGCGAGGGGATGAACATTCCCATCGTCGCCGATTCGCTCGGCAATCTCAGCGTGTATCAAGCTCCGGCCGGCAACCCGCGGAGCGTCCACGTGCTCTGGCGTTGCGAAGCCTCCGGGCACGGCGGCTTGCCGGACATCCCGGTGACGATAACGGTCGTCCCCAAGGACGTGCCGGCGCCGGAGCCGACGCGTCTCCAGCCGACGCGCCATCAGATCGATGCTGCGAGCGCCAAGGACGGCGTCGACGTTCTCACCGCGACGAATGCTGAGCTCGCGCAGCACGGCGTCGATCCGCGCCCGCCCGACCCGACAGGCCACGCGTACGCGATGTGGCTCGGCGGGATCGTCTCATCGCTGGAGACGGGCGTACCACTTCCCGAAGTCGGCGAGCCCCGCCCCGGAATGATCCGACGTTTGCCTCCGCCGGTTCAACGCAGCGCCGCGGGGCGGTAGATGCACTCAGAGGCCTCTGCACCCGAACGTCCGAACGATTGCTTCGAGCCAGTTCGAGGCCGACGTTCAACGGCACGTCGGGGTCATTCGACTGCCTTCCGACGATGTGTGGGGCGCAGCATCTCAAGGGGCGGCAAGTGGGTTTCAATCGCGCGCGCAGGATCGCCGAAATCCGAAGCAGTCGCATCTTCACTCAGCTGCGCTTCGCTGCTCGACACCAAGGTCGAGTACGTCCGGCGCTTACTTTAATGCCGCGAGATCATCTGAAGCGCCGCCGTGAGAACCGGGTCTTTCCCTGCGATCGGGTCCGCCGCAGTCGTCTCGATGACGATGTTCGGAACAACACCTTGATTCTTCGGCCGACTCGCCGGTCCGAGCGTGAGGCTCGTTGTGTAGTCGACCGGAAGACGCAGGTGCGTCGTCACTCTTTCATACACTTCGCCTGTTCCGTCAACGGGCTCGGCCGTCTCCTGACCGATCACTGTCGCGAGCGCGTAGTCGCGCGCGGCTGCCGCGCAAGACATCCCGGCGGAGAACGTCCTCTTCGAAATGAGCAAGTAGACGGGGCCGGTGTATCGGCCGGGCCGCCGGCTCGGGTGAATCAACGCGACGTCGTCGTAATCAACGTCCCCTGCGAGGCGTGCCACGCTCGCTCGCCGTACGTTGCAATGTAACGGGACCGACCGTACTCGGCTTTGACCAACGTACTCGCCATGACGGTGACGCTTCGATATTGCCGAAACGCTTTTTCCGAGATGGAAAGCCAGAGTAGATCGCTCAGTGCCGAATCGCCGCCGCTATTCTCACGAACGTCGATGATGAGTCCCTTGATCGGACGGGCGGCGATCTGAGCGAGCATCGCCTGCAAGAACGTTTCAAACTGAGCCAAGTCGACGCAACGACGGTACTGCAACAAGCCGACCGTACCGCCGTGAAGCGTGCAATACTCGTACGCTGCACGCTTTCTCGGCGCTCGATGCTCGAGTCCACCGTGCGAACCGACGATCGACTTGCGTTGGCGTCCGTTTTCGTCGAGCCATTCGATCGAGTAACTCGGACGTGCGCCGAAGAGCGCTACGAACGCCCATGGCCCGGCGTGCGTGAAGCGAATGTTTTGTAAGGCTGACGTTTGCGCGCCGAAGCAGCGGTCGACGGTCGCACGGTAGCGGTCGGCGGGCATACCTTCGATGTAGGCAACGCGACTACCGATTGGAATCGTTTGTGTTACGTCTCGAGACACGACGACTCGCTCATCTGCGATTGAAAAGAGCACCGGAGTCGAGAATACTTCGGAGTTGAGCGGCTCGGGAAATGCGACGCCAATGTGCCCGTCGTGCAACGCGGCGAGCACAGGCGAGATCGTCAACCATGCTTGACGCGATGTCAATGGCGCGACGATCGTCCCGAGCGTCCGTCTGTAGAGATTCTCGACCGTAGCACGACTCGACGTAGAGAACGGTGCGGCTGAGACGTCGAGAAGCGTATGCCAGATTTCGGTGAGATCGGCCCGAACCGCTTCGGCGGGGAAAGATGCTCGGCTTCCATTGCGCGAGCGTTCGCAGGACGAATCGATGCAAATGAGCCGAGTCCGGCGATGAACGATCGACGTCCGATCCGCATGTTATGCGCCGGTTCGATATCGATTTCCGAAACCCGCCGAAGGCTCGATCGTCTTGCGCGGCTAACGAGACGGGTCGCTATGATCTCCTCGAACGATTTTCGCAATGGCGTCACGATCGTGATCGAAGGCCAGCTCTGGACGGTCATCGAGTTCCTACACGTCAAGCCCGGCAAGGGTTCGGCGTTCGTGCGGACGCGGCTCAAGAACGTGCGATCCGGCGCCACGGTCGAGCGGACGTTCCGCGCGGGCGAAAAGCTCGAGCGCGCGACGGTCGACAATCGCGAGATGCAGATGCTCTACAACGACGCCGACGGCTACCATTTCATGGATGCCGAGTCGTTCGAGAACATGACGCTCGACCGCGCGCTCATCGGCGATCCCGCCGACTTCCTCAAGGACGGTATGAAGATCGACGTCCAGCTCCACGACGGGACGCCGATCGGCGTAAATCTGCCCGCGCACGTGGAGCTACGCGTCGAGGAGACCGACCCCGGCTTCAAGGGCGACACGGCGACGGGCTCGACGAAGCCCGCGAAGCTCGAGACCGGTGCCACGGTCCAGGTCCCGCTCTTCGTGAACCCGGGGGACAACATCCGCATCGACACGCGCGACCGTCGCTACATCGGCCGCGTTCAGTAGTGCCGCCGTCGCGCTCGCGCGGCCGGTAGGGTACGATCAGCCTGATGCACCCTAGCGACACCGCGCGCGAGCGCAAGCTGCGGACGATCCTCGCCGGCTACGGCCGGTGCGTCGTCGCGTTTTCCGGCGGGGTCGACTCCGCCCTCGTCGCGGCGATCGCGCTCGCCGAGCTCGGCGACGGCGCACTCGCCGTTACGGGCATCTCCCCGAGCCTCCCCGGCCGGGAACGCCGAGCCGCCGAGGCGTTCGCGGATGCGATCGGCATCCGCTACGAGGCGCTCGACACGAACGAGCTCGCCGATCCGCGGTATGCGAGCAATCCGGCGAATCGCTGCTACTTCTGTAAGGACGAGCTCTACGGGCTCCTCGAGCCGTACGCCCGCGCGCGTGGCGCCGTGCTCGCCGACGGCCTCAATGCCGACGACCTCGCCGAGATCCGGCCCGGACGCAAGGCCGCGGGCGAGCGCGGCGTGCGCAGCCCGCTCGCGGCGGCGGGCTTCTCGAAAGCCGACGTCCGCGCGCTCGCGCGCCGGCTCGGACTCGACGTGGCCGAGAAGCCGGCCGCGGCGTGCCTCTCGTCGCGCTTTCCGACCGGCGTCGCGATTAACGCGGCGTTGCTCGCTCGGGTCGAAGCCGCCGAGGACGCGGCGATCGCCGCCGGCTTCGACGACGTGCGCGTCCGCCACCACGGCGACCTCGCGCGGCTCGAGGTTCCCGCCGAGCGCGTCGCCGACGCCTTCGCCGCCCGGGGCGAACTCGTCGCCGGGATTCGCGCAGCGGGCTACGAGCGCGTCGTGCTCGATCTCGCAGGATATCGGCGCGGCAACGCCGTAGGCGCGGCGCCGCAAGCGGGTAATCACGATCTCATCGACCTCACTCGGTCTCTGCAAGGAAGTACCCGATGACCATCCCGGCTCGCGCGCTCCTCGCGCTCGTCGTCACCGCGTTGCCGAGCGTCGCGCTCGCCAACCCCTTCGTCGCTGAACTCAACGCCGCCGATCGGGATTATCTCGTCGTCGGCGCGAGCTTGAACGAGGGGCAGATCCGCGCGGCGTATCTCGTTCAGCACCAGTCTGATTCAGCGCTCGTGCTCAATCTCGCGGCCCAAGTGTTGCGCAACGCGAGCCCGACTGCCTCGGACTTCGCAACGTACGCGAAGAACGTCAACGTCTCGCTGCCGCCCCAGCCGCAGGGCGACACAGCGACCGCGCTCGCGGCGCTCAAGAGCAAGACGGGCGACGATCTGAGCTCGGCCTACGTCGCTTTCGTCAAAACGCAAAGTGCAGCCGCCGCCGCGCTCTCGCGACGCGAAGTCGCGATCGGGCACCAAAGCAACATCGTGACGCTCGCGAATCTAAAGATCATCGACTGGACCTATCTCAACAACCTCGCGACGCGCGATCAGAACGCGATGGCCGATCCGATCAAAATGGGCGAGCTCTCGCCCCGCCGATGACGAACGCTCGCTCGACGTAAGGAACCCCCGGATGTATCGCTTCTTGACATGACCGCGGCGCTTGCAATCGTGCTCCCCGGTGCCGCGCTCGCGGCCATGCCGGCAGCACCGGCGAACCTTTCCGGCCAGGACCAAACGTTTCTCGGAACGGCGTTTCGAACGGACGACGATGAGGTCGCGCAGGGCCGCATCGCGGCGAAGCAGGGCGGGACGTCCGCGGTCCGCTCGCTCGGCAGCACCTTCGAAAAGGCGCACGCGCGGGATTCGATCGCCCTCACGGCGGTCGCCAAGAAAGTCGGGTTCGTCCCTCCCGCCAACGTCGGCCCGGGCGGCAAGGTCGGCGATCAATCGCTGCACGACGTCAAGGGCGTCGCGTTCGACGACCTCTACCTCCGCGAGGAGTTGCACGCGCATCAGAAGGCGATCACCGCCTATAAGCTCGAGGCGGCGCACGGCTCGAATCCGGCGGTGATCGCCTATGCCAAGGCGATGCTGCCGGCGCTCGAGCAGCACGTCACGCGGATCGACGCCGCGCTCAAGATGGTCAAG
>JAABUQ010003695.1_pt1 | contig 27461 bp, 22 predicted proteins | sample 5560001 | NCBI WGS metagenome assembly JAABUQ01 (sample SAMN10711888, study PRJNA513371) | rock metagenome | isolation source: Antarctica rocks | place: Antarctica: Victoria Land, Finger Mt nord | collected 2015-12-18 | reverse complement strand
TCTCTTCCCCTGTTGTTGTTAACTCTGCCGTAGGAATTCCACTTCATGCCAACGCTCTATATGTAACGAAGAACGGCCTGGAGACACTTCGCATGGAAGGTACATCTCGTTGCGCATCCCGTGGGAAATTGCGTGATGGTCGTCAAACCTAACAGTCCAAGTGCAGATACGATGAGTCCAGCAGTTGCCAGAAAACGTGAGCCAAGACGGTCTGAGAGCAGCCCACTCAAGGGACCAACGATCATAAATGCTGCTCCGAAGGGTGCTAAGAGCAACCCTGCGGTTAACGGGTCTTTTCCATAAGGGCCTTGTAAGAAAAAGATGAGCAAGAACAATACTGCACCACGAGCAATACCATTCAGCAAACCACTTAAGGTTGCAAGCGAAAAGAGCCGACTAAGGAAGAGCCGTAACTGCACTATTGGCGCCTTGATACGTGGTTCAACAACTGCAAACGTAATAAGGCTTACAATACCCACGACAAGAATAGCAATAATTGCGGCCTGACTGAGCACAGGAAAAGCCAGCATTGTCAACGCGAGAAGGACACCTGTAAGACCAATGGTTAACGTAATACTTCCTAACCAATCAATGGGCTGGTTTTCCACAGGTCGGACAGGCTCACGCAACCGCCAGATACCCCATATCACGCCAAAGATGCCAATAGGCACATTGAACAAGAACACCCAACGCCATGAAAATTCAGTAAGTAATCCGCCAACGATTGGACCGATGAGAAAGCCTGCCGCGCCTGCAATCTGGTTGACACCTAGTCCTAAACCGGCCTGGCCCTTCTTAAACGCATCGACCACGATAACAGTACTATTTGTGAGGAGCAGAGAGGCCCCTGCGCCTTGAATGAGTCGCCCGATAATGAGGTCTGCACCATGAAATTGTGGTTGTGCTAATCCTGCAAGCAATGAACCGAGTGTAAAGACAATGAAACCTGCGTTATACAAACGCTTACGGCCCCAGATATCAGCAAGACGCCCGATGATTGGCGTTGACACGGTTAATATCAACAGGTACCCTAGGAGCACCCAAATGATAGTAAAGAACGTGATGTGCAGCTCTGTCAGGATGTTTGGCAAGGCGATAAGGAGTGCCGAGCCTTGAATCGAAGCAAGCAATGCTCCTACAGTAGTGACAGAGAGCGCAACCCAGCGGTAGTTGTCATGTATCGTTGGGTCTACAGATACCACATTTGGTATGGAGTCTTCAGGTGAAACATTGGTAGAAGTGCGAGACATGAGAAACCCTTCCAGAATACTTATAGTTCTCGCCGAGCCAAAAGAACGGCGATTGAGAGCATTACAAGTGTGAATACACCGAGCACAGTGAGATCAAAGGGAACACGCGCGCCGTTATAGTTCAAAGGATCGTGCCAATTGCTCTACGAGTACGGTCATGGATATACCTCAATAAGATGGCGGAGGGCTGGCAAGGCATGAGTAATACGCGCGCGTTCATCAGCACTTAATTGTGTAAGACGGTGATGAAGTGCGGCAAGTTGTGCATTGTCGTAGGTCGTCACAACCTGTTGTCCACGCTGTGTGGGCTTCACCCAAACAGTACGCCAATCGACATCGTCGCGGTTGCGCTCAATGTAGCCATTTGTCAGGAGACGCTTGACCATTGCAGTTGCTGTCGAGGGTGTCACTGCAAGATGTTCGGCGAGTTCTTGCATTGAGCATTGCTTATGCTCGACTAGAACGCGCAATAATGTAAGTTGTCCTGGTGTCGCACGTAGTTCGGAGAGAGCTTGAAAGTCTCCACTACTCTCTGCTACCTCGCTAGTAAAAGGAACATCTGCGTTTAGCCGTCGCACCAACTTCGGTGTTATATCAAGCAAAGACCGCGCAAGGTCTACTTGTTGTTGTGTTGGACTTTCGTGTACCATGCTTCTTCCTTATCACTTAGACACTCTAACTATATTATACGCATAGTGTTTGAGAGATGTAAAGAGTTACCATCAAAAGAGCAAAAAGTTTCCCGTATGCAGAAAAGCATACGGGAAACTTTTTGCTCTTTTGAGCATCATCGTTTAGCGTATTGGGTGCTATGCGTTATTATATTTTTTTGTCAATTCAAGTAAGGCTCTTTTAGCTTCCTCATCTGTCTGCGCCCGTATGATCTCTATATGTAAATCATCGAGGGTGTTCACATCATCAACGCGCTTAACCTGCTCTTGCGCCAAAGTTAGAAGTTGGGGAAAGCGTACTTGAACAGCAGTTATTGCCATCTTCCGTGCAGTTGCTAAGCTACCTTCCTCACGTCCTTCTTGCCTTCCTTCTTGCAGGACAAGTTGATAGATTGGTGTATCGCGTAATATATCATGCATCTCTCGAAAACTCCTAACAAGCCAATCTTGCTCAGCAATACTCTTTTTACGTTTGAACACTAATGATGCTAAGGCATAGCCAATAAATTTTAGTTCTTCTTTTTTAGTTGTGTAACTATCACCCAATTCCTCTATCGCATTGAACATACCTGTTACTATTTCTGGTCTAGCACCATTGTGTGTCAAAGGCAAGAGAGGAAGCAGTGAACCTTGCTTGCTCTGTAAGATATCTTCGACGCTAAGCTCTCCTAATTCGATGCTTAAAAAATGAAATTCAAGCACTTTTTGACCATTAGGAAGCATCTGCACTAAAGGTGACGTTTTTATAGTGCCATCTTTCAGTAAATAAATTACGCATGACAACACAGGTAAGTCATATTGAGCTTGCGCAAGAACATTATACATCAAGAGCCGTTTTGCCATTGCCGAGTCGTGGTACGTTTGAATTTCGATTTGCATAAGCATTTCTTGTCCCTGGGAAAGCACAAGAAGCAAGGCATCAGTTTCACGCTTTACAGCCTCTAACTCATACGGTTTTTCTCTGATAAGAACTGTCCCTGGAGCAAGCCAACTAACAAAAGCTTGAGGGTCAGCATGAATAAGTCGTTTTAACGTACTATCCCATAGCTTAGCCACAAAAAAACACTCCGAATCACATGTTCTGTTAGGAGTGTAGCACAGCGGAAATCCCTTGTCTAGCTATTTTAGAAAGACGTTGCACAGCTCACTTTGACGTAAACGTTAATCTTGTGGTATACTTATGATATATGTTTTCTCTAAAAGAAATTGCCGCGACAATGAGGTAACTACAATGTTCGCTACAGATAAATATTCATCCCTTTCTTCTCAAGACGAGCAACAACTTTATACTATCGAACAGGTGGCAACACGTACAAGCATGACCAAGCGCACATTGCGCTACTATGAGGAAGTAGGGCTCCTTCTTCCTACAGGCCGTACCGAAGGCAACTATCGACGATATAGCGAAGAGGACGTGCAACGCTTAGAACGTATTAAAGAGTTACGTGACCTCTTAGGCTTTTCACTCATAGATATTCGTGAACTTCTGAATGCAGAAGAAGAGCGCGACCAAATTAAGGTGGCCTATCGACAGGAAACAGAAGTTGCAGCAAAGATAGCGCAACTAGACCGCGCCGACGAATTAATTCGTGGACAACTTGTTCTTATTGAGGAAAAAATTACAGCCTTGGAGCAAATGCGAACCTCGCTCCACGCAAAATTAGAGCGTCACAAGCTCAATCGCACAATACTACAAAATGAAGAATAAATACTTGTCATACTCTTAATACATAGAATGGACATTCCCTGTGAAAACACTTTCTGATAAAACAACATCTTCTCCTTCGCTTGTCGAGAAGGGACCAGAGAAGGGGTTTCTTCGTACCTTCTCGGCACTCAAACACCGTAACTTCCGCCTTTTCTGGATAGGCCAAATGGTCTCGTTGATTGGTACCTGGATGCAGACGACAGGACAAGCATGGCTCGTCTTACAACTTACACATAGTGCCTGGCTATTAGGTCTTGTTGGTGCCTTGCAGTTTCTACCAGTGATGCTTTTGGCTCTATTTGGTGGTGTTATTGCAGACAGAGTACCAAAGAAAAATCTACTCCTTTTCACGCAATCATTTGCCACGCTCCAAGCTATTCTCCTATGGGTACTTGTTTTTACAGGTACCGTACAGCTTTGGCATATTCTCGTCCTTGCCTTGATGCTTGGTGTTACTAACGCCCTTGATATGCCTACACGCCAGGCTTTTGTGGTAGAAATGGTGGGGCGCGAAGACCTGCCAAATGCAGTTGCACTTAACTCTTCGCTCTTCAACATGGCACGTATTGTTGGTCCCGGTCTTGGTGGTTTGCTTATTGCATGGCTTGGCGTGACACCGCTCTTCTTGCTGAACGCTATCAGCTTTGTTCCAGTGCTGATCGGCTTAGCTTTAATTGATCCAAGCCAGCTTCATTCATTGGTAAAGCCAGTCATAGCAGGTACAGTTGTACAAAAGCAAAGCACAATGCAGAGCTTACGTGAAGGATTAGCATATATTGCAAAGACACCTTCGGTCTTGCTTATTATTATTGTTATTGGTGCCGTTTCACTCTTTGGTATCAACTTTAACGTTGTCTTGCCACTATTCGCAACCGATGTACTACATGCTGGACCGGTGGGTTTTGGCCTTCTCTCTTCCGCAATAGGCTTTGGAGCACTTGTCTCTGCGCTATGGTTGGCATGGGGCAATAAGACACCTAGTATTCAACAGATGCTTCTTGGTGCCATCATCTTCAGTGTACTCGAAGCATGCTTTGCTCTCGCACACCTCTATGTGTTATCAATGATATTAATTGCGGCAGTTGGCTTTGCACAAATCACTTTCTCTGCAACAGCGAACACAACATTGCAAACCGTGACACCAGATCATTTGCGTGGTAGAGTATTGAGTGTGTACATGTTGGTCTTCGCCGGAAGCGTGCCATTGGGCAATCTTTTCACTGGTGGTCTAGCTCACCTCTATGGTGCACCAATCTCATTACTCCTCGGCGCGGGTCTAAGTTTTATTGCGGCCTTCGCAGGCTGGATACTACGTACACCAGCAGAGAAGAGTTTTGCCCAATCAGAACGAGAGGCGGAGTTACTACATCATGTGGCAAGTGGAGACTAACCAATTTTCCTGGAAGATATCTCCGCTTATTCTTGCTGATCAACAGCAGCATATCGAGCAAAGCGAAGCCTTGCTTACGCAGTCGGAAGAGCAACCAGTGCTCTACTGGTCGCTCGCGAAGTCAACAGGTCTTGTGTTAGGTTTCTCACAGAAGCAGAATATACTCAATCCTGTAGTACTACAGGATAAACCAGTAATACCAATCTATCATCGGCGAGCAGGAGGTACGGCAGTTCTTGTCGGCCCCCACCTGCTTAGCCTAGATGTCTTTTTACCAACAGGGCATCCACTTATTTTAGCAGATGTGGTAGAGTCATATCGTTGGTTTGGTGAGGCATGGGTTGCAGCCCTTCGGATAGTAGGCGTTTCGACACGTGTCGTTCCTATTGAAGAGGCGCATGCGCAAAGGACGCTGCTCAAACAGCCAGAGACGCAGAGCTATGAGCGCTTGATGCATCGTGCCTGTTACGCTACACTCTCACCTTACGAAGTAGTCGCAGGTCAGCGTAAAGTTGTCGGGCTTGACATGATTCGTCGTCGTGCTGGCACTCTTCTACAAGCTGGCGTACTACTGCATTGGGATAGTGAGCTCCTGGCATACTTACTTGGTCATACCGATGAAGAACAACGCCTATTACGCGAAGGCTTACTTGACCGTGCGGTAGGCTTAGATGCACTCGCGGGACGGATAGTTTCAGCAGACGAGGTAAGGGAAGCATTTGAGCATGTCCTACTGTTACTATAGTTAGGAGAGACGTAATACAATATCTCTTATCAGGAGCGTATCCTGACACGAAATATACAAAACTACACTGTAGAGAGAGGTCTTTTTATGGGAGATAGAACTGCGTCTGGCGCAGTGCCAGTGGTAACAACGCCAGATTTTGAAGCAATGGTTATTGGTGCTCATCCAGATGATGATGACTTTGGAGCAGGGGCTACCAGCGCTTTATGGGCGAAACAGGGCAAAAAGGTTGTTTGGGTCGTCATGACTGATGGAACAGAGGGTAGTGAAGTTCCTAGCGCGATTGATACAGAGCTCATGATTACCCGTGAACATGAGCAACGCGCGGCAGCCGAGACAATTGGCGTACAAGCCGTTGAGTTCCTGCGCTTCCCCGATGGACACCTGCAAAATAACGATGAGACACGCAAGGCCCTTGTACGTTTGATACGCAAGTATCGCCCACGTGTCGTCATCACACATGACCCATCACAGCATATCTATGCACCCGATCCAGACGAAAAGCCAAACGACACGGGCTTTCTCAACCATACCGACCATCGTACAACGGGAAGTATTGTACTTGATGCTCTCTACCCGTTTATAGGCAATCCACGTTCCTTCCGTGAACTTCTTGCACAAGGTCTCCAACCCTACAAAGTTCATGAACTGTACTTGTTCTTCTCGGCAGGTGTGAATACTTATATTGATGTGACTGAGACCATCGACCTGAAAGGTAAAGGACTTCTTTGTCACGCCACACAATTTTCACCCGACTCAGAGATACCAAGGCGCGTGAAAGAACGTGCGGCAGACACAGCAAAAGAGGCGAAGGAGAAAAAGGGACTCGATATGCAATATGCCGAGTCGTTCCGCAGAATAAAACTCTTTGTCCCCGAGGAGAAAAAGGTTGAGGGGGAAGTGCCTGGAGTTGAGGAAGAAGTCAAGGCGAAGTAACTAGAAGCATAAAAAAACAGGCAGGGAAACAACGATATCGTCGTTTCTCTGCCTGTTTTTTTATGCTCTTAGCTTTGTGTTATCGGTGTGGGGACAACAGCGAACCCTACCCAATATTTCAGAAAAGTCTTACGGTCCATTGCACGCATATTGAGCCGTGATGAATCCGCAAGATACACATAGTCTTTGTCACCACCTAGTACAACAAGAAGATGACCACCTGCCCACCTGTAGGGTGGAAAGTTGATAATAACAGGTGTGCCACTGTTCGCGGTCTTAATAAGATCATCCACTGAAGGATTGTTTAACCAACGTGTCGTAAAATTGAAGTGCGCAAGGGTTTTATCAAGTCCATGTGGTTCAAGCAGACCAGCATCAGGCGTAATTTCGTTCACACTTGTCTCAACTTTAAGAATGTCAGTGACTCGATAGTTATGACCGTAGGAGTTGATAATTTCAGTCATTGAAGCTGCAGAACAGGCGGAAGGCCACCAAATATCGTACTCTTGCGGCGAGTTATATTGAGCAGGATCCACTTGACTCACACGCACAAGTACTTTTGATGCTCCGGTAAATGGTAGAGTAGCAGACGAATTCGAGCCATTCCCTGTTGTACTTGAATGCGTCGTAGTTGAGTTATCTGGCATCAAGGCAAATAGTGCAGGGCTGGGTAACACTGTTCTAAGAAAGTAAACACCAAATACGAACAGTGTGAGCAAGACGAGAACAATTCCTAGCCACGGTGTGTCTCTACATTTGCTGTGCTGAGCAAAGAGACGACTAATGTTGAGCGAAGCCAAGATGTCTATCCAAGCACGTCGTTCTACCTCCATAGTAGAGCGTCGCACACTCATACGCCTGTTTTCGCCAACAGCACGAGTTCGTCGTACTGGACGTCGTACATTCGTTTGCCCAACATAAGAAACACCCCTATGAGGAGGTGCTGATTTTCTTGGTGAGAGCCATAATCCTGCGAGCGTAATGATAATAGCGAATGACAGGAGCGCGAGCAGAAGAATAACCATGCGAAGCTGTACTCCTACTTGGTTGCGATACTACATGAGAAGCCACCCAACTCGTACCGTTTACGAGATAGAACTCCGGCCTACTCATACCACATGTCGTATTGCTTATTATACCATTACATCTGCTTTCACAACAACAGAAATATACACAATTTCAGGACTATCTAAAAGTTAGAAGAGATCCAAAGAACTATAGCTGTGATTACGCTATTGCATACACCCCAAGTGTGAAGAGTACCATCCCCACTGCTAGTAATGCGGCAGACGAGGCCGAAATAAGTCCATGACGCTTGATCTGTTGTTCTACAGTCCCTTGACTCGTCCACCATGCAAGCAGCATATATACCGGAAAAATGGTGAGGTCGTAGCGCGCCGCACTATCTATCTTGCCTGTGGTAAGAGGAAAAATCAGAAAAAGGAGGGCTATCAAACCATAGATCGTTGGCAACTTACGAAAGATTGGCACGAGTAAGACACAGAGCATAAGAGTACTTATGATATTCAAGCTATAAAAATCCCAATCATATGGGCTAGGCGCAAGGGGATGCTGCAGCATTTGTACCAATAGAAGCACAGGATTTGATGTATGGTGATTCCACCCATATTGCTGCGCAATAAAATACGCTTTGAAGGCTCCCACCTTCAATTTAGAGTACAGCATGAAGAGAAACAGCGCGGTAGGTATTAGTGCTAAGGCAATCAAATCAAACCAGGTACTCCATGAGCTGAGAGCACGCAAGAAGCCAATGAAGCGAGAACGTAACCACTCTCGAAGGCGCATTGAGATGCCAGATGCTTCCTGTAATGGAGTGTACTGGTCAGCCAGTACTTGCCAATATTCCCATGCAATCGCAATGACAAGGAGCACACCGGCGGATCGTGTGAGTGTTGCTAAACCGCCAAGTAGACCGGCTAACCACCAGCGATGCAGACGTGCATAATAGATGGAGCTAATCATGAATGCAAGAAAGAGTGACTCTGGATAGATCGCGGACAGATAAAAGCTCATAGGGAAGAGTCCCAGGTAGAACGCAGCACGAGCAGCAATGCTTGCATTAAACTCCTTCATCGTCAACCTGTAGAGATAAAAGACTGCAACAAGAGCGGCAGCATTAGAGATGATGAGACCTGTTATGGTATAGGTATCCCAACTCGAGCCAAATGGCGAAGCCAAAAGATGAATAAGCAATGGGTAAAAAGGGAAAAATCCCCAATTGCTCCCCGAATGAAGTGTGTTCGCGCCTTGATATCCATCGTGAGCAATACTTAGGTAATAACCACTATCAAATCGATTCCACATCGAAAAAAGCATAGTGGGGAATTGAGAGAGACGTGTACCCGGAAAAATAGGTTGCTTGCGATTGATAAGCGGGAGAAGATAGTACGCTGTCACCATTCCTATGACCACTAAAAAGAGGCGAATCACCAGAAAAGGGAAGACAACATTAGACAAAAGCGCGTAAAGGGAAGAGTATTTTGACTGTGGAGTCGATAATACTTCCACAGGAAGACTCTCAGAGTCATCGGTTTGCACTGTTGTTTGTGCTATCGGTTTCATCTTCATTCTTCTTAATTTCTAGTAAAGCACATTAGTAAAAGCCCGGGACTATTCTTAAAAGTCCTATACTGAACCAGCAAATAAGGCTCAATCTACGCATTATGGGAAAACTATTGTATTATATATGATGCAAGCGAAAACACAATACCTATACAGCAAGGATATATTCATGTATATTTACTATGTTTTACGAGGAACGCAAAAGAATCAGCCTGTAGAGCTTGATGGTGAAGTCAACGAAACCGATTTTCCTACTGTTGATCTCAGCAATGGCCCTGAAGTTATCACCTACTTGGTACAGAAACTGCAAAAAGAAGGCAAAGTTGGCGAATGGGAGGAGTGTGATTTGACCGACGACTTCTTCAATCGTGAGGACAGCTATATCAATTTCAATGGACGTTGGATACGCCGTTCTGATGCACCCTGGCGTAAAGATAGAAACAACTAATACACCCTTACTGCTATAGAGTATTCCATTGAAAGACTAGTAAGAAGAGTTTATGCCTGTATTAGCGGGATGGCTGACAGGAGAGCATGTTCCATCTGAAACCGTTGAGCAAACCTTAACTGTCATGGAACAGGTGCTAGGTAGGCATGGTAGACAGCCTATGCGTATCGTGCAACCTGGCATGGGACTCATTAGCTTTTCTGATTCCGCATATGCGATGCAGCAAAATGATGAACCACCTGTACTTGATTGGGTACCAGATCGGCGCACCTTTGTGTACCGACGTCCCCTTTCGGGTGCACATATGCTGTACTATATCCAGGATTGGCCTGCACAAGGCAACCTCCTGTTTGCAAGCGAGCTAAAAGCACTACTCGCACTGGGTGTAAGACGAGAACTTCGTTTTACAGCCCTTGATGCACTTCAACGTTTTGGCTTTATCCCCGCTCCATGGACAATGTTCAAGCACATTTTTGTTGTTCCTGCTGGCTCTATCCTCCGTTGGCAACATGCTAAAACCGTTGTCAACCATGCAACAGATTTCCGCTTCGACACAGCAGCAAGTTCATCGTCAAAGCGTCTCCAGCAGGACGTTGTAGAGCAGCTTAAAACACTCCTGGTAGAGAACACAAAAGCACTTTTACCGCCTCATGAACAATTGGTAGCACTTACTAGTGGAGGGAACGCCTCAGCACTGACAGCACGTATAGCTAGTCAGCAGACCGAAGTTCCATTTACTATAGCGTCTTTTGGCTATAAGAATTCTCGTTCTAAGGTGTGGCAGAGCGTACAACAGATTGTAGAGGCTTGCCAACGTCCTTTGCTCACAGTTGTAGGTGTAGACCAACCAGAGTTTTGGATCGCTACACTCGCTGGACTTGAAGCTCCATGCGCAGATACTCGACAGCTAGCGCTGCATCAACTTCTACACACTGTAGCAACAGAGACAGGAGCGCGCGTTGCGCTCAGTGGCTTGGGAGCGAGTACAGTCTTTGGACAACATAATACCTCTACAAATGAATTTGTCGGCAGCGTTTTTTCGCCAGAGGCGCGACAAAGAATACAGCAGGAAGAGCGCTGGGAGGATTCGTTACATGCTCGCAAGTTACAACGGCAAGCGGACAAATTTGCCAGTGAGCAACAAAAACAGTACTACCTTGATCTGCATCTGTACATGCCAGACCAGGTGGTTAGCACTGCATATCAGTTAGCAGCACAAGAGGGCATAGCAATTCGCTCTCCCTATCTCAGAAGTGATGTGATGAATATGCTTACACTTCTGGATGATGAAATGCGTAACGAAACCCTTGCATCTTTACTTATAGCAGACCATTTCTCCACGTTGAAAAATACACAAACATCTATGTCCTTAAAGATGCCTGTACCATCGTTGCTACATATTGAGGACTCTGACGTGCTCAAAGAGACGCTTTCACGAGAAGCAATCCAGGCGGTAGGGATATTTGACATTGGGCATGTTGAGGAATTATTGAAGCAGAAGAAGGTATCAAGGGAGTTAGTGCTAGTATTTACAACGCAATTGTTTTGTCAGTTGTTTGAAGTAGAAACACATTAGGAGCAGCATTGCTCCCTTTTGACCATGAAAAAGCCCTGTTCTCTCTTGTCTGAAGCTGGTTTTCTGCTCTATAATCTGAAGAGAAAATGCTTACCTCCGATGGTAAGCCCGCCCGGCTCTACGCTTGTCACAGCAAGGAGGAGACGATGCAGATCTTGCTTATCAATGCCCCATTACAATCGATCGTCTGTGACCAGGGGGTAGGACACCAGCTTCCATTAGGTCTGTTGATGATAGGAGGCCCCCTTCTCGAGAGAGGCCATACTGTGCGCCTGCTTGATGCAGCATGTCACCACCTCTCCGATGCTGAAATTATCCGTACGGTAGAAGCGTTTGCCACTGATGTGGTTATGATTGCGCATGTCGGCTCCACCTCAGCTCATCCCTGCTGCCTCCGGGTCTTGCAAGCTATCAAAGCGCTCCATCCAGGAATTGTCACTGTTTATGGAGGAGTGCATCCGACCTATCACGATCGCGCTATTTTGATGCAGTATCCCGAAGTGGATATGATTGTACGTGGAGAAGGGGAGCAGACAACGGCAGATCTGGTGGATCAGCTCGCCCAACAGGGACTCGAGCAAGGCTATGCCTATGATCTATCGACTATAGAGGGATTGAGCTGGCGGAGGCGGGGAGAGATTGTCAGAAATCCTGCACGTCAGCCCATTGAGGATCTTGATCGCTATCATATCGCATGGGAGTTGATTCAAGATTGGGACTCCTACCAGGCCTTCGGATTAGGAAGGGCAGCCGTCGTTCAGTTTTCACGAGGATGCCCTCATTTTTGTACCTATTGCGGGCAATGGATGTTCTGGAAACGCTGGCGGCATCGCAACGTGAAAAAGTTTGTTGACGAACTGGCCTGGCTGCATGACCGGTATGCCATCCAATTCTTCTGGCTTGCCGACGAGAATCCCACCACGCTGAAAGACATTTGGAGCAGCGTTCTGGAAGAGATCGCCCAACGCAATCTCTGCATAGGACTCTGCGCCTCGATCCGCGCGCAGGACATTGTCCGCGACGCCGATATACTGCACGTGTATAAGCAAGCAGGATTTCTCTATATCCTCATGGGAGTTGAGACAGTTACGGATGAGACAATGACAAAGATCCGCAAAGAATCCAGCGTGGACGACGCCTATAAGGCGGTACGCTTGCTGCGCCAGCATAATATTCTCTCCATTGTTGACTACATCTTTGGTCTGGAATATGAAACGCCTCGCACCATCTGGCGCGGCCTACGCGGGTTACACCGCTACGACGGGGATTTTCTCAATGCCCTCTACCTGACCCCTCATGCCTGGACGCCGATGGGACAACAATTAAAGGATGCGCCAGTCTACGAAACCGATCTGTGGCGCTGGGACTACCGTCATCAGATACTGAGCATCCCTACTCTTTCGCCAACGAAGCTGTTTTTTGCCGTGAAAATCGTTGAGTGTCTCTACCATCTCAATCCTCGGCGCCTCTGTCGTCTCTTCACTGCTCGCGACCCTCGAGTACGTAAGCTCTTACGCTTTAGCTTCTGGCATATCACTCTCACGTTCTGGAGCGAGATATACCAATTTATCACGAGCCACAGATGGAAGCAGCACGAGGCAAAACAGGAGAACCAATTGTAGTTTTATCGTCGATACAACACTATTGCAATTTTTACCATTATATTATGCTGCTCTTCTATCTCACCCACATTATGTATCTCCATCACGCCTAAAAAATTGTCCAGTGTTCCATCTATGAAACACTGGACAACTAAAGGTTGCCAACTTAGCTTGGCGTTACACTGTTGTATGTTTCGTACTTGCTGCGTAAGACTTTCTTGTCGAACTTGCCAACGCTGGTTTTGGGTACGGCATCAATGAAGACAACATCATCTGGAAGCCACCATTTAGCAACTTGGGGACGCAGAAAATCGAGTATCTCTTCTTTCGTGATATTGCCCACGTAGTCAGGCTTGGCGACAACACAGGCAAGAGGACGCTCTGACCAGCGTGCATCTGGAATACCAACGACACATGCTTCCAATACTTTTGGATGACCCATGATTAAGCCTTCCAGTTCAACGGAGGATATCCATTCACCGCCTGATTTTACCAGGTCTTTGGTACGGTCAACCAATTGGAATATACCGTCCTCATCGACAACCGCCACATCCCCTGTACCAAACCACCCATCCACAAACTTTGCTGACGACTGCTCATCTTTGTAGTACGCCCTTGCAACCCACGGGCCACGCACCTGTAGCTCTCCAAAGGTTTCGTTATCCCAGGGGACCTCTTTCCCCGTCTCCATATCCACCACGCGGAAATCCACTCCTGGCACAATTGTTCCCTGCTTGGCTTTAATACGGAACTGCTCTTCTAACGGCAGATCATCCTGATAAGAGCGTAAGTGAGCAATGGAGGCCAGTGGCGAGGTCTCGGTCATACCCCATGCATGTACAATATTGATGTGCTGACGATACAGACCCTCGATCAAGGCTTTTGGTGCAGCAGAACCACCACAATAGATAGCACGCAATGCTGGAAACTCAATGTGCTCCTTTTCAAGCAGTGAAAGCAGAGCAATCCATATCGTTGGCACTCCTGCCGCAACCGTTACATCCTCTTGCACCATAAGCTTTGCAATTCTTGCTGGGTCCATGAAACGTGACGGCAGGACAATTTTCGAGCCTAACATAATGCCTGCATGCGGCTGCCCCCAAGCATTTGCATGAAACATGGGCACAATGGGAAGAATAGTATCACGCTCGCTTAAACCTTTATTATCTGTCATGCCTAACGCCATTGAATGAAGCGTAATCGAGCGATGACTGTATACAACACCCTTAGGGTTGCCAGTTGTACCAGAGGTATAACACATGGCGGCGGCGGCATTCTCGTCTAACTGAGGCCACTCATACGTTGTTGGCTGCTCACGAATAAATGCTTCATAGTCAACCGAGGGCTGTAATTTTCCTGCACTATGAGGAGTCTCGCCCATAATAACGTACAGCTTTACCGTCGGTAGTTGATCAGCGAGCTTCTCTAAGAGAGGTACCAGGTCTCCATCAACAAAAATAATTTTGTCTTCGGCATTATTGATGATGTAGACCAACTGCTCAGCAAAGAGGCGAATGTTAAGCGTGTGCAGTACTGCTCCCATACATGGAACCGCATAATACAGTTCAAGGTGCCGATAGTTATTCCATGCAAAGGTGGCAACACGTTCACCCGACTGTACACCAGCCTTCGCAAGTGCGTGAGCAAGCTGAGCAGTACGCTTGCCCCATTCACGGTAGGTATAGCGATGGGGCTCGCCTTCGGTCTGCGTGACAATCTCTTTACGCCCAAATAAACGCACTGCACGGTTAAAGCCATGCTGCAACGTCAAGGGAAAGTCCATCATTAAACCTCGCATGGTTGGATACCTCCTCAGTGAAGTTGGAATGAGCAGAATCTTACACAGCTTTGTTGTTGCTCTGCTTCTCCGAATTATATACCATTTCCAGTTCAGGTATCTATACAGTATTGCAGAGCTTATCTCAACTCATGAGTGTTATTTCTTCTCGTCTATGTCTTTCTAATAGCGACCGCGACGAGTTGTTGTAATACTTTGACGCCCTGAAATGATAGGCGCAAATGCTACTCTACCCAGCGATACTATGCCCCAAGCAATTAAAGCATAGACAATCATAGCAATCACCGTCGAGACTTCAAAAACACCTTGACGACCAATGGTTTGATCATTAAAAATGCCGTTGAAAGCACCTACAAAAACATGACTCAAGCCATAAAGAAATGAGATAAAACCATTATCTTGATTTGCCCCAAGAAGCCGAAAGAGGAGTCGCAATGCTAAGACTACTTCTAATACACTTAACAAAAAGTAGGTTACGGTTGTTATCCAGTAACGAGCATTGGCTCGGCTCTGGTTTTTATCTTCGTACACCTCCTCACGATTCTCAACGCGGTTGCCCATTGGATCCACATAGCTCTCTTGCTGACTCTGCGAATACGCACCGCCAGCATCAGACGATCTGACGGAGTTATTAACAGGACGATACGGCTGCTGATAACCCTCAGAGCCTGGATCAGGTGGATACTGTTGATTACTCATCCTTTTTTTCCTTTACACTATCTTCTAGTCTCTATAAAAAGTATGTTACTATTGTCACGAAAAACTCTACCTGCAAGATACATCCAGTATAACGCTTGTTGAGAACAATTGCTAATGATCAACTCCCTCAATCGTCTTTGCAACATCTCTATTTCCATGCTTTGCCGACCAGCGCAACGCCTCCGCTGCAAGATAAAGCGAGCCAGTGGCACAAATCAGGTCATCTGGTTGCGCTAGACTACGCGCAAGGTCCATCGCCTTATTGCTTTCGGGTTCAGTATGTACAGTAACCTGAGGAGCATATTCAGCGAAAAGCTTTTCGAGTTGTTCAATGGAAGTTGCACGAGGATTTTTCATGCGTGTAAGCACAACCGTATCAATGTCGGTTAACGTATGCACCATTCCCACAAGGTCTTTATCCTGGTTCGGACTGAACACAAAAATCAATCGATGCGCTTTGAATGTATCGTGCAGCGCTTGAAGCAATTTTTGTATTGAGTCTGCGTTGTGTGCGCCATCTATCACAATGGTTGGCTGATGACCAACAACTTCCATACGTGCTGACCAGTGCACGGCACGAAAGCCCTCACGGAGTGCGTTTTCATCCCAGGGCAGACCGTGTTCACGTAGAAGGTCGAGTGTAGCGAGGGCGGCGGTTGCGTTTTCCAGTTGATGCTGACCCGCGAGAGGAATTTCAAGACCAGTATATAGTCGGTCAGGTGCAAAGATAGTAAAACGCTGCTGCCCTTCGTTACGATCTTCAAGACGATAACGATACATCAAAGGAGGCAGGTTGCCAGCGTCAACATCGGATTGTGCAGGGTCGCCATCATAGAAACCAACACGTACCATATGTGCCTCACGTTGCTGCACAATAGAGGCAATGGCACGTAGTGCCTCCGGTGCTTGTGCCGAAGTGACAAGCAGACCATGTGGCTTGATGATACCTGCTTTTTCTGTCGCAATTTGCGGAAGCGTATCCCCAAGTATTTGCATATGGTCATAGCTGATGGATGTGATGACAGAAACAAGCTGATGCAGTATATTTGTGGCATCAAGTCGTCCGCCGATGCCAACTTCGACGACAGCATGATTGATATGTTGACGCTCAAAATACAGAAATGTGAGAGCGGTTGCGACCTCGTACGTAATGAATGGGCCAAACTCCTGCCGTGCCTGTATTTGCTCCACGCACGCTCGTATCTCTGGTACGAGTGCTGCCATCTCCTCTTCGCTTATCAAGCGACCATTCACACGTGTACGCTCACGGAATGTATGTAGATCAGGCTGCGTGTAGAGACCAGTACGTACTCCTGCTTGTCGTAAGACACGCTCAATAAATGTTGCCGTTGATCCCTTACCTTTGGTGCCAGCAATGAGCGTGCTTGTATAGTGCTGCTGTGGATTGCCAAGCAATTCGAGCAGTGTGACCTCGCGCACCTGATTCTCGTTTCGATTCCGTGTGAATGAGGAGCCACGTTCAAAATCACTAAAGCTGTAAATATATGCAAGGGCCTCTTGATAATTCATGGCTTCCCCATTTTTTCCAGTTCATAATTAAACATCTTTATTCCTGCCGCTCTTGCGATAACGTAAATGTGCCACGCACAACTGCATCACTCATTTTTACAACGCGCATCATCTCGCGCACATCATGGACACGTACAATATCCGCCCCTTGTGCAATTCCTAGTGCGATACTTGCCGCAGTTCCTTCGAGCCTTTCAGAGGCAGGCAGTCCACCAAGCACACGGCCTACAGTAGATTTACGTGATACGCCAAGTAGTATTGGACGCCCTAACGCACGAAGTTCTCCGAGTCGGCGCAAAAGTGTTAAGTTTTCTTCTGGCGTCGTCCCAAACCCGATGCCAGGATCGATGATAAGATGCTCCCAAGCTATTCCCGCCTCAAGTGCCATATCAATACTACGAGCAAGATAGCGTATCACATCACTCACAATATCATGTTTTACGTAGCCGCGCATATTCGCCATAATCACAATCGGAACGCCATGCTCGCTCGCAACTGCAACCATTTCTGGGTCATGGCGTAACCCCCAAATATCATTGATCATACAGGCACCAGCATTCAGCGCTTTCGCTGCAACCTCTGCTTTATACGTGTCAATCGAGATCATCACCGTTTCTGCCAGGGTAGCTCGTAGGGCATGTATCACAGGAATGACACGCTCTAATTCTTGTTGAGCCGAAACTACAATCGGTGAATTTGGGCGTGTTGACTCGCCGCCGACATCAATCAGGGTCGCGCCTTCTGCTACAAACTGTTGTGCTTGTGCCACTGCACGTTGTACAAACACATCGCCTGAGGACACGTCTTGAGCGAGACCATCACCAGAAAAAGAATCAGGGGTAACATTAACGATACCCATGATATGTGTATGTTTACCCCACTCAAGGCGGTGTTTTGCCCATACAGTAGGCGCTAAGGATGCTGACATGAGTTGGCCTCTCTCGTACATGTTGCTGGAACCTACAACGCTGGGTGACAGGGGCAAGTCCTACCACTACGATAGACGTATGAGCGGTGTATCGTCGTGACGGAGTTTACCCCTGTCATGTTCCCGCTTTTAAATCACCCAGATTATAATAACGGCTCCGTTTAAACCGCCTGGACTATATGTTGCAAAGTTGGTTGAAGCCGACAGTGGTGGCATGACAGGGACAAGCCCTGTCACTCCTCATATACTCGGAGTCGCGTGGCTCCGCCACGCCCTTGCGTCCATCGTAGAGGAGTGGCAGGGCTTGTCCCTGCCACTCCTCTACGATGGACGCAACAGCCCTGACTATAATAACCTTTCCGTTGTCTCATGACAACTACCATGTTATACTACTCGTAAGATATGTTTTCCTATATCTTTTATCACCGCACTAATTACAATTATGACAAGTTGGGGGATGCTACCGCCATGCAAGATATGACCGAAGCGAAACGTCTTACACCCGCCGTAAATACCACACGTCGCTGCCATGAGTGCAATGAGGAAGCGTTAGGTCGCTGTCCCGATTGTCATCACGGCTTCTGTCAGGACCACTTTCCTAAACAGCAGCACTCGCCTTGTGCCGAGAAACAGATGAAAATGTCCCAGACACAGGTATGCTATGTGTGTGGAACACAGGTCTACCCAGATCAATGGTCGCTCTCAAAGACCTCACACTTTGTTGACCAGTTTACATGCCAAGGATGTGGCCGTTACGTGTGCGATGAACTTCATACGCAACGCAAGGTCGAAGATGTCGTTATCACGCGCGAGGGATTGCGCGGTCACCGCTACCAATATACGAATCGTTACTGTGATTTGTGCGCACCCATATCCCGTGTTGGTGGTATGAAGGGGTTAGCACGTATCGCGGTTGCAGTGGGAACGGTACTTGTCACAATTTTCTTTTACCTTCATCACTAGCTTCAAGCATCTATTCAAGAGAAAGGGGTAAGAGACGTCCAGTAAATGTATGTTTATCACTTCTCACGCCGTCTCATTGTTAACATGACATTATCAACAACGATACAATCAACGCTGCTTCGTCACAATTCGGTCATCAATAAAGCTCTACACAATGCAGTTTATAAAGCTGAAGAAGGACAATCAGAAATACATGCCCTGCACAAGTATTATGGTCAAATGCAGTACCATCTCGGCTGGGTAGATACTCACCTTACACCTATACAGAGCAACCCCGGCAAGTTGCTCCGCCCAACACTTTTACTCCTCGCGTATGAAGCTTCAGGTGCGTGGGGGCTAGCCACAAGTGAAAACAACGCGTATCTACAACGTGCCTTGCCAGCAGCAGCAGCCATTGAACTCACACACAACTTTACCCTCATTCACGACGATATTGAAGACGGCGATGTGGAACGTCGGCATCGTCCTACACTTTGGAAGCAGTGGGGTATTCCGCAAGCCCTCAACACTGGCGATGGGATGTTTGCACTTTCTCGCCTGACTCTGTGGGGAGTTCTTGAGGAAGGAGTAGAGGGTCTTATTGCTGCACGTCTTGGTGCCGCACTTGACCATGCCTGTCTTGTGCTTGCAGAGGGACAGTATCTTGATATCAGTTTCGAGCAACGCCTGGACATTTCAGTTGCAATGTACGTTGATATGATTGAGCGTAAGACGGGTGCGTTGATGGGATGTGCAGCCGAAATGGGCGGGCTGTTAGGCACACCCGATGAAGAGACGGTTGAGAGCCTGCGGTGCTTCGGAACTGCAATGGGCGTTGCATTTCAGGTCCGTGATGATATCCTCGGTGTCTGGGCTACTACTGCTGAGCTAGGCAAAACATCGGCAGGCGATGTGTATCGGCGTAAGAAAAGCCTTCCCATCTTACATGCGCTAGAGCATGCGTTAGAACACGATCAAGCCTTCTTGCGCGAAGTCTATATGCAACACGAGCCACTTACACCAGAGCAGGTAGAACAGGTTCTCGCTATCTTTACACGTACCAATACAAAGGCATACTGTCGAGACTTTCTTGCACAGCAATGCAAAATAGCTTACGAGGCATTAGCGAGTGTACCTTCCTACAACAACGCTATCTCTGAACGAGCGCGTGACGATATGGAAACACTAGTTCACTTCGTCGAAGAAGCTACACGAAACTAGCTTAAGTTCCAGAGTGTTACATTGTTGTCTGCTGAATACTATTTTCTAAGGGAGGGATGGCACATAATGGCACATAGTATTGCTCGCATATGCGGTTTATGTATACTACTATGTAGTGTCTTCCTTCCTGTAACAGTCATAGCTACCCGCACCACCCACGCACAGGTGCAACAAACTGTTGCTGCAGACTTCCCAACTGCCAGCCCTGACTATATCTATGATCAGCTTTTTTACATGGTAACGCACTTTCAGCATCGCGAGACTGGCTACAGTTCTGATGGTGTTACAAATGGGCATGATGCATTCGCAACGTACTGGGCGCAGGAGATGCAGCGCAATTTACAAGGCTTTGGTGCGCAAGTCCATCAAGATACATTCGCTGTCGTGGGTTGGCATAGTCGTCCAGCTACTAAGAACGCATTTAATGTTGAAATCACGGTACCAGGGGGCATACACCCTGAGCAAGTCGTGGTTATTGGCTGTCACTATGACGGCATGGCTATCTCAACGCAATCAGCAAACGATGATGCGAGTGGCTGTGCTATTGAACTTGGAGTCGCACAAGCGTTAGGAAACTACTGGCACAGTCATCATGTCTATCCTGCGCGAACGTTGCGTTTTGTGATCTTTGATGCAGAGGAACAAGGTCTATATGGCTCATTCCATTATCTCAATAAAACAGTCAATGGAGACGTACAAAACATTGTCGCAATGTTCAACGAAGAGCAGAATGGCATCGCCTATCCGCTGCGCTATCTCGGACAAGCTGCAAACCCACTTTTACCGTTCTATATCTATATGTCACCACTACAAAATAGCTCACGCTACCCAGCACAAACAAAGCTCTCGCAAGTACAACAAGACAATATTCAGCACTTCCGAGGCTTGATGCAGCAGGCTGTTGTCGCATCCTTCGCACAATTTCAGGCACTTGGTTTTCAAGGGCTTACCTATCACGACCAAAATAATCAGGACCATGCGCAATCCATCTTCACTTCAGATCAGATCGGTAACATTCATCAAGGTGACGATACGTTGGGGGGAAGCGATCAAATTCCCTTTACGCTGGCTGGCCTTCCTTGTGCAACCTTTGCGGGAAATTCAACCTACTATGACAACACTCCTCCTGCATGGTCGTATCCCTTTGACCAAACACAAGACACCATTCAACTCATGAACACATTTGCGGATGGCAGTTCACAAAAAGCACACGCGCTGACACTTTCGCTTGCACTGCCCGCCATGCTCACGACCTGGATGCTTCACCAACCCACCATACTCGGCGAAACACAAGAAAAAACGCGTCCATTTGCAACCATCAGTGATGTTGGAATTACTCGAACACATGTAAGCGTTGGAGTAGACGCTAAAGCATCATTCGATCCGAAGAAAAATAATGCACCCTTTACCTATACTTGGAACTTTGGGGATGGAACACAGGCAAGTGGCATAAGCGTTACACATACCTATGCAGCAACAGGCCAGTATACCATAACGCTTACAGCAAGCTCCCCAACTGGAACACGCCGCATAAGCAAAAATATCACGGTTTCTGAGCGACCTGGCGTCTATAGCAATCCATATGAAGGCAATACAGGAGATGGCAATCCTCCACATAATCCGAATGTGAAACTACCCCAAGCAAACGATAGTTTGTCAGATAGCGTAATTAGCCTGCCTGCTCAAAGCCTGGTGACGGTTCCTCCCTCTCAACCGTCGCAAAAATTTCTTCCAGCACCATTTGGCTTTATTGTAGGAATATTTCTCTTGCTAGTAGCAATTGCAGGCAGTATAGGTATTACACTGTTCGTTACAAGGCGAAGAAGATTGTAATGCGTCAGTTATAAAAAATAGTAAGCTGGTATACTAGTCTCTGTATAATGTTTGCAAGAAACATTCATAATAAGCTTAGAAGCAAGCAAGTACATGTTATACGTATGTTCATGTAGCTTCACATTTTTAGCGAGAGTAATAACGTATGTTATTACTCTTCCTGGGAGAATATACCATGGCACGACCTATCTATGTAATTGGACATAAAAATTCTGATATGGACTCTGTTGCATCTGCATATGCTTATGCAAAGCTCTTGCAATTACAAGGCGAAGAACAGGCGATAGCAGCACGAAATGGTGATTTGAAGCCAGAGATACGCTTCGTCCTTGACCGTTTCCAGGTAGAGGCACCAGAGGCTAAAGACGACGTATATTTACAGGTACGCGATGTCATGAAACGTGGTGTGATCTGCGCCCACATCGACCAGCCACTGCTAGAGGCTGGACAACTTTTACAAGAACACAATCGACGCTCAATGCCTGTGGTTGACTCTGAAAATAAGGTGCATGGCATTATTAGCGATGAAGATTTTGCGAAACTTTTTTTCAACGATCTCGATCCACGCGTCGTGAATCGCATTCCATTAAAGCGTGATAATTTGGTACGTGTCCTGCGTGGACGTGTCCTGGTTGAAGGGCGTCGTATACTTGGCAATCGCGTCATTGTGGGAGCGATGGAGGCTGAGACGATGGCTGACTATGTTGAGCCTGGGTGCCTTGTGGTTATCGGCGACCGCGAGGATGCACAACTAGTTTCAATTGAGCGTGGTGCGGCTGCTCTCGTTATAACCGGTGATTTGCTTGTCTCTGAAAAAACGTTACAGGCCGCTCGGAAACAGGGTGTCATGGTCATTAGCACAGGCCATCATACCTTTACCGCTGTACGTCTCATCAACTTGAGTATTAGCGCACAAGATATTATGAGTCGTACATTTGACTTCTGCCACCCTGAAGATCAGATGAGCGAGGTACAAACCACATTGGCACGTCGCCGCTCACTTCCTGTCGTGGATAACGAGGGCAAGCTTGTTGGCTATATCTCGCGCTCTGACCTCCTCAATGCTCACCCGAAGCGCGTGGTTCTCGTCGATCACAATGAACAATCACAAGCGGTTGACGGTCTGCTTGAGGCCGAGTTGCTGGGCATTATCGACCATCATCGCATCGCTGATGTACATACCAATAAGCCCATTATGTTCCGTGCTGATCCCGTCGGTTGCACAGGTACCATCATCGTAGGACTCTATCATGAGGCTGGCATCGCCATTCCACGAGATGTTGCGGGGTTGCTCCTGGCAGGACTACTCTATGATACCTTGATTCTGCGCTCGCCTACCTCTACACCTCGTGACGAACGTGTAGCGGCGGAGTTAGCGGCGATCACGGGCGAAGACATCGAACAGTTTGGACAAGAAATTTTTGCCGCTGCCGCATCGGATTTGAGTGAAAAATCGGCAGAGGAGTTGATTACGTCTGACTTCAAAGAGTTTACGATTGGCGATGCGAAGATTGCCATTGGCACCGTTGAGACCGCGAGTCCCACATCAATTGAAAAGCGTGCCACAGAAATCATTTCGACAATACAACGTCTTGCCCATGAGCACAACTATTCTTCGTTCCTCTTTATGATCGTGGACATTATCAATATGCGCTGTCATCTCCTTGTTTCTGGTGGCGAACATGCGGTCGCAGAAGCACTTCGTACACCACTTGAGGCTGATGGTCATTCTATCATTGTTGAGGGATTGGTTTCGCGCAAAAAGCAGCTTGTCCCTCTACTACCCAGAATTCAGGGCTTATTAACTGGAAAAATAGGCATCATGTAACCAACCTGTACAGGGCAGATAGGCACTTGCAGTTGACATTGTATGCGCACCCTGGTCAAGTGGTTATGAAAAACTACTTGTCATTGAACAGTGGCTATGTTACACTACATCTCGATTTAGACCCAATTTGTAGAGGCGATTGCATTCCGCACGTAAGCAGTCACCTCTATTGTGGTTTCATCACGATGTTTTCTGCTGGTCAATGTTGATTAGCATCTATCTGCACCTGCCCATAAGGAGGGCGTTTTCTATCGTGAGTAACAGTAACTTTATCTGGGTTCCCGTTGTTGTAGGACTCCTTGCAATACTTTTCGCAGTCTACCTGGCGAACTACGTCCTACGAAAAGACACCGGCACACCTGCTATGCAAAAGGTTGCAAACGCTATTTTCGCTGGCGCAATAGCCTTTCTCAACCGCCAATACCGCACTATCGCCATTCTTTCGGTTGTTGCCGCTATTGTCGTTGCAATCATCCTTGCCCTCCTTGGTCAAGGGTCACCTGCGGATAAGTTCAACCTTGCATGGCACACGGGAGTTGCCTTTCTCATTGGAGCGTTCTGCTCTGGTGTCTCTGGATATATTGGTATGTACGTGGCAGTGAGAGCCAACATCCGTACGGCAAGTGCTGCAAGAAGAAGTCTTGGTGAAGCCTTGATGGTGTCACTACGTGGTGGTGCTGTCTCTGGCTTCCTCGTGGTTGCCCTCGCGCTTCTCGGCGTTTCACTCGTCTTCATCGCCTTTGGTGGCATAGGAACTGCTCAACAGATTGCCTCGACTCCTTCCCTCATTGTTGGTTTTGGTTTCGGAGCTAGCTTTGTCGCCCTCTTTGCACAGCTTGGTGGTGGTATCTACACCAAAGCCGCTGACGTTGGCGCAGACCTCGTTGGTAAGGTAGAGGCAAACATTCCAGAAGACGACCCACGTAACCCTGCCGTTATCGCGGACCTTGTTGGCGACAACGTTGGTGACTGCGCAGGGCGTGGCGCAGACCTTTTTGAATCTTCAACAGCCGAAAACATCGGTACAATGATTCTTGGTGTTGCCCTATTTAGACTCACCAATAATGTAGGCTGGATTCTCTTTCCACTCGTCATGGGTGCATTTGGTATCATTGCCTCGGCAATTGGACTGCTCTGGATTCGCCCTTCAGTCGTCGTCGAGCCAGAGAAAGCGAACGGACGTGATCCTGGTGATATCGCAATGGGACAACTAAATATTGGTTACTATATCACCTGTATCCTTTCCGCCATAGGTATGTTTGTAGGAAGCTATCTGCTGCTCAACGTCACCACCAGTAACAATCAACCATTGGTGACAACAGGCTCAATTCCCTCCTGGGTCTGGTTTGGTCTAGCGGGCTGCATTGGCATTCTCCTCAGCATTGCCTTTGTGTTTATCACACAATTCTACACCTCCGGCACCTACCGTCCAGTACGCGAGATCGCCGCCGCTTCTATTACAGGCCCTGCGACAGTCATCATTGCAGGTATCTACATCGGTCTTGAGTGTGTTGCTCTTCCTGTGCTTGCCATTAGTGTTGCACTTGGACTCTCATACTTCCTGGGAAGTCAGGTAGAGCTAGGTACACACGGTGTAATCAATGTTGGTGGTATTTTCGGAACAGCCGCTGCCACTGTTGGCATGTTGATGACCTGTGCGTACATTCTTGCTATGGACACCTTCGGCCCAATCACAGACAATGCAGGTGGTATCGCCGAAATGGGTGGCGAGGCTGGTTCAGTACGAGATATTACTGATGCACTCGATGGTGTTGGTAATACGACAAAGGCACTCACAAAAGGCTATGGCATTGGTTCAGCAGCATTGGCCGCCTTCCTGCTCTTTAGTGCCTACTTGGACGTTCTCTACTCTCTTAGAACACAAAGCGCAAAAGCGGGTGTCTATAACGTAAACCTCGCTGACATCTCGGTCTTCATTGCTGCCCTCATTGGCTTAACCCTGATTCTCTTCTTCAGTTCACTAGCAATTCGCGCGGTTGGTGCTGCGGCACAGAATATGATCGAAGAGGTACGCCGCCAGTTTAGAGAGAATCCAAAGATCATGGCTGAACGTGTTGAAGATCGCGTTGATCCAGATTACGCACGTTGTGTTGATATCAGTACACGCGGCGCGTTGCGTGCCATGATCCTCCCTGGCATCATCGCTATCGCGACTCCAATCGCGGTTGGCACTATTCTCGGCACACAGGCCGCCGCCGCCATGCTGATGGTTGGAACGATGGGAGGTATTGTTCTCGCCCTCTTCTTTAACAACGGTGGTGGTGCATGGGATAATGCCAAGAAATTTATTGAGGCTGGCTTCCTACACATTAACAGTGCTGGTGTTGTTGACCCTAACGGCATGGTTCACGGCAAAGGCAGCGAAGAACACAAAGCGAGCGTCGTCGGTGATACCGTTGGTGATCCCTTCAAGGATACTGCCGGTCCTTCATTGCACGTCCTGATTAAATTGCTCGCCACAATCACATTGGTGCTTGCTCCACTCTACGTGTTCTTGCACCCATAGCCGGTTACGTAGCCTCAAACAAACACATGCCTGTCAATCTCTCAACAAGATTGACAGGCATGTGTTTGTACAAGTTCTATTAGCTCTAGGCTCATTCCATACTCATTCCGCCGTTCACTGGCATGAAACAGTCAATGGGATCAACTGCTCATATACTATAATATCACGTCGAGCATGACTTTCAGCATTAAGGGATCTACATTTTTAAGTTGATGTATCTCTATTGTATTCTACAACGTTCTCTATTGTTAGAATATAGTATTTGCTAAAGGAGAAATGTATGCATGCGCCCAATACATACAGATCAGCATATATCCCGGTGGTTATCGCAGCACTTTGCGTACTTTTAGCAGGGTGTAACACAGGTCTATCATCCCTAGGGAGCAACAGTAGCAGCAGTGGAGATAGCGGAACAGTAGGTTCCGGCGTTCAAGGAGTAAAAGTATTCGTCGAGCCGAGTACTGGAGATCGGAATATCACTAGCGCAATTTTAAGCGCACAAAAGTCTGTTTGGGTCGAGATGTATTTGTTAAGTGATCGCAACTTAATTAGAGCATTGGAAGAAGCAGCACACAAAGGCGTAGATGTTCGTGTCATGCTTGAGATGCACCCATACGGCGGTGGAGGTTCGCCTAAAAAAGTACTCGACCAACTCAAAGCTGCTGGTGCTCAGGCACAGCCTACTGCTCCAAGCTTTGCCTTGACTCATGAAAAGGGCATGATTATCGATGGTTCAACAGCGTACATCATGACCTCAAATTTCACCCGCGCGGCACTCGGTGGAACAAGTGGGGGCAAGAGTGGTACAAAGAATCGTGAGTACGACATTGTTGATAGCAATGCACAAGATGTTCAAGCAATTATCGCTATTTTTAACGCAGATTGGAATCACACAACAGCACAGTTCAATGATCCAAATCTTGTTGTTAGTCCGATCAACTCCCGCAATGCATTCACCTCTCTCATAAGCAACGCTCACAGCACTCTCTTGATCGAAGCAGAGGAAATGAAGGATAGCAATGTAGAGCAAGTGTTAGTGGATGCAGCAAAACGCGGTGTTCAAATTCAGGTTATTCTGCCATCTCCACGTAGTGGCTCTAGTGACAGCAACAGTCAAGGCATCGGTACCATCAAGTCAGGCGGTGTGCAGGTCAAAGAAGACCCACGTCTATACATGCACGCAAAGATCATCGTTGTTGACGGAAGGAAAGCGTTTGTCGGTTCAGAGAACATCTCAGCACAATCCC
>JAABUQ010003694.1_pt1 | contig 27463 bp, 28 predicted proteins | sample 5560001 | NCBI WGS metagenome assembly JAABUQ01 (sample SAMN10711888, study PRJNA513371) | rock metagenome | isolation source: Antarctica rocks | place: Antarctica: Victoria Land, Finger Mt nord | collected 2015-12-18 | reverse complement strand
GCCGGGACCAGCACACGCTCCCGATCTGGCCGCGGCCGCGCTGACGTTCTGCCCATTCCTCACCTCCTGCAAAGTAGCAGGACCGCAACGCAGAACCTCAGCAAACAGCCAACTTTGCCGGCCTAGATTTTTTCCATCCGAACTGTGCTGATCAGCCTGGGCGCCCTCAGCGTGTTGATTGCCGCAGTGCTGGCAGGGTTAGGACTGCTTGGCATTCAACGTCAGTTGGACGCCCGCGAACGCGTGGTGGTTCTAGAGCAAGCATCGCACAACCACACCGACGCCGACAATTTTATGGACTCTGTCCGGACTGATGTGTTGCGGGCTTTGCTGAGTTCTGCCGGCACGAACAAGGAAGGCGGCGAAGTCATCCGCGCGGAATTGCGTCATCATATCGAGGGGATGAATACGGGCATTGCTGAAAACCTGGCGCTTCCGCTACCCCTAGATTTGCACGCTGACTACGTTGCAATAGATGAACTCGCCGCAAAGTTTGTTCCCGCTGGGGAACAGGCGGTTGAACTGGCGCTGCGTGACGCCGCGGCCGGCTCCGCGAATTTTGAGCGCTTCAGGGGCGAGTTCTCGGAGATCGAGATGATGATGGACGGCGTGCGGGAGGTGTTGCATGCGGAGATGACGCAGGTCCAGAATCAGGCGGCGAAGACGGCCACCCATGCTAAGCAGATGATTATAACGTCCGCCCTCGTCGGCATTGGCTTGCTTATACTGGTCATGACTGCGGCAATCAGGATTGTCCAGGGCATCACGGCCGACCTGGCGCGGTCCCGTGAGGAAGCGCAGTGCCTCGCCATGCATGATGCATTGACAGGGTTGCCCAACCGGACGCTTTTTGCCGAACGCCTGGAACAGGCATTGACCCATATGCAGCGCCACGGAACAGGGCTGGCGGTATTGTGCCTGGACCTCGACCGCTTCAAGCAGGTGAATGACACTTGCGGCCACCCGGTTGGCGATGAGTTGCTGCGTGTCGTTGCTGGCCGACTTCGCGGTTGTTTGCGCAGCACCGACACTGTGGCCAGGCTCGGGGGGGACGAGTTCGCAATTATCCAAGCTCCGCTGGGCCGGGTTGCAGACGCCAACCTGCTCGCAGCCAGAATAGTCGAGACGCTCTCCGAACCGTATAACCTCGACCGTCAGCAGGTTTCGATCGGTGCCAGCGTCGGTCTCGCGCTTGCCCCTGCCGATACGGTAGATGCCACTGACATCCTCAAGATGGCAGACATGGCGCTATACCGCGCCAAGGCGGACGGACGCGGCTTGTTCCGCATGTTCGACTCGGGCATGGACGCCCTGCTGCAAGCCCGGCAGAGACTGGAGCTTGATCTGCACCGGGCCATCGAGGCCCAGGAGTTCGAACTGCATTATCAGCCCTTGGTTGACCTGTCCTCCGGCCGCGTGAACGCGATGGAAGCATTGGTGCGCTGGCGGCATCCGGAGCGCGGGCTGGTCAGACCTGATGACTTCATTCCTCTTGCTGAGGAAACCGGCTTGATCGCAAAAATCGGAGCGTGGGTACTGCATCGTGCCTGCGAAGATGCCGCGGACTGGCCCACCGACGTGCATGTCACGGTCAATGTATCGGCAATTCAGTTCCAGCACCCTGGACTGATCGCGGCAGTGTCCGGCGCCCTCGCAGCCTCGGCGCTGCCGCCTGAACGCCTAGAGCTCGAAATCACGGAAACAGCATTCCTTGCCAACGCCGATGCGACGCTCGCCGTCCTGCACGAGCTCAGGGCAAAAGGGTTGCGGTTTGCAATGGACGATTTTGGAACCGGCTACTCGTCGCTCAGCTATCTGCGCAGCTTCCCATTCGACAAGATCAAGATTGACCGGTCTTTCGTGCGAGACATCGAGACCAGCAGCGACTGCAAAGCCATCGTTCGTGCGGTCATTGGCCTCGGCAGCAACCTAGGCATCACCACAACGGCAGAAGGCGTTGAAACAGCCGCCCAGTTGATGCAATTGCAGGCAGATGGATGTGATCAAGCTCAAGGTTATCTCTTCAGTCGGCCCGTGCCGGCGAATGAAGTGCCGGACCTGCTGCGCCTGCTCCCGACTTTTGTCCACACAGGCCAAAGTACCAATGACCAACAGCACTGCCTCCCAGAACTGGCGTAAACAGTGCCAACAGCACCGGCTTGGGTCGCAGATTCTTGCTGAGGGCGCACCCGACTACCCCAATGATGCCCCGATTACTTACGGGCGGGCAAACAACGCCTCTTGCAGGGCCAACCCGCTCTCCCGGTCAGGCGCCAGGACCAGCCCGCCGCCCGTGTGCTCTGCCCGGTAAGGGCTGCCATCCAGCCGCGCCGACCAGCCACCGGCCTCCTGATGCAGCAGCCACCCCGCAGCGTGATCCCACGGAAGCAGCCGCTGATAGACTGAGAAATGGCAATGTCCCGCCGCCATCATGCGATACTGGTGCGCAGCACAGCGGTAGTCCCAGGCAGCGGCGACCCGCGGCAGATTGGGGCACACCACCGCCTGCTGCGCGGCAGGCATGTAGCGCCACGACACTGACCCGGCCATCTGCCCGACCGGCACGGGTGCCGCAACGCGCAACGGCAAAACATGGCCTGCGGCGGACTCGATCCACGCCCCTTCTCCGCGCAGCGCGAGCGCGGTGTCGTCGCCGACGGGATCATGGATCGCGCAGCCGACCAGCTCGCCTTGCCGGGTCACGGCGATGATCACGCCAAACAGCGGGAGGCCGGCGCAAAAATTCGCTGTTCCGTCTATCGGATCCACGATGAAGCAGAGATCAGCATCCCCAATCGCACGCAGCAGAAGGGGATCGCGCGTCGCTCCCTCCTCCCCGACCACGGCGCAGCCTGGGAACAAGCGTTGCAAACCGGTGGACAGGCGCGCCTCCGCCCTCTCGTCGGCAACGGTCACTAGGTCAAGCGGCCCGGATTTCGTCTGCACGTCGCCAGGCAGCAAGGCGCGGAAGCGCGGCATGATCTCGGTGCGGGCCACGGCGCGGACAAGCTGCAGGACCTCCGCCAGATCCGCCCGCGTCACGACTCCCGCTCGAACCGGGCGCGGTCGGCTGGCAGCATCCGGACCTGGACGTGGATGCCGCTGTCGTCGTCGCGACGGTCCAGCACCTCGCCGTGCTCATAAAGCCAGGCGATGCGTGCCCCGGCCGAGGACGGCAAGTGGTAGTCCGCCATCTCCATCCCCGCGGACAGCCGGGCGTCTATGGCGCGCAGCAAATCCGGCAGCCCGTCGCCGGTGATGGCGGATACCGGAATACAACCCTCCCGCACCGGGACGTTGCCGACGCCGCCCATCAGGTCGGCCTTGTTCAGCACCTCCAGCGTGCGGGATGGCCAGCCCGGGTCCAAGGCGCTGTCCTTGACCATGCCGTCAAGCACGGCCACGACGTCCGCCCGCTGCGCCGCCGTGTCCGGGTGCGCCACGTCGCGGACGTGAAGGATCACGTCGGCCTCGCTGACTTCTTCCAGCGTGGCGCGGAACGCCTCGACCAGCTCGGTCGGCAGGTCGCTGATGAAGCCCACAGTGTCCGATAAGATGACGCGGCGGCCAGAGGGTAGCCGCAAGCCGCGCATCGTCGGGTCCAGCGTGGCGAACAGCTGATCCTGCGCATGGACCTCGGCGCCGGTCAGTGAATTGAACAGGGTGGACTTGCCGGCGTTGGTGTAGCCCACGAGCGCGATCACCGGATGCGGCACCCGTGCCCGGGCGCTGCGGTGCAGGCCGCGGGTACGGCGCACGCCTTCCAGGTCCTTCTTCACACGGACGATGCGGTCGCCGATAAGGCGGCGGTCGGCCTCGATCTGTGTTTCACCGGGGCCGCCCAGGAAGCCGAAGCCGCCGCGCTGCCGCTCAAGGTGGGTCCAGGACCGGACGAGGCGGCTGCGCTGATATTCCAAATGCGCCAGCTCGACCTGCATGGCACCCTCCTTGGTGCGGGCGCGCTCGCCGAAGATGTCCAGGATCAAGCCGGTGCGGTCTATGACCTTGCAGTCCCAGGCGCCTTCCAGGTTGCGCTGCTGCACCGGGGTAAGCTGGGCGTCCACGATTGCGACGGTCACGTGCTCGCCGGTGATGGCCTCGCCGATTGAGGCAATCTGCCCCTGCCCCAGCAGCGTCGCAGACCGCCGGGTGCGGAGCGGCACGGTCGAAGTGTGAACGACAACCAAGCCGATGGATGCCGCCAAACCGACCGCTTCCGCCATCTGCGCCTCAGCGGCACGGCTGGCGTCTTGGCGGCCCGGCTTTTCCCAGGGAAGGATGACGGCCGCGCGCGTGGGCGCGGCCGCAGTCTCAATCCGCGCTGCCAGGGGCGGCCTCCTGTATCCGTGAGGCGTCCATCCCACCTTCGGACTTCGCACCGTCGAACAGCATGATGGGGGCACCAGGCATGACCGTGCTGATGGCGTGCTTGTAAACAAGCTGGGTGTGCCCGTCCCGGCGGAGCAGGACGGAAAAGTTGTCGAACCAGGTGATGATGCCCTGCAGCTTCACCCCGTTCACGAGGAACACCGTAACCGGCGTCTTGGCTTTGCGCACATGGTTCAGGAACACGTCCTGGACGTTCTGCGGTTTATCTGTGGCCACGTTCGTGTCCTTGTTGTTGTCGCCGCGACGGCAGCAAGAAATAGGCCGTTGCGCGGCGAGGGTCGCGATCACCCCGGGATATGGGCTATTCCCGGCGGGGTATCAACGCTGCGTGTATTTAGCCCACTCTCGCCGCGGGAGAACGGAGGCATCAACTCCCCAGCACGTGCTGCGAGAACAGGTTGAACAGCTTGCGCGTCACCGGCCCCGGCGTGCCGTCGCCGACCGGCTTGCCGTCCACGGCCAGCAACGGCTTCACGAAGCTGGTCGCACTGGTCAGGAACACCTCCGGTGCGGCGCGCAGCTCGGCCTCGCTGAACCCGCGCTGCTCGACGGCGACGCCGGCCTCGGCCATCACCGACAGCAGCGCATCGCGGGTGCAGCCTGGCAGGATGTCATTGGCAAGGTGCCGGGTGCATGCAGCCCCCTGCCCGTCCACGATCCAGATGCTGGTCGCGGCTCCCTCTGTCACCATGCCGTCGCGGATCAGGATTGCCTCGGCCGCGCCCTGCTCCCGTGCGGCCTGCCGGGCCAGGACGTTGGGCAGCAGGCCCGTGCTCTTGATGTCGCAGCGTGCCCAGCGCTCGTCGGGATAGGTGATTGCCGTGCCGCCCCAGCCGTCCAGCGTCGCCGGAAAGGGCGGGGTCCGGCGGATGGTGACGACCAGCGACGCGGGGACCCCATGCTTCGGAAACGCATGGTCCCGCGGGGCGACTCCGCGCGTGACCTGCATGTATAGAAGCCCATCCCGCAGCCGGTTGCGCCGGGCTACCTCCTCCAGCACGTGCAGCATGGCGGCCCGGCCCATTGGCGGCGCAATCCGCACCTCCCGCAACGACCGTTCCAGCCGCGCAAAGTGCCGGTCCAGGTCCACGTATCGTCCGCGGCAGAGATACAGCACCTCGTAGATGCCATCGGCGAACTGGTAACCCCGGTCCTCCACGTTCACGCTGGCGTTGCGTTGCGGCACGTAGCATCCGTTGACGTAGGCGATACGGCTCATGTGCGCCCCAGCTTATGCACCCCGGTCGTCCGAGTTGACGCCAAGCTGTTTCAGCTTGCGGTGCAGCGCGCTGCGCTCCATGCCCACAAACCCGGCAGTCCGGCTGATATTGCCGCCAAATCGCAGCAACTGTGCCTGCAAGTATTGCGTCTCGAACAGGTCCCGCGCCTCACGCAGCGGCAGCGCCATGAGATCCGCCGTGGGATCGAAGTTGAGCAACGCCGGGGCGCCCTGGCTGATCTCCGCCGGCAGCATTTCGGCGCGTATGGGGTCCGCCGGGCCGCCCGGCGCCATGATGAGCAGCCAGTCCATCAGGTTTCGCAACTGGCGGACGTTGCCGGGCCAGTCATAGGCTTGCAGCGCCGTTGTGGCGTCGGTGGACAGCTCGCGGCCCGGTATTCCGCTGGTCTCCGCACTGCGTTCCAGGAAGTGGCGGGCCAACTCCGGCACATCCTCGCGCCGCTCTTTCAGGCTCGGCATCCGGATCGGAACGACGGCCAGGCGGTAATACAAATCTTCGCGGAACCGCGCGTGGCTGATCTCGGCATGGAGGTCACGGTTGGTGGTCGCCAGCACACGCACGTCCACCTTGACGCGGAACGACCCGCCCAGCCGTTCGAATGTCTGGTCTTGCAGTGCGCGGACGATCTTGCCCTGAGTTTCCAGCGGCATGTCGGACACCTCGTCCAGCAGCAGGGTGCCGCCATGCGCCCGCTCCAGCATACCGGCCCGGCGAGGCTGGGCATTGGCGTCGGCGCCTGCCTCCACCCCGAACAATTCCTCCTCGAACCGCCCCGGCGCCAGCGTCGCGCAGTTCAGCGCCACGAATGGCCCGTCCGCCCGGCGGGACCGGGCATGCACCATGCGCGCCGCGACCTCCTTGCCGGACCCAGCGGGTCCGCTGATGAGCACACGCGATCCGGTCGGCGCCACACGCTCGACCGCCGCACGGAGCGCGGTGATGGCGGAGCTGTGCCCGGTCAGCTCGGAATCGAAGCCGGCGCGCAGCCGCAGCTCCGCATTTTCTCGCGCCAGGCGCGCCGCCTCCAGCGCACGGCGGACGATCAACAGCAGGCGGTCGGACTTGAACGGCTTCTCGATGAAGTCGTACGCACCATGCTGGATGGCTGCGACCGCCGTCTCGATGGTTCCGTGGCCGCTGATCATCACCACGGGGACATGCGGTTCCTCCGAGTGGATCGCCTTCAAGATGCCCAGGCCGTCCAGCCGCGACCCTTGCAGCCAAATGTCGAGGATCACCAGCGACGGGCGGCGGTGGCGGAAGGCGGCGATGGCGGCGTCGGAGTCGCCAGCCTGCCGTACGGTGTAACCCTCGTCTTCCAGGATGCCCTCGATCAGCATCCGGATGTCGGGCTCGTCATCAACGATTAAAACTTCGTGGGCCATGCGGCTCCTTTATGCCCTCGCCGCATCTGCGGTCATCAACGGTAGCGTCAGCGTGGCGACGGCGCCTGGACCGTCGCGGCGGTCGTCGAGGCCCAGGCCGCCGCCGTGGTCCTCCATCACCTTCTTAACAATGGCCAGGCCAAGCCCGGTGCCCTTCGGCTTATGCGTGACGTAAGGCTCCGCCAACCGGTCGCGGTCGCCCTCCGGCAAGCCTACGCCGTCGTCGGACACCTGCAGCGACACGATGCCATCCTGCACCGTCACCGAAAGACCGATATGCCCGGCGGGCTCTCCATCCGCACGCGGCCGCATGGCAACGGCATCGGCAGCATTCTGTAGCAGGTTGGTCAGGGCCTGGCCCAGCAGGCGGCGGTCGCATACGGCCATCGGACCGCGGTCGGGAACGCTGGTCGTCCACACGATCTCCGGACGGGCACTACGCTGCAGTATCAACGCCTCCCTGGCGACGCGGCCGACATCCTCCGGACGCAGCACCGGCTGCGGCATGCGGGCGAAGGCCGAGAACTCGTCCACCATGCGCCCGATGTCGCCGACGTGGCGGACGATGGTATCGGCGCACTGGGCAAAGGTTTCGGGGTCGGAGGTGATCTCTTTCGTGAACCGGCGCTTCAGCCGTTCCGCGGACAACTGGATCGGGGTCAGCGGATTCTTGATCTCGTGTGCGATGCGCCGGGCGACGTCGGCCCAGGCGGCCTTGCGCTGGGCAGATTGCAGCTCGGTGATATCGTCGAACGTCACGACGTAGCCCTCGGCACGCGCACCGCGCCCGTCGGTGCCGATACGCACGAGCAAGGTGCGGCGCCGGGCCGCCGGGCCGATCTGCACCTCTGCCGTGCGCGCCCGCTCTGGCGCCTGCGCCACCTCCCCAAGCAAGGGCGCGAACTCCGGGACCACCTCGCCCAGCGATGCGCCGATAGATGACATCAGGTCGTGCCCGATCAACTCGCTGGCCGCACGGTTCGGCAGCTCCACGCGCCCATCCGCGTCCAGGCCAATCACCCCGGCGGACACGCCCGCCAGCACCGTTTCGGTAAAGCGGCGGCGCTCGTCTATCTGGCTGTAGGCGTCCATCAGCTCGGACCGCTGCGCGGCCAACTGCCCGGTCATGCGGTTGAAGGCGCGGGACAGGCCGGCGACCTCGTCCTCGCTCTGGACTTCCGGCACGCGCACCGTGAGGTCCCCGGCGCGCACCCGCTCTGCCGCCAGGATCAGCCGGCCCACCGGACGGGCAATCTGGTTGGCCAGCACCAGGCCGATCAGCACCGCGGCGGACAGTACCAGTAGCGCCACCAACGCGAAGATGAGCACGAACGTAATCTGCAGGCCCGACCGGTTCTGGTCCAGGCGCTGATACTCCGCCACGGCCTGCTCCGTCCGCACCTGGTGTTCCAGGATCGCCTGGTCCACTGGGCGGCTGATCAGCAGCATCATCGGCGGCGTCGTATTGAGCTGGACCACTGCGCGCACGCGGCTTGCATCGGGCGAGTCAGGCACGACGACTTCGCCGCTCCGCGCCCGCTCGGTATCTTCCCAGGACGGCGGCTCGATGTCCCGGCCTTCGGGGGGGTCCACGGAAGCGATGATGATCTCATTCGTGACGGGATCGAACAAGATGGCTTCGGTCAAGCCGCGCAGGACGGTCTGGGTCCTCAATTCCTGCGAGAACGTGATGGGATCGCGCTGCAGGGTGGGAGCGAGGCTGGACAGGCTGATAGCCATGGATAGCGCGTCGCCGCGTATGTTGTTGCGGTGCTCCTCCAGGTAGCCGCGCGATGCCTCCAGCCCCTCGTTCAGCGCGGTGCGGACACGGTCGTTGAACCAGGCCTGGATGCCCAGGTTGAAGAACGCCGTCGCCATCACGGCCAGTACGATGGTGGGGGTCACGGCCACCACGCTGAACATCATCACCAGCCGCACATGCAGCCGGGACCCGGCAGAGCCGCGCCGCCGCTCCACCCACACCCGCGTCAACCGTCCCGCCAGCACCGCGCCGAGCAGCAGCAGCACCACCAGGTTGGACAGCACCAGAGCAAACATGACGTTGGGCCGAAGCGTCAGCGACACGCCGCCGGACAGCAGCACGAAGGTCGCCACGACCAGCACCAGCCCTAGCGCCGCAAGCGCCAGGGTCACGAACTTGCCAAGCGCTGCGTCCAGCACACGCCGCATCAGCGACCGCGGTGGGGCGGCAGGTTGGATCGCAGAGCGTTTGGTGAGTGCGTTCATGACCGCGGGCCGCTTAGCCGATCCCGCGCACGACGGGAATGTCCAGGTCGCGTATCTTCTTGCGAAGCGTGTTGCGGTTCAGACCCAGCATCGCCGCGGCCTTGATCTGGTTGCCGCGGGTGGCCGATAGGGTCATCTGGATCAGCGGGCGTTCGACCTCCGCGATCACCTGGTCGTAGATGTCGCGCATGGGCATCCCATCGCGGCTGGCGGCCAGGAAGGTGCGTATATGCCGTTCCACCGCCTGGGCCAGCGGCTCCGGCCCGACGCCGGACGCTGGCTGGCCGCCGTCCATGCCGATCTCCTGCAATTCCGCGTTGATCACCTCGTCGCTGATGGTTTCCTGCGGATACAGGGCGGCGAGGCGGCGCATCAGGTTCTCCAGCTCTCGCACGTTGCCGGGCCAGCGGTGCTGGCGCAGGCGGTCTAGGGCAGATGAGTCGAGCGTCTTAGCCTGCAACCCACTCTCGCGCGCCTTGTCCAGGAAGTGCCGCGCCAGCACCGGGATATCCTCCAGCCGCTCGCGCAGCGGCGGCAGGCGGATCGGGACGACGTTCAAGCGGTAGAACAGGTCCTCGCGGAACTGCCCGGCACGTATCGCCTGGCGCAGGTCCCGGTGCGTGGCGGCGACGATGCGGACGTTGGCGCGTATGGGTTGCCGGCCGCCGACCGTGGTGAACTCGCCCTCCTGCAGCACGCGCAACAGGCGCGTCTGCGCCTCCGCCGGCATGTCGCCGATTTCGTCCAGGAACAGGGTGCCGCCGCCCGCCTGCTCGAACCGGCCCTGGGCGCGGTTGAGGGCCCCGGTAAAGGCGCCGCGCTCATGGCCGAACAGCTCGCTCTCGATCAGCTCGCGCGGGATGGCGGCCATGTTGATGGCCACGAACGGTCCGGTGCGGCGGCGGCCGTAATCGTGCAGGGCGCGGGCGACCAACTCCTTGCCGGTGCCGGACTCGCCATTGACCATAACCGTCAGGTCCGTTGTCGTCAGCCGCGCGATGCTGCGGTAGATTTCCTGCATTGCCACGCTGCGGCCGATGAGCGGCAGGCGCTCCTCGGCATCCCTCGGTTCATCCGCCGTCGCTTCGGGGACCGGCGGCGGCGCAGCCAAGGCACGGGCGACGACGTTCAGCAGCTCCTTCAAATCGAACGGCTTGGGCAGGTATTCGAAGGCACCGCGCTGCGCCGCCTTGACTGCGGTCATCAGGGTGGACTGCGCTGACATCACTATCACGCGCAGGTCAGGGCGGATGCGCTTGATACGCGGGATCAGGTCCAGGCCGTTCTCATCGGGCATCACGACATCGGTGATGACCAAGTCTCCTTCGCCGTCCTCAACCCAGCGCCACAGGGTCGCGGCGTTGCCGGTGCAGCGCACCTGGTAGCCGCTGCGGCCCAGCGCCTGGGTCAGGACGGTGCGGATAGAGCGGTCGTCGTCAGCGACCAAGACGGTCGGTGGGGTCATGTGAATGACGTCATCGGGTGCGCTTTCAAACCACGTCAGCCTCGGCCTCGGACACGACGGGCAGGCACAGGCGGAACTCGGTGCGGCCGGGACGGCTGTCCACCTCGATCAAGCCGCCATGGTCGCCGACGATCTTGGCCACCAGTGCAAGGCCCAGGCCGCTGCCGGCGGGCTTGCTGGTCACGAACGCCTCGAACAGATGCGGCCGCATGTCGTCGGGGATGCCAGGGCCATTGTCCCGGACTGTGACGACCAGCGGCAGGTCCAACCGATACGGGCTGCCGGCGACGGCCAGACGCATGCCGTGCTGATAGGAGGTGCTCAGGACGATCTCGCCGCTGCCGCGCGCCGCCAACTCGGGATCATCGGTGACGGCCTCGGCAGCGTTCTTGACCAGGTTCAGCAGCACCTGCACGAGCTGGTCCCGGTTGGCATAGGCGGGCGGCAGGGATGGGTCGTAGTTCTCGGTGATCCGCAGGTGCGCGGCAAAGCCTGATCCGGCCAGGCGGCGCACATGCTCCAGCACGCGGTGGATGTTCACGGCCCGGCGCTCGACCGGCTTTTCGCCGAACACCTCCATCCGGTCCACCAGGTCGCGGATGCGGTCGGCCTCGTCGCGGATCAGCACCGTCAGCTCACGGTCGCCGTCCTCGACGCTCGCCTCCAGCAACTGCGCGGCGCCGCGTATGCCGGATAGAGGGTTCTTGATTTCGTGCGCCAGGACCGCCGACATGCCTGTCACGCTGCGGGCGGCGCCGCGAAACTTTATTTGCCGGTCCAGGGCGCGGGCGGCGCTGCTGTCTTGCAGCGTCAGCAGCACGCAGCCCGGCTCCTCCAGCATCGGGGTAGCCTGTACGGTAATCCCATGCTTGTGCAGGCGCGGGCTGTCCAGGGTCAGGTCATGGTCGGAAATGGTGGTGCCATGACGGCGCACCTGCGCCAGGACGGAGAAGATCGGATTGTCCAGAGGTACGAGCGTCGCCAGGGTCATGTTGGCGAGCTGCAGCAGGGACACGCCCAGGAACTGCTCCGCCGCCTGGTTGGCGAACCGGAACCGGTCCTGCGCGTCCAGCAGCACGATCGGCACCGGCAGGGCGCCGAGCAGGGCATGGGCGTCAACGAATGGCGGCGGCGGGGAAAGGCGTTCGACCACCTTCAGCGGGCCGCGTGCGATGGCCGCTTTCATGCCGCTAGCGCCTCCGGAGTGCGTGCGGCACCACGGGCGATCAGCGGGTCGAAGAACGCATCCACCAGCGCCACGACCGCCGCCGGGTCCGCCGTCCGCATGACCGCCGAGCGGAACTCGGCCGAGCCGAACAGGCCGCGCGAGTACCAGGCCAAATGCTTGCGCGCGAGCCGCATCCCAGGTTCCGCCCCGAAGTGGGACAGCATGGCCCGGTAGTGCTCCATCATCGTCGCTTTCTGTTCGGCGAGCGTTGGCTCGGTCCCGCGCGTTCCGGTCATCAGGAAGCGGGCGACCTGGGCGGGGAACCAGGGCCGGCCGTAGCAGCCGCGGCCGATCATCACGCCGTCGGCGCCGGACTGGCGCAACGCCTCCGCTGCGTCGTCCTCGGTCAGGATGTCGCCGTTGGCGATCACCGGCAGGCGCACCGCCGCCTTCACGCCGGCAATGAAGCGCCAGTCGGCCGTGCCGGTGTAGAACTGCTGCCGGGTGCGGCCGTGCACCGTCACCATGCGTATGCCGGACTCCTCGGCGATGCGGGCCAGGGACGGTGCGTTCAGGCTCGCATGGTCCCAACCCATACGCATCTTGAGCGTGACCGGGACCGGCACCGCGTTCACCGTCGCCTCCAGGATGCGTGCCGCCGCGACCTCGTCCCGCATCAGGGCCGAGCCGGCCGCCTGCCCGATGGCGACCTTCTTCACCGGGCAGCCGAAGTTGATGTCAATCAGGTCCGCGCCGTGGCCGACGGCGATCCGTGCCGCCTCCGCCATCGCGGCGGGCTCGCATCCCGCCAACTGAACGGCGCTGGGGCCGCCGCAGCCGTCCACCTCCGCCATGCGCAGGGTTGCCTTGTTCTCGCGCACCATCGCCCAGGAGGCGATCATCTCCGATACCACCAGCCCGGCGCCCTGCTGCTTGGCCAAACGGCGGAACGGCAGGTCGGTGACCCCCGACATCGGTGCGAGGATGACGGGTACGTCCAGGCGTACACTGTAGCTACCAGCCCCGAGCGTGATCGGCCCAAGGCGGGCGGGCGTCCGGGACGGTGTGGTTTCTGTGTTGCCCATGATTTGAGCAAACTAGAGGGTGGATGGCCCGTGTGCAATCATCTCTCGCAGTAGAAAGTAAGATGGGTTGACTGGGCGGGCGCCGGCTGGCCATTGCATGCCGCCATGCGCATCGCAGCCCTTCTCGTCGCCGCCGGATCAGGACAACGCTTCGGAGCAGGACGGCCAAAGCAGTTTACCGCCCTGGGCGGCAAGCCGGTGCTGCGCTGGGCGGCGGAGGCCCTCGTGGCGCATGCCGTCCTGCTGCAGCCTGTCGGTGACCCGGCCGCGCTGGACGACGCGCTTACCGGATTGGAACATCTGCCCCCGGTGCCCGGCGGCATGGAGCGGCAGGACAGCGTGCGTGCGGGGTTGGAAGCCTTGGCGCCCCACGCCCCCGACATTGTGTTGGTGCACGACGCGGCCCGCCCCTGGTTACCGCCGGGGACCGTGGACGCGCTTGTGGCAGCGCTGGCAGGCCTGCACGGCGCCATACCGGCGGTGCCTGTCGCAGACACCTTGAAGCGGGCGCGGGACGGCCTGATCGGGGAAACCGTGGCGCGGGACGGCCTGTATCGCGCGCAAACGCCGCAAGCGTTCCGGTTCCAGACCTTGCTGGACATGCATCGGCAAGCTGGGCCGGGGGCAACCGACGATGCCGCGCTGCTGGAGCGGGCGGGACTGCCGGTCGGCCTGGTGCCCGGGCACGAGGACAACATCAAGCTGACCTATCCGGAGGACCTGGTGCGCCTGGAACGCCTGCTGCTGCCGCCCCTGGTGCCGCGCGTCGGCACTGGCTTCGACGTTCATGTGCTGCAGGCTGGCAGGGCGCTTGTCCTGTGCGGGATCACTGTGCCGCATGAGCGCGGCCTGGCCGGGCATTCCGACGCGGACGTCGGCCTCCATGCCCTGTGCGACGCCATTTATGGCGCGCTGGCGGAGGGTGACATCGGTCGGCACTTCCCGCCGACGGAAGCAACCTGGAAAGACGCTGACAGCGCCAGGTTCCTGATCCACGCCGCAGGGCGCATAGCGGCCCGGGGCGGACGGCTGGCGAATGCAGACGTAACGCTGATCTGCGAACGCCCCAAGATTGCGCCGCATGCCGCGGCGATGGAGGCCCGCGTGTCGGAGTTGATGGGCGTGCCGGCCGGGCTGGTGTCGGTCAAGGCGACGACGACGGAGCGCCTGGGCTTTGCCGGACGCGGCGAAGGAATTGCGGCGCAGGCAGTGGCAACAATCCTGCTGCCGGCTTAAGTGCGCAAATCCCTACGGGTTTACGTAGGGCTGGTCGGAGCGGCGGGATTCGAACCCACGACCCCTTGTCCCCCAGACAAGTGCGCTACCAGGCTGCGCCACGCTCCGACTAAGGGTGGGATGTAGCAGGGTGCAGCAGTACGTGCAACGCGGGGGCGGGACCTTGAGAGTGGGAGAAGGTCAGCCCAGTTGCGCGCGCAACGCAACAAGCTCGGCCAGCGTGTGATGCAATAGTGCGCGCAGCCGCTCTGCCTCGGCCACTGCCGGGTCCGGTACGGGGTCTGTAGCCGCTTCCGGCAGCGTCACGTGCTCCATCTCCGCAGCGGCGCGCTCGGCCGCGGTCGCCGGGGGGATGTCATCGGCGAGTTGGCCGCCGCCCTCACGCAACAGGCGCTGCACGCCCTTGATCGTATATCCCTGAATATACAGCAAATCGGAAATCCGGCGCAGCAGAAGGATGTCGTCGGGACGGTAGTAGCGCCGCCCTCCGCCGCGCTTCAGCGGCTTGATTTGGGGAAACTTGGTTTCCCAGAACCGCAGGACATGCTGAGGAATGTGCAGTTCGTCCGCGACTTCGCTGATTGTGCGGAATGCGTTCGGCGCCTTCTTGGCCCGGGAACGGACCCCATCGCCGGCGGGGATGCCTTCATCCTCCGGCTCGTCGGGGATTATCTCGATGCCGTCGCTCATGCAATGTCGCCATCGTCGGCGGCGTCCGCGCCGGTGGGCAGTGCCGTGCCGTTAACGTGCGCCTTCAAGACCTGGCTCGGACGGAATGTCAGCACCCGGCGCGGCAGGATCGGCACCTCCACGCCGGTTTTCGGGTTCCGTCCGATGCGGCGGCCTTTCTGACGCACGGAAAACGTGCCGAAGCCGCTGATCTTCACCGAGTCGCCAGCCTCCAACGCCACCGAGACACGCTCTAGAACCGTTTCGAGCAGGTCTGCCGAGTCGTTTCGGGACAAGCCAACCTGGGCATAGATCGTTTCTGCCAATTGCGCGCGCGTTACGGTGTTCATGGGCTCACGCTATGTCCAGACCCGCCGAGCGTCAAGCGAAGGTGCTGATAACAATGCTTACTTAATTGCGGATCACAACCGGACCAGCGCGGAACCCCAGGTCATGCCGCCACCGAGCGCTTCCATCAGCACGAGATCCCCACGCTTGATACGCCCATCGCCATACGCCTCGGCCATCGCCAGGGGAATGGATGCGGCGGATGTGTTGGCGTGACGGTCCACTGTCACCACCACCCGTTCCGGCGGTAAGCCCAGCTTGCGGCCCATCGCGTCAATGATGCGCCGGTTGGCCTGGTGCGGCACCAGCCAATCCACGTCGCCATGACTGAGGCCGTTGGCGTGCAGCGCCTCGTCCACGACCGCCGCCAGCTTGGCAACGGCGTGGCGGAATACCTCCCGCCCGTTCATCACGAGATGTCCTGGCCGGTCCGGCTGTCCCACCGCGCCATCCACATACAACAGGTCGCCAAGCGTCCCATCCGCGTGCAGGTGCGTGGACAGGATGCCGCGCCCGCTATCATCATCGGCGCTGGCCTTCCGGACGAACGCCGCGCCAGCGCCATCGCCAAACAGCACGCAGGTTCCGCGGTCGGCCCAGTTCATAATGCGGGAGTAAACCTCGCTGCCGATTACCAGCACGCCGCCGGCCTGGCCCGTTCGGATCATCCCGTCCGCGACGGAAAGCGCGTAAACGAAGCCGCTGCACGCCGCTGAAAGGTCGAAGCCGAAGCCGCGACGGATGCCTAATTCCGCCTGCACCCGCAGGGCCGAGGCTGGGAAGGCTTGGTCAGGCGTGCTGGTGGCGAGGATCACCGCATCCACGTCAGCCGCCGTGCATCCAGCGTCCGCCAAGGCCGCTGCTGCCGCGCGCGCGCCCATGTGCGCGCAGGTTTCGCTAGGCGACGCGACGTGGCGCTGCCGGATGCCGGTCCGTTCATGTATCCAGGCATCGGACGTGTCCACGCGCTGCGACAATTCCTCGTTGGACACCACGCGTTCCGGTAGGTAGCCGCCCAGCCCGGCCACAATGCTCCGGCCAGCCAAGGATCAGCCTGCCACCGCGAGCGGCGCGTCGCGGCCGGCTAGGCGCAGCGCCTCGATCCGGGCCAGGCCATCGCGGATCTTCTCGTTGAAGCCGTGCACGACCATGTCCATCGCAACATCCATAGCGTGGGCAAAACCTTCGGCATCCGTGCCGCCATGCGACTTCACGACGACGCCGTTCAGGCCAAGCATGACCGCGCCGTTGTAGCGGCGCGGGTCCAGCCAAGTACGCATCCGGTCTAGGCCGGGCCGGGCCAGCAGATAGGCCAGCCGAGCCATCAGGCTGCTGCGGAAAATTTGCTTGAGCAGGTCCCCGACCAGACGGAGCGCCCCTTCCCCGGTTTTCAGCGCGACATTGCCGGTGAACCCGTCCGTGACGATCACGTCCGTGGTGCCGGCCGCGATGTCGTCCCCCTCGACGAAGCCGTGGAACTGCGGCGCGATGTGGCTGTTCCTAAGGGTTTCCGCCGCCTGACGGACGCGCTCGTCGCCCTTCAACTGCTCGGTGCCGACGTTCAGCAATCCTATGGTCGGAGCCGGCAGGCCCAGGACGGTACGGGCGAACACGTCGCCCATGATGGCGAACTCGACCAGGTTACGCGCGTCGCATTGCACGTTGGCGCCGAGGTCCAGCATGACAACGTCGCCGCGGGCGGAGGGTGCGATGGCCGCCATTGCCGGACGATCTATGCCAGGCAAGGTCTTAATGACGATCTTGGCGAGCGCGAGCAATGCGCCGGTATTGCCAGCCGAGACCACACCAGACGCTTCACCATGCGCTACGGCGTCGATGGCCACGCGCATGGACGAACCGCGCACGCGCAATGCGGCGGTCGGCTTCATCTCGCTATCCACGACGTTGGGCGCGTGGCGAACGGTGCAGGACGCCTGCACCCGTTTACGCAGGGCGATCAGCGGCGCCAGCCTTGCCTCATCGCCAACCAGCAGAAAACGTGCGGCAGGATGCCGCTCTGCTGCGATGGCCAGGCCATCTAACACGACTTCCGGAGCGCCATCACCACCCATTGCATCCACTGCGAGGGTGAACGGCGCACTCATGCCACTTCGGTCCAAGCCCGTCACCGTGCCGGCGCGCCGGCCGCGGTCAGACCCGGACAGCGCCCTTCAGCGCCTTGCCAGCCGCCACAACCTCACGACCATCGTAATGGCCGCAGTGGCTGCACAGGTGGTGCGGGCGCTTCAGTTCGCCGCAGTTGGAGCACTCGGCATGCGCCTCGGTCCGCAGCGCGTCGTGGCTGCGCCGCATCCCACGACGGGATGGCGATGTCTTCTTCTTGGGAACAGCCATGGGAACGCGCCTCTCCGGGCTAAACTGGCACGCAGCCCGCCAATGGCGGAGGCGGCACAACGGACTATAATCAGGCCGCGGAGTCTAGCAGACCCGCATGGCTGCTGCAAGCACGGCTCGCAAAGCCTGGTTTACTGGCGGGTCCGCAACGATGCGAGCGCGGCAAAGGCGCCCTGTGCCGCCTCCCCCGCTTCCGCGGGCATCTCGGCGCCGGGCCGGCGTGGATAGGGATCAAGCGTAAGGGCAAGCTGCTCCACCGCTGCCTCGCCCAGATCAATCATGCTGCCCTCGAATGGTATCTGGTCGGGGACGTCAGGCTCCGGCTCCTCGTCCTCGGTCCCAGCCGGGACGAAGTGCACGACGAAATGCTCCCGCACAGTGCTGTCGAAGTCGTCCAGGGACACCACGCATTGCTGGGTAAGGCCTGCGGCGAGGTCGCCTTGCGCCTCAATGATCCCGCCGATCCGCCGCAAGTGGAACTCGCAGCGTAGGGATTGTACAGCCGGCACGCCCAGCCGTGCGGCGACCGCAGGCAACTCCGCCGGGTCTGCCTGCACCGTCATGGTGACGCCGGCCGGCCCCACACGGTCGAGCGCAAGCGGGCGGCTGACTTCCGGCGTCATGCCACCGCCTCTTCCGTGGGGAGGAAGCCGGGCTGGCCCTTGAACAGCGCCTCATCGGGCAGCGACTGCAGGTGGCTGCTTTGCGCCATCACCATGCGGGCCAGCGCGCGGGCGTTGGCGTCCGGCTCCCGTCCACGCCACACGTTGCGGGCAATGGCGGCCGCCAGCCCCTCGGTGTCGCCAGCGGCAAGTGCGGCGGCATAGGCCGCAGAACGGCCATGGAAGGCGGTCCACATGTCCTTGACGCTCTTGCCGATCCGCATGTCGCTGATGCCGATCTCGCGGAGGTTGATGTCCATGTCCAGGAACATGGCGTCGAACACCGCCTGTGCTAGCTTCTTGCCCTCCGCCGATGCCGAGTGCAGCCGGTTCACCACCAGGAAGACGAACAGCCCCACCATCTCGAACCGGCCGTCCAGCGTGTCCGGCACGCCAAGCGTCTCGAAGAAGTGCGGCACGCGCGCAGCCCGGACGGATGCCGTGTAAAGCTCGAACCCGGCACGCTCATACGGCTTGCGGCCGAACAGGTTGAACAGGCCCATGTGCTTCAAATCCTCCGGCGCCGTCCTGCAGGGCATGGTGCGATTGACAGCCGCCCCGGCGCATGACACGCAAAGCTGAGATGGGCTGCACCCTGTTCCGGTCAATGCGGTCCGGCCCGCCCGATGCAACCAGAGATACCGCCGTGCGCCGAACCGTCCTCCCCCTGCTGATCCTGCTGCTCCTGACCGCCTGCAGCGTGGTCGAGGCGCCGAAGCAACTCCGTGGCAACCGCGTGGACGCCGACCAGCTCAAGGAACTCGTGCCCGGCACCTCCACCCGCGCCGATGCGACTTCCCTGCTGGGATCGCCGACCGCCAAGGCGACGTTCGACGACAACACCTGGATTTACATCGGCGAAACCACCCGCACCCGGGTCGGGAGGACGCCGGGCATCCTGCAGCAGGATGTCGTCGTGCTCTCCTTCGACAGCGGCGGCGTGCTGCGCGGGGTGAAGCGGCTGAACCAGGACGATGGGCGGGATGTGTCAGTGGTCAGCCGCGCCACGCCGTCCCCGGGGAGCGAGGCGTCGTTCCTGCAGCAGTTGCTGGGCAACGTCGGCAAGTTCAGCGCCGGAGCGCCCGGCACCAGCGGGCGGACCCCAGGAGGCAGCGGCGCACAGAGCGATCCCGGCCTGTAGCATGTGCCTGCTCGGCTAATTCCCTAGAAGTGGCTCCAGCCCGACCGGTCCAGCGCTATCTGCACGCCCTGCCCGTCCAGCAGAATGACCTCCCGTCCCGGCATGAAGGTCCCGATGCGTGTCACTTGGACCTCGGCGGCGGCGGCAACGTCCTGGAGAGCGACGGTGCGCCCCGGCGGGACCGCCAGCAGCAGCTCGTAGTCATCACCGCCGGTCACGCAGGTCTGTAACCAATCCGGCCCGGCTGCCGCGGCGGCCGGAGACAACGGCACCAGCGGTGCATGGATACAGGCGCCAAGGCCGGACAAGCGGCACAGGTGCCCGAGGTCCTGGACCAGGCCATCCGATACGTCCATCCCCGCTGAGGCAATCCCGTGCAGCGCCAGGCCGAGCCGTGGCTGCGGCACCCGGTAGCGTCCGGCCAGCCAGCCCTCGGGGTCCAGCAACTGTCCCCGAAGCGCTGCCAGGCCCAGCGCTCCGTCACCGATGGTGCCCGTCACCCAGACCTCATCGCCCGCCGCCGCCCCGGCCCGGCGCAGCGCAGCGCCTGGTGCTACGTGGCCGATGCAGGTCAGCGTCAGCGACACCGGGCCGGGCGTGCTGGTGGTGTCGCCGCCCAGCAGGCTGATGCCAAACTCCGCCTGGTCCGCCGCGAGCCCGGCGGCGAAGGCCGCGAACCAGGCGTCTGGCGTGCCGCGCGGGGCCGAAACCGTCAGCAGGTAGGCGAGCGGCGCCGCCGCCATCGCCGCCATGTCCGACAAGTTCACCCGCAGCAGCTTGCGGCCCACCGTGTCTGCGGGATCATCCGGCAGGAAGTGGACGCCCTCGACCATCGCATCTGCCGTGAACACGAGCTGCCGACCCGGCGGCGGCGTCAGCAGGGCGGCGTCATCCAGGAGGTCCAGCCCGCCCTCGCCCGCCAGCGGGCGGAAGTGCCGGGCGATCAGCCCGAACTCGGCGGGGGCCTCCGACATGCGGGCCGCTTCAGGCCGGCTGGGCGGCGTCCGCCGGGAAGTCGCCGGGCCGCAGCTCGCGCGCAAGGCGGTCCAGCATCCCGTTGACCATGCGGGGTTCCTCCCCGGTGAAGAAGCCGTGCGCCACGTCCAGGTACTCGTTGATGACGACGCGCGGCGGCGGGCCGTCCTGCATGGACAATTCGGCGCCGCCGGCGCGCAGCAGGGCGCGCATCACCGGGTCCAGCCGGGCCATTGGCCACTCCGCCGGCAGGGCTGCGGCGATCAGCTTATCCAGCCGGTCCTGCTCCAGCACGGCCGTGCGGACGATGCGGTTGAACAGGGGGACGTGGGCATCGGGAACCCGGCCTTCCTCAAAGCCGCCGCCGCCCAGGTGCTCAGGGCCGGGCAGCCCGCCGAGGCGGTGACGGACGAACTGGTCTATGACAGTCTCCGCGGTCTCATTGTTCTGCTCGCTCTGGAACAGCGCCTGCACCGCGGCGACGCGCGAGGCAGTGCGGGGGCGGCCTTGCGGCTTGGGGCGATGGGCCATCAGGCTGCTCCCATCCGGCGCATGACGGCGACCTGGGTCAGCGCCGCCGCCGCGGCCTCGGCACCCTTGTTGTGGCCGTCGTCACGGGAGCGGGCGACCGCCTGCTCGATGGCGTGGACGGTCAGCAGCCCAGTGCCTAGGGCGATGCCGTATTGCAGTGCGACGTGCATCAATCCCGCCATGCTTTCCCGGCAGATATGGTCGTAATGGTCGGTTTCCCCGCGCACCACGCAACCAAGCGCCACGTAGCCGTCGAACCGGGCGGCCCCGCGTAGGACAATGCGTATGGCCTGCGCCAACTCGAACGCGCCAGCCACGTCCAGCGTGTCATGGATTGCCCCGGCGAAGTCTAGGATGCGCCGGGCGCCCATGGTCATGCCGTCCACCACATCGCGGTAATAGGGCGCGCGCACCAGCAGGATGCGCGGTGCCGGGCCGGACACCGTAGGTGCGGCCGGCACTGGGGCGTCGGCGGTGCTCATTCTCCGGCTGCACCGTCGCCAGCGATGTCACGGTGTTCGATGATATTCAAGCCATAGCCCTCCAGCCCCACCATGGTGCGGCGCGTATTCGACAGCAGCACCATGTCGCGCACCCCGAGGTCCGTCAGGATCTGCGCGCCGATGCCGTAATCCCGCAGGAAACCGCTGGGCCGCGGGCTGGCCGACAACGCGCGCACCCGGTCGGACACGGCGGTCGGCCTGGTATCCCTTATCAGCACCACGGCGCCCCGGCCTTCCGCCGCGATCATCCGCATGCACCCGTGCAGCGTGGACCAGGACGGCCCGCCAATGATGTCGGTCACGATGTCCACGGCATGCATGCGCACCAGGGGCGGCAGCGGGCCGGCCAAGTCGCCCTTGGCCAGCACGACGTGCTCGGCGTATTCGAGAGTCGTCGCATAGACCATCAGCCGCCACTCGCCGCCGATGGCGTGATTGATCGTGCTTTCCTCGACGCGCCGCACCAGCTTCTCCGTGCGGCGGCGGTGGGCGATCAGGTCGGCGATGGTGCCGAGCTTGATGTTGTGGTGCTGCGCGAAGGCGCAGAGATCCGGCAGCCGGGCCATGGTGCCATCGTCGTTCATGATCTCGCAGATCACGCCGGACGGGTTGAGGCCGGCCAGACGGGCGATGTCCACCGCCGCCTCGGTGTGTCCGGTGCGGACCAGGGTGCCCCCCTCGCGCGCTACCAGCGGGAACACGTGGCCCGGCGTCACAATGGACTCGCGCGTGCTCTCGGGGTTGATCGCGACGCTGATGGTGCGGGCGCGGTCGGCGGCGCTGATGCCGGTGGTCACACCGTCCCGGGCCTCGATGCTGACGGTGAAGGCGGTGCGATGCCGGGTGCGGTTGGATTGGCTCATCAGCGGCAGGGCAAGCTGCTCGACGCGCTGCCGGGTCATGGCGAGACAGATCAGGCCGCGGGCATGCCGGGCCATGAAGTTGATGGCGTCGGGCGTGGCGAACTGGGCGGGGATGACCAGGTCGCCCTCGTTCTCTCGGTCCTCGTCGTCCACCAGGATGAACATGCGCCCGGCGCGCGCCTCTTCGATCAGGTCGGCGGTCGGGGCGAGGTAGTCGGTTAGGGTCGCAGCTTTCATGACGCCTCCGCCAGGCGCGCGACGTAGCGGGCCAGCATGTCAATCTCGATGTGGACGGGGTCGCCGGGCTTGAGCTGGCCGAGCGTGGTGACATCCCAGGTGTGCGGGATGATGTTGACGCCGAATGCGGCAGCCTCGACCTCGTTGACGGTCAGGGACACGCCGTCCAGCGAAACGCTGCCCTTCGCGGCGATGAAGCGGGATAGCTCGCGCGGCGCCTCGACCCGCACGCGCCAGGAGCCGTTCTCCGGTACGACGGACTGCACCCGGCCCAGCCCATCCACGTGGCCGGACACCAGATGGCCGCCCAGCTCGTCGCCCATGCGGAGCGAGCGTTCCAGGTTCATCCGGCTGCCTGGCGCCCAGGTGCCCAGCTTGGTTTTCGACAGGGTTTCTCCGGACACGTCCACGGCGAACCAATCTGGTCCGACCTCCACCGCCGTCAGGCAGCAGCCGCCGCAGGCGACGGAGGCGCCGACCGGGATGCTGCCGGTGTCCGGCCAGGGTGCGGCGATGACGACGTGCATGTCCTGCCCGGCGCCGAGCGGCTGCACGCTGCGGACGCTGCCCATGCCAGTAATGATGCCGGTGAACATCAGGCAGCCTGCAATTCGGTCAGCATGTCATCTCCCACTATGCGCGATCCCGTGCGGCTGAAGCGCGGCATCTCCTTCAGGCCGGAGACGCCGAACGGCTGCACGGCGGCCAGGCCGTCCCCGCCGATCACCGCCGGGGCATGGAACCAGGCCACCCGGTCCACCAGCCCGGCGGCCAGAAGCGAGGCCGCCACCCCTGCCCCGCCCTCGGCCAGCACGCGGGTCAGGCCGGCCTCGCCCAGCAGGCGCAGCGCCGTGGGCAGGTCCACTTTGGGCGTTGCGGTCCCGAACAGGCGCACGCCCGCCTGCTTCAAGGCCCGCTTGCGGCCCGCATCCGCATCAGCGCCGTAGACGATCCATGTTGGCGTGTCCGCCGCCGTCACAACCAGCCGGGCCGTCAACGGCGTGCGCAGGGTGCTGTCCAGGACGATGCGGACCTGCGGCGTCCGGCGGAAGCCGGCGATCCGGCAGGTCAGATCGGGATCGTCGGCCAGCACAGTGCCCACGCCGGCCATCACGGCATCGTGCCGCCCGCGCAGCGCATGTGCGGCACGGCGGGCGTCTGGCCCGGTGATCCATCGGCTTTCACCGGTGCGCGTTGCGATCCGCCCGTCCAGCGTCGCTGCCAGCTTGAGCGTCACCATCGGCCGGCCCTTCCGCACACGCAGCAGGAAGCCGGCCTGCTGCACGTCTGCCGTGTCCGCCAGCACGCCGGTTTGGACCTGGACGCCCGCCGCACGCAGCCGGGCGATGCCGGCGCCATTGACCCTCGGGTCAGGGTCGCCGCCTGCCACCACGACCCGGGACACGCCGGCCGCGATCAGCGCGTCGGCACAGGGCGGGGTTTTCCCGTGATGGCTGCACGGCTCCAGCGTCACATAGGCCGTGGCGCCGCGCGCGGCCTCGCCAGCCATCGCCAGCGCGACCGCCTCCGCATGGGGCCGTCCTCCCGGTGCGGTCGTGCCGCGTCCGACCACGCGGCCATCCCGCACCAGCACGCAGCCGACCGCCGGGTTGGGCCAAGCCGCGCCCAGCCCGCGGCGGGCGAGGGCAAGCGCCGCCCGCATGTGCTGCTCGTCATCCATGGCGGGTCATGTAGGCTCGTCAAGCGAGCCGAGGAAGGCCTCGAAGTCCTTGGCCTCGCGGAAGTCGCGATACACACTGGCAAAGCGGACATAGGCCACGGCGTCCACCTCCTTCAGCGTTTCCATCACCAGCTCGCCGAGCTGCTTGCTGGGGATATCGGCCTCCCCCGTCGCTTCCAACTGGCGGACGATGCCGTTCACGATGCGCTCGATGCGCTCCTCCTGCACCGGACGCTTGCGGAGGGCGATGCGTATGGAGCGGGCCAGCTTGTCACGGTCGAACGGCACCCGCCGGCCGTCGTTCTTCAGCACGGTCAACTCGCGGAGCTGCACCCGCTCGATGGTGGTGAAGCGTTGTCCGCAGCCGCCGCAGAACCGCCGTCGCCGGATGGCCGACCCATCATCCGTGGGCCGGCTATCCTTCACCTGGGTGTCGTCATGGCCGCAGAACGGGCAGCGCACGCTTCATTGCCTCCTGGGCCTCCTGGGCATCACCCCTGCAGGTGCGCCCCGCCGCCCAACTGCGCGCCGGTGTAGATCGGGAAGCGCGCGCACATGGCCAGCACGCGGGCGGCCACTGCCTGCTCGGCCGCGGCGTTGGCGCCGTCGTTGGACCTGGCCAGGCCGTCCAGGACTTCGCCGATCATCACGCCGATCTCGCGGAACTCCGCCGTGCCGAAGCCGCGGGTGGTGGCGGCGGGCGTGCCCAGGCGGATGCCGGACGTGATGGCGGGCTTCTCCGGATCGAAGGGGATGGCGTTCTTGTTGGCGGTGATGTGCGCCCGTTCAAGGCTTGCCTCGGCGGCCTTGCCGGTCACGCGCTTGGGCCGCAGGTCCACCAGCATCAGGTGGCTGTCGGTGCCGCCGGTGACGATGTCGCAGCCCTGCTCCATCAGCGTCTCGGCCAGCATGCGGGCGTTGTCCACGACGGCGCGCTGGTAGGTGCGAAACTCCGGGCGCAGCGCCTCACCAAAGGCGACGGCCTTGGCGGCGATCACATGCATCAGCGGGCCGCCCTGCAAGCCGGGGAATACGGCGGAGTTGAATTTCTTGCCCAGGGCGTCGTCATTGGACAGGATCATGCCGCCGCGGGGCCCGCGCAGGGTCTTGTGCGTGGTGGTCGTCACGACATGCGCATGCGGCAGCGGCGAGGGATATACCCCGGCGGCGATCAGCCCGGCGAAATGCGCCATGTCCACCATGAACACCGCGCCGACCTCGTCCGCGATCCGGCGGATGCGGGCGAAATCTATAATGCGCGGATAGGCGGAACCGCCGGCGATGATCAGCTTGGGATGCTCGGCACGGGCTAGGCGCTCCAGGTCGTCATAGTCCAGCAGGCCGGTGGCCTCGATGACGCCGTACTGGATGGCGCGGAACCACTTGCCCGACAGGTTTGGCGCGGCACCGTGGGTCAGGTGGCCGCCGGCGGCGAGGCTCATGCCCAGGATGGTGTCGCCGGGGTTGAGCAGGGCCAGGAACACCGCCTGGTTGGCCTGGGCGCCGCTGTGCGGCTGCACGTTGGCGTAGGAGCAGCCGAACAGGGCCTTGGCGCGGTCAATGGCCAGGGTTTCGGCTACGTCCACCTCGGCGCAGCCGCCGTAGTAGCGGCGGCCGGGATAGCCCTCGGCATACTTGTTGGTCAGGACGGAGCCTTGCGCCTCCAAAACGGCGGCGGAGACGATGTTCTCGCTGGCGATCAGCTCGATGCCGTCCTGCTGCCGGGCCAGCTCCTTGCTGATGGCGGCAGACAGCTCGGGATCGGAGTCGGCGAGCGGAGCGGAGAAGAAGCGAGATAGGCTTGAGGACGGGGTTTGCTGATTCATCTCGGGGTTCCAGACCGTGCAATTGGGATCGAGATAACATGGGCGTGTGCGCGCGGAAACCAGGGGATGGTTATGGCAGGGGGCCGGGGAACGCGGGCAGGCGGCGAGCGGCTTGGCTCCGCCGGCAGCGACGCGTGTGACAGGCCGCGCGGGTCTGCTTAGCCGTGGTTACGCCTCCTTTTTTACGTTCCACATCAGCGGCAGGCCCTTCAGCACGCCGGTGACCGTCTTGCGGTAGGCAGTCGGCTGATAGTACTCCCCCGTGGGCAGGTAGGACACGTCCTGGAATGCCTGCTGCTGGATCTGCACTGCGATTGCCTTCTGCGCAGCCATGTCCGGCGCTTGGAACCAGGCATCCCGCAACTGTTCGAGCTGGGGAGAATTGCACCAGCCGAACCACCCGGCCTCGCCATTTCCGCGCAGGCCGAGGTGTGTCGCCGGAGTGAACTGGTCCACGCCGAAGAAGCTGGTGAAGAACACGCTCCATCCGCCCTTATCCACCGGGGCCTTGCTGGTCCGGCGCTGGATCACCGACCCCCAATCCGTGCTCTGGACGTCCACGTTGATGCCCGCCTGCTTCAGCATGTCGGCGCCGACCTCGCCCAGCGCCTGTAGGGCCGGCAAGTCGGTCGCGATCATTACCACCGCGCGTTCGCCCTTGTAGCCGGCGGCGGCGAGGTCCGCCTTCACACGGGCCATGTCGCGCTTGCCTACCAGCACCGAAACCCCGGCGTCGCTGGCCAGCGGCGAGGCTGCGGCGAAGAATCCGACGTCGCCCTTCCAGAGCGAATGGTCGGTCCCAGCCACTGCCTGCATGAAGTCGGCCTGGTTGACAGCACCCAGCAGCGCACGCCGGACCGCCGGGTTGTCGAACGGCGGCTGCAGGTGGTTGAACCGGACCATGCCCGGCACCCCGGTCGGGTCGAGCGTGTCAGTGGTGAGGCTGCCGTCCTGCCGCAGCACCGGAAACAAGTCGAGCGACGGTTCCTGCCACCAATCCACTTGGCCCTGCTGCAACGCGGACATCGCGGTTGCCGGGTCGGGGATGGCGCCCCACTCGATGCGGTCGAGGTAGGCGATCTTGGGCCCGGCGGTCCAGCTCGGCGTACCGCCGGGCCGCGGCACGTAGCCCTCGAAGCGGGTGTAAACGCTGCGCGCCCCCTGCACCCGCTCGGCCGCGACGTAGCGGAACGGGCCGCTGCCGACCATCTCGGTGACCGGCTTGAAGGGATCGGTGCTGGCCAGCCGCTCCGGCATAATGGCGCACATGACGCCGGCGACCTTGCCGAGAGCATCCGGCAGCAGGGGGAAAGGATGCTTCAGGCGGAAGACTAGTACAGCTCGCCGGAATTCGCCACTCCGTTCCATGTGACGTCGGGGGCTGAGTCTGGGCGGCCACACGCTGGCAATAATCGTCACTGCCGGGCAGCACCGAGGCACGGCGTCCCGAGTCAGG
>JAABUQ010003693.1_pt1 | contig 27464 bp, 24 predicted proteins | sample 5560001 | NCBI WGS metagenome assembly JAABUQ01 (sample SAMN10711888, study PRJNA513371) | rock metagenome | isolation source: Antarctica rocks | place: Antarctica: Victoria Land, Finger Mt nord | collected 2015-12-18 | reverse complement strand
TCTCCCCCCAACCGCTTCACCTTAGCTGGTGGGATCGCGGCCGGTCCCGACGGCAACGTGTGGTACACCGCGAAGCGTCACCACGGCCTGAACCCCCCCAAGATCGAGCCTTACGACCTGATCGGCCGCATCACCCCCGAGGGTCGGATCGACGAGTTCGAGGTCCCCGAGCCCGAGATCGTCCATCCCGGCCTCTCCCCCCTGCTCACCGGGATCATTACCGGCCGCGATCGCAACCTCTGGTTCACCCATCAAGGTGGCGGGGTGCTCCGCCGAATGGCCCCCGACGGCCGGATCGACGCCTCCTTGGCCTGCCCGCACAACATCTCCGCGATGACGGTCGGGCCCGGCGGCAATCTCTGGTTCGCGTCCGCGCAGGCCGACAAGCTCGGGCGCGTCACCCGCAAGGGCGCGGTCGTCGAATTCGACCTCCCCAAGCGGAGCCCCGCCATCAGCATCGCGGTCGATCGCGACGACCGCCTCTGGCTGCCGATCCTGGACGGCGGCAGGATCTTGCGTGTCACCCTGGTCCGCGAGGAGCGGCAAACCCCCTGACATCCCCCAACCGTCAACACCCCACCCCGCACCGGCGCGATCCGCCGAATCCGTCGCCGTCCTCGCTTGACCTGTCCTCGCGTACATACTACGCTTCCGTACATGAGAGCGCCGATAGCGGTGGGGCACCTCGACGCGGATTGCTTCTACGTCTCGGCGGAGCGGGTGCGCGACGAGTTCTTGCGCGAGAAGGCGGTGGGCGTCCTGGGGAACCAGGGCGCCTGCGTGATTGCCAAGAGTTACGAGATGAAGGCGGCGGGGGTCGGCACGGGGATGCCGATCTGGGAGGCGCTGGTCAAATGCCCGGCGGGTGTGTATGTGAAGCGCGACTTCCGCTGGTACGAGGTGCTCAGCCGGCTGATGCTCGACTGCGTGCGCGAGGTGTCGCCCAGGGCCGAGTATTACTCGATCGACGAGTTCTTCTTCGAGGCGATCCCGCCGCGCGACGGGGATTTCCAGAAGGCCGCCGCGTCGATCCGCGACCGGGTCTGGGAGGCGGTGCGGGTGCCGGTGACGGTGGGGATCGCGCGCACGCGGACGCTGGCCAAGCTGATCAGCGACACGGCCAAGCCGTTCGGGGCGGTCGCGGTGCTGGACCGAGCGGCGGAGGAGGCCCTGCTGGCCGACAAGCCGGTGACGGAGATCACCGGGATCGCCGGTCGGCGGGCGGCGCGGCTGCTGCCCTGGGGCATCAAGACGTGCCTGGACCTGGCCAGGGCCGATCGCCGGCTCATCCGCGAGCTGCTGACGGCCTCCGGCGAGGCGCTCTGGTGGGAGCTTAACGGCGAGCCGGTCACGCCGATCCACGAGCGCCGGCCGATCCACAAGGCGCTGTCGCGCGGGGGGAGCTTCGGCGAGGCCACCACCGACCCGATCCTCCTGTACGCCTGGCTGGTGCGGAACCTGGAGCGCCTGATCGAGGAGCTGCGCTACCACGGCGTGCGCGCCGGGAGGCTGACGGTCTGGGTCGCGTACAAGGACGGCCAGGTCGGCCAGGGGGAGGTGACCTTGGCGACGCCCAGCGACCGCTTCGACGCCCTGCTGGACGCGGCGCGCCCCTGCCTGCGACGGGCCTGGGTGCCACGTGTCGCCGCCGCGCGGATGCACCTGATCGCCGAGCGCCTGGGGCCCGCCGGCGCCGCGCAGCTCGGCCTGTTCGACCCCCCCGCCCCCCGCGCCGAGGCCCTGGCGACGCTGAAGGAACGGGTCAACGACCGCATCGGCCGCTTCACCCTGCGCAGCGCCGCCACCCTCCCCCTGGCCGGCATCTACGCCGACCGGGCCAACGGCTACGACATCTGCGACGTCCGCGGGAAGACCTGCTTCTAACTAATCGGAACCGGGACCGCCCCGACGATGACAATGACGATGACGCCCTGAATCGACATGTGTGCCGGCATTGCCCTGGCATGGAGCGAACTGCCCACGGACTTGATCGGGCGCCACGGCCTGCAGCGCCGCGCCCACGAGCGGGGCGGCGAGCCGGAGATTCGCTTCCTCTACCGCGACCGCCTGCCCCGCCTGCCTGTCTGGCGCGACGGCCGCCTCCAGGTCGTGCGCTGGGGCAACGGCCGCGGGCAGAGCCGCCACCTGCCCCGCACCGGCTGGACCTGGCTGGAAACCGTCCAGCAGGGGGGCTGGAGCGGCTCCGGCGCCATCCCCGTCGACATCCCCGCCGCCCTGGGCCTGGAGCGCGGCGTCTGGTACCGCGTCCGCCAGGGCATCCGCGGCCTGCTGGTGCCCGACGAGCGCGGCAGCGCCGTCGCCTACATGATCTGCGAGCCCGCCAGCCACTACTACCGCGTCATGACCCGCTGCGAACGGATGCCCGTGCTCATCGAGGAAAAGATCTGAGCCGGGGCGACCCACCCCTCACTCGCGGAGCCTGCCCCGGGAGTCGGCCTGCCAGGTCCGGCCGGAATCCACGTCCAGCGCGGTCAGCCAACGGCCCCCGCAACAGTATGTGTCGATGCACTTCAGGAACCCCAGGTCGAGGACCTCGCCCCCCTTCCGCGAGGTATGGCCGCAGACGACGACCTTGCCAGAATCGTGCGGCCGGGGCGGGTGGTCCCGCAAGGACTCCCACAGCAGCATGTAAACCGGTTGCTCGTCCATCGGCAAATCAGGGTAGTAGTTGGCGTGGACGAAGAGGTGCGAGCCCGTCTGGTGGAACAGAACGCACGCTTCCAGGAAGGCGAAGTGCGCCGGCGGAACAAGGTCGATCCCGCCGCCGTAGGAGTCGAGGGTCGCGAGGCCGCCGCACTCAAGCCAGTTGATCCGCTTGAGGTCGTCGGCGCGGGCGTCGAGGAACATCCGGTCGTGGTTGCCCAGCAGGGGGATCAGCCAGCAGGTCCCGGCCAGGGCGATGAGCCGATCGAGGACGCCCCGGCTGTCCGGGCCGCGGTCGACGTAATCGCCCAGGGGGATGACCGTGTCGTCGGGGCCGGGGGCGACGGCGTCGAGGAGGGCGCCGAGGGCCCGCGAGCAACCGTGGACGTCGCCGATGGCGATGGTGCGCGGGGGCATTGAGGCATGGTCCTTGCGTGGATCATCGAGGCAACGGAGGGCCACGCGACGTGTTGTGGAGACGAGGGCCTGGCCCGCCGACGACGCGTCGTCTAGCCTAACTAATATAAGCCGCCACGCCCCGTCGCGTGACCTGGCTTCCCCCGGAACCGAGCGAGGCGCCGCCCATGCCACCGCAATTGCCCAGGAAGCCGAACCCGCGACCGCAATCCCCGCCGCCCCCCGCAAGGCCGCAACCGCAACCGCCCGCGCCCGCGACCACACCCGCGCCCCCGGCGAGACGCGCTGCCGTGGGCCTCGGGCCGATGGTCGCGCCGGTGACGCCGTCGCCCTCGGCCTCCGGCGATGTGAGCCTCGGCGTGGCCGTCGCGGCCGACGGCGGCAGCGGGGGCGTGGTGACGGCCCGCAAGGCCGGCGGCTTGCGCGACGTGGCGATGGAGGTCGACCCGGACCAGATCGGCGTCCAAGCCGCCGTGCAGCACCTGGCCAAGGCGATCAACATCGCCTTTCAAACCGACTACGGCGAGAACTACCTTGAGGCCGTGTATCAGGCCGCCATCGTCCGTCGCGGAGAGATCCACGTCGTCCACAAGGAGTATTTCGGCTTCCGCGAGACCTGGTTCGGCGAACTCGGGATGCTCCTGCGCTCCCTGCAACTGTCGATGGAAGGGCCGGACCCCGTCTCGCCCGAGGGACAGCGGCGGATCGCCGAGAAGGGGCCGGCGACGATCCGCGGACTCCTGAACCTCCTGGGCCGCAAGCTCGACCTGGTCGCCGAGTTCGAGGACCGCGTCCCGGCCTACGTCGAGCAGATGTTCGACCGCCTGGAAGCCTCCGGGATCATCATCGGCTGGGACCGCGCTGACTGGGACATCTGGACGACGAAGATCGGCCTGAACATCAGGATCGCGCCCAAACTCGCGCAGCTCGAACAGGAGGTGCCGGGCGAAGGGTGATCCCGCCCCGCCCGGGGCCTCCCCATCCATCCCCCTTACTTGGCCAGCGCTTGAATCCGAGCCGCGGCGGCCTTGGCCTGCGGGGTGTCGGCATAGTCGGCAACCAGGCGGCGGTAGTAGCCGAGGGCGGCCTCGGCCTTGCCCTGCTTGTCCAGCGCCTGCGCCTGCTTCAACAGGCCGACGGCCTTGGCGGCGGCCTCGGCCGAGGGCTTGTCCTTGACCTTGTCCTTATCCTTATCCTTCGCGGTCGCCGGGGTTTCCGCGTCGGCACCGTCGGAGGGCGCGGCGGCCGGCTTGTCGGCGGGCGAGTCCGGCCTGGCCTTCGGCTTGAGCTTCGGCTTGGGGGCCGGGGTGGCGGCCTTCTTGGGCTTGTCGTCCGTCAGGCCCTCGAAGGAGCCGTCGTCCTTGGACAGGGGGCCCGTGTCGGAGACCTTGGAGGTCTTGCCGGCGTTCTGGGAGCGGAGGAGGGCCTTCTTGACGTACTTGGCGGGGTTGTCGTTGAACTCGTCGCGGCAGCCGGTGCAGCAGAGGGGGAAGGACTTGCCCTCGAAGGTCACCGACATCGTCGCGGAGCCGCCGGTGACGATGCACTTGGGCCCCTCCGACGCCGCGGTGCCGCCCAGCGACTCCCCTTCCTTGGTCAGCCCGGTTTCGACGACCCGGGCAAATTTCGGAGAGCCGGCCTCCTTGCGCTCCTCGAAGACGATGTAGCGGATCTTGTTGTCCGGCAGCAGGCGGATCGTCAGCCGCTCCTTGCCGTCGCCGACGCGATCCATCGCCAGGAATTTTCCGTTCGCGTCGATGGCCCCCGCCAGGGCGATCGCCTTGCCGGTGGGGTCGGTCCCTTCCATGCGGTAGGTTTCCGCGTCCGAGTCGTAAGTGAACGTCCCCTGGGCAAGCTGCTTGTTGCCCTCCATCTTGACGGTCATCCCGACGGGCTGGCCCTTGTCGAACTTCCAGGCCCAGGTGTGCTTCTCGGCCCAGCCCTTCAGGGGGTTAGCCTTGGGCACGCTCGTTCCCTTCCAGCCGCCGATGAGATGCTCGAACGGCAGGAAGGGCGTCGGGATCGCGTCGGAGCCCGCCGCCTCCTCGGGCGCCGCGACCACGGACCCCACCGAGGCCAGAGCGATCCCCAGCACTCCGGCCAGCGTCAAGACTCGCCGCATCGCCACCTCCGCCGATCGTCGGAACACCGGTCCCCTGTGCCACCACGGTTCATTGTAGCAGTCCGCGCCGGGGGCCACTACAGTACCCTGCCAATTGCGGGACGTGACGCGTAGTGCCGCGCGATCCGTTGCGTGCGGTCAGGCGAAGCAGCCCAGCAAATTCGTCGCCCAGTTGCGCAGCGCGTCCAGTGACCACCCCTGGCCGTGTAAGACGATGGCGACGGTGGCGAACTGGGCGCCGTTGCGGCCGGAGGCGGAGAGTGTACCGCAGGAGTATGCCGAGCAGAGCGAGTTACTGGTATCATGCACGAGAGTCATCTCACTCCGAAGCCAATAGGAGCAAACAAGTTCGAAGGTGCCACATTGCAGGCTAAGGGGAAGTCGTTTTTTCGCCAAGACACAGGTCCAAACTATAGTCGATCACCAACTGAGCAACGAACTATGCTAGCGGACATTCCTCAGCTTGAAGAAAAGAACAAGGGCTTGCGGCAATCGCCGCAAGCCCTTATTCCGCACAGTGCCGAAGAGAGGACTTGAACCTCCACCCGCCGTTAAGCGGACTAGGACCTGAACCTAGCGCGTCTGCCAGTTCCGCCACTTCGGCATAGCGTCCTCTATGTAAAGGATTGGAGCGGAACAAGTCAAGAGAGTGGCCGCGTTTCGGAATCGGCGGAGAAAGGTCACGACTCGGGCTTCCGAATGAGATCAGAGGCTGGTAATCTGATGGGCATTGTCGAAGCCGACGGGTCAGGGTGATCAGCGCGAGGTCGGAGACGGTGATGGGAATTGAGATCGCGCCGGGCCAGACGAGGATTGGCTGGGTCGGGACGGGCGTCATGGGTGCGTCCATGTGCGGGCACGTCCTGGAGGCGGGATTTGAGGTGACGGCGTATAACCGATCGGCCGAAAAACTCCGGCCGCTGACGCATCGGGGCGCGCGGGCGGCCGGTTCGCCGCGCGAGGTCGCCGAGGCGTCGGACGTGGTCGTGTCGATTGTCGGGCACCCTCGCGACGTGCGTGAGGTGGTCCTCGGGGCCCAGGGAGAGCTGGCTGGGGCCAGGCCCGGGGCGATCTTGGTCGACATGACGACGAGCGAGCCGTCGCTGGCGCGTGAGATTTTCGAGGCCGCCGCCGCGAAAGGTGTCCACGCGGTCGATGCCCCGGTCTCGGGCGGCGACGTCGGGGCGCGTGAGGCCCGGCTCTCGATCATGGTCGGCGGGGAGCCGGGTCCGGTGGCCGACCTGGCGCCGCTCTTCGCGGTCATGGGCAAGACAGTCGTCCACCAAGGGCCGACGGGCTCGGGGCAGCATGCCAAGATGGTTAACCAGATTCTGATCGCCGCGAACATGGTCGGGGTCTGCGAGGCGTTGCTCTACGGCGCGAAGGCGGGGCTCGATCTCCACACGGTTCTGCGGAGCGTGTCAAGTGGGGCGGCGGGTTCCTGGAGCCTGAGCAACCTGGGACCCCGGATGATCCAGGGCGACTTCGCCCCGGGCTTTTTCGTCGAGCATTTCCTCAAGGACATGGGCATCGCCCTGGCTGAGTCGCGGCGGATGCGGCTGGCGCTGCCGGGGCTGGCGCTGGCCGAGCAGCTTTACCGGGCGGTCGAGGCGCAGGGGCTCGGCCGTGGCGGGACGCAGGCGTTGATGCTTGCCCTGGCAAAGCTCTCGGCGATGGAATGGCCCCAGAAGGATTGACGCCCCGAAAAGGGAGGGCCTTGGGTGGCGAATCCCGTAACCCCGAACGACGCGTACGACCCCTCAGGGTGTCGCGTCCTGATCGTGGACGACAACGCCGAGGGGTGCCGGGCGCTGTCGAAGTTCCTTGAGATTAGCGGCTTCGCCGTGACGGTCGCCGCCGACGGCGCCTCGGCCCTGGCGGCTTTGAGGAACGGCCGTCCGCCGGACTTTCTCCTGACCGACCTGATGCTGCCAGACCTCGACGGCCTGGAAGTCGCGCGCCGTGCCCGGGAACTCCGGCCCGCCCCTCGCATCGCGCTCATCACCGGCTGGTCGATGGAAGACCAGGCGCCCGAGGCCGTCCGCGGAATCGACTGGGTCTTCCCCAAGCCCTTGAACGTCCGCGCCCTGGTCGAGACCCTCAGAAACAGCGCGCCCCGATCCGAGGGCCAGCGCGAGTCCTGAAGCGAGGCGCAAGACGCGCCCCGCGCCCCCCGAGATCCGTCCCGGACCGTTGTCAAGCGGGCGGGTGTGCGGGTAGCTTGGAGAGTCTTCCGCCCCGAGCCCTCGCGGCCCCCGCCCCTTTGAGTCCGCCCGCACCAACTCGCACCGCAACGGAGCCGCTCGCGTCATGCGTCCATCCCGGTTGATCGGTCCCATTGCCCTGCTCGTCGCGGCGACGGCCGCCGCGCACGCTCAGGCGCCCGTGACCGCCCCCTACAAACCGCAGGTTTCCGAGGCGTCGAACGACGGGGCCCGCGCGATCGCGAAGTTCAAGGTGCCCGAGGGGTTCAAGGTCGAGCTGTTCGCCGCCGAGCCGTCCCTGGCCAACCCGGTGGCCATCGCGCTGGACCAGAGGAATCGGGTCTTCGTCGCCGAAACGTTCCGGCTGCACCACGGCGTCACCGACATCCGCGAGCACATGGAATGGCTCGACGAAGACCTGGCTTCCCGGACGACCGCCGACCGGCTCGCGATGTACCGGAAGCACCTGGGCGAGAGCTTCGGCACCTACGGCGTCGACCACGACCGCGTGCGGCTGCTGGAGGACCGCGACGGCGACGGCGTGGCCGACCGCGCGACCGTCTTCGCCGACGGCTTCAGTCGCCACGAAGACGGCCTCGGCGCCGGCCTGCTGGCCCGGAACGGCGATGTCTGGTTCACGTGCATCCCGGACCTCTGGCGGCTCCGCGACACGAATGGCGATGGCGTCGCGGACGAGCGCGAGGCCCTTCAGAAAGGCTACGGCGTCCACGTTGGGTTCTCCGGCCACGACCTGCACGGCTTGCGGTTCGGGCCCGACGGGCGGCTGTATTTCAGCGTCGGCGACCGCGGCCTGAACGTCAACACGGCCGACGGGCCGGTGGTCAACCTGGAATCGGGCTCCGTGCTGCGTTGCGAGCCCGATGGAACCCAACTGGAGGTCTTCGCCACCGGCCTGCGGAATCCGCAGGAACTGGCCTTCGACGACCACGGCAACCTCTTCACCGGCGACAACAACTCCGACAGCGGCGACAAGGCCCGATGGGTCCACGTCGTCGAGGGCGGCGATAGCGGCTGGCGCCTCGGCTACCAGTTCATCGAGTCGCCCGTCAGCCGGGGCCCCTGGAACGCCGAGAAGCTCTGGTATCCGCGCTGGGACGGACAGGCCGCGTACCTCATTCCGCCCATCGCCAACATCGCCGACGGCCCCTCTGGCCTGACGTACGATCCAGGGACCGGCCTGCCCGCGCGCTATCGCAACCACTTCTTCCTGTGCGACTTCCGCGGTGGCACCAGCGGCACCAGCGGTATCCGCTCCTTCGCGATGGAGCCCAAGGGGGCGTCGTTCGAACTGGTCGACTCGCACGAGTTCCTCTGGTCGATCCTCCCCACCGACGCCGATTTTGGCACCGACGGCGCCCTGTACGTGTCCGACTGGACCGAGGGCTGGCGGCTGCCGGGCAAGGGCCGCATCTACAAGGTCTACGCCCCCGAGTTCGCCAGGGTCAAGACCGTCCTGGAGGTCAAGCGCCTCCTCGCCGAGGGGATGGCGGACCGCCCGGCGGCCGAGTTGGCCAAACTCCTGGCGCACCCCGATCACCGCGTTCGCCAGGAGGCCCAATTCACCCTCGCCGCGAAGGGGAAGGCCAGCATTGCGGCCCTCTCCGGGGTCGCGAAGGCGGATTCCTCCCCCCTTGCCCGGCTGCACGCGATCTGGGGGCTCGGCCAGATCGCCAGGAGGACGCCCGAAGGTCTGGCGCCGCTCCTGCCGCTTCTGTCCGACGCGGAGGGAGAAGTCCGCGCGCCGCGGCGGGGACCGGAGGCCCCGGAGGTCATCCGTCTGCTCCGCGATGAATCGCCGCGCGTGCGGATGTTCGCGGCGATCGGCCTGGGCAAGATCGGGGCACATGACACCGTTGAGCCGCTGCTGCGGATGCTCCGTGACGACGGCCAGGACCCCACCCTGCGGCACGCCGCGGTATTGGGATTGGTAGGCGCGCCGGATGTCGGCAACCTGGTCAAGGCCACCGCCGACGCGTCGCCCCGGGCACGGATGGGCGTCCTGCTGGCCCTGCGACGCCTCAAGCGGCCGGAGATCGCGCGGTTCCTCGACGACCACGAGCCGACCATCGTCCTTGAGGCGGCCCGCGCCATCCATGACGCCCCGGTCGAGGCGGCGATGCCCAGGCTGGCCGCGATGCTCGACCAGCCGAGGGCCCACCCCGAGGCCCTGCTCCGTCGCGCCATCGCCGCCAATCTGCGCCTCGGAGGCCCCAACTCCGCCGAGCGCCTCGCCACCTTCGCCGCGCAGGCCGAGGCCCCCGAGGCGATGCGGGCCGAGGCCCTCGACGCCCTGGCCTCGTGGCCGAAGCCCGCGAGTCGCGACCGCATCGTCGGTCTCTGGCGGCCGATCGCCCCCCACCCGGTCGAAGAAGCCGCCGCGCCCCTGCGCAAAACGCTGCCGGCGCTCCTGGCCAACGCTCCCGACCGGGTCCGGCAGGCCGGGGCGAAGGCCGCCGCCGCGCTGGTGATCCCGGAGGCTGGCCCCGCGCTGGCCTCCCTGGTCGAGGACGACGGCCGTTCGGGGGACGCCCGGGTTGAGGCAATCAAGGCGATTGAGGCCCTCGGCGACCCGGGGCTGGCGATGGCCGTGCAAGTGGCGGTCGCGGCAAAGGATGCCAGGGTCCGCGTCGAAGGGCATCGCCTGCTTGCCAAGCTGGAGCCGGTCGAGGCGGTGCGCGTGCTGGCCCTCGTGCTTGACGAGGGGACGCGGCCCGAGCGTCAGGGGGCCCTGGCCATCCTCGGCGGCCTGAACGGCCCGGCGGCCGACGCGATCCTGGCGCGCTGGCTCGACAAGCTGCTCACGAACCAGGTCCAGGCCGACATGCAGCTCGATCTGCTCGAAGCCGCCGCGAAGCGGTCTGCCCCGGAGGTCAAGGACAAGCTCGCCCGCGTCGAGGCCAACCGGCCCAAGGACGAGCTCCTGGCGCGCTACCGCGAAACCCTGGAAGGCGGCGACGCCGAGCGTGGGCGTCGGGTCTTCGCCAACAAGGCCGTGGTTGAGTGCATTCGCTGCCACAAGATCCGGCACCCGACCGGCGTGGACGACGGCGGCGACGTCGGCCCCAACCTCAACGCCATCGGCCGCGAGCCTCGCGAGCACTTGCTGGAGTCGATCATCGCCCCGAACCGCAAGATTGCCAAGGGTTTCGAGACCGTCGTCGTCGCCCTCTCCGACGGCCGCGTCGTCGCTGGCGTCGTCAAGGGCGACGACGGGAAGCACCTCCGCCTTCAGACCCCCAAGGGCGATTTCGTCGAGATCACCGCCGACGAAGTCGAGGACCGCAAGACGGGCGCCTCGGGCATGCCCGAGGACCTCATGAAATACCTCACCAGGGCCGAGCTTCGCGACCTCATCGAGTTCCTCAGCAGCATGAAGGGAAAAGAAACCCCGGCGGGGCGGCCCCTTTGAAGTCGCACACCGAGCACCTGACCTTCAACATCCCCGCCCGGATGGCCTTCCTCAACATCACGCCCCAGGTCGAGGACGCCGTCCGCAAGAGCGGCGTCCTTGAAGGGCTGTGCCTGGTCAATGCCATGCACATCACCGCGTCGGTCTTCATCAACGACGACGAGCCGGGCCTGCACGAGGATTACAAGCGTTGGCTGGAGGCGCTGGCGCCGTTCGACGCCTCGCCGCGGACCTACCACCACAACCGCACCGGCGAGGACAATGCCGACGCCCACCTGAAGCGGCAAGTCATGGGGCGGGAGGTCGTCATCGCCGTCACCAATGGGAAGTTGGACTTCGGGCCCTGGGAGCAGGTGTTTTACGGGGAGTTCGACGGGGAACGGGCGAAGCGGGTGCTGGTCAAGGTCATCGGGGAGTGACCCGGCATCTCAGCGTCATGGCCACGAACGCTGAGTTGGAGCAACAATGGTGACGAGAGCAGAGCAGGGTATGAGCCGCTCGCTTCGGGCGATCCTTGCCGATTTGCCGAACGGGGGGGGTATCGCCGACTCCGAGCAGTTTCGAGAGGCCTTGAGCATCCTTGCGTATTTCCTCCCTGTTATTCTGGGAGAAATCCATCGGGAGTGGAAGTTTCAGGGTTTGGATGACATCCTACCACTTGTGGCACAAAAAACAGGGGAGGGCGAAACTGAAATTTTCGGTCTATGCTGTTTCGTCACCGATCAAACTCTGACGCCTCTTCACCTGCGTCTACAAGTCGCCGTCTCGGATGACGAGGTTTCGTGGCTCGAATGCAGGCTGGGTGAACGGGGACGACACGGAATGGTGCGGACGCCATACAACTTATTGACTGCGGCGAAAAAACGTCTCCATGCGATGGGCGGCAGAGAAGACATGATCGATTGGGTTTACAAAGTCACGTTTGGTCAACGACGCCTTTGATACGGACTGACCGAGAATATCCGTCCGAAATGAGTGCTCATCCAGGTCATCGGTAAGTAAGTCAGCCCTCGCTGCTGAACGACCTCAGCAACTTGATGATCTGCTGGGCTTGTCTCCACTTCTTACCCGTCCCGGTATGGAGCCCCAGGCGGTTTAGTTCTTCGCTGACCTCCAGGTGCGTGAATCCCCGGCCACGGAGTTCGCCCTACCTGGGTGACAACCTCGGCGTAAACAGCTCGCAAGCTTGTCGGGATCGCGGTTTTGGTCGATATCGCGCACGGCGGCTTCTCCTGATAGTGAAGGTTTGACCAATGCCCGGCGATTCCTAGAATAGGGATGGCTGCTTAGCCGCCGCATCTGTACCTTCTTGCCTTGGCCGCACCAGGATCGGGCGGCCCGAGGTCCTCTCGTTGACCGAGCGGTGCCCCGAACCGGCCGCGAGGCCCTCGCGGCGGGAATCCCGAAGGAGGGACGTCGCATGAACACGCTGCATCGCGCTGAGCCCCACATCGTCGGCCCGCTGCCGGGCCCCCTGGCTTCCGCCTGGCTGGCGCGCGACGACCGGGTCATGTCGCCCTCATACACCCGCATGTATCCGCTGGTGATCCGCCGGGCCCGGGGCGCGATGGTCGAGGACCTCGACGGCAACCGCTTCCTCGACTTCACCGCGGGGATCGCCGTGACCAACGCCGGCCACTGCCACCCCAAGGTGGTCGCGGCCATCCGCAAGCAGGCGGGCCAACTGGTCCACATGTCGGGGACCGACTTCTACTACCGCCCACAGATCCGCCTCGCCGAGCGCCTCGCGGATCTCGCCCCCGGCGACACGCCGAAGCGGGTCTTCTTCACCAACAGCGGCGCCGAGTCGAACGAGGCGGCGCTCAAGCTGGCCCGCCACCACACCGGCCGCCCCCGCGCGTTGGCGTTCCACAACGCCTTCCACGGCCGGACGTATGGCGCCCTCTCGTTGAGCGCCTCCAAGCCGATCCAGCGCCGGGGGTTCGCGCCCTTGTTGCCGGAAATCCAGCACGCCCGCTACGGCGACCTCGACAGCGTCCGCGCCCTGTTCAAGACGACCTGCCCGCCCGACGAGCTGGCGGCGATCTTCGTCGAGCCGATCCAGGGCGAAGGCGGGTACATCGTCCCACCGCCGGAGTTTCTGCCCGGCTTGCGGGCGCTCTGCGACGAGCATGACGTGCTGATGGTGGCCGACGAGGTGCAGGCGGGCGTCGGACGCACGGGGAAGTTCTTCGCCTGCGAGCACTGGGGCGTGGCGCCGGACATCCTCTGCCTGGCCAAGGGGCTGGCCAACGGCCTCCCCCTGGGCGCGATCGTGGCCCGTGCCGACGTGATGGACTGGCCCCCAGGAAGTCACGCCTCCACCTTCGGCGGCAACCCCGTCGCCTGCGCCGCGGCCCTGGCGACGATCGACCTGATCGAGCCCCGCTACCGTCGCAATGCGGTCCGCCGCGGCGAACAGCTTCGCGAGGGTCTGCGCACCCTGGCCGAGTCGCACCCGATCATCAAGGACGTGCGCGGCCTCGGCCTGATGGTCGGCATGGAGATCGCCCGTGACGGCGACCCGGACCCGCACCTGCGCGACCGGATCATCGACATGGCCTTCTACCGCGGCCTGCTCCTGCTGCCCTGCGGCCCGAGCACGGTTCGCTTCTGCCCCCCGCTTTGCCTGACGCCGAACCAGGTGCAGATCGGCCTGGAAATCCTGGGGGAGACCCTGGCGGCGACTTCGGATGGGCCCGGATAACGTTCAGGCATCGATCCCCCAAGATCGGGGGATCGGCTTGTGACGATCGTGGCGAATGAAAATCTTGACATACAAAAATTGGGACGACGTGCTGCTACGGCGGCCAAAGGATCGACCATGACGACCGCAACCGCGACCGCCCCCCCTGCGTTCGAATGGAAGCGATTCCCCGAGGCCGAGGCGTACGTCAGCGTCCTGATCGAAGCGGCCCTGGCGGGGAACGCCTTCGCCGCGGGCCTGGCCCTGCGGATGCAAGGAGAGACCGACACGCGGTTCGCCGACTGGGTGGATCACCTGGTCCTGACCGAGCGCCCTGGGCTGTGGGACGAGTTGAAAACGATCGGCTATCGGCGCGACCTCACCACGCAGGCCCCCTCGGGCAAAGTCTTCGCGCACGAGGGGGGCATGTTCCCCCGGATCGTCGTGGCGGGGGGCGCGGGGCCGGAAGTCCGCGCGGTGGCGATCAAGGTGGAGTCGGTCGCCGACTTTTCCCGAGCACACGACCTCGGGCTGGAGGCGATCGGCCCCCCGCTCGGGCCCTATCGCGCGGGGAACGTCGCCGGGGAAGCGACGACCCTCGCGGCGGTCGAGCGCCGCGGGTATCTCGGCTTTGAGCCGTACCCCGGCGACCTGGCCAGGAAGGGGAGGATGGTCCCCCACGGCGCTCGCGACGCCCTGGCGGCCCGCGACCTCTGGCACGGCCGTCGGCGGCGATTCGACGATGACGGCGAGGGGTTCGACGCGGCTGATGCGACCCTCGACCGCATGATCGAGCTGGTCGGTCCGGAGATGGCCACCCCCCTGGTCTTCGAGGTCGAGCGGGCGTACTGGGAGTCGCGCAACCGCGCCGCCAGGGTGCAGAAGGCGCGGCAGGATCGGCTCGGACTGGGGTGGGCGAACCACGATCACCACACCTTTCGATCCTCCAGGCGCTACTTTCCGCGCTTGATCGGGATGTTCGAGCGGCTGGGCTTCCACCTCCGCGAGCGGTTCCACGCCGGAGAGCACGCCGGCTGGGGCGCCCAGGTGCTGGAGCACGCCACCGCCGGGATCGTCATCTTCGCCGATCTTGACCTTGCCCCTCATGAAGCGGTCGAAGACTTCGCCCATGCCCCCCTGCCTGAGCTCAACAGGCCCAACACCGTCGGGCTGTGGGTCGGCCTGCACGGCGAGTCGATTTTGGAGGCCGGCATGCACCACCTGGAAGCGCAGTTCGATTTCGACGCCCTGCGCGACGGACTGAAAGCCGAGGCCAGCATCGAGACCATGAAGCCCTTCTCCAACTTCCCCTTCCTGCGCCAGGCCTTCACCGCCGGAGAACGCTGGGCGATCGACCCGGCACGCGCCGCCCGTTGCCTCGAACTCGGCTGGATCGACCAGGCCCAGCACGAGCGATTCCTCGCCGAAGGAACCATTGGCAGCCACCTGGAGAACCTTCAGCGCCGCGAGGGCTACAAGGGATTCAATCAGCAAGCCGTCAGTGCCATCATCACGGCCACCGATCCGCGACTCCATTAACGAACGAACCGCAGCCGATCGCGCACGATTCCGCGGATTGCCCATCTTTTGCATCCCCTCTGATCGTTCGAGGAACTTGACTTCGACGCGGGCGCGGGTTAACTTGAGAAGGGATTTTCTCGGCGTCGGGACCGGACGTGTGCGTGGGCGATCGGCGCGTCCTAACCGCTTCCGGCGTCGGGGGTCCGGCCGATTCCGGCCAGGGCTGGTCGTGTCCCCCGGTGTGAACAGGACGACGCCTTGAGTAGGGCATCCAGGCGACGCGGCGACTGCCTGCCGCGAGGTGTCCGGGGGGCTCGTCGTCCGCCGGGGGACCTCCTTGGGGGCGTCTCACGCTTCGGGTCATCCGGGAAGGTTATCGACACATGGTCAAGGCGATCGCCCGGGGATGGACATGGTGGACCGGGACGCCCTGGCTGGCGACGGCCTTGGCCTTGGCCTGGCCGCTCGGCCTGCATGCCCAGACCCCGAAGTCCGAACCCGCGGCCAGGGCGAAGTCCACACCCGCCGGGAAGGCGTCCTCCAAGTCCGATACGCCCAAGGAGGAGGCAGCGGCCCCCGAGCCCGGCGTTGAGAAGCCCGACGCTGTGGAAGTCCCGCCCCCGCCCAAGGGGACCAAGGAGGTCACGGAGGTCTTCCGTGACGAGGCGACCGAACAGGTCATCAAGAATATCAAAACCTTCCCAACGCTCGACGGCCCGAACCCTCCGTCCGCGGAGGGCTTCCGCCGGATGGCCCAGAATCTGGTCGCCGTCAACGCGGATGTGATCGATCAGTACGTCAAGGGCCATGTCGCCGAAATGGCCAGTCGGTCCGTGCTCAATAAGTTTGCCGGGAAAAATCCCCAGGCCGGCATCGAGGCGGTCGAGAAGGCGTTCGAGGACCTGATGGACCCGATCGCCAGGGCGAACAAGGCGAACAATGCGGCGTTCCTGACTGCCTATGCGCGGTCGCTGGCCAACAACGTGCCCAAACTTCTCAAAAATCACCTGTACGCGCGTGTCGAGGGGATCATTCTGCTGAGCAAGATCGGTGAAATGGCGGTGGTCCCGGTCCTCATCGAGCAGTTGAATGACCGCAAACAAATCGTGGTGGTGAAGCTTCAGGCCGCCCACGGCTTGACGAATGTGACTGACGGCGGCAAGCGCCCGATCTCGCCGGCGAAGTTGGAACTCGAAGCCGCGAAAGCGGTCAACAGCTTTCTCAATCAGGAGCCCGAGGCCATCTGGCCGGCAAAATTCCGGGCCCTGGAGGCGCTGGGCTCGCTGAAGCAGCCCTCGCAGAATCCGGTCGTGAAGGACTTCCATATGGTCCAGACGGCCGCCAGGATGCTCGCCGACCCGAAGGAGCGGCCGGAGGTCCGGGCCTGGGCCGCCTGGGCGTTGGGCATGATGCGGGTGTCCGCTCCCGACCCGAAGCTCGATTACCGAGCGATCGCCGGCCACGTGGGTCAGCTCGCGGCCGAACTGGGGGAGAAGATCGTCACGATCCGCTCTCAAAAGGGAAATTTCCGGGCGGGGGACCTCACCGCCCTGCTGGCCTATCCGATCTACAACTCCTTGAAGGGGGAGCCCGAAGTCAACCGCTCGGGGTTGCTGGCCTCGGGGGCCCTCGGCACTGCCACGCCGTTCGTCGCCAAGCTAGAGGCCCTGGTCAAGAGCGAGGCCTCCGCGGCGGTCGAGCTGGATCAGTCGCCCGCGGCGCTCGTGGACGCGCGCCGCAAGGAGCTAGCCGACAGCGTGGAAGGGATCAAGAAATTGCTGGCCGCGGAGGCTCCTCCGACTGCCGGAGCCAGCGGTCGCGTCGGGATTGTTGGCGACCGCGGTGTGAAGACCAAGCCGGAATGATTTGAGCGGAATCGCGGATCGCTGATCGGTGATCGCTGTCGGGGAGGAAGTCCGCGTGGCCCCGATCGTACCCGTGTCGGAGTTGCGCGATTACCGGCGGATCAACGCCGAGTTGTCCCGCCTCCTGGATGAGGGGCATCCCCGCGTGCGGCTCGAAGGGGTCGAAGGTCAGCGCCTTCTGTTAACTGGCCTGGCGGGCGGTTGGGACGCGGTGGTCGAACTGGACGGCTCCGCCGGTCCGGAGTTGGCGGCGGGCCTCAATGCCCCCGGTCTGCTGGTCGTCTGCCAGGGCGACGCCGCCGACGGCGCGGGCTCGGGGCTATTCGGTGGCCGGGTGCTGATCGCGGGCGACACGGGCGCTGTGGTCGGCTATGCCCAGCGCGGAGGCGTGGTCGTCGTCGCCGGGTCCGCCGGTCCCCGCGCGGGGCTGAACCAGTCCGGCGGCACCCTCGTCCTGCTCGGCCCCGCCGGGCGGCTCGCGGGCGAACGGCAGTCCGGCGGCACGCTTTTCGTGAGGGCCGAGGGCGTCGGCCCCCACGCGAGCCGTGACCGCCGCGGCGGGAGGCTGGTCGCGGGCGATGCCCACGAGGACGGGGAATACCGCGCGGCCGTTTCGGGGCTGGGGCCCTGGATTGAAGGGCTCTGATGGCCTCTCGCACGGATGCCGCAAGGCTCGCTAGGCTCGGCATCCTGTTCCTCACCGCTCCGGTCCTCGCCGGCTGCGGTGAGGAACTCGGTCCCGAGGCGATGCCGACGGTTCCCGTCAACGGGCGGGTCCACGTGCGGGGGCGTCCCGTCGGGGGAGGCTGGATCGAATTTCGCCCGGTCGAAGGGACGGTCGGGCTGCCGAGGTCTGCCCGGCTGGAGGCCGACGGGACCTTCCTGGCGGACCGCATCCCGGTGGGCCGCGTGGCGATCCGACTGGTCCACCCGCCGGTTCCCCTGCCCTGCGGGCGGCTGTTCGAGCAGATTTCGCTCATCCGCCGCGACGTGGCGGCTTCGGGACCCCACCCCATCGACATCGACATCGACATCGACATCGACCTGGCACGCGAAGCGCAAACGTTTTGCCCTGAGCGGCCTCCGGGCTGAGGATTCGCGATGCTCCTGGACGAACCACCGAAGGCGGACGCGCCGCCCACGACCCTCCGCGTGGTCTTCCGCGGCGCCGACGGCCAGATTCACCTCGACTGGCCCGCGGACCAGATCGCCGAAGCCTTGAAGGACCACCAAGGCACGCTCTGGGTCGACATCCAGGGCCGTGAAGGGGACGTTGCGGGAGTCGAGGCCCTCTTCCGCGACGTCTTCCACTTCCACCCGCTGGCCATCGATGACGCCCTCCAGGAGACGCACAACCCCAAGGTCGACGACTGGGGCCAGTACCTCTACACCGTCTTCCATGCTCTGACCTACCGTCCCGGCGAGGAAGACGGGCTGCACCTGGCCGAGATCGACCTGTTCCTCGGCCCCAACTACCTGGTCTCGTACCACATCGAAGCGATCCCGGCCATCGACCGCCTCCGGCGGACAATGGACCGCGACGCCGGCAACCGCCTGAAGCGCGGGGCGGACCACCTCCTTTACCTGCTGCTGGACCTGGGCGTCGACGACTATCTGTCCGCCATCGAGAAGATGGACGACGCGATCGACGACGCCCAGGATGAGGTCTTCAACGAGCCGACCCGCGAGACCCTCCGCAAGATCTTTCGCATCAAACGCGCCGCCCTGCGACTCCATCGCGTGCTCGCCCCCCAGCGCGAGGTCGTCAACCGACTGGCGCGCGACCCCTATGCCCAGATCGACGCCGAGGACCGTGTCTATTTCCGTGACATCTACGACCACCTCGTGCGCCTTCACGACATCACCGAGGGCCTCCGCGACCTGATCGCCGGCGCCCTCGACACCTACCTGTCCGCCCTCTCGAACCGCACCAACGAGATCATGAAGACCTTGACTCTCGTCACGGTCATGTTCCTGCCGATGTCGTTCCTGGCGGGATTCTTCGGGATGAACTTCTTCGGCGCGACCCTGGCCTTTGAAACCCCCTTGCCCCGCGCCTTCCTCTTCTGGTCCACGTGCGCGGTGATGCTCTCCACCCCGATCGCCCTGTACGCCTGGGCGCGGCGCCGGGGCTGGTTCTAGCGACGTGGTAGAATGGTCGACGACCCTCCGGTTGGGGAGGGCGGCGGTTCCACGGCGGGCGAGCCCGGATCGAGGTCCGAAATGTCCCCCAAATGGCGGTTACGCCCTCATGACCGCGCGCGGATCGAGGCCCTGGGCCACGCGGCGGGGGTGCCCCCCTTGGTGGCCCAATTGCTCCTGAATCGAGGGATTACGGAGGCGGCGGAGGCCCGCGAGTTCCTGGAGTCGCGGCAGAAGAATCTGCACGATCCCGAAACCCTGCCCGGCGTCGTCGAGGCCGCCGAACGCATCGTCGCGGCGATCCGGGCCGGGCGCAAGATCGTCGTCTACGGCGATTACGACGTCGATGGCGTTTGCGGCACGAGCATCCTCTGGGCCTGCCTGAAGCTGGCGGGGGCGAAGGACGCCGAATATTACATTCCCCACCGCGTCGACGAGGGGTACGGCGTCAACGCCGAGGCCCTCAGAATGCTCGCGACCGAGCGGGGCGTGAAGCTGATTGTCACGGTGGACTGCGGCATCTCGGCGGTGCGCGAGGCCGAGTTAGCCAGGGAGCTGGGGGTCGAGCTGATCGTTACCGACCACCACACGATCGGGCCGGAATTGCCCGGGGCCGACGTGGTGGTTCACCCGAGAAGGCCCGGTGGGTCGTATCCCTTCGGCGACCTCTGCGGGTGCGGCGTGGCGTTCAAGCTGGCCTGGCAGGTCTGCAAGACGTTCGGCGACGGCAAGAAGGCATCGCCTCACCTGCGCGAATTCCTGGTGCGGGCACTCCACCTGGTCGCCCTGGCGACAGTGGCCGACATGGTGCCGATGGCCGGGGAGAATCGCATCTTCGTCCGGCACGGGCTGCTCGGCCTGTTCCAGTCTCCTTCGGCGGGGCTGAAGGCGCTGCTGGGCGTCTCGGGCCTGCTGGACAAGCGGGCGTTGAATACGGGCCACGTCGGCTTCAACCTGGCGCCGAGGATCAATGCGGCGGGGCGGATGTCACGGGCAATGCAGGCGGTCGAGATGTTGACGACCGAGGACGAGAGTCTGGCCCAATCCCTGGCCGCGGAGCTCGACCGCTGCAACGGCGAGCGGCAGACCCTGGAGCGGACGACCGTTGACGAGGCGCACCAGATGATCGCCGCCGCTGGGGGCTCGGCCGACCGCGGTGCCCTGGTCGTCGGGCGAGAGGGCTGGCACCCGGGCGTCATCGGAATCGTCGCGGGTCGTCTCGCCGAGACGTATCACCGACCGGCCGTCGTGATCGCGCTTGCGGGCGATTCGGGTCAGGGCTCGTGCCGGTCGATCGCCGGATTTGACCTCTACGCAGCGCTTCACGCCTGTTCCGAGGGCCTCACCAGTTTCGGCGGCCACAAGGCGGCGGCCGGTTTAAGGCTCCCCGCCGCGGCGCTGGCGGCCTTCGCCGAGCGGTTCGACCGGCATTGTCGAGGGGCTCTCACGACCGAACAATTGACCAAGGACCTGCTCATCGACGCCGAGGTCCGGCTGGGCGACCTGACCGTGAAGGTGGTTGATGCGATCGACGGGCTGGAGCCTTACGGGATCGGCAACCCCAAGCCGGTCCTGATGGCCGAGGGGGTCCGCGTCGTGGGGGAGCCCCGGCTCGTCGGCGACCGCAAGAACCACGTCCAGTTCAAGTTCGCCCAGGGCAACGTGACGCTCAGGGCGATCGCCTGGAACTTCTCGGAGCGCGCCAAGACGATGCCCGCGGGGACTCTCGGCTCGGTCGCGTTCACCCCCTCGATCAACGAGTGGAACGGCCGGCGCGAGGTTCAGCTTGAAGTCAAGGATTTCCAGGCCGGCCAGGACGACACCCATGCTCGGACGGCCTGACCGCTGGCTCGACGAGCAGGTGCGGAAGCGGGGCATCGAGGACCCCCGCATCCTGGCCGCGATGGCCCGGATCGACCGCCGCCGGTTCCTGTCGCCCGGAGACCGCGCCGACGCCCAGGACGACCGCGCCCTGCCGATCGGCTGCAACCAGACGATCAGCCAGCCGTTCATGGTCGCCGCGATGACGAAAGAGCTGGCGCTCACAGGCGTGGAGCGGGTCCTGGAGATTGGCACCGGCAGCGGCTATCAGGCCGCCTTGCTGTCGGAGCTGGCCGCGCAGGTCTTCACCGTCGAGCGGCATGGCACGCTCTCCTTGCGGGCTCGGGGCATCCTCGACGGCCTGGGTCGCACCAACCTCCGCTACCTCGTCGGCGACGGTACCCTGGGCTGGCCGGGAGAGGCCCCCTTCGACCGCGTGCTGGTCACGGCCGCCGCGCCTTGCGTTCCGCCACCGCTGTTCGCCCAGCTTGCCGAGGGGGGAATCCTGGTCGCGCCCGTCGGCGACCTCGATGGGCAGGAATTGCACGTCGTCCGCAAGCGAGAGGGCAAGGCGGTGGTCCGGACCCTGCTCCCCTGCCGGTTCGTCAAACTGATCGGCGAGGAAGGGTGGGGAGAGAATTAACCACGGAGGCGCGGAGGACACGGAGGAATTGACTCGAATTTTGATTCCGATGTTCTCCGTGTCTTTTGAACCGCCGTGGTGGAAACGGTGGGCGGGCGGCCCGGGGCCGGGGGATCTGGCCGGCGATCAAGGCCCATCGACCTCGTAGGGGTCGCACTGGAACAGCAACGTCCTGCTGTCCTCCTTGAAGGCGAGGCCCCGGATCGTGCCGGTACGGCCCGGGGCGACTTCCACCAGGACGCCGGTCGCCGCCTCCCAGACGCAGATCCGGCCGTCGTTGACGTCACCCGATCTCTGGTGAAGGTGAAAACCCGTGCCCGTTGCCACGAGCTTCCCATCCGGGCTGAAGGCCCAGCATGTGACCTTCATCCCGCCCTTCTGCGTCAAAGACCGCTCGTGGAGCAAGTCGCCGCCGATGGGCTTCCCGGTCCCAGCGTCGGAGAGCAGGACCGTCGCCCCCTCGACCCTGATGCGGACCCGGTCGGTCGGGTCGGCCAGCAGGGCCCCCGCAGTGTCGCCCTTATCGTAAACAACCCGATCTGGCGGCGGCACGGGCTCCGGATCGTACTTGGGCGGCTGGTCGAGGCCCAGGGCCCGGAAATCCTCCCGGCACCGCGCGAACGCCCGGTTGCGTTCGACGGGGGTGGGGAAGAACAGGAATTCATACGGGGTGCCCTCGTTCCTCCGAGTGAAGCCGTAGCTCGCGGGATCACGGCCGCTCAGCCGCACGATGGCCCCCAGGGCCGCGTCGCGAACCTCGTATTTGCGGGTCCGCATCCCTCCCTGATAGGGTATACCGCCGATGTCGGCCGGACTCTCCAGGAAGGGAACGAGCAGCGGGATGTGCTCCATGTTCCCCCGGGCGCTCACCGTGCGGATTGCGAACGGGAGGAGGTTGGGCAGGGTTGTCACCTCCTGCCCACGGTCTTTGACCTTCGGGCTCTGGCCTGAGGCGCGAAGAAATTGGATTGCCAGCGGCAAGTACGTCTCGACGAGTGAGTCGGGGTAGAAGGTCTCGGTCGCGAGGGTATACTTCAGACCTACGGAACTCAAATCGCCCTCGCGGGAAACCCACGCGGTCACAAGCCTCTTGGTGGGTCGGAGGTGCGGTGAGCCCTCTTTATAGGTCCCACGTCGATCGCGATGGACCACATGGCGCGTGAGCTCATAGAGGCCGCGATCGGTGTCGAATTCGGTCGTCGCCGCGGGATCGGCCGCCAGCAAGAGCACCGAGGCCAGGGTGCCGAACGTGACGTGTGCGCCAACGATCCGGCCGCTTATGTTTTCCGTGCGCTCCCTAATTCTGATGAACGCCTCCAGGTCCGACACGCGCCTGCGGAGGGCCTCGGTCAGCCGGTCGGGCTCCGTCGCCAGGAGGACGAACAACTCGGGCTCGGCGCGCAACGCCTCGGCGAACAGCCGCCGGGTGTCCTCGCGGTCGCCGACCGAGGCCCGGAATCGCACCCATCCCGGCGCCTCGACGCCCTTCGCCCCTTCGACGTCCGCGAGGAATGCTTCGATGCCGGCCCGCGCCTCGTCCCGCCGGATGGTGCGGACCACCTCCTGGGCTCGTTGACCTTGCTCCGGGTCGGTGTCCTTGGCGGCCTCACCCAGCATCGGCAGGGCGGGCTTGCCGATCTTCCTCAAGGCCGCCCCCGCCTCCTCGCGCCCGCGATCCGACCCCGATCCCAACTGTCGCACCAGGTCGCCAATTCGCTCCCTCGACACCTCGGCGGCTTCCTGGGCGAGGCACCTCGACGGGGCGGACGAGGCCGTTCCGATCGTGCCGATCGCGAACAGGGTCGTCAATTTCCCCAGTTTTCCCAGTGTCGTTCGCAAGGGCCGCATGGCGCACCTCGGAAAAAAGGGACCTGGCCGGCGACTCCCACGTGTTCTCTCATCCTAACGCTCAGACCAACGTCGCACCAGGCCCGACGGTGCCGGGAGAATCGGGGTCCACCTGGGCTCAGTGCCCAGGAGAAGGCCCCCGGAGTTGTCGCCCCGGGAGCAGCCCCGTAGAATCGACCCGCCCGCCCCGGACCGGCACGCTCAACGGAGGTCGCCCATGGTCGAACGCCACTACCTCTTCCCCGGCGTGATCGAGATGAACGTCCAGGCCCGCAGGCGGCTGGGCGTCAATATTTATTTGATCGACGGCGGCTCGGAATACGCTCTGATCGACGTTGGGTTCCTCGATGAGCTACCCGATGTCCTGGAGCTGATCCGCCGCATGGGGTTCAGCCTCTCGGCGTGCAAGCTGATCCTGGCCACCCACGCCGACGCCGACCACGCCCAGGGGCTTGCCCGGGCGCGTGAGGTCCTCCGTTGCAAGGTGGCGGCGCACCCCAAGAGCGTCGCGCCGCTCCAGGATGGCGACGAGATCCTGACGTACGCCCGGATCGACGCCCAGAACATCCACATCCCCATGCCGCGCTGCAAGGTGGACCTGACGATCGACGAGGGGGACGAGATCACCATCGGCGACCGGACGTTGCAGGTCTGGAGCACTCCGGGCCACACCGCCGGTCAGCTCGCCTTCCGCATGGGTGAGCTGCTCTTCAGTGGCGACAACATCTTTCGAGACGGCTGCGTCGGCGTGATCGACGCCCACCACGGCTCCAATCTCGTCGACTTCCTGGCGAGCCTCCGGCGCATCCGCGCCAGCGACGCGAAGTACTTGCTCCCCTCGCACGGCCCGATTTTCCGCAAGGATGACGCCCTGCTCGACCGGACGATCACCCGACTCGACACCTACACCCACATGGCCGACTTCGGCACCTGCGCTATCGACTGGCCGCTGCTGGACGAGTGGGAGGACGAGCTCGCCGCCGGCACCTCGCCCATTTGAGGCCGCGGGACGAGTCGATCAGGGACTGTTGCGGCGGGGAATGCCGGCGATCGTCGCCAGCGAGCCGATGATGTAGAGGGCCGAGACGACCACCCTCAGATAGCCGGAATGTTGGTGGGTCTTGACCCACTTCGCCACGTCGGGCGGCCCGCTGAGGATGATCTGGTCCATGACGAGCTGCGTGGCGATCAGCAGGGCGGACAGGATTCCGAGGATCATCAAGGCGGTCTTCACCGTGCCGTTCATCGCGGTGCGCATCCTCGGAAGACCGATCAGGTTTGTCCGCCGCCACGAGCCCAGCATAGTCGTTCGGTGCCGCGTCGTCATGGGTGTGACCTCGGAATCCGCCGCCGACGCGGGTACACTCGTGCGATGGACGCGAGCCGGTTACGAGAAAACCTGGAAACGATTCGCGGACGGTTGGCTGACGCCGCCCGGCGCTCGGGGCGCGATCCGGTCGGTGTCCGGTTAGTCGCCGTGACCAAGCGCCGATCGACCGAGGCCGTCCGCGCGCTCGTGGACCTCGGGGTGGCCGACCTCGGCGAGAATTACCCGCGGGAACTCTGGGAGAAGGCCGACGCCCTGCCCGGCATCGCGGCCCGCTGGCATCTGATCGGTCACCTTCAGGGGAACAAGGCGCGGAGGACGCTGCCGACGGTCGCGATGCTCCACGGCGTCGATTCCGCGAAGCTGCTCCGCACGCTGGACGACCTCGCAATGGAGATGGACACGGATGGCCTTCCCCCGATCTGCCTCCAGGTCAACGCCTCCGGCGAGGAGACCAAGCACGGCTGGACCCCGGAGGGCCTGCTGGCCGACGCGGACACGATCGCGGCCCAGGGCGCGATCCCGATCGTCGGCTTGATGACGATGGCCGCCGCCGGCCCGACTCCCGAATCCGCCCGGCCGGCGTTCGCTCGCCTGCGAGCGCTCCGCGACGAGTTGCGGACGCGGACGGGGCTCGACCTGCCGCAGTTGTCGATAGGGATGTCGGGCGATTATGAGGTGGCGGTCGAGGAGGGCGCGACGCTCGTGCGCATCGGCTCGGCGCTCTTCGAGGGTGTCGACCCGTGATCGCGGCCCCCGAACGCGGGAAGGCCAACGCGGCCATCGCCGTGGTCCTGGCCGAGGCCCTCGGCTGCAAGGCGTCGCGGGTCGCGATCCTCTCGGGAGAGGCCGCCCGTGACAAGCGATTCGTAGTCTCGGGTTTTTCGGTCGAGGAATTGCAAGTCCGCCTGGCGACCCTCTGCCTGTCGTGACGTTCCGTGAGCGGTTTTGGTTGAGCGAGACCTGACTCCATGCCCGAGTATCCCCAGGAAATCCGTCTCCGACCCCTCACGACGCCGCCGGATGCGCGGGTGCGTGTGCCGGGTTCCAAGAGCCTGACAAATCGGGCCATGATCGTCGCCGCCCTGGCAGGGGGTGAGAGCCGCTTGACGGGTGCTCTCGACAGCGAGGACACGCGGGTGATGGTGGAGGGGCTGAAACGCCTCGCGATCGAGATCGCTCATGACCCGGCCGCCGCCACCATCGTCGTGCGGGGCTGCAACGGGCGCGTCAAGGCGGCGCAGGCCGACCTGTTCGTCGCCAACTCGGGGACGAGCCTGCGGTTCCTGACCGCCCTGGTCGCCACCGGCCGGGGGACGTACCACCTCGACGGCTCGATGCGGATGCGTCAGCGCCCGGTGGCCGACCTCCTCGGGGCGCTCAACGGCCTGGGGGCCGACGCCCGCAGCGATCTGAACACCGGCTGCCCGCCCGTCACGCTCAAGGCTCACGGGCTCGACGGCGGCTATGTGATCGTGAAGGGGGACGTGTCGAGCCAGTTCCTCAGCGGGCTCCTGATGGCCCTACCCGCCTCGAAGGACGTCACGACCGTGGAGGTTGAGGGGCCGCTCGTCTCGCAGCCGTATGTGGCGATGACGCTCGCGGTGATGGAGGCGTTCGGCGTGCGGATCGGGAACCACAAGTTTCGCCGGTTCAACGTCCAGCCGTCCTCGTATTTCGGCCGCCCCTACGCGATCGAGCCCGACGCCTCCGCCGCCGGCTACTTCTTCGCCGCCGCCGCCGTCACCGGGGGCAAGGTCACCGTCGAGGGCCTCGGCACCCGCAGCCTCCAGGGCGACATGGCCTTCGTCGACGTGCTGGAGCACATGGGCTGCACCGTCGATCGAGGCGCCGAGTCCACCACCATCAGCGGCGGCCCCCTGCGCGGGGTCGACGTGGACATGAACGCCATCAGCGACACCGTCATGACCCTGGCGGTCGTCGCCCTGTTCGCGGCGGGGATCACGCGGATTCGCAACGTCGCCCACATTCGCCATAAGGAGACCGACCGCATCGGCGCCGTCGCGTCGGAACTCCGCAAGCTGGGGGCGACCGTCGACGAGCAGCCCGACGGCCTCGTCATCATCCCGCCCTCGAAGGTGCTCCCCGCCGAGATCCACACCTACGACGACCATCGCATGGCGATGGCCTTCGCCGTCGCGGGTTTGGTCGCGGAGGGGATCACGATCCTCGATCCGGGGTGCGTGGCGAAGACTTATCCGGGGTTCTGGGACGACTGGGCCAAGCTGTCGACTTGAGGCGCCGCCCCCTGCAACTTCGCCCAGCGGAGGGCGATTTCGGTGGCGAGTTGGGCGGCGGCGGCCACCCCCGCGGGGTCGATGAATGTGGGACGGTTCCCGTTTAAATCGGTCTTCCGCGTCCAGGGCATGTAGCCGATCAGGCTGACGGCGGGCTGGCCCTCACACTCCGGAGGATGATGACCCAGAGGACCGAGTCCGCTCCTTTGTGTGACTAGTCTGAATTTGGGAATCCAGAGCGACTTGGCGGCGGCCTCTGCCTGCTCCAGCACCTGCCCCTTCCCCAGGAGAAACATCTTCGTCGAACAACCGGGGGCGTGCAGGTTGATGAGCAAAGTGGGTTTAGGTGGCCACTCCTCGACGATCTGTCGGGCGACCGCCTGCGCACCGGCCGCGTCGAGGGCGAGGGCCCCCGTCGCGACGAAGCGGACCTCAACTCGTCCGCTCAGGTTGCGCGGCCAGGAACGTGCCATTTCGAGAAGCACGCCGAGCCCGGTCCGATTGTCCTCCACCCCC
>JAABUQ010003692.1_pt1 | contig 27469 bp, 26 predicted proteins | sample 5560001 | NCBI WGS metagenome assembly JAABUQ01 (sample SAMN10711888, study PRJNA513371) | rock metagenome | isolation source: Antarctica rocks | place: Antarctica: Victoria Land, Finger Mt nord | collected 2015-12-18 | reverse complement strand
CGCATGGGTCTGCGCCCGCCTCGGCGGATGGACCGGATACTACGGCAAGCCAGGACCCATCGTCATGTTCAACGGATGGCTCGAAGTCCAAGCCGCACGACGAACCATCCGGCTGCTCAGGTGGGATTACGATGTGTGAATCCAGTAGCCCAGAGGGAGAGGGCCGGGGTGAGGGGGTCTTGCTGCGCGACTGCTGGGCGTAATGGGCCTGTTCAGCGGCCATTGACGCTCCCGGCGTCGCGGCCAAGACCCCCTCACCCCAACCCTCTCCCGGAGGGAGAGGGAGAGGGAGAAGGAGCAGCGACGCCATGCCACAATGGGCCATGCCCGCCACCCAGGCCCGGCGCGGCCAGGATCGCGGCATGGACGTAGGCGCCCGCGCGCAGCACCGCGTCCCGGAGAGACATACCCTGCGCCAGCCCGGCGGCAACCGCGCTGGCCAGGGTGCAGCCGGTGCCGTGGGTGTGGCGCGTCTCGATGCGGGCGCTCCGGATCACCTCAATCCCGTCCGGCGTTGCAAGGATGTCCTCCACCACTGGGCCGGCCAGGTGCCCGCCCTTCAGCAGCACGGCCCGCGCGCCCAGGTCGAGCAGCGCACGCGCGGCATCCATGGCGGCGACATGATCCGGGATAGCGCGCCCGAGCAGCGCCTCCGCTTCCGGCACGTTCGGCGTCAGCACCGCCGCGAGCGGCAGCAGGTCACGCAGCAGCGCCGCCACGGCATCCGCATCCAGCAGGCTCGCCCCGCCCTTCGCCACCATCACCGGGTCCACGACGGCTGGCAGCCCGGCGCCCCGCAGCACCTCCGCCACGGCAGCCACCATGTCCGCTGTGCCCAGCATCCCCGTCTTGACCGCGTCGGCGCCGATGTCGTCCAGCACGGACCTCATCTGCTGCCGCACGAAGGCCGGCGGCACCGGCAGCACGCCCTGCACGCCCAGCGTATTCTGCGCCGTGAGCGCCGTGATGGCCGTGGCGCCATAGCCGCCCAGCGCCATGACCGTCTTCAGGTCAGCCTGGATACCTGCCCCACCTCCCGAGTCCGACCCGGCGATGATTAGCACACGGCCCAGGCGCGGGCCTGTCATGCCGCCTGTTCAGCCGCCGCCCGGATCGTGTCGCACAGCTCCAGCACGATGCGGTCCACCATCGCGCTGTCCTCCCCCTCTGCCATCACCCGCACCACCGGCTCGGTCCCGCTGGGACGGAGCAGCAGGCGGCCGGTCGTGCCCAGCTCGGCCTCGGCCGCGGCAACGGCAGCCAGCACACGGGGATGATGCAGCGGTGCAGGACCGATGAAGCGCACGTTGCTCAGGCGCTGCGGCAGCGGGTCGAACACGCGGCATGCCTCGCTGGCCGGGCGCCCTTGCTCCACCAGGACGGCGAGCACCTGCAACGCCGCGATCAGGCCGTCGCCGGTCGTCGCATAGTCGGACAGGATCATGTGGCCGGATTGCTCGCCGCCGACGTTGAGGCCGTCCGCCCGCATGCGCTCCACGACGTAACGGTCGCCCACTTTGGTGCGGTGCAGGTGCAGGCCCTGCCCGCCCAGGAACCGCTCTAGACCGAGGTTGGACATCACCGTCGCCACCACGCCGCCGCCGGTCAGGCGTCCCGCCTTGCCCCAGCTCTGCGCGATCAGGCCCAGGATTTGATCGCCGTCCACCAGCTCCCCGCGCTCGTTGGACAGCAGCAACCGGTCCGCGTCGCCGTCCAGTGCGATGCCGAGGTCGGCCTTGTGCTCCAGCACCTTGCTGCAGAGATAGCCCGGCACGGTCGAGCCGCAGCCCTTGTTGATGTTGAACCCGTCCGGCTCCACCCCCACCGGGATGATCGTGGCACCTAGCTCCCACAGCACGGTCGGCGCTACTCGGTAGCCGGCGCCGTTGGCGCAATCCACCACGATCCGCATCCCGTCCAGCGTCCGCCCGCGCGGGAAAGTCGCCTTGGCCGACTCGATGTAGCGTCCGCCGGCATCGTTCAGCCGCGACGCGCGGCCGAGCTTGGTCGGGGGCGCCATGCGATGCGACCGGTCAGCGGCCATCAGCCGCTCGATCTCAAGCTCGGTCGCGTCGGACAGCTTGTAGCCGTCGGGACCGAATAGCTTGATGCCGTTGTCCTCGAAGGCGTTGTGCGACGCCGAGATCATCACTCCCAGGTCGGCACGCAGGCTGCGGGTCAGCATGGCGATGGCCGGCGTCGGCAGCGGCCCGACCAGCGTCACGTCCATGCCAGCGCCAATGAAGCCGGCGACCAGCGCCGGCTCGATCATGTAGCCGCTGAGACGCGTGTCCTTGCCGATCACAACTTGGTGGCGATGGTCGCCGCGGACGAACATCAGCCCGGCTGCCTGTCCAAGCTGCAGCGCCGTTTCCGCCGTCATCGGGTCCACGTTGGCGGTCCCGCGTATGCCGTCGGTGCCGAACAACCGTCGTTTGCTCATGCGTAATCCCTTACCCGTTGCACGAGGCATACCCTAGCCCGCCAGCCCCTGCCAGACGCGCAACGCCTGCACGGTGGCAGCCACGTCGTGCACCCGTAAGATGCTGGCGCCCTGCGACACGGCATACAGCCCGGCAGCAACCGATCCCGCCGCCCGGCCCGCAGGGTCCGCCACGCCGGAAAGCCCGCCGATGAAGCGTTTCCGCGACACTCCGACAAGGATGGGGCAACCAAGGTTACGGAATACTGAAAGGCCGCGCAGCAGGGCAATGCTGCCCGCGGACGTCTTGGCAAAGCCGATTCCGGGATCAACAGCGATGTTGGCCCGGCGTATGCCAGCCGCCTCCGCCAAGGTCACGCGGGCGGAAAGCTCGGCAAGGACGTCGCTGACGATATCGTCGTAGCTGGCGAGGCCAGTCATTGTGGCCGGAGTGCCACGCATGTGCATCAGGACGACCGGGCAGCCGCGGGATGCCACAAGGGGCAGCGCGAGGGCATCATGGGACAGGGCGGACACATCGTTGATGACCGTGGCGCCGGCATCCAATGCCGCGGCCATCGTGCCTGCGTTGCGGGTATCCACCGATAGCTTCACACCTGCGGCGGCAAGTGCGGTGATGACGGGCACGACACGGCGCCGCTCCTCCTCCGGCGGGGTTGGGGCGGAGCCGGGCCGCGTGCTTTCCCCGCCGACATCCAGGATCGCGGCCCCGTCGGCAACCATCTGTAAGCCCGCCGCAACGGCGAGGCCGGGGTCCAGATGCAGCCCACCGTCGCTGAAGCTGTCCGGCGTGGCGTTCAGGATGCCCATGACCACCGGTCCCGACGGCAGCCCCGCCCAGGGTCCAGGCAAAGAAAAGGCCGGTCCCGCTTCCGCAGGACCGGCCCCCATTTCAGCCACCCCGCTTCAGCCCGGCTGCGGCTGCGGCCCGAGCCCGCCCGTGGGCGGCGGCGCCACCGGCCGGCCAGAGGTCGGAACCGATGCCCTGCGGCTTTCCGGCGCCGGCTCATCCACCACCGCCTTGATCACGGGATCGCCACGCAACACCGTGCGGATTTCGTCACCCGACAGCGTCTCATACTCCAGCAATCCGCGGGCAAGGCGATGCAGCTCCTCAAGGCGCGCAGTCAAAAGGGACTTTGCGCCGCTGTAAGCCTCGTCAATGATCCTCTTGATTTCGCCATCAATCTCCCGCGCCGTGACCTCAGATACATTCTTGTTCTGCGTCACCGAATGGCCAAGGAACACCTCTTGGCTATTATCGCCATAGGCGATCATGCCAAGCTTGTCGCTCATGCCCCACTCCGTGACCATCACCCGGGCGATGTTGGTCGCCTGCTTGATGTCGCCGGCGGCTCCGTTGCTGACGCGGTCGGGGCCGAACACCAGTTCCTCTGCGACGCGTCCGCCCATTGCCATGCGCATCCGGGCCAGTAGCCGCACCTTGCTTTCGCTCAGGCGGTCGCCCTCGGGCAGGCTCATGACCAAGCCCAACGCACGTCCACGCGGGATGATCGTCGCCTTATGGACGGGGTCGCACTCCGGGTCGTCAATGGCGCACAGGGCATGTCCAGCCTCATGGTAGGCAGTCATACGCTTCTCGGCTTCGGACATGACCAGCGACCGGCGTTCGGCGCCCATCATGACCTTATCCTTGGCGAACTCGAACTCCGCCATTGCCACTACCCGCTTGCCCATACGCGCGGCCACCAGGGCGGCCTCGTTAATGAGGTTGGCAAGATCGGCGCCCGAGAAGCCTGGCGTGCCGCGCGCAATGGTTTTCGGGTCCACGTCGCTGGCCAGCGGCACCTTGCGCATGTGGACACGCAGGATCTTCTCCCGCCCGTTCACGTCGGGGTTCGGTACCACCACCTGGCGGTCGAACCGGCCGGGACGCAGCAACGCCGGGTCCAGCACGTCTGGGCGGTTGGTCGCGGCAATGAGGATCACGCCCTCGTTTGCCTCGAAGCCGTCCATCTCGACCAGCATCTGGTTGAGGGTCTGCTCGCGCTCGTCGTTGCCGCCGCCCAGGCCGGCACCACGATGGCGACCGACTGCATCAATCTCGTCAATGAAGATGATGCAAGGCGCATTTTTCTTGCCCTGCTCGAACATGTCGCGCACGCGGCTCGCGCCGACGCCGACGAACATCTCGACGAAGTCGGAGCCGGAGATGGTGAAGAACGGCACGTTCGCCTCGCCAGCGATAGCGCGGGCCAGCAGCGTCTTGCCGGTGCCCGGCGGACCCACGAGCAGCACGCCCTTGGGGATCTTGCCGCCCAGCCGCTGGAACTTCTGCGGGTCCTTCAGGAACTCGACGATCTCCTGTAGCTCGCCCTTGGCCTCGTCAATGCCGGCTACGTCCTCGAACGTGACCCGGCCTTGCTTCTCCGTCAGCATACGGGCACGCGACTTGCCGAAGCCCATCGCCCGTCCGCCGCCGGATTGCATCTGACGCATGAAGAACACCCAAACGCCGACCAGCAGCAGCATGGGCACCCAGCTCAGCAGGATATGCAGCAACTGGTTGTCGCTTTCCTCCGGCTTGGCCTGCACCCGCACGCCCTTGTCGGTCAGGCGGCTGACCAGCATCGGGTCTTCAGGCGTGAATGTTTGGAAGGTCGTTCCGTCGGCGCGGGCGCCGGATACGGTGCGGCCCTGGATCGTCACGTCGCGCACGCGGTTGGCGTTCACGTCGTTGACGAAATCAGAGTAAGCGACACGGTTGTCCACACGCTGCGTCGCATTGGGTTGGAAGAAGTTGAACAGTGCCACGAGCAGCAGGGCGATTATGACCCAGAGCGCGAGGTTACGGCCGAAATTGCTCATCATATGATCCTGGCGATCCAGTCATCAAACCCGGGTCCTGGGCGCAGCATTGGATCGGACCCGGCTATCCCGTCCCGGCTCAACATGGGCCGGCGCCACCACTCAGACGTGCAGATAGTGTGTCCCTGCCCGCTCCGCATCCCCGTACCCGCTATGCCGTGACGAAAGCAGCGGGCGCGATGGGGCGGGCAGGCCGGAACCAGACGAAGGCACTGCGGCAAGCTACTGCACTAGGATAGCAGAGATGCGGCACGGCAACAATTGCACCATCCCTGCGCAGGGTTGGCAAGGTCTGCAGCAGCGCCGACGGCAGCGCCGAACTGCGCCGCAAACGGGCGGCGTCAGATCCTAGGGGTCCCAGGCTCATGCCAGCGCCTACGCCGTCCGATGCCGCCTGGAAACGGCCGTCCCAGCGTTGGCCCAGGCCGACGGGGTTCTGCATCGCCGAAGCCTCGCGGCCGACCAGCCAACCCGGGCCAAGCCGCCCTGCCGGGATGATGCGGGCGCCATGCAGCGTGCCGTCATGGCCAGCGTCGGCGCGCAGGCAGCCGGATAGGCGCAGAAGTCCGGCAGACGCCGGCGGATATTCGGCACCGGACAGGGTCCAGATCAAGGCGGACAGGGCGTGCGGTCCTACAGGCGTCCGGAGGTGCGCTACGCCGCACGGATGGATCAGGGCTGACGAGGCCAGCTCTGCTGCTGCTTCCGCCTCGGCCGCGGCCCGCGCTGCACCGTGCTCCCGCGCTTCCGCACCCAGCCGCGGCGGTTCGGCGGGGTCGGATAGCGGGCCGGCCCGCAGGACGGCGCGCGGAGTCGCCGGGTCGGTGTTGCTGGGATCCTCAACCCACTCGATCCCTAGGGCCTGAAGGGTCGCGCGCAGCCGGGTCGGCGGGACCGCCAGCAATGGGCGGATCAGGCGCATGGAGTCGATATGCGCCACCGCCGCCATTCCGGACAGCCCGGCCATGCCGCTGCCGGCAGCGCGGCGCAGCAGCAGCGTTTCGGCCTGGTCCCGTAGGTGATGGCCCAGGGCGAGGTCGGCCAGGCCGGCGTCTCGGCAGGCAATGCCCATAAGGGCGTACCGTGCGGCACGCGCACGCCCAGCCAATCCGGGACCATGCGACAGGTCGGCCCGCAGCAGCCGCGCGGGGATGTCCAGCGCGGCCAGGCGGTGCATCGTCAGGGCGGCCTCCGCCGCAGACTCCTGGCGCAGCCCATGGTCCACGACGCAGGCAAACGGACGTCCCCAGTCCCGTAGCAGCAGTGCCAGGGCCATGCTGTCCGCGCCGCCGGACACCGCCACGGCAATGCGCCTGTCCCCAGCGAACGGGCCAAGCGGCGCCATCATCGCCGCAAATTCCGCCGGGGTGATGGGGGCCGCTGACCCAACTGCCACGAGACGCTACAGCACTGTCGTTGACGACCGCTTGCGGCGCGGCATTCCAGGGATCATTGGAGAAACACGGTGGACGCTACGACATCAGCGGCAGCCCGCACGGCTGCGGACGGTTGCAGCGGCGTCCCGCACCTCGGGGCGTGGTGACGGGAACTCCGTCCGTAGCTTCTCGAGCGTGGCGCATGCCGCCGGGCGCTCGCCCAGCGCACTGAGCGAGCCGGCCAGCCCAAGCAGCGCATCCGGCGCGCGAGAGCCGTTGCGGGACCGGTTGTAGGCGTCGTCATACGCCACGGCTGCAGCCTGGTAATCGCGCCGGCCGGCCAGCGACTGCGCCAGCAGGAATTGCGCGTCCCCCGCCCGCGGTCCGGCCCGGTTGCTGCCCAGCACCTCCCGTGCGGCAGCCTCCGCCGACGGGTAATCGCGCCGGGCGAGGGCGGCGTTGCCTTCCTGCATGGCAAGCTCCGGCGGGCGGCGGCCCGGGGTCGCCGGGGCGTCCGGGGGTGGCGGCTGAGCCCGTGGCCCTGGGTCCGGCTGGGACGGAGCCGGCGTGCTGGGGCGCGGCCCACCGTTCCCAAGCCGGAAATTCAGGTCTGCGATCTGCTTAGATAGCTCGTCGTTCTGCCGCCGCGCCGCGTTGGCCTGCTCGTCCATTTGACCGCGCAGCCGGCGCACCGCCTCCTCCATGGACTGCACGCGGTCGAGCAGTTGCGGCGTGAGGTCGTTTCCGCCGCGGTTGGCGTCGCGGGGCGCCGGCGGCGCGTAGCTGCCGCGGCCGGCCTGCAGCGACTGCACATCCCGCCGCAGTTCCAGGATTTGGTTTTGCAGCGCGATGCCTTCGCGGCTGTCCATCTGCGCCCAGGCCGGCACGGCGGCGCCCGCCGCCAGGAACGCACTGGCGGCGGTCAGCAGGACGGCACGGCGCATGGCAGGCCCTAGCGGACCGAGGTCGTGGCGTTGCGGTTCTGCGCCCACGCCTGCTCATCCGAGCCGACCGCGACCGGACGCTCCTTGCCGTAGCTGATGGCGGTCACGCGCGCCGAGGACACCCCATGCGCCACCAGATAGTCCCGCGCCGCATTGGCCCGGCGCTGGCCGAGCGCCAGGTTATATTCAGTCGTCCCACGCTCGTCGCAGTTGCCACCCATCTGGACCTGGACCTGCGGATACTGCCCGAGCCACGCCGACTGCCGGTCCAAGGTCGTCCGCCCTTCACCGCTGAGCGTCGAGCTGTCAGTGGCAAACAGCACCTTGTCGCCGACGTTCTGGGCCAAATCCTGCTCGCTGCCAGGCGCCGCGCCGTTGGTGGCTAGGCCAGACGTGCCGCCCGACCCGGCGGAGTTCGCGGCGGCATCGGTCTTGTTGGCGCAGGCGCCGAGCAGGGCCGGCAGCGCCAGGGCGGCTAGGATCGCGGCGGACTTGATGTTGATCAATGGGGGTTCCTCGTTGCGGCGCCCGCGCGAGGGTCGCCAATGGTGGCGTCATCCGGCGCGATAGGGCCGGCAGGGTCCGGGGTCAAGCCTGCAGGGGGGACCACGCCGGGTCGGACGCATCGGTCGGCGTGGGCACAGAACGCTCGTTGAAGCCGGTGATGTCTATGGACCGGAGCTGCGAGGAGTAGCCGGCGCCGCCGGCCCCGGCCGCGCTGCTGCGGAAGAACATCAGCACCCGGCCGTTGGGGGCGAAGGTCGGCCCCTCGACCGAGAAGCTTTCGGACAGGATGCGCTCGCCGGAGCCGTCCGGGCGCATGACGCCGATGCCGAAGGTGCCGCCGTTGATCCGGGTGAAGGCGATCAGGTCGCCCCGCGGCGACCAGACCGGCGTGGCATACCGCCCGCGGCCGAAGCTGATGCGCCGCACGCCGCCGCCGCCGCCGTCCATGATGTAAAGCTGCTGGTCGCCGCCGCGGTCAGAGTTGAACACGATCTGCGCCCCGTCCGGGCTGAAGCACGGGCTGGTGTCAATCGCGCCGCTGTTGGTGAGCTGCCGGCCGCTCCCGCCGCCCGCGCCCGCCACCACGATGTCCGACCCGGCGCCGCGCGCCACCGACATGACGATCTGGTTGCCGTCCGGGGAGTAGCGCGGAGCGAAGGTCATCCCCTCGTATTCCCCCAGAAGCCGCTGCGAGCCGGTGCCGATGTCCAGGGTGTAAACCCGCGGCCGGTTGTTCTGGTAAGACATATAGACGATCTGGTCCTTGGTCGGATGAAACCGGGGCGTCAGCGCCAGCCAGGCGCCATCGGTCAGGTAGCGGTTGTTGGCGCTGTCCTGGTCCATGATCGCCAGGCGCTTGATCCGGCGGTCGCGCGGGCCGGTGCCGGCGATATAGACGATGCGGGTGTCGAAGTAGCCCTTCTCGCCTAGCAGGCGCTCATAGATCACGTCGCTGATAATGTGGGCTATGCGGCGCCAATTGGTGCTGGTGGTGGTGTATGCGGTGCCCTGGAGCTGCTGGCCCGGCAGCACGTCATACAGCCGAAACTCGACCCGTACGGCGCTGCCGCCGCCCTCCACCTTGCCGGTCACCAGCGCCTGCGCGCCGGCGGTCTTCCAGGCCTGGAAGTTGGGGGCGTCGCCGGTGTCGCCGCCGGCCGCGCCGCCAACCGGGCGGAACAGGCCGGACTGCTCGAGGTTGCGGGTGATCACGCCAGCCATGTCGGTGCCGAGCTGGCTGCCGGGGAAATTCGGGATGCCGATGGGAATGGGCGCGGTGCGGGCGCGGTCCACCGTGATCTCCGGCTGCTGGTTGCCGGCGCCGACGCCTTGGGCGCGGGCGGCCATCGGGATTGCCGATACGGCGAGGCCGGCGAGCAAGGTGCGTCGGGCCAGCAGCGCGGCCAGGACGGCGCTGGTCGGAGCGGAGGTGGTCATGGCGGCGGTCTCCTTCGCGCCCTTATGGGCGGAATGTGATGGCGGAAGTGTGGAGAGAGGGCCGGGCAAGGCCGGAGGTGAGGCTGAGGCGATCGGGCGTACCGCTTCTCCCTCTCCCTCCGGGAGAGGGCCGGGGTGAGGGGGTCTGGCTGCGGAGCGGAGCACCAAGTGAGCCGCTGGAGCAGGCTGCTCGCGGGACAGCACCGCACTTGCCTGCCCCCTCACCCCGGCCCTCTCCCGGAGGGAGAGGGAGCAGAAGCGGCGGTGCGCTCATGGCCGGAAGGTGATTTCGAAGGTGTGGACCTGGCCCAGCATTCCGGACGGCAGCGGCAGTTGGCTGCATTGCGGGTCCAGGGCAGCGCGCCGGGCACGCTCGGCGAAGGCACGGGCGACGCCGACGCGGGATGCGTCGGCGCCGGCGAGGTCGGCGATCCTGATGGTTCCGCGCTCATCCGTGGTGACGCGCAGGTGCACAAGCTGCTTGTCGTAGTCCAGCGCCGCCCTGTCCCCTATCCAGCACTCCCGCAGGCGGTCGCCGATGGCGCCGCGGGTGGCGGCGCTCAGTTGCGCGTTCTCTACTCCGGATGGGGTCCCGCCTCCAGGTGAGCTGCTCCGGGCCGTTGCGGCCCGCGTGTCACGCTGACCGGATTGCGCCTGCTGCGAGCGCAGGCGCGATAGCACGTCGCCAAGAGTGCTGCTGTTGTCGGCCGTCGTGCGTAACGGGGCGGCCCGGCTGGTCGTGCTGTTGCTCGCCTGCCCGGTCACCGATGTCGCCGGGGCTGGCCGGGGCGGTGCGGCGGGCGCGGGCCGGGCAGCCTGCGGCGTGGGAGCGGGCGGCGTCAGTGCCGGCGGTCTCGGAACCGGGAGTGTCGGAGCTGGTGGCGTCAAAGCTGGCGGCACTGGGGCCGGGCGCAGCGGTGCGGGAACAGGTGGCGGGGGCACCGGCGGCGCAGGCGTCAGCGGGCGCGTCTGCGGAACCGACACCGGGGACGGCGCCGGCGCGACCGGGAGCGGCGGCATGGGCGGTGTTGGCGGCGCTGGGAGCGCCCGGGGCACCGGCGGGGCTGGAGCTGGCGGCGGCGGGGGCGGCAGGGCGGCTGGCACAGGCGGCGCCGGTGGAACCGGAGTGGGCGGAGATGACGGTGGCGGTGGGGGCGGCAGCGGTTGCGGCGGTTCCGGCAGGGGCTGGTCCGGAGCGGCCTGCTCGGACGGCGGCTGCGGAGATAATGTCGGCGACGGTGACGGCGAGGGCGTGGGTGCCGGGGCGGTGCTGCGCTGTGCCGGGCCGGGCGCCACGAATTCGACCTCCACGCTCTTCTCCTCGCCCATATCCGGAATGCGCGCCGGCAAGACCAGCAGCAGCGCCATCAGCAGGGCGGCGTGCAGGATTAGCGAGATCGCGCCGGTGCGGCGCATGGGTCGGGCAAGAGTGGTCATGACGTCAGCCAGGCAAGGTCACCGGCCACATGGTTTCTAACCGCGCCCCTGCCGGCGCACCCCGGTCGTGGCTGGGGTGGCAGCGGCTGGAGATGCACCGGCACCAGCGCCGCGGGCCGGGGCGGCGGAGGGCGCTGCGGGGGCAGTAGCGGGTCCACCCGCCTGCTCCGCCAGCAGCGCGACCTTGGTGAAGCCGCCCTGGTTGATGGTCGCCATCACCTCCATGATGCGCCCGTAGCTGATGCCTTTGTCGCCACGGACATAGATGCGCCGGTCGTTCTTGCCGTCGGTGGCCGTCTGCAGGCGCCCGACCAGGTCAGGCAGCGCGGCTTCGTTCTCCTGCAGGAACACCTTGCCCTCGGCGTTGACCGACACCGTCACCGGCTCGCTATCCTGGCTCAGCGGCGCGGCGCTGGCCTTGGGCAGGTCCACGTTGACGCCGGAGGTCATCAACGGCGCCGCAACCATGAATACGATCAGCAGCACGAGCATGACGTCCACCAACGGCGTGACGTTGATCTCCGCGAGCGGACGGTAGCGTCCCTTGCCCCGCCCATAGTTTCCGATCCCGCCCGCCATGGCCTACGCCCGCTCCTCGGATTGGCGGGATAGGATGCCGGCGAACTCGCTGCCGAAGCCCTCCATCCGCGAGGCGAACCGGGACAGGTCCGTGCTGAGCTTGTTGTAGGCCAGCACGGCGGGAATGGCGGCGACAAGGCCGATTGCGGTGGCGAACAGCGCCTCCGCGATGCCCGGCGCCACTACCGACAGGTTGGTGTTGCGGCTGGTGGCGATGGCGGAGAACGACCGCATGATACCCCAAACCGTGCCGAACAGCCCGATGAACGGCGCCGTGCTGCTGACCGAGGCCAGGAACACCATCCAGCGCTCCATCCGGTCCATCTCCCGCTGTACGGTGACGGCCACCGTGCGGTCCACCCGGTCGCGGACGCCGCCGCGGCTCACGTCGGCGCCGGCTACCTGGGCGCTGCGCCGCCATTCGCCCATCGCCGCGCCGAACACGGCGGCGACGGGGTGGGTGGGGCGGGCGCCCTCGGCCTCATACAGCTCGTCCAGGCTGCCGCCGGACCAGAAGCGGTCCTCGAACTGGGTCGCGGCGCGGTTCACCCGGCGCAGCGTCGCCGTCTTCTCGAACACGATGGCCCATACCCAGACGCTGGCCGCCAGCAGCAGCAGCATGACGGTCTTGACCACCAGGTCCGCCTGCAGGAACAGGCCAAGCAGGGACAGGTCACCGCCTGCCGCCGTCGTATCAACACCGCCCAAACGCCCAACTCCTAGCTCAACACGGCCCGCCACCGATCCGGGATGCGGGCCGGACGGCCACCGTCCCGGCGCACGCAGGCCAGCTTGACCAGCAGCGATCCAATCTTCTCATCCGCCACCGTGAATACCTGGCGGACCTCTACGGTCGCGGCCCCAAGCGCCCATGGACCCGTGGTGACGGTCAACTCGTCATCCAGCCGGGCGGGCCGCAGATAGTCCATTTCGACGCGATGCACCACGAAGATCAGGCCATATCCCTCCACAAGTTCGGCATGGGGGACGCCGGCCTGACGCAGGGCTTCGGTGCGGGCGCGCTCGGCGAAGGCGAGGTAACGGGCGTGATAAACGATGCCACCCGCGTCGGTGTCCTCGTAATAAACCCGTAGGGTCAGGGTGTAAGGCATCATCATTCGCCTGCTCCCTCTCCCTCCGGGAGAGGGTCGGGGTAAGGGGGTCTTGGCTGCAAAGCGAAGTGCGGCGGATGCCGAAGTACCCTGGTCCTAGACTGAGAGAAGGCGGCGCTTGCCCGCCCCCTCACCCCGGCCCTCTCCCGGAGGGAGAGGGAGAAGATGGGCATCACTCTGGCTCTCCCAGCAGGTCCAGTTGTGGCTGGGACCGCGGCGCGGCCAGGCCCAGTTGCCGCCAGCCCGGCTCCCCCAGCATCCGCCCACGGCTCGTGCGGAGGATCAGACCCTCCTGGATCAAGTACGGCTCGATCACGTCCTCCAACGTGTCCCGCGCCTCCGCGAGCGCGGCGGCCAGCGTTTCCACGCCGACCGGGCCGCCGTTGTGGTGCTCGGCGATACGGCGCAGGTAGCGGCGGTCCATCGCGTCCAGGCCGAGGCGGTCCACCTCCAGCCGGGTCAGCGCGGCATCGGCCAGCTCCCGCGTCACCAGGGATTGCCCGGCGACGGCGGCGAAGTCCCGCACCCGGCGCAGCAGCCGGCCGGCGATGCGTGGGGTGCCGCGCGACCGCCGGGCGATCTCCGACGCACCCTCCGCCGTCAGGTTGAAGCCCAGCTTCTCCGCGCCGCGGCTGACGATCAGCTCCAACTCCTGCGGCGTATAGAAGATCAGCCGCAGCGGGATGCCGAACCGGTCGCGCAACGGCGTCGCCAGCAGCCCGGCGCGCGTCGTGGCGCCCACCAGCGTGAAGGCCGACAGGTCTATCCGCACGCTGCGCGCGGCTGGACCCTCACCGATGATGAGGTCGAGCTGGAAATCCTCCATCGCGGGATACAGCACTTCCTCGATGGCGGGCTGCAGGCGGTGGATCTCGTCAATGAACAGCACGTCGCGCGGCTGCAGGTTGGTCAGGATCGCGGCGAGGTCGCCGGCGCGCTGGATCACCGGACCGCTGGTGGCGCGGAAGCCGACGCCCAGCTCCCGCGCGACGATCTGGGCCAGCGTCGTCTTGCCCAGGCCCGGCGGGCCGTGCAGCAGGACGTGGTCCAGTGCCTCGCCCCGGCCGCGGGCAGCCTGGATGAAGATGCGCAGGTTCTCGCGGCTGGCCTTCTGGCCGATGAACTCCGCGAGCGTCTGCGGGCGCAGGCTGGCCTCGCCGGCGTCCTCGTCTGTGCGGGACGGGGTGATGTTGCGGTCGTCGCTCATCAGGTGGTCCGTGCCGTCTGCCCGCACGCGTCATTGCGAGACGCGCAGCGCCGCGGCGAACCAGGTGCCGAGTGGACGGACACCTCACCCTGGCGGCCCCTGGATTGCCGCGCCGCAAGCGGCTCGCAATAACAGCGCGTGACGGGCAAGGGTGGCCTCAAGGGGTAGATGATCACTTGATTGCCAGTTCCTGCAGGCTTTCGCGGATGACCTGCCCGACGGCGGCACTCTCGCCCAACCGCTCCAGCACGCGCATGACGACGGGATACGCCTCCGCCCGGCGGTAGCCCAGGTTGGCCAGGGCCGAGATCGCGTCCGCCTCCGGCCCCGCCGGAGGGAGGGTGATGGCGATGCTGATCCCGGTCGGCATCGCGCCAGCCTTGTCGCGCAGCTCCGACAGCAGGCGTATGGCCAGCTTGGCGCCGACGCCGGGCGCACGGGTCAGGCTCGCCTTGTCCCCGGCGGCGATGGCGTTGATAAGGTCCTTGGGCGACAGGGCGGACAGGATGTTCAGCGCCACCTTGGCGCCCACGCCCTGAACCGTCAGCAGCAGACGGAACCATTCGCGCTCCGCCGGGTCGCTGAAGCCGTAGAGCGTGATGGCATCCTCGCGCACCTGCGTTTCGATCAGCACGCGCTGGGCGCCGGCGGCGGTGGCCAGGGCGGACAGCGTGCGGGTGCTGGCCTGCACCAGGTAGCCGACACCGTTCACGTCCACGATGCAGCGGTCGGCCTCCACCGCCTCCACCCGGCCCAGCAGCATGGCGATCATGACCCTGCCCTCATGCCCCCACCCTCATGCCATGATGGTCCCGGACATGACCCGCAGCCGGCTGGCGCGGTGGTGGGCGTGGCAGATGGCGACGGCGAGCGCGTCGGCGGCGTCGGCCCGGCGGAGCGTCGCGCCGGGCAGCAGGCGGCGGACCATGAGGGCGACCTGCTCCTTGCTGGCGCCGCCGGTGCCGACGACGGCCTGCTTCACCCCCATCGCGCCGTACTCGGCAACCGTGATGCCGGCCAGCGCCGGGGCCAGCAGCGCGACGCCGCGGGCATAGCCGAGCTTAAGCGTCGCGGTGCCGTTGCGGTTGACGTAGGTTTCCTCGACCGCGGCTTCGTCCGGGCGGTGCTCCTGGAACAGCAGGGTCAGGGCGTCGTGCAGGAACTTCAGGCGGTGGGGAACGGAGTGGGTGTTGTCGGTGGCGATCACGCCATCCGCCACATGGCGCAGGCGGTTGCCGTGCACGTCTATGACGCCCCACCCGGTAAAGCGTAGGCCGGGGTCTATGCCCATCAGGCGTGCCATCAGATGCTCCCTCTCCCTGCGGGAGAGGGCCGGGGTGTGGGGGTCTTGAGGCGCGGCATTTGCTGATGCAGGATCTGGTTCAAGCGGCGCGGGCAGTGCCCAACTCCGCAGCGAGACCCCCTCACCCCGGCCCTCTCCCGGTGGGAGAGGGAGAAGCGCAGCGCCATCACGCCGAGAGCGCCTGCATGGCGTCGTCGGGGATGTCGAAGTTAGCATAGACGTTCTGCACGTCGTCGCTGTCCTCCAGCGCGTCTATCAGCTTCAGCAGGCTGGCCGCGCGCTCCTCGTCCAGGGTGACGGAGGTCGAGGGACGCCAGTCCAGCTTGGCGGATGCGGGCGGGCCGAATCGGGCCTCCAAGGCATCGCGCACGGCGAAGAGGTCGTCCACTGCACAGGTCAATTCGTGCCCATCCGGGCCGCTGGCGGCATCGTCGGCGCCGGCCTCGATGGCGGCCTCCAGCATGGCGTCGGCGCTGGCGGCCTCCGCGGGATACTCGATCACGCCCACCCGGCTGAACATGAAGCTGACCGAGTTCGTCTCGCCCAGGGCGCCGCCGTGCTTGTTGAACGCCGCGCGCACGTCGGAGGCGGTACGGTTGCGGTTGTCGGTCAGGGTTTCCACGATCACGGCGACTCCGGCGGGGCCATAGCCTTCATAGCGGACCTCCGTGTAGTCGTCCCCACCGCCGGCGCCGGTCGCCTTCTTGACCGCGCGTTCGATGGTGTCGCGCGGCATGTTGGCTTCACGTGCCGCCGACATGGCGGCGCGTAGGCGGGGGTTGAACGCCGGGTCGGGCAGGCCCTGGCGGGCGCTGACGGTGATCTCGCGGATCAGCTTGGCGAAGTGCCGGGCGCGCTTGGCGTCCTGCGCGCCCTTGCGGTGCATGATGTTCTTGAATTGGCTGTGGCCAGCCATGGGCGGGGTTCCGTGCTTCTGGTGTGCCGAAGACCCCTTCTAGCAGGCCGGCATCACCTGGGACAGCCGCCCGCCTTGGCGCACCGGCTCGGCGCTGATGGCCAGGCCGGTCGCGTCGTCCGTCACGACGAACAGGCCGCACAGGGTGGCCGGCCCCTCGGCCGGACCCAGCCGCTCGCCGGGCACCTTGCGCCAGAACCGAGCGGCGCTGCCCTCCTTGGTCATGCCGATCACGCTGTCATAGTCGCCGCACATGCCGGCGTCGGACTGGTAGGCTGTGCCGCCCGCCAGCACCTGGTGATCGCCGGTCGGCACGTGGGTGTGGGTGCCGACCACCAGCGAGACCGAACCGTCGAAGCTGTGGGCATAGGCCAGCTTCTCGCTCGTGGCCTCGGCATGGAAGTCGCACACGATGGCGGCGATGCTGGCGCCGAGCTTGTAGCGGGACAGCAACTCCGCCGTGCCGCGGAATGGGCAGTCCAGCGCGTCCATGAACAGCCGGCCCATCGCGTTGAGCACGAGTGCGCGGCGGCCATCCCGCAGGGTCACGGCCACCGACCCTGCCCCCGGCGTGCCTGGTGGGAAGTTGAGCGGGCGCACGATCCGCGGCTGCTGCGCGATGTAGGGGATCAGCTCCTTGCGGTCCCAGGCGTGGTTGCCGAGCGTGATGGCGTCGGCGCCGGCGGCCAGAATCGCTTCCGCCATGTCGGGCGCAAGGCCGAAACCGTGGCTGGCGTTCTCCCCATTCACGACCACCAGGTCGGCGCGGAGGCTGGCGCGCAGGTTCGGCAGGCCGGCGACGACGGCATCGCGGCCGGAGCGGCCGACGACGTCGCCCAGGAACAGGATTCGCATTCAGCAGGGGTCCTCAAGGTATGGCGTGCGCTTCCCCGCCATATAGGCCGGCGGCGCAGCCGGTAAGTGCTTCTGGTGCTCCCACCTCAGCGTTGCTACCGTTGCGAAACCAGTACGGGAGGATATGCGGTGGCCGCGGCGCTCGACATTCGGTTCGTTGATCCAACTGTCCCAGCCTCCGTCAGCGCCTACCAGGTCAGCGCTGCGCTAGAGACGGCATTCAAGGAGTGGACACGGCACTTCGACTATACGGTGGGCAGCTACGTCATCAACGTGTCGCTCCAAACCGGCCCCAGTACGGATGCCTCGCTGGCGGTGACGGATTTCTCGCTGGTCGGCACCGAGGGCAAGAGCCGGGTGATCGCGCCGTCGTTCGGCCTGGCCGTCGCAGGCCGCGCGGCGGCCCCCATCGCTGCGGTGCCCACCTTGTTCCTCAACCCCGGCCTGTTCACGGCAAATTCGTCCGACGTCGCCCCCATACTGGCCGCCGCCCCACGGATTGAGCGGGAGCTCGGCCACGCCCTGGGCATCACGGCGCCTGCCGCTAGCACGTTCTTTGTGGACACATTTTTCTCCCGCAACCCGCAGTATGCCGGCGCTAACCTCTTCACCGGCCCGAACGCCCAAGTGACTTATGGCGGGCCGGTGCCGTTGGCCGCGGACAGGAGCATCACCACGGTGGGCGGCGGCGGCGCCGTGATGACCAGCTCCGTGGGCGCGAACTCCGTCCAGCCGCTGGATGTGGCGCTGCTGCGGGACGCCGGGCTGCCGGCGCTGACGGACCAGGAGTTGACCGAACACGAAGTCGCCCGCCTCTACTTCGGCGCGTTCGGCCGCGTCGCCGACAGCGCCGGGCTGATCCAGCACCTTGCGCCGCTGCGGTCCCTGCCCGGCCTGGGACTCGGGCAGATCGAGCAGAGCGTGACGCTATTTCAGATCGCGGACGACTTGACGACGTCGCCGGAGTTCACGACCCGGTATGGCGCGTTGTCAGACGCTGACTTCATCCGGACGATTTACCAGAACACCTATGGCCGTCAGCCTGACGATGCGACGGTCGCCACGGCGGTCAAGTCACTTGCACCCTTCTTCGACTACGCCAGTCGCAAATTCATTACGCCATTGCGAGGCGGCGTCCTATTCAGCTTTACCAATACTGACGAGGCCCGGGGCCGCCTGTCCGCCAACGCGAACGTAACCTATGCCGCGACTGCCGAAGCGCAGGCGGCGCGGCTGTATGACACCGCGTTCGGGCGCGACGCCGATCCGGCGGGCTTCAACCAGCTCACCAAAGGAATCATCAACGGCCTGAGCTTGCAGCAGGCGGCAATCGGTTTCCTTGGGTCGGCGGAGTTCGCCGGCCGCTACGGCGCGGCGCCGTCCGACACAGCTCTGGTGGAGGCATTATACCGAAACACGCTGCGCCGCGCGCCGGATGCAGCCGGGGAAGCGCAATACCTGCGGGCGCTCGCGTCCGGCAGCTTCAGCAGGGCTGACTTGCTGGCCACGTTCTCGGACAGTACGGAACACATCAACCTGGTATCCCAGCGTGCGAGCCAGCAATACGACGCGAACCTGCTCACAGGCTCGTCCTCGGACATCAGGCCGCATCTCGGCATCATCCCGGTGATCGGCGCGGCGACTTACGGCGGCAGCTACGTCCATGCGGTAATTTAGGAACTTGCTCGTCAACAGTCGGCGGTATAATCCACTGGCAGCAGGACGGCTGGCCATGCGCCTAAGCGGGCAGTGACCGCGTCGCGGCCAGTGCGGCCGACGACATCGCCCAAGAACAGGCTCCGCATGATGGTGTTGAGTCCGGCTAGGGGTTATCCTGAAACGGATATGGCGCGGCGCGCGGGCGAGTCAGCCCTCGGCATCCCTGCCCCTCCGCGGGGGGGGAGCGACGCGTCGGGGCGGGAAATGAGCCATGGGCGCTACCCTAAACATCCAATTCGTTGGCCCCAACGCAGCCATCTACAATGCGGCGCGTTTGCAAATCTCCCCCGGACCGTTTTCTCCTTCGGCCGGAGACTTCGTCCGCGGTGCGATTTCGGCCGCCTTCGACCAATGGGTGAACCGCTTCGATTACACGACCGGAAGTTACACGATCAATGTAAACGTCGGGTCATTGTTCTCTGCAGGGGCTGATCAGTCTGCGGTCCTGCTCAGTGGAGATACATATGTGCAGGTTGGCGCCGCTGACGGCACGGCCATCCTGGAGCCGCTATTCGGCTTGAACGTGGTGGGGCGGAATGGCCCGGCGCCGGCTGTCCCGGCACTGACGCTCAACCTCGCCGGGTCGAGTGTTGCTCAGAGCGCGCTCGTACGTGAGTTCGAGCACGCCCTCGGCGCCCGGTCGGCCCGCGGCACGTCGGCAGCCCCGGTGCCGGCCGGCGGGCGCACCTTGTATGACGGCAGCGTGTTGGACGCGACGCCGGCCCAAGGACAAGCGCCGCAGCTCGCCTTCGCCGGGGCAGACACACAGGCGTTCTTTGGCGGGCCGGTGCTGTTGTCGCCCCTGGATGGCAGCACCGTGTCGCTCGGGGCAACCATACCCCGCGGGTCCGCGAACGAGTATTCCGGTTCCGATCAGCCGGCCTCTGCGGTCCAAGCCCTCGATGTTGTCATGCTGCGGGATGCCGGGCTCCCTGCGTTGACCGACCAGGAAATCCTGGAGCACCAGATCGCCCGCATATACTTCGGCGCCCTCGGCCGCGTCGCCACAGGGGCGGAGCTGACGGCGTCCACCCGGTATTATCTGGATGCGCTTCCGCCCATCCTGAACGCAAGGCCCGACCTGGGCGCCGCTGCCGGCCAGCAAGTGTTGGGAGGCATCGGTTCGGCGCTCGTGTCCGGGTCCGAATTTGCCAGCCGCTACGGGGCGCTGTCGAATGCGGACTACGTGCGGACGGTGTACCAGAACACGTTCGGCCGGGCGGTGGACGTGCAAACTCTATCTGCTATGACGCAATACCTGACGAGCTACGGCACCGCTGGCCGAGGCGCCGTGCTGTTCACCTTGACCGACTTGCTGGAAGCCCGGGGCCGCTTGTCCGCCAACGCGAACGTCACCTACTCCGGCACCGTCGAGGCGCAGGCGGCGCGCTTGTACGACACTGCCTTTGAGCGCGCGGCCGATTCCGGCGGCTACGCGCGGTACACGCGGGCGCTCATCAACGGCTTCACCCTGAAGCAGGCGGCGGTTTCGTTTTTGCGATCGGGCGAGTTCGCGACCCATTACGGTGCGTCCCCGTCCGACCAGGCATTGGTGGAGGGGCTGTATCAAAACACTCTGGGCCGTGCGCCGGACGCAGCCGGGGAGGCGCAGTACTTGCGAGCGCTGGCCTCGGGCATGTTCGACCGTACGGACCTGGTTGTGGCGTTTTCCGAGAGCAGTGAGCACATCGGCCTCATGGCCCAGCACGCGGGCGCACGCGACGCAGCCGGGCTGTTCCTGAATACCCAGACACCGCTTGGACTCATTCCTGTGCTGAGCGGCACGGCCCCCTACCCGACCGGCGCCTCTAGCGGCTGAACCAAGTCAGGCCCTCTTCGGTCGCCACGGCATCAAGCGGCACATCGTATGGACCTGCCGGCACCTCCGGCACCCGTTGCGCGGCATAAGCGCAGCCGATGGCCCGGCGGCCCGGCAGCGCCGCCAAGGTACGGTCATAGTAGCCGCCGCCATAGCCCAGCCGCCGGCCCTGCCCGTCCCAGGCCAGCAACGGCACCAGCAGCACGTCGGGGACGCCTGGCTCGCCGACGGGGCTGAAGGTGCCGAAGCGCTCGGGCTGCAGGATGTCGCCGGGACGCCAGCGCAGAAAGGTAAGCGGCTGGCCGCGTAGTGGCGTGACGGGCAGCAGGACGGGATGCCCGCTCGCGTGCAGGGCATGCAGCAAGGGGCGGATGTCAATCTCGGTGCCAATAGGCCAAAAGCCGGCTAGGGATTGACCTGGTTGAGGCCGGGCCTCGTGCAGGATGTGCTCGGCTAGACGGGTGCCCAGGTCCGGTTGCTGAGTCGAACGGATTGCAAGCATAGCTTGGCGAAGGGCTTGCTTATGATCGTTCATACATCGGCCTCGCGTTGCGTGGCCTCTCCCTCACCCCGGCCCTCTCCCGCAGGGAGAGGGAGAAGAACTGAAATGGTGGAGCCGCCCTGGCCGTTGGCGTCTCACCCTCCCAAGGCCTGCTTGCGCAGGTGGGAGCCGGGTACCATGACCACGGTCATAGCAGCGCCAGCTCCCGGGAGAGTGCTTATTGGCCCTGGGGGTGAAGTGCCTGACGCACCGGGCAGCCCCGGACCGATACTTAGGCCTGCTCCATCGCCGCCGCAATGCCTTCCGCCCGTTCAGCGAGCTGCGCCAGGCGCGTCGGCTCCACGGCGGGCGGCGGACCTTGGCCCGGTGTGTGGCCCGGGGCGGGGTGGGGACGGTCCTGGGCGTCGGCCAGCTCCGCCCCCATGTCGTGCAGCTCATCCGCCATGAGCAAGGCAGCCAGCACCAGCAAGCGGCTTTCGCCGCTTTGGGTGCCCAGCGCCTTGATACGGGTCATGCGCTCCTCGACCGCGCCGGCCATTGCGCGCAGGTGGCTCTCCTGCCCGTCCTCGCAGCCAACTGTATAGGCATAGCCGTTGATCTTAAGGCTGACCTGGGCCATGGGCGGGTTCCTCCTCGTCCAGCGCTTCGCGCAGTTGCAGGATCAAGCTGTCCAGCCGGGCGACCAGCGCGGGATCGGCAGCGGGCGCCGGCGGTGCAGGCAGAGGCGCGGGCGGCCTCGCTGCCAGCCAAGCGATCCGCTCCAGCGCGGCTTCCAGGCGTGCGGCGGAGTCGGTCGGGCTGCTGTCCGTCATGCTGCGTTATGTCATCCCTACGTCGTGGCGCTGCTTTGCCGGTTGAAGTTTTCGCGTGCAACCGCTTGAAGGTCAAGCATGACCCTGCCGCCGGCCGTCATTATCCATGGTCTGCCCCATGCCTTGTCGGTGCTTGCGGCAGCCCGTCCGGTGACGCTGCTGTCGGCACCGGGGGCTGCGTGCTACGCTGGGTGCGGATGGTGGCGCGCGGTGATTGCGGCGGCGCTGGCGGCACATCCCGGTGCAGACGCCCCGGATGTGCTGGACTGCGGCGATTCGCCGGGCCGGGCATTGGAGGCGCTGTCCGTCGGGTGCCGGCTGATCGTGCTGCATCCCGGGCCGGCCTGGCCCGACATCGCCGGACGCGCCGAGTCGTGCGGTGCACGGCTGTTGGCCGCTGCCCCGCCCGCCCTGGATATGGGACGGCGCGGAGAGGACCGGCGGCTTGCGGCATGGCTCGGCACATAGGCCAGGAGCTTCTGGGGCGACCACGCCGCCCGTGACAGCGGCGGGACCATCGGTTAAGCCGCCCCGGGTGCCGGCGGCGACCGGCTCAGGAGTGCTGCATGCGGATCACGCCAGCCATCAATGCCGTCCTTTTCCACCTGTCCGGGGACTTTGGCGCCGGGGCCAAGCATCCTGGCGCCTTGTTGCACATGCAGGCTGAGGGCTGATCGTGGCCGAAGCCGGGACAGCCGGCGATCCCTGCCGGCTCTACCTCGTCACGCCCACCAGCGCCGGGCCGGCGTTTGCCGATCCGCTCGCCCGGGCGCTGGACGCAGGCGACGTGGCAGCGGTGCAATTGCGGCTCAAGGATGCAGCGGACGATCAGTGGCGGCGGGCGATTGATGCGTTGCGTCCTGTGGCGCAGTCGCGGGGCGTCGCGTTCCTGTTGAACGACCGGGCCGACCTGGTGTCGGCTGCAGGCTGCGATGGCGTCCATGTCGGCCAGGAGGATACGCCGGCTTCGGACGCCCGGCGGCTGATCGGGCCTGACTTGACGTTGGGCGTGACCTGCCACGACAGCCGAGACCTGGCGATGCTGGCCGGGGAGGCCGGAGCGGATTACGTCGCCTTCGGCGCGTTCTTTCCGACGGCAACCAAGGATGCGCCGACCAGGGCAGATCCGGACATCCTGGCATGGTGGAGCGATCTTATGGAGTTGCCCTGCGTCGCCATCGGCGGCATCACCGCGGAGAACTGCGCGCCGCTGGTAACCGCCGGCGCGGGTTTCCTGGCCGTTGTGGGCGCGGTGTGGGGCCACCCCGGCGGTCCCGCCGCCGGCGTGCGCGCGATGAACGCCGCCATCGCTGCTGCCCCGCCTCCCCCGCTTCCTGGGGCCGCCGTCCTCGGAGCTTGATGGGCCCAAATAGCCGCGGGATGCAGGTTTCCGCGCCACGCTGGCTGGCTTGGGATGACCATGCAGCCCAGCCGCGGGAAGGCTGCGGGGAGCAACTGGTCTGGCCGGTGGGTTCAAGGTCAGCGTCAGTATGGGCGGCATTGCGAAGTGCGCCGTTGATGTTCGAGGCGCTGGGGGCAACCGGCAATGGCTGCCGAGCTACCTGGGACTCCGCCGAACCTGTCAGTTCATTGCGCCAGAGCCGCCGCGCAGTCCGGTCGCAATAATGACGTTGCTTTAACTGGGCTCGCCCGCCGGGTGAGGCGCCTGCACTCCGCTCCTGGATCGTTCAGCCAGGGCGGCGAAAACAGGCAACGCCGCCGCCCCTTCGCTGTCGGTATCGTCACCTGTTCCCGCCGCCGCCATTGGCGAAGCCCGGCTCCGCGGGGTTCACGCGTCCAGCCGGACTCGGCTGTATGCCGCCAGTGAATGTGCCATCTCCCGACTGGGCGCAGGTCACGGGGAGGGCCAAAGACACGGCTGTTAGCAGGGCGGCGCGGCGGATGGTGGAGAGCTTCATATGGTGGAAACGCGGAGCGGCGTGGGCCGTTCCTTGCCGTGCCTCGCGCCGGGCTGCGCCATCCTTACCGGCAGCAGCAGGCACCGCCGGGATACGGAGCAGCAGAGATGGCGACGGTTTTAACGCACCGATGGCGAATGGAGGTTTGAAGTCCGAAACGGCTAGGCAGCTAGCCTTCCGCTCGCATCGGTTGGCCTGGAGTTGCCGTTGGAAGACATCGGCCAGTTCGTGGACCCGTGCCCGCCAATATACTTCACGATGTCGGCAATAGTTGCAAACTGCGCCACCCTTTCATTTGAGAGTTCAACATCAAAGATCTCTTCCAGGAAAATCGCAAGCTTCAACTTGCCGAACCCGCTCAAAGCCAAATCGGGGGCTAGCCGAGTTTCCAATGTGACCTTTCTCTGTCCGATGCGGGTGGTCCGCTCAATAGCAGAAATGACCCTGTCGAGAACGAGGTGGTGGAGAGGGAGTTGCATATGACATTCGCCCGTCGTCAAGAACCAACATATCGCTGTATCGTTCATCCCGGCACAGACAATTGATTTTGAACAAATATCTACAATCCGCAGCGGACTCAGCGGAAGATTTCAATTGCCATCCAAAGCTAGATTAACTGCACACGTATAGATGGACGCCAAAACTCAACTATGAATTTCGCAGTTATTGCATGCACTGTCCAGGAGTGAACTTTAAAGAGTTTTCATGAAGTGTTGGACGGCGAACTGAGCCATGAAAGCGCCAACCCTAATTGGGACAACGTGGAACAGCGAGCGGAAGGATGAAATCGTTGCCGCTCACCGTCGCAGCTTGAACTCTGCCTGCGCGTCAGGATTGGCGATCGCCAATGAAAGCCATGCCGCATGGAGCATTCAGTCGAAAGCCGCTTCCGGCACCCGGATAGGCGGCTTCGTCCGGCGTAGGGCGGCGTAAACCTGGGCCAGGATCAGCAGCAGGCACAGGCCCACGAACACCGCGCTGATCGGCCGGTCCACAAAGGTCGCCAAGCTGCCGCGCGACAGCAGGACGGACCGCCTGAAGTTCTCCTCCAGCCGCGGGCCGAGCACGAATCCGAGCAGGATCGGCGCGGGTTCGAAGCCCAGTTGCAGCAGCAGGTAGCCGAACGCACCGAACAAGAGTGTCGCACCCACGTCGAACATCTCGTTGCGGGCGGCAAAGACGCCGATGCAGACAAAGAACAGCGCGGTCGGATACAGGAACCGATACGGCACGCTCAGCAGCTTCACCCATATCCCGATCATCGGCACGTTCAGGAACACCAGGATCAGGTTGCCGATCCAGAACGAGGCAATCAGCCCCCAGAAGATGTCCGGCTGCTCCACGATCAGCCGTGGCCCCGGCTGGATGCCGTGGATCATCAGCGCCCCCAGCAGCAGCGCCATCACCGCGTCGCCGGGGATGCCCAGGCTCATGGTCGGGATGAAGTCGCCCTGCACGGCCGAGTGCGTGGACGCTTCGGGCGCGGCCACGCCCTCGATGGCGCCATGACCGAAGCGGCCTGGCGTCTTGCTGATCTTCTTCTCCATCGCATAGGCGATGAACGAGGCGATGGTCGGCCCGGTGCCCGGGATCAGCGAGCACAGGCTGCCGATGACTGTTCCACGCAGCACCGGCGGCAGCGCCTGCCGCAGGTCCGCGCGGCTCGGCCGCAGATCGCGGAACCCGAGCTTGACCGCACGCGTCCCGGCCGGGTTCACGGCGTTGACGCTTTTCAGGAACTCGGCGATCCCGAACAGCCCGAGCGACACGGTGACCAGCTCCAGCCCATCCGACAGCTCCAACTGGCCGAAGGTGAAGCGCTCGTTACCCGTGTTCACATCCGTGCCCACCAGGCTGAGCAGGATGCCGAGCAGCGTCATGGAGACCCCCTTGACCGCCGAGCCCTTGGCCAAGGTCGCCCCGGCCAGCAGGCCCAGCAGCATCAGCGTGCAGATCTCCTGCGGGCCGAAGCTGAAGGCGATGCGGGCGATGTAGGGCGCCATGAAGATCATCTGCACGATGCCGAAGGCGGCGCCGATCACCGCGGCCAGCATGGTGACACCCAGCGCCACCCCGCCGCGCCCCTGCAGGGTCATGGGATACCCGTCGAGGCAGGTTACGGCATGGGGCGGATGGCACGGCAGGTTCAGCAGGATCGAGCAGATCGCCCCGCCATACTGCGCCCCATAGTAGATGCCCGCCAGCATCAGCAGCGCCGCCACCGGCTGCATGGAGAAGGTCAGCGGCAACAGGATGGAGATGCAGGACAGCACCCCCATGCCCGGCAGCACGCCCACCATGTTGCCCACCAGCACACCGACGAAGCACCACATCAGGTTGTGCGGCTCCAGCGCGACGCCGAAGCCGTGCACCAGGCCGAGGAAGCCGGTTTCGATCACTGCAGGACTCCGCGGATGATGGGGAACTGGACCTGCAGCCCGTAGCGGAACAGGACCACGCCGAAGACCGTCACGGCCGCGGCCAGGACCGCGGCCTCGACTAGCCGGTTGCTGCTGGTGCCGAGCGCGCCGACGAACACGCAGGCAAAGGTCGCTGGCGCCAGGCCGGCGCGGTTGGCAAGCAGGATGAACAGCGCGACCGCGGCGATGATCGCCGCCGCACCGCGCCAGTCGGGCGCCCGGATGGCATGGCTGTCCGCCGGAGCGTCCGCGCCACCCTGCGCCGGCGCGCGGGCTGCCGCCATCAGCGCGCCCATCAGCACCAGCCCGACGCCCAGCACGACCGGGAAAAAGCCCGACCCCATGTTGGTCAAGCCGCCAACGCCGTACTCGACGCCCTTGTAGATGGCGCCGGCGCCGATCAGGGCCATCAACAGCCCGGCGTAATGCTCGCGGTTCCTGCTGAAGCGGCTCATGCCGCCATCTCCTGCATCAGGGGGAACAGCGCCGGCTGCCGTTCGAAGCCGATGCCCGGCATGTCCGGCAGGTTCAGCGCACCGTCCGACACCTCCATCCCGTCGGCATAGCCGCCAAAGTCGCCAAACACGCCGGGGTAGGCCTCGCAGCCGCCCAGCCCCAGCCCGGCCGCCACCGCGAACGACATCATGTTGCCGCCGTGCGGGTAGATGCAGGCGCGGCCGGCGCCCAATGCCTCCACGCGCGCGGTCATCGCGGCATAGGCGGCGATCCCGTAGCTTTGCGGCGGATCCACCTGCAGCACGTCATGACCCCTGCGGAAGCCGCCGAACGCCAGCAGGTTCTCGACGTCAGCCAGGCAGAACAGGTTCTCCCCGGTCGCCAGCGGCGGGGCATAGCGCTGCGCCAGACGGGCAAACTCGCCAAAGGCCTGAGGCGCGCAGGGTTCCTCGAACCAGCGCAGGCCGTAGGGCGCCAGGCGGTCGGCATACTCCGTAGCGCGGCCGGGCGGGAGGGCGGCGTTCGCGTCTACCGCCAAACGCGAGGGGTCGCCGAGAATGGCGAGCACGGCGTCCAGCCGGCGGCAGTCGTCGTCCAGCGGGACACCGCCGGTCTTGATCTTCAGCGCGGTGTAGCCGGCGTCCAGGTGCCGCCGCACCTCGTCCCGCAATGCCGCAAGATCGTCGCCGGGCTGATACCAGCCGCCGCCGACATAAACCGGCACCGCCATGCGCGCCGGCCCGGCGTCGTAGCGTTCCGCCAGCACGTGCCACAGCGGCCGGTCCAGCGCCTTGGCCACCGCGTCCCACACCGCGACCTCGATCGTGCCGATCGGGACCGAGCGCTCGGCGTCGCCGCCGGGCTTTTCGCGCAGGGC
>JAABUQ010003691.1_pt1 | contig 27472 bp, 25 predicted proteins | sample 5560001 | NCBI WGS metagenome assembly JAABUQ01 (sample SAMN10711888, study PRJNA513371) | rock metagenome | isolation source: Antarctica rocks | place: Antarctica: Victoria Land, Finger Mt nord | collected 2015-12-18 | reverse complement strand
CCGTCCCTCCGCCGCCACCGTGAGCGGTATCCGGCGCGCCCCGGACGGAGGCGCCCCGACGCCGACCAACAGACTCCCGCACTCGAGCAGGCAAGGCGCCGTCCGCTCCCCGATATCGCTCCCGTCATCCCACGGGCATCAGGCGCGGCGCGGCCGCGTAGAGCGCGTCGAGGTCGGCCATCGCGAACGATGTGGCGGCGTGCATGCACGCCGCCGGCAGGTCTCGCGCGCGACCTAGCCCGTTTCACGGTAGATGCGGGAGATACCCGGTGATGGGGACAGATCCACTATGGCTATATGAGGGGATCGGACTCGATTCGTTCGAGCGGCGCCTTGCTTTCGCCAAACACAGATGCTATCATACCCTACATTGTTAACAGTATACTCTTATGTAGATTCGTGGCCGAGGCGCGCTCGCCTCCATCAAACGGCGATCGACGCGCGAACCTGGGGTCGCGCTGGTAAGTTCGCGCGGACGAAAGGTGAAAAGAGATGCTCGTCGATGGTATAGTTGCTTCGTCCTTGACGCCGTTCGGTCCGTCGGGAGAAGTACGGCTCGATCTGCTGCCGGCGCACATTGATTGGCTCATCGCCGAAGGAGTGCAGGGGCTCTCGCCGCTGGGCAGCTCCGGCGAGTTTGTCGGGTTGGAAATCGACGACCGCAAACGTGTCCTGGAGGCCGTGCTGGCGGCTAACGCGGGCCGCCGGCATGTCATGGCCGGGACGCATCACTACTCCACCCGTACGACGATCGATCTGTCTCGGCATGCCGAAAGGGCCGGCGCGAACTCGCTCCTGGTGGTCCCTCCCTACTACATGCATCCCTCGATCAACCAGACGATGGATCACTACCGCAGGCTCGCCGATGCCGTGCGTCTCCCTATCGTCCTCTACCACAACCGGGGCGGCACGGGCGTCGACCTGCGCACCGAGCACCTGGTGACCCTGTTCGACGAGCGCGTTATCGCCGGCGTGAAGATGTCGCATACCGATCCCGATCGTATCTGCCAGTTGCTACAGGCGACCGACCGCCGGTTGGTCGTATACGCGGGTATAGACACTGTAGCCTTCGAGGGTCTTTGCCAGGGCGCCCACGGCTGGATCTCCGGCATTCCGAGCATCGTCCCTCGCGCGGCCAGGCTGTTGTACGAGACGATCGCGCTCCAGGGCGATCTGCCCGCCGCGCGCCTGCAGTGGCGCGCGCTGGCGCCGCTCATGCGCCTCATATTCAGCGAGCATCTGGGCGGTGGCGAGGATCCCAATTGGTTGAGCATCATGAAAGCGGCGGTGAATATGATCGGGCCCGCGGTTGGCGTCCCCCTCGCGCCGATCCAGCCGCTCGACGCGCACACAACGAGGGTGCTGGCCGCAATCTTGCGCGACCTCGGGTATCAGGTACACGAGCAGGTAGACGAGTAAGTATCGGAAAGGCGCCGCACATGCGAGACGACAAATCGGGGGTACCAGATGGCCCGCGCTGACTCCGCGCCGGTACGGCGCGTGGCGGAACATGAGCTTCAGGCTTTCACGGCGCGCGTGCTGCGCCATCTGCGGATGAGCGAGGCCGACGCGCGCGCCGCGGCCGCCGTGCTGGTCGCATCCGACGTGCGCGGCATCGCGTCGCACGGAGTGGCGCGGCTCCACTATTATGTAAAGATGATCGAGGATGGCGGGCTTGACCCGCGCGCCGAGCCCGCGGTCGTGCGGGAAAGCGCCACCACCATGGTGCTCGACGCACGGAATGGCATGGGTCAACCGGTCGGCGTGCGCGCCATGGCGCTGGCCATCGAGAAAGCGGCGGCGCATGACCTGGGCATGGTCCTGGTGCGGCACTCCAACCACTATGGGATCGCCGGCTATTATGCCATGATGGCGCTGGAACGCGACATGATCGGCGTTTCGCTGACCAATACACATCCTGGGGTGGCGCCTACCGGGAGTCGCGCCCGCGTCTATGGCACCAACCCAATCGCCATCGCCGCGCCGACCGCGGGCCCGGTTCCTTTCGTCCTGGATATGTCCACCTCGGTCGTCCCCCACGGGCGCCTGGAGGTAGCGGCGCGGCGCGGCGCGCCGCTGGCCGAGGGCTGGGCGCTGGACGCGCGCGGCCGTCCGACGGCCAGCACGGAGGAAGCGCTGCTGGGCGTGCTGCTGCCGCTGGGCGGCCCCGCCGTCACCTCCGGCTACAAGGGCTACGGCCTGGCGCTGGCGATCGAACTGCTCTCCGCCGTGCTGCCGGGCTCGCTGTACGGCCCACTGGTGCATCCGATGTGGGATACCGCGGACCCGAGTGACCTGGGCCAGTTCTTCATGGCCATCAACGTGGCGGCGTTCGACGAGCCGGCCGCGTTCAAGGAGCGCGCCTCCGACCTGTTACGACGCGTCAAGGCGGCGCCGCTGGCCGAGGGCGCCGGCGAGATCCTGGTGGCGGGCGAGAAGGAGCAGCGCGCCACCGCCGCCGCGCGCCGGCAGGGGGTCCCCGTCGACGAGACGGTCGCTAAAACCCTGGAAGAGATGGCCGTGCGCTATGGCATACCCTCCCCGTTCTCGGGGCGCCCGGAGGATGGTCTTGGCTTGGAACCGCGCTAACAGGCCTATGTCTGATCAATCTCCCACCTCCATCAAAACTCCCGTGTCCCAGGCAAGAGCGCGCACGCGGGCTCAAAGATGGGGCGTGACGCTGTGGCGACGCGCCCGCAATCCGCGCGTCAGGCTCGGCCTCACCGTGTTGGTCCCTACCGTCGTCTGGTTCGTCGTCCTGCAGTTCGCCCCCATCGTCGAGGCCATGTGGTTCGCCTTTTTCCACGTCGACCTGACGAATATGTCGCTCTGGGACGCGCTCTCGAATAGCCCTTTCGACGGCTTGTTGCGTTTCCAGCACCTGTTCGACCCCGAGTTGAACCCCGAGTTCTGGCCGGCGGCGCTCCATAGCGCCATCTGGACGGTCCTACAGTTCCTGTTCGTGGTACCACTGGGTATGCTGTTGTCCCTCGCCATGGCCAAAGTTGGCCGCGGCCGCCGTTTGTATCAAATCGCCATCTTCGTTCCAGTCGTCACACCGCTCGTCGCCATCGGGTTGATGATGGGCAAGGTTTTCGACCCGGAGGCCGGGCCGGCCAACGGCCTCCTGCGCGCCCTCGGCCTGCCCACCTCCGCATGGTTTCACGACCCCACCCTCGCGCTACCCCTCGCCGCGGCGATCAGCGCCTGGCGGTGGATGGGTTTGTACGTCCTGATCCTCACAGCGGGAATCTTGAACATCCCGCGGGATATCGACGAGGCGGCCCGGGTCGACGGCGCGGGGGCGTGGCGTCGCTTCTGGCAGGTCACCCTACCGCTCCTGGGCCATGTCCTCGCCCTGGTGATGGTGTTGCTCCTCGTCAACTCGGCGCAGGAGTACACGCTGCCATACACGCTCGGAGGCGGCGTGCAGCAGGCTCAATTGACCTATGGGGCCAGCCCGGACTACGGGAACAAGGCCCTGGTCCTGCTGAATCTTGCCCTCTTCAAGCAGGCGTTCGGCGGCAGCTTTCTCACCCTTGGGCCGGCCTCCGCCGGCGCGTTGCTGGAGTTCGGCGTCGTCTTGATCGCCAGCGCGCTGCTACTGCGCATCTTCCGTCCGACCTGGTCTTATTAAGCCGCGAGGAGCCACTGCATGACCGCCTCCGCATCGCCGACCAGACGCACAAGCGCGCCCTACAAGGCGCCGCGGCGTCGCCTCCGGCGCGTGTCCGCCGTCGCCGCTCCCCACGCCTTGTTGCTGGCGTTCTCCGTCGCGACGCTGGCGCCTTTCGCGTGGACGCTGGCGCAATCGTTCACGCCGCGGTTGTCGGATGTCGCCTGGACGACCCACAACTATACCGCGACGCTCTCGTATCAGCCGTTCGCCAGCGCCTTCCTCAACAGTCTCCTGGTGGCCGGGAGCGCGACTATCGCCGCCATGCTCACCTCAATCCTCGCCGGCTTCATCTTCGCCAAATATCGCTTCCGCGGGCGCGAGTCGCTCTTCATGGCGTTGATCGCGTGCCTGATGATCCCGTCGTCGGTCATCGCGCTCCTCCTCTATGTCAACCTCGTCCAGCTGGGTCTGGGCCGCAGCCTGGGCGCGCTGATCGTGGTCGGCCTCTGGTCGCCCTTCGGAATCTTCACGCTACGACAGTTCATGGAGGGCATCCCCGCGGAGTTGCTCGACGCCGCGCGTATCGACGGCGCGTCCGAGTGGCGGATCGTGGCGCGGGTGCTCGCGCCGATGTGTACGCCGGCCCTGGCGGTTCTGGCCGTCTATGCGTTCATGCAAAGTTGGGACAACTTCCTCTTGCCGACGATCCTGTTCCAATGGATCTTCCAGCCACAGAACTGGACCCTCCCCCTCCTGGCCGCCGGCGGCGCCGGGGCCGCGACCCCTCTCGTATCCGCCGTCGTCGTGCTGATGACGCTGCCGGCCCTGATTATCTTCGTCGTGGCGATGCGGTACTTCATCCAGGACATCATCGTGGTCAGCACACAGAGCTGAGCGAGCGCCGTGGGCCGCCGGTCAGCGCCCGCCGCCGACGGCCTCGGCGTCGCGCAAGGAGCGATACATCCAGGCTCCGCCGAGGATCGCGGCCAGCGCCCCGAGCAGGCCGACGGTCACACCGCCGCCGACACCGCCGGTGGCGTTCCTGATCTCGATGCCGTCGTAGAGCAGAGGCAAGAGGGCCAGCACGGCCAACACGCACACATCGCGCGCCATCCGTCGCCGGCGGCGCGCCTCTCCCACGAGCGCGAGCACGGCGATAAGCAGGGCCGTCGCGCCCAGGACGAGCACGAAGACGCCGTGCCACGCGCCGGCCTCCGTCCCGCCCTGTGTCAGAGGAATCGCCGTCAAACTGGGCGCCGCCGCCTGGCTGCTCCCATCCGACGAACCATCGCCCGTCTGGCTCGTGTCCACTTGCGGCGCTCCAAACCCGGCGTTAACGGCGTTCAATCCGTTCGTCGTTACACCGTAATGGTAGTCCTGGAGCCACGGAAGCAACGGAGACCAGGTAAGCGCGAGGCACCCCACGACGGCCAGGATGCCGTACAGCGGCGCCCATCCGCCGCGGCGAGAGAACGGAACGCGATCGCGGCGATAGTCCATCGGCGCGCCTATCAGCGATCGTTCGTCGCCCACGTCGCACCTCCCTCTCCGACACGTCCCGGCGCGACGCGGCGCGACACGCCAACGACCGCGACGCCGCTCTCAGTTACATAACCATAGCAGAGGCGGTGTTTTCGGACAACCGCGAACAAAGCGTCTACAGATAACTGTTGACACCTTGCGGCGACATCGCTACAATGTGCTGTATCCCGACCCCCGTAGCGGGGTGGACACGCTCTCTTTATGATGTCGAGCGCCAGTCGAAAGGCATAGGTTGCGACATGCCCCCTCGGATCTCATCTAACCCCGACATGCACATGGCGATGCGACGCCCATCGGCGCGGCCGGGCATCCTCTCCGGCCCCCCCGCGCGGGCCGCGCTTCGGCGCGGCGTCGACAGCCTGGCCGAAACGGTGCGGTCGACCCTCGGCCCCACCCCGCGCACCGTCGCCGTGCAGGATGTCCTCTCTGGCCGCCCCATTGAGGTGCTCGACGACGCCGCCACCATCCTACGGCGCATCATCGAGATCCCCGATCATTATGCCAATATGGGAGCCATGATGCTGCGCCACGCGACCTGGAAGACCTTCGAAGCGGTGGGCGACGGCGGGGCCACCACGGCGGTGCTTTTCCAGGCCATCATGCGCCACATCGCCCCGTACGTGGCGGCGGGCGGCGACCCCGTCGCGCTGCGGCGCCACCTGGAACGCGGTCTTGCCGTCGCGACGGCCGCCCTGCGGGATCAGGCCAGGCCGCTGGACGGACCCGATGAGATCGCCCGCGCCGCCGAAACGTTGTGTCACGACCCTAAACTTGCCGTGATGCTGGGCGAGATCTTCGATATCATCGGGACCGACGGCTACCTACAGATCGAGGACGGCTACGCCCCCTGCCTCGAGCGAAAGTACGTGGAGGGCGTCCACTGGGGCGAAGGCTATCTGTCGCCCTATTTCAATACCAATGAGTTGACGCAGGAGGCGCGGCTCGAGCTGCCCCTGGTCTTGATCAGCGACCTCCGCCTGACCCAGGCCGAGGAGATCCTTCCGTTGCTGGACCGCCTGGTCGAGGCGCGCTGCCCGGGCCTGCTGCTCATCGCCGACGAGGTGTCCGGCGGCGCCTTGCAATTGCTGCTGACCAACCACCGCCAGGGGGTGCTGCGCTCGGTGGCCGTCACGGCGCCGTCGCACGAGCCGCACCGGGCGCGCATTCTCGAGGACCTGGCCATCCTCACGGGCGGCCGCGTGGTGACTAAGGAGAGCGGGCAGCGCGCCGCCCATGTCGCCTTGTCCGACCTCGGGCGCGTCCGGCAGGCCTGGGCTAACGACTCCAACTTCGGTTTCTATGGCGGCGACGCCGATCCCGCCGTCTTGCGCCGGCGCATCGCGGAGGTCAAGGCCGAGTTGGCGGCGGCCACGACCGAGGATGATCAAGAGCAAGCCCGCCGGCGTCTGGGCAAGCTGGTCGGCGGCGTGGCTATCCTGTACGTCGGCGCGCTCACCACCGGCCAACAGCAGACCCGTAAAGATCTCGCCCGACGCACGGCGACGGCGTTGCGGCTGGCGCTGCGCGATGGGGTCGCCCCGGGCGGCGGCGTCGCCTATCTGGCCTGTCAGGAGGCGTTGCGGGCGCAGGGGGCTCCGCTATCGACCGACGAACGCGTCGTGGCGCGCGCCCTATCCGCCGCCCTGCAGGAACCGTTGGCCGTCATCGCGGCCAATGCCGGATACACTCACCAGACAGTGGTGGCGCGCGTGAAAGCCAGCCCGCCGTGGTGGGGCTTCGACGCGCTCACGGGACAACTCGTAGACATGTGGGCGGCCGGCATCGTGGACCCCGTGCCGGTCCTGCGGACCGCCCTGGAGTCCGCGGTTAGCGGGGCGGCCATGGCCCTGAGCAGCGACGTGCTGGTCCATATGCAGGCGCCACTTACAAAAGCGAAACCCTGAGTACGCACGAAGCGATGTTCCGATGACACCAGCACAAGCGCGCCGCCCCAAACCCCGGCTGCCGCTCACGCACGTCGCGGCGTATGCGGTGCTGGTGACGTTCGCCGTCGTGTTTCTCACCCCGTACGTGTGGGCCGTGTTCGAGTCATTCAAGCCGCGCGCGGACGCCGACGCCGGGGGCCTGCTGCCGCGCGCGTGGACGTTGGACAACTACGGCGCCGCCTTCAACTTCAGTTATCCGCCGTACGTCTTCAAGCCGGATTATCTGCACAGTACCATCGTGGCGCTCGGGGTGGCGTTGGCTACACTGCTGACCTCTACCCTGGTCGGTTTCGTGCTGGCCGTCTATCGCTTCCGCGGCAAGGAGACCTTGTTCACGCTGCTCATCGTGGCCTTCATGGTACCATTCACCGGCGTCATGGTACCGCTCTACGTGACGGTCGTGCGCCTGGGCCTGGACAACAGCCTGGGCGCGCTGATCGTGACGGGGCTGTGGTCGCCTTTCGGCATCCTGGTGATGCGCCAGTTCCTGGAAGGCTTCCCAACCGAGATGCTCGAGGCCGCGCGCATCGACGGCGCCGGGGAGTGGCGCCTGGTGGCGCGGATGATTCTGCCGCTGTGTACCCCGGCGCTGGGTATCCTGGCGATCTACACCTTCATGCATAGCTGGGACGACTTCCTGTGGCCGACCATCATCCTGCACGACCCCACGAAGTGGACGCTCCCGCTCCTGGTCTCTTACTTCACGGATAGTAGCTTCCCGGCGCCGTTTGTGATGGCGGTGGCGATGCTGACCATCTTGCCCGTGTTGATCGTTTACGCCCTGGTGGCGCGATTCTTCATCCGGGGCATCGGCGCGGTCGCCCTGCATGTGTAGCGCGGCCTGCACGCCGTCTCGACGCTTTGTCATAAGGCGCGGCGCGGCGGGGCTGTTCATGGGGTAGATGAGGCGGGGCGGCGGCTGGGACTCTATTCGTCGCCAAGCAAGACACGAGATGTGAGGAATACATGGCTGTTGATCTGGAGGCGCGTCCCGTCGCGCCCGCACGACCGTCGCGCTCCACGGGCCGGGGGCCGGGGCGCGCGCTGCGCAAACCGCAGTTCTGGTTCGGCGGCGCTGTCCTCGTCCCCACGCTGCTGTGGTACACCATCTTCCAGTTCGGCCCCGTCCTTGAATCCTTTTATTTCTCGTTCGTCTATGTCAGGATTCTGAACCTCCTGGGCGGACGGTTTACCGGTCTGGGGAACTACACCCAGCTGTTCGACCCGGAGTTAAACCCCGATTTTGGCCTGGCGGCGCTCAATACGGTTGTGTGGACCGCCCTGCAGTTCGCCATCGTCGTGCCGCTTGCCCTGCTGCTGGCGACGTGCCTGACCACGATCACACGCGGGCGCACCTTCTTTCAGGTCGTCTTCTTCCTCCCGGTCATCACACCGCTGGTCGTTATCGGGCTGATCATGGAACGGTTCTTCGATCCTCAGGCCGGCCTGGCGAACGAGGCGCTCCACACCGTGGGCGTGGCGCCGTCCCAGTGGCTGCACGACCCGATTATCGCGCTGCCGCTGGGGGCGTCCATCGGCGCCTGGCGCTGGCTGGGGCTCTACACCGTGCTGCTCACCGCGGGTATGCTCAACATCCCGCGCGACGTGCGCGACGCGGCGCGGGTAGATGGGGCGGAGGGTTGGACGCTGTTCAGGAGGATCACCCTGCCGTTGCTCGGGCACATTATGGTCCTGGTGCTGATCCTACTGCTCGTCAACTCGGCGCAGGAATACACGCTGCCGAACATGCTTTCGACACAAACTACGAATCTAGAGATGATCAACGGCGCGCTCGAAGGGATCGCCTTCGGCAACCGCCTGCAGATAGGGGTCGGCGCGGCGGGCGGCGCGATCGAATGCGTGGTCACTCTCGTGATCAGTTTGCTGATCCTGCGCGTATTCCGACCCAAGTGGTCGTACTGACCTATAAGGAGAACCAAGGGATGGATGAGCAGCGACGTGAGAACGAGCGGGTAGTCCCCGCCGCGGGCGCGGATGGCTTGAATCGCCGGCGTTTCCTCGGGGTAACCGGGCGGTTGGCGGCGGCGCTGCCCCTCGGCCGCCTGCTCGTGGGCCGCGCACGCAGGGCGTCGGCGCTCCCGATCTCGGGCGACGCCTCCCCAGGCGCGATGACCAAGAGGATGGTCGGCCGGTTGAGCGTTGAGCCGCCTTTCTCCTTCACCTACGGCGGCCGGCGCTCCTCGGGCCTACTGGCGCGATGGCCGCGCCGCGTGACGAGCCGCGTCCTCGACGCCAGCCGCACGGAGCACACCATCACCTGGACGGAGCCTGGCGCCGGCCTCGTGGCGCGCTGCGTCACGGTCGAGTACCACGACATCCCGACCGTCGAATGGACGCTGTATATCAAGAACAGCGGGACGAAAACCCTCCCGCCGGTCGGCGACATCCTGGCCATCGATACGGGCTTCGCGCGGACGGCCGGCAAAGAATTTATCCTGCGCACATGCGACGGCAGCCTGGCCGTCATCCAGGACTTTGGGCTGCACGCGGTCCCGCTGTCCCCACACACCAACCTCCTGCTGACCTGCCAGGGCGGCCGTCCCACCTGCGGCCTCGTGCGCGCGGACCCCCATCTGCTGCAGGGCGGCTTCCCGTACTACAACGTCGACTGGGGCGGACAGGGCGTGATCGTGGCGCTCGGCTGGCCGGGGCAGTGGGCGGCCGAGTTGACGCGCGACGGCGCGGGGGGCTTACGCGTGCAGGGCGGCATGTGTACGCGCGATGGGACCAACTTGCCGGCTCGCACGCACATCCACGATATGGCCCTGGCTGACATCGCGCTGCGGCCGGGCGAAGAGATCCGCACGCCGCTCATCGTGGTGCAATTCTGGCGGGGCGCCGACTGGATCGCGGGGCAGAACAACTGGCGCCGCTGGATGATCGCCCACAATATGCCCCATCCCGGCGGCCGTCCGCCGGCGCCGATGTGCCCAGCCCAAACAGGGGGCATCAGCCTGACCACCGATGCGGCCGTCGAACTTGGCTCCGTCCAGGAGTACGCGGCGAACCACCTGACGGCGACGAGCGGCGGGGTCTACGACCACTGGTGGATCGACGCGGGTTGGTATCAGGTCCCACCCGAGGCGACCGACTGGAGTTGGACCGGTACCTGGCAGGCCGACCCCAAACGCTACCCGCGCGGGCTCCGCCCCGTCACCGACGCGGCCCGCGCGCGGGGCATGAAGAGCATCATCTGGCACGAGCCTGAGCGTGTCCGCCCCGATACCTGGCTCTACAAGCAGCGCCCCGAGTGGCTACTGGGTCCGGGACCCGACGGCGATAACCGGCTGCTCGATCTGGGCAACTCGGACGCCTGGCGCTGGGTCGTGGACCACTTCGACGGGCTCATCCGCGCCAACGGCGTCGACGTCTACCGGCAAGACTTCAACATCGACCCGCTCGCCTACTGGAACCTGGGCGACGCTCCCGACCGGCGCGGCATGACCCAGATCCGGCACGTGACCGGATTCCTCGCCTTCTGGGACGAGTTGCGGCGGCGGCATCCGGGGCTGCTGATCGATACGTGCGCCTCGGGGGGCCGCCGCCTGGACCTGGAGACCCTGCGCCGCTCGGTCCCGCTGTGGCGCAGCGACGACCAGGGCGACGCGACCACCGAGCAGTGCCACAGCTACGGGCTCTCCCTGTGGCTCCCCTACCACGGCACCGGTATAGGGACCGACAGCGTGTATCTCCTGCGCAGTGGTATGACGCCGAGCTATCTGGTCTTCTACAACCCGGACAGCGCTCTGAACGCGACGCAGGCCCTCGTGCAGCGCATGACGCGTGAGTGGCGCTCCTTCGCCGACGATCTGCTGGGCGACTACTACCCGCTCCTGCCCTATACAATCAGCCTGGACGTGTGGAACGCTTGGCAATTCAACCGGCCGGAAACGGGGACCGGCGTCGTGCAGGCGTTCCGACGCGACTATAGCACGGTCGCCGCGCTGCGCCTCCCGTTGCGCGGCCTCGACCCCGCGGCGACCTACGTGGTGCGTAACACCGACGACAAAGGCTCGTTGCGCCTGAGCGGCCACCAGCTTATGACGACGGGCCTATCCGTGCATCTGCCGGCGGCCCCGTCGGCGGCGACCATCACCTACCGCCGCGTCACGCATGCCTGACGCCCCCGCCGCAAGCGGGGTCGATCGTCATACCCCATGTGCATCCAGAGGCCGCGCCTCTCTTAAGAGTTTCCCCGCAATGGACCGCCAAGAGCCTACTGAGCCGGGGAGTGTCAAGCGAAGATATCGGCCACCGGGTAGGTGAATCCTGGTAGTACATCGCCGCCGTCGAGCATGTCGCCAACATTAAGGGTGCGCCGTGGCCCCGTGTCACCTGGCTCCCAGATGTCGATCTGTTGCCTCGTCGGCCAGACGATCCACACCAGTTGCGTCCCCGCGTTGAGATAGTACTGTGCTTTCTTGGCTATCCCAGGCCGATACTGGTGGGGCGAGGCCACTTCGACAGCAAGATCGGGGGCGACTGGGGCCAATTTCTTGAACGCCCGCGAGGTGCGCGACGGCGCGCGCTCGGCACGGATGAAGCCGACATCCGGCACGAGATCCGTCCTGGGGCCGAGAGCGTACCCCCCCTGCTCGCCGGTCACAATACCGAGGCGACGCGGGCGCACGAAGGCAAGGAGAGCGGCCCCGAGAATGATGCCGATGCTCGACGACTCAAGGCCGCTCGGGGGCATGCGCACGAGTCTCCCTTCGACCAGTTCATACTGCCAGCCATCATCAGGCAGCGCCAGCAAATCAGCGGTCGTCATGAGACTCGTACCAGGGACGGCCTCGGCCCATGGGGCGAGTGTATCCGATGCGACGGCCTGTGCTCCGGCCATATGTTTTCTCCTCCGCTCCTACTCTCATTATCCAGCATTGCGAGAGCCCGCGCAGGCATCGTGGCCGTTAGGGGTGCGCGCCAGTTTTTCGCGCCGACCGACGACGCGGGCGTCGTCATCTACTGGGAGCGCCGGCGGTCCGCCGGCAGGCCGTTAGCGCACCGCCGCCAGGACGTGCGTCGAATCGGTGCGCTGCCGACCATGCGGCTTGAGGAGGCCGGCTTCCTTGCAGCGATCGAGGAAGGCATCGAGGAGGACATGTAGCGCACTGCCCTCCACCAAGCGCACGCGGAACTCGCTGAGCACTGAGAAGTCGAAGCCGCCATCGGTCAACTCTAGGCCCAGCAGATATTTCCATGACAGCCGGTCGCGCACCGCATCAGCGGCTTGGCGATCCGTCAGCCCTTCGGCGAATTGCAGCACAGTGACCAAGGCCAAGCGCCACGGCGCTTCGGCCGGGCGCCCGTGCGTCGGGAACAGGGGCGCGAACATGTCGTCGTCATAGAGGGTACCCAATTCATCGCGGAGGCGAAGGTAGCGGCTCCCTTTCCTCCCGAACGCGGCACGGGCCACCCGCGCGGTGTCATCGGGGACGGGGCCAATCTCCGTGGAGTGCAGTGACATGCGCATCCTCTCTCTTTCGTTAGTCGGTCTGCTATCGTCGGCATGCGAGGCACGGCGTGAGCGATGGCGCGTCGTGGGCCTCCGGATCGGGCGCTATGGGGTAGATCCGGTCGATGTCTCGCACGGCGACGGTTGTGTGGATGGTCGCGGGCTCCGCACGGCCGGTACGAGCCATAGGGCGAGGGCGCCGGCGAGGATGTAGAGGGCGGCTGAGCAGGTGAGGAGGGGGACGACGCCGACGGCCGCGCCCAGCGCGCTCGTCGCCCCGACGCCGACGACGAGCATCACCCCGGTTGTCGTGCTGTACGCCCCGAAGACGCGGCCCCGGTACGCGTCCTCGGCGGTCACCTGCAACAGCGTCTGCTGGCTCGTGAGCCAGCCGATGATGGCCGGCCCATTCAGCAGCGTGAGGGTGAAGATGAGCGGGAGATAGGGGATATGCACCTCGATCATGAAGACGCTCCCGAGGATCACCAGGCTGTAGCCGAGCACGCGTCCCAACGCCACCCGCGTGCCGATCCACCCGATCACGACCCCGCCGAGGAGGCCGGCCACGCCGCGCACCGCGAAGAGCGTCCCCAGGGCCTGCGCGTTCCCCCCCGCCACCGTCTTCACGAACGGGACCAGGAGCGCCGTGAAGATGCTGTCGGCCAGGAGCGCCGTGCCGGCCACGACGAAGACGGCGGTGAGGGTGCGCGAGCCGCGCACCAGGCGCAGGCCGGCCACCCAGTCCCGCCACAAGGCCGCGACGGGACCGCCGTCGCCAGCGGCACGCTCCAACGGCCCCGACGGCATGCGCGGTGGAACCGGGACGGCGACCCCCGCGATGAGCGCCGCGGAGAGCAGGAAGGAGGCGCTGTCGAGCAGCGCCGCGCTGGCCAACCCGAACGCGCCCAGCACCACCCCGCCCACCGCAGGCCCGACGATCCGCGCGAGGTTGTCGGTCAGCGCGGCGAGGGCGTTCGCTTCTTGCACATGCTCCTCGCCGACGAGGCGCGGCAGCAAGGCGTGCTCCGCCGGGACGAAGAACTGGGCGAGCGTGGCCGCGGCGAAGGTCGTGAGATAGGCCACCCACGCGGAAGACGCCGTGCGCACCAGCAACAAGGAGAGGAGGGTGACGGCTTGCAGCAGATTGACCGCCACCATCGTCGCCCGCCGATCCCAGCGGTCCACGAATACGCCCGCAATGGAGCCAAACAGGAGGCCGGGGAGGTAGTACGCGATCCAGATTAGCCCCGAGGCGAGGGGCGATCCGGTCAGCGCGTAGAGCGCGTACGGCAAGGCGGTGATGAGCACCCAATCGCCGCTCTGGGAGATCAGCCCGGCGCACCACACGAGCGCGAAGGGACGACAGCGCAGCGTCGCGCGCACCGTCAGGCCCCGCCGCCGTCCGTCCCGTCGCCCCGCTCGCCGCGACCGGGCGTCCCCCGCGCATAGGCGCCCAGCACCCGAAACGTCTCGTGGTCCGCGACGATATCGAGCGTGGCCCCATCGGTTACGCTCTCGAAGCCCACGATGATGGCCGCGCGGCCGCCCGCCTCCACGGCGCGCTCGGGCAGGAGGCGGATGCGCGGGTAGCGCCGCCAGAAGCGGCGGCCCTCCGGTCGCCACAAGGCGAGCATGGGTAACAGGAGGTCGCGCGTTGACCCGCATGATGAGCACGGGATGTGGACACCGTGCGCGTCGCGCACCGCCGCCGGAACGTCGTCGCCCGGCCACCTGCGCAGCGGGGCGGGTTGTCCACAGTTGCAACAGGAGGCCCATCCTTGCGCCAAGGCTTGCTGGAAATAGGCGTCCGCCCAGGTCATCACCCGCGTCAGCGCGGGCTTGGTTGCTTGGGCGCCGGCCTGGGGTCGCTCGCGCTCCATGGGTCCCATATCGACACCTGAGAAGACGCAGGCGGGGCAGCGCAACACAAGCGTCTTGGTCTCGTGGGTGATGCCGCCCACGAACCGACGCCGCCCGCAGTTCGGGCACCAGATGCGCGTGTCCGTCCACGTCGCGGGGCTCGCGAGGCCGCACGCCGCGGCCTCGCCCTGCAACTCCGTCGCCATGATGCGGCGGAGGGCCAGCTTGCCCCGCTGCAGGCGCATGGCCACCGCGCCCTCGCTCACACCAAGGCGCGCCGCCACCTCGGCCTGCGGCGACTCCTCGACATAGGTCTCGATGAGCACCCGCCGAGTTGCAGGCGGCAACAGCGCGAGCGCGCGGTCAAGCAGCCGCACCAGGTCGTCGCGTTCCACCTCGGCTTCGAGATCGACCGTGTCCGCCGGCCAGTCCTCGTCCCCGTGCGTCAGGCCGCCCATGTCTTGCGCCACTACCCGATGGGTCACCTCACGCCCCCGCCGATGCCCCCAGCGGAGGCACACGTTGCGGGCGATCGCGGCCAGCCAGGGCGCACGTCCCTGCGGGTCGTGCAGCTTGTCCAGGTGGCGCCAGGCCTCGAGAAGTGTCTCTTGCGCCAGATCTTCGGCAGCGTCGCTATCTCCGGTCAAGGAGGCGCAGAGCCGGACCAACCGGGTCCGTTCCTCCGGCAACGCTATCTCCCACGCACCCGTATATGCCGCTACGCCCTGTGCCACGACCCCTCCCACTCCCTGAGTATGCATGTTTCGCCGGCGTATCTATCTTCTTATCACGTAAGGAGGGCGAAAACTAACGCGCGTTTTGAGGAGAGATCAAATGAGAGGTCCTGGCGTCATAACGAAGAGAGGTGCGCGGTTGGCGCTGCTAGTTGGCATCCTCATGACTTCGCCAATAGGGTCCCAGTAGACGCGAAAAAGTGGCGCGCACCCGGCCGTTAGGGGAAGAGCCGCGCGATCTGGTAGGTAAAGCCGGGAACCACGTCCTCGCCGTCGAGCGTGTCCTCGACGCCGAGCGGAGTCGGCGCGTCGTCCCCCGGACGCCACACGTCCACACGTTTGTAGCGCGGCCAGACGACCCAGACCAGGCGTGTGCCGAAGCCCAGGTAGGTCCGCGCCTTCGCGCCCATGCCGGGCGCGTACTGGTTCTCGGACGCCACCTCGACGGCAAGGTCGGGGGCCAGTTGCGGCGCTCGTTTGTAGTAGTCGGGCGACGTCGGGGACGGCAGGCGGTCGGCGCGCACGAAAGCGACATCGGGAGCCAGCTCCGTATCGAGCGGGTGAGCGGGGTCCAAGCGGTAACCGCCCTGCTCGCCGGTCACAACGCCCAAGCCGTTGTCTTCCACATACACGCTTAATCGGCTACCCAAACGATAGCCAACACTCGACGCCCCGAAGCTGCTCAAGGGCATACGGACCAGAACCCCGTTAACCAGTTCATAGGCCCACCCGTCGTCCGGGAGGGCGTGCAGTTCGTCCGTCGTCATCGGCAGCGCGTCGGGCACGACCTCTGCCCACGGCGCCACGGGGCTCGGTGGATAGGCGCGTAGCGCGGACATAGGTCTTCCGTCCTCCGTTCATCGGTCGCGGCCAACCGCCCTCTTTTTCTCTCCAGTATACCCCTTTCGTCCGACGAAACTCCTTCACGAGATCCTGTACGCGAATGAGGGCCATGGGAACGTGAGATCCTATCTTTTATCGTTGATAGCGCTCCACGACCGCCGCGATGGCCTGCTGTCCCGCCTCGTCAAGTGGGGCGTGAGGCGGGGCCGGAAGTCCGTTGCCAAGCCCGAGTATCCCGCACGCGGCCTTGATGACCTTGGTAGGATTGGCCAATTGGATGATCCTGTCAATCTCAAGCAACTCCGCGCGCGCGCGCCGCCAGGTCGTCGTATCGCCCGCTACGCGCGCCTTGTGCAGCGCGACATACAGATGCGGCACGATGTTGGCCGGGCCGGGCACCAATCCGTCGGCCGACAGCGGCTGCTCGGCGACCATCAGGGTCCCATCGCCCATCAGCACGCGGAAGCGGGGCTGACGCTGCTTGATCGACAAGTAGCGCGTGAACGTGTCGGGGTCGCCGGCCGAGTCTTTGATTCCGATGACGCGCGGCTCGGCCGCCAGGGTGGCGGCGGTATCGGGTAGGATGGGGTGATGCGTGCAGGACGGGATGTTGTAGAGCATGACGGGAAGCTCTACCGCCGCCAGGATGGCTTCGACGTGGCGGCGTTGGTCGTCCGCATCGGCGCTCGAGTAGTAGGGCGACCCGACCACGAGTGCGTCGGCCCCATCGTCCTCGGCTTGCCGGGCCGCCTCGCGCGCCAGCTCCGTGCCGGGCTGCAGAATCCCGACGAGGACGGGCGCGCGGCCACGGCTCGCGGCCACGGTGGCGCGCACGACCGTCCGGCGTTGCGCGGCGGTTGCCCAGGCGCCTTCACCCGTGGTGCCAAGGGCGAATATCCCGCTGCACCCGCCGGTGAGGACATGCTCGACGACCTTATCGAGCGCGGCGGTGTCGATCTCACTGCCTGTCGCCAACGGCGTGATAATCGGGGGGATGACGCCGTCCAGGGCCATCTCCCACGTCCATTGACTATCTACTTTGTCTCGGCTGCTCATCATCCTGCTATCCAGCTATTATAGAACCAAATGGCCCCGGCGCGCCGCGGGAGTTCGAAGGTGAAGCCGTCGCTCAACAGGGTGGAGCCGGCCATCTCACGTACATCGCCTGTCTCCTGATTCTCCAGCCTATAGCTTGAGTCTGGATCGAGCGCCTTCGGATAAACGGTCATGCTGTCCTCCGCACTAGCTCTGTGGCGGATACCCTGGATAAGCCCCTCGCCCGTGTCCGGCCGGTCGAACTGCCAGGCGACCCACGCGTCGCCACTACGGCTGAACGGGGTCAGCGGATAATAGTCGCCACCCAGCAACAGGTCGGATGCCTTACGCCAGATACCGACCATCTTCTTGCTCTGGGCGACATCGGTATCGTCCTTGCGGATATCTATGCTGAGAAAGAGCATTGGCGCCATGGCGCAATGGAACGAGAAGCTGTCGGGCTGCGCGCCGGGCCTGATATCGTCGTCCACGTCGTCCAGGTCCCAGGAAACGACGGATTCCTTGAAATAGGGGATCCAGGCGTAGAGGGTATGATGGAAGGCCAGTTTGACGGGATGGATGCCGTACCCATAATCCGTGTAATGCAAGGGGACCGACCGGCGCATAGTCTCGAGATCGTTGCGGCGGCCGCCCGACGCGCACGAGTCGATCCACAAGCCGGGATTGCGCGCCAGCAGGTCGTCCCAGAAGCGCAGATAGCCCTGCACATGGAGATTTTCTTTGACGCCCTGGCGGTCCTCCCCGTCGTTGTCCCGCCAAAACGCCAGCGGGGGGAAATTGAAATCCTGCCGGTAGATCTTGATGCCGTTGTCCTGGATCAGCGTGCAGACATGATCGGTCAACCACTGGCGGCAGTGCGGATTGCCGAGATCAAGCAAATAGGATCGCGAGACCGACCCATCGCCTTCCTTAGTATGCAGCAGCCACTCCGGATGATTGTTAAAGAGCCAGGTGTCGCGGGTCACTCTCTCAGGTTCGAACCAAAGCAAGAAATCGGCGCCATACGCCGCCGCGTGGTCGGACACGGGCTTCAGGCCGCGGGGGAACCGCTCGGGGTCCGGGCGCCACGTCCCAGTCAGCCACCACTTACGCTCGTGATCCTCGTTGTAGCATGGGTACCATCCCGCGTCGATCCACCACACGTCGTAGTCGAATCCCGCGTCCTTGAACTTGTCCAGGTACCGGAGTTGATTCTGCTCGGTGGCGGCCGTGTACTCCTCGCCCTCATCCGTGGCGGACGCCGTCAGCAACGGCGTCAGCGGCCTGCCGTCAGGTCGCGGGAGCACATGGTCCCTGTACCAGCGACGCCACAGGTTGACGGCCCTGGGGGTGTCGCCTGTCCACGACATGATGGTCATCCGCGGGGTGCGAATGCTTTCTCCAGGCATCAGGCGCAGGTTTGTCTTTTCCTGGCCCGCCGTGACGGAGACGCCGCCGTCGCCGCCGCTGAAACTGGCGGACCACTGGCCGGGCCAGCCCACGGCTATGGTCAGCCCGCAGCCGTCGAACGCGACGCGGGCGTAGGGGAAGGCGCCGTCGCACGAGCGGCCGCCGTTGGGGGCGAGCGTGAGGGCGTCCCCGGCGTGTAGGGGGGTTTCCTGTGGCGTGTAGCCATCCGCGCTGTTGAAGTCACCGTTGCAGTGGTACACGACGGGCGAGGCCCCTTCGAACGTCGCTTGTAGCGCGAGGATGTCGCGGAGCGGCGGCGTGGGCTGATCGCCCGTGTTGGCGAACCACGCCGTCCACTCGACGACCGGATAGTCGAGATAGTCGAGGCACTCGACGCGTACCCGCAGGCCGGTGGCGGGATCGTGTCCCTCGAAAACTGTTTCTATGAGGTTCGCATCGACGCGCCGTCGCTGAACAGTAGGAGCCCACGCGGTAGGGATACCGGTTATGCCGTTCCCGTTATATAGGAAAGATATCGGTAGCTTCTCGGCGGCGGACACGAATTGCCCGACCCATGAACGGCTTTTAGCCATGTCCTGCGCCGTCGTCGTGGGCGCCATCACTGGTGTCTGCATCACACTCCCCTCACCCCCCACCCCATGCGGATTGGTCTCTCGGCTCCGCGGAGCCGACAGCCCACCCGGCCTCTCCCATGCGCAGGAGAGGGGGAGCGGTCTCCCAACATACTCCAATACATCGCGGGATAGATCGGCTTCCGCCGACCCATCCCGCGGTCCGCATGCCCAGGCTATTCTGTTCTCGGGCGCGGCCCTCACCCCTGCCCCCCTAGCTGAACCCGGCCCTGAAGGACCATGGCAGGCCACGGACCCTGAAGGGTCTGGCTCAGCTAGGGAGTAAGGGCCGCGTCTAGTCGTGGATTAGCCCTGGCCGAGCCAGGTCCCGTGGTCGCCGGCCGCCGGGCCGACAAAGCTCCCCGTCCAGTTCAGCACGTTGAAGCCGGGCCGCGACCACCCAGTTATCAAGACGGAGCCTCGGGCGCCCATCGGCAACACCGCCTCGACGGACGACTTCAGGGTATTCACGTAGCCCTGCACGATGCTGGGCACGCCGCCGTTGGCCGGGCTATACGTCCCGATGGCCCAGCCGGCGGCCGTCACGCCGAGATCCACGGCGCCGTTCAACGACACTTTGCCCTTGCTCTTGGCGTCCGACTTCAAGCCCAGGTCAATGTGGACCGTCGTCGTCTGCGGCGTCAGCGTCCATGTGCCCACGTTGGCGCTGCCCTGCATCACCGCGCCAGCCCACGCGCCGGTCGCGCCGCCCGCCGCGCCAGCGAGCACCCACGTCCAGCCAAGGCCCTTGGCCGTGAGCGCCGTCGTCGCGGCCGGCCCCGTGCCCACGATGCGGCCGCCCACGGTAGCGGTGGGCGGTAACCCGCAGGCCGGTCCGAAGTCGACATAGGGGGCGCAGCCCGCCTTCAGCCGAGGCAACACGTCGGTAGTGAGGGTCGCGGTGAGCACCCCCGTGCTGTCCTGTGTGCCGCTCATCCAGCCGTGTAGGACGGCGCCGGCGTGGGCGCCGGCGGTCAACACGCCGTCGAAGCGATAGGAGATCGGTGTGGTCGTGACCGGCGCCACCGCGGCGGCGCGCGTGCGCGCCTGCGCGTGGGGCGCGATGGAGAGCGTGAGCGTCAGCGCCAACGCGAACAGACCGCCGGACACAGTCGTGCGGAGTAAGCGCCGTCGATTCAAGGTGCTTGTCATGAACCTTCCTCCGAATACTTGTTATTTACTGGTGGCGCCCTACATTTTCAGCCCGGTCATGGCGATGCCCTGGATCATGTACCGTGAGCCGAAGATATAGGCGATCATCAGCGGCGCCACCGAAACGACCGCCGCGGTGATCAGGTAATCATAGTTCTGCCAGAAGAGGCCCTGCAGGCCGTTGATGACGATCGGCAGGGTCTGCCGGTCCTGCGTGGTCAGCACCACCTGGGGCCAGATAAAGTCGTTCCAGACCCCCAGGAAGGTGAGGATGCCCAGCGCCGCCATGGGGGAGCGCGCGAGCGGGACGACGATCTGCGCGAAAATACGCGCTTCCGACGCCCCGTCGATGCGCCCGCTTTCGATCAACTCGTTGGGCACGTTGAACATGAACTGACGGATCAGGAAGACGCCGAACGCGCTGAAGAGGCCCGGAACGATGAGGCCCGTCAGGTGATTGGTCATGCCAAAGCCGCTGATGATGAGGTACAGGGGGATCAGCACCACGAAGAACGGCACCATCATCGTGGCCAACAGGATCGTGAACAGGATGTTCTTGCCCGGAAAGTCGAACTTGGCGAAGACGTAACCTTCCAAGGTGGAGGTAAACACCGTCGCCGCCGTCACGCTACCAGTGACGATGATGGTGTTGCGAAAGCCGGTCCACAGGCTGCCCAAGCCGAAGACCGCCTTGTACGAATCCAGCGTCCACACTTGGGGTAACAAGGCGGTGGACGACACCAACTCCTTGAAGTGTTTGAACGAGGCGAACACGCACCACACTAGCGGCAGCAACGCGATCAGCGCGACGGCGATCAAAACGACATGCGCGACAACCTGTCCCCATCGCACATGTGGGGCGCGTCTGGACAGCGCCGTCGACACGCCGGCCGCGGATGCCCGTGACTGATCCCCGACCGTGGTTGTGTTCATCGGTCTATCCTTCCTCCTCCGTACGCGGGATGATCGTCGCCGCTCAACAGGACCATTAGTAAGACCACTTAAGGCGCAGCGCGCGCAGCACCCCGAGCGTGAGGAACAGCGTGATGGCGAACTCGATCATCGCGGCGGCCGAGGCCTGCCCGAACTGCAGGTTGCCGATCCCGACTTGATAGATATACATGTTGAGCACGTACGTCGCGTAGTTGGGACCGCCTTGCTGATTGGTCATCACCCAGGGCTCGGTGAAGACCTGCAACGCGCCGATCACACCGAAGATCAGCACGAAATTGAGCGTCGGCTGCAACAGCGGCAACGTGACGCGCCAGAAGCGCTGCCAGGCGTTCGCCCCGTCGATCTGCGCCGCCTCCAACATCTCCTGAGGGATGTTCAGCAACCCTGCCGTCAGGATGACGATGGTGCCGCCCCAGTTTTTCCAGATGGCGAAGCCGACCAGCGTCGGGAGGGCGGTGTGCTCGCTGTCCATGAACGTCGACGTCGGCAGGTGCAACTGCCCCAAGATATTATCGATGGGACCGTTCTGCGTATCGAGGAGGTAGCGGAACAGCACGACCACGGAGACCAGCGAGAGCACGACGGGCAGGAAGATCAGGGTCTGGTACAGGTTGCGCGCGCGCCGTACGCTCACCAGGCACACCGCGATACCCAGACAGAGCGGGATGCCCACGCCGTTACTCATCAGCCCCCACAGGGCGCTATTGCCGAGCGCATGGGCAAAGAGGGGGTCCTCGAGCACGTACCGGAAGTTGTTGAACCCTATGAACTTGTTCAGGCTGGGATTCACCAGGTGATAGGTGGTGAAGGACAGCTTGAGGCCCTGCACGAGCGCCCAGATCGAGAAGATAGAGTACCAGACGATCATGGGCACGATCGCGGCCAGCACAAACCACAATTTCCCGCCGCGCGACGCCTTGCGCAGCCGGTATCGGATATCCCGTGACCGCGGACGGTTGGCGATAGCTATCATCGTTCTCCCTGTACGCATATCCACCCAGACGAGAGGGACGGCAGTAGGGTGGCGGGGCGGCGGGGCGGGAGGATTACCCGCCCGCCCGTCCATGCGGCGCGCCACGCCGTCTACTGCAGGTTGGTCAGGTCGATCTTGTACTGCCTATACTGCGCCTCGCAGGTGTGCTGCACCTGGGCCATGGCTTGCGCGGAGTTCAGCTTGCCCGAACGGACGGACTGGCAGGCCGTGAAGATTGCCGCGTCGACGCGGTCGATGTACCCAGCCCGGCCGATGTAGTGGGCGTTCTCGAGGATCAGGTTGGTCAGAGGTTTCTTGGCGCTCACATACTGCGGATTGCTGTTGTTGGCGGGGCGGAAGCGCGAGGTGTCGTGCAGCAGCATGTCTTTCCAGGCGACAACCGTCACGCCGCCGTAGGTCAGGTCGAACGCGTACTGCCCTTCGAACGTGTCCATCATGCGCAGGAACGCCAACTGCAGGTTCGGATGCTGCGACTTGATGGGTCCGACGATGCCCCAGCCCTGGCCTTCCCCGAAGGCTTGCGGGGTCTTGCCGTCGATCTTGGGCATCCCGGCGCCTTCGTAGTCATAGCCGTACTGCTTGCCGAAGGTGACCGGCGCCCCGTTGCCCAGGGTAAGAGCCGCGTTACCGTTGAGGGCCTCGTCGATCACGGCGCTGTTATTGTTCCATTCCCTCTCGATGCCCATCTTGACCGGGATCTCCGCGTGCAATTGCATGGCGCGGATGCCGGCCGGCGTGTTGAAGTTGAACTTGCCCGTTTCTTCGACGAACGGGGCCACGCCCATGGTGTACATCATGCCGCCGATCGTCGCCAGGTCCCAGCCCTCGCCGCACAAGCCCCAGCGCTTGACCTTGCCATTCTGCTTGACCTGCAGCGCCTTGGCCAGGGCGAACAGATCGTCGAAGCTGTTGAAGAACTCCTGACCGTTGGTCGGCGGATACTTCTTCGCCAGGCCGGCCTTCTTGACGGCGTCGACCGGCACGTTCACCACGGAGCCCAGGCCGCCGTCGGTCTCGAGCGGCACGCCGTAGATTTTGTCGCCCAGCGAGAACGGCACCACCGCGTCGCCGACGAAGTATTTCTGCCAGGGCCAGGTCTTGTTGTATTTGAAGACGGAATCCCTGAGCTCCGTCAGCGCGCCCTGCAGGACCAGCGCGGAGATCAACTGGCCGTTCTGGCAGACCACATCGGGCTGCGTGCCCGCCGCGAGGGCGGCGATCAAGTTGGTATAGCCGTAGGGCTGTGGCTGGACCGTGATGGTCGAGCCGTATTTCTTCTTGAAGAGGTCGGCCATGCGATGATAGGACTGGACGTGGGGCGCGTAGTTCAGCCCCCACATAGTGCCGGTTGATTCGACCGCTTGCGTGCGCACGCTCGTCGTCGCGGCGGACGCCTTGACGCCCGCGTCCAGGCCGCTGGCGACCGCTACGCCGGCCCCAACGGTCCCGGCGGCTACTTTGGGGAAATCGCGTCGGCTCGTCTTCTGTGCTTCCATAGCTACGACCCCCTTATAGACAAAGGACTAAAGGCCCTGATGACATCGTTGTCGTCCGCGTGCATTATAGCTGTGGCGCTGCCCTCCCTCCCCGTTATCTATACCTACCTGGCACACTCGGCGCGCTGGTCCTTACCGGTAGCCGGCGTATAGAGCGGCGTAGTGTTGACAGTTTACAGTAAGCGTAGACCGCCGTCAAGGATTCGACCGTATGCAGAGAGCGATCCATAACCCGCTCGCCCTGCCGGCGCGTTCGATTTCTTACATCAAAGCACCATTAGCGTATTTTGTCAACAGTTGACCGCACTCCTTTGACGTTTTGATATATTTGCCCCTGTGTTGTGCTGGTACGGTTCTCCAGGTCAACCACTAAACAGCCAGTCGCGCTGTTCCGACGTCAGGTAGATGTCCTCCGCGGCAAGAGCCTCTGAGAGGTGCGCGCGGTTCATGGCGCCAAGAATCGGAAAGACCGGAAAGTCATGTGTCCGCAGATACGCAAGTGCGATCTGGTTTGGCGTAGCGCCAAGTTCCTGAGCCAATTGTCTGGCGCGTTCCCGGCGTTCCCGGCTGGCCGGATTGTCGAATGACGCCGCATTTCTTCCCACTGCCCCGGCGAAGTACCCATAGGCCGTGGGGGTCCACGGCATGACAGGGAACGTGTGTGCATGGTGCCAGACGATGTCTTCGGCGGTCATCATCTGTGCCGTCGTATCATAGTTCCCCTTCCACCCAATCGGCGCATGGTTCGGGCGCGCCAGGTTCCATTGTGGTGAGGAGATGACAAAACCCTGCAGACTCTTAGCGGCGGCGTAGGCATTAGCTGCCGTCAAGCGGTCGGTCGACCAGTTGCTGGCCCCGATATAGCGTATCCGACCGCGCGCGATTTCAGCATTGAGCATCTCGATGATGTCACCAACCGAATGCCGAAGGTCGTCGCGATGCAGCAGGTAGAGATCTATCGTGTCTATCTGTAAACGGTGCAAGCTCTCTGTGATATCCGAGGCAATGACCTGTGGTGTCATGCAGTCGTCCGGGCGGGGATAAAACGACCCAGATCCGAACAGTCCGCCTTTCGTGGAGACCACCACCTCATGACGATCCCCGAAGTGACGCAGGCAGGCGCCCAGTCCGCGTTCGCTGGCTCCATCCCCATCGGGAAGCCAGCATGCGTAGCTATGAGCCGTGTCGAAGAAGTTGCCCCCCGCCGCACGGAACTGGCGATACAGGTCGAGCATATCGCCTCCGCGTGCGGTCGTGCCAAAACGCATCACGCCGTAGCAGAACCCCGAGACGGACAGATCGGTGTTTGGTATTTTTTGCATGGTCATTGGGTTATTGCCTCCATACGAGCACGATATATCTTCTCAAACCCGGTGGAAGGGTGGCGCACCACGAATCCGCCAGGTCAAGTTCCGCGGCGCGCGCCATGAATCGCTTGTACAGCGCGATATAGCGGCGATAGCACTCCAACAGGTTCGGGTCCGGTTCCACCATCCCTGGCGCGAAACCGACGAAGAGCGGGTTAGCGAACAGCGCGACGTGCGGCTGGAAGGTCAAGCTCCCCGCTCCAGAATCGTGGACGCCATCGTTCAGGCGCCCGACATAGTAGCGGAGCCGCTCGGGCGGGAGCGCCATGGTGAGGTTATAGAGCGCCACTGAGTTGGCTACTCTCCGCAGACGATTAGCTCACGCGGGAAGTGCGAGAGCGGCTCCAGGCCGCTGGCCGTCACCACGTAGTTGTCCTCGAGGCGCATGCCTATCCCATCCAGGCCATAGATGCCGGGCTCGAGGGCAATCACCAGGCCCTCGTCGAGCCGCATCTCCTCCGCCGGAATAATGTATGGCCGCTCAGGGTGTTGCAGCCCGAGTCCGTGGCCGAGATGCGTGGTCAGCCCAGCGCCATAGCCGGCCGCGACCAGCGCCTCGCGCATCACCGCGTCGACATCGCGCCCAGTGTCTCCCGGTCGGACAACCTCTATGGCGCGATCGAGCGCCCGAACCAGCGCGTCGTGCATGGCCCGCCGCGCGCGGCGCGGCGGCCCCACGCAGAAAGTGCGCGTGATATCGCCCTTGTAGGGCCAGATCACCGGATTCACGTCGATGATCATCAGGTCCCCAGCCTGCAACCGGCGATCGGTGGCTGGACCCGCCACCAGCGCCGTACGCGGGCCGGAAAGGAAGGCATGGTTGGAGTCGTTCAAGCTCAACCCGATGCCGGCCGCTTCCTGGATCGCGCGCGACACGGCCAGAAAGACCTCGAACTCGCTCACTCCCTCCCGGATCGTTCGTTGCGCGGCGGCGAAGCCCGCTTCGTTACACCGGATAGCGTCGCGAATCAGTTCCAACTCGCCCGGGTCGATCCGCCGGCGCAGCGCCTCCACCTCGTCATGCAGCGGGCTGAGCATGGCCCCCTCAAGCGACGCCGCGTGGAGCGAGGAAACGGCGCCGGCCTCGATGCCTACGCGCGCCCGCCGCAGTTCGGCGTGCTCGAATGCCGCCGCCAAGCCGCGCGCGCTCTCCCCGTCGATGTCGACGATCCGATCCACGATCCCACCTGGCGTCGCGTAGTCGAACCGCTCGATCTCCGGCGCGGAAGTGATCCCGCCACTAGGGGCGACAACCGCGGCGCGCCGCGGGCCGACGACGGCGAAGCACGGCCGGCCCAGGCCGGCTCTCACGCCGGTGAGATAGAAGACGTTCTCAGGGCGCCCAATCACGGCGCCTTCCAGGCCGGCGGCGGCCAGGGCGGTCCTGAATCGCGCCAGTCGCGACGATAGCTCCGGGTTCATGATCGTTTCTCCTCAGCGCATCCACGCCCAGGCGCCGCTCCACCCAGGCATAGTCATGTTTCAGAAGGCGAGCATCGTGGTGGAATCATGGGAGGCGACGCCCGGATTAGTCGAGCGGGTCGGCAAATACGTCGGCGACGGGATAGGCGAAGCCCGGTACCACATCCTCGCCGTCGAGCAGGTCGCCCACGCCGAGCGTCGCGGCGGGGCGGTCGAGGGTGTCGGGTCGCCACACGTCGATGCGCCTCCGCATGGGCCACACGATCCACACTAAGCCCGTTCCGCCGCGCAGGTAGACCCGCGCCTTGGCGGCCATGTCGTCGCCGTCCTGAGACGGGGAGGCGACTTCAACGGCCAGATCAGGGGCAAAAGGGAGGGGTTTACTCTCGTCGACGATGAGCGCGCGGCGCGCGGCCGTGTAGTACCCGGCGTCGGGGATGAGGCCCGTTTCGGCTCCGGGAAACTTGTAGACCCCATCGGCCCCCGTCGCACGCCCGAGACGACGCGGCCGCGCGTAGGCGCGCAACTCGGCGGCGATATCGAGCCCGAGCCGTGTGGCCTTATCTCCGCTACCGGCCACGCGAACCAGCACCCCGTCCACCAGCTCGTACCGATACCCCTCGTCGTCCGGCCAGTCGAGCAGGTCTTGTATCGTCATGGGATAGGGCGCATCCGGCACGATCTCGGCCCATGGCGCGATCGGGTTCGGCGGGGTAGCGCGTAGCGCGGTCATGGGTATGGTGTCTCCCGTTCATCGGTCGCGATCAACAGGCGCGGTCATCGTGGCGCCTCCGTCAGCGGCAATGGCGGCGCGGACAGCCAACGCTCCATAAGGGACATTCACGGCGCGACATCGCGCCCTTTTTTATGAACTTACGTTAGTCTACCACTTGGGGTACGCGGGTGATAAGCGGGTGGTAAGTTGTCCATGAACGATGAGGCTACGACGAGCGATAATGAGCTATTCGGTCCAGTAGGCGGCGCCCGGCA
>JAABUQ010003690.1_pt1 | contig 27472 bp, 29 predicted proteins | sample 5560001 | NCBI WGS metagenome assembly JAABUQ01 (sample SAMN10711888, study PRJNA513371) | rock metagenome | isolation source: Antarctica rocks | place: Antarctica: Victoria Land, Finger Mt nord | collected 2015-12-18 | reverse complement strand
CCTGTGGATCTGGTCCATGGTGGCCTGCAGGTCGGCGGTCTCGGTCTTGGTCATGGTCTGGACGACCACCGGCGCTCCGCCGCCGATGGGCACCGACCCGACCATGATCTGTCGCCTGGAGGCCATCCGGTCCAGTGTAGGGCGACCCGATTGGCCGCCCTGCGCGCGACGCACGTTCGCTGGCGCTGCTGATATAGGCGCGGTGAGCGCCCATCCCCCCGATCCCTACCTCACCTCGCACGGACCGCTGGCCCGTCTGGCCGGGCCGCCGGCGGCGCGGGCTCGCGCACGGCGCCACGCGCGCTTCTTCGGCCTCGCTCGCCTACCCGCCGGTGGGCGGGTGCTGGACCTGGGCTGCGGCGCGCGGGGACTGCGAGCGCTCGAGCCCACGCTGGACATCACCGGCGTCGACGTGGTCGCCCGGCCCGATTACCCGGGTCCCTTTGTGCAAGCCGACGCCAGTGAGGGGCTGCCGTTCGCCGCCGACGAGTTCGCCCTGGTGTACTGCTCGAGCGTCATCGAGCACGTCCCTTCGGCCCGGCGCGAGACCTTCGCCTCCGAGCTTCGGCGCGTCGGGCGAGGGTGGTTCGTGCAGACCCCGGCCTACTCCTTTCCGCTCGAGCCCCACTCCCTGCTCTTGGGTGCCCACTGGCTGGCGCCGCCCCTGCGCCGCCGCTACTGGGGCCTTGGCGCCGCCGGCGCGTGGGAGGACATCCAGCTCCTGCGCCGCCGCGAGCTCGAGGTGCTGTTCGGGCCAGCCGTTCCCGAGCGCCTGGGTGGCCTGGTCAAGAGCTGGATCGCCGTGCGCCCGGCGGTTTGAGGCCCGTCGGGCTGTCGCGGGGCTCAACGGTACAGCGCGTCGATTTGCTCCCGGTACTTGGCGTCGATCGGCCTGCGTTTGAGCTTCATGGTGGGGGTGAGCTCCTCGCCGCCCGGCTGCCAGTCGCCGGGCACGATGTGAAAGCGCTTGATCTGCTCGACGCGGGCGAGCTTGGCGTTGGCTGCCTCAACGCCCTCAGCGACCTGCGCCCGCACTTCATCGCGGACGGCTAGCTGTTCGAGCCCGTCCGCCTCGGCGCCGTGCTGCTTGGCCCACATGGGAGCGAAGTCGGCGTCGAGCACGATCAGGGCGGTGTTATAGGGGCGCCCGTCGCCGATCACGCAGACCTGACCGATGAGCGGGCTGGCGCTCTTCAGGGTGGCCTCGATGTTGGCCGGGGACATGTTCTTGCCCCCGGCGCTGATGATGATCTCCTTCTTGCGGTCGACGATCTTCAGATATCCGTCCTCGTCGAACCGGCCGATGTCCCCGGTGTGCAGCCAGCCGTCGGAGTCGAGGGCCTCGGCCGTCTTATCCGGCAGGTTGCGATAGCCCGAGGTGACCATGGCGCCGCGCATCAGCACCTCCCCGTCGTCGGCCAGGGTGATCTCCACGCCGGGCGCCGGGGGCCCGACCGTGCCGATCTTCACCCGGTCCGGCGGGTTGACGGTACCCGCGCCGCAGGTCTCAGACATCCCCCACAGCTCGGCCACCGGGATGCCGATGGCGTGGAAGAACTCGAGCACCTCGACCGGCGTGGGCGCTGCGCCGACGTTGACCGCCTCGATCTGGTCAAAGCCGAGCTGCACCCGCAGCGGAGCGAAGATCTCCCGGTCGGCCGCGGCCACCTGCTCGGCGAGCTGCGCGGGCACCGGGCGCCCGGCCTGCTCGTGACGGACCTTCTCGATCGCCGCGGCCAGCGCGCGCTCGGTGGCCGCCCGCTGCTGCGGCGGCGTGGAGGCGACCATCGCCTCCAGCCCCGCCTTGAGCTTCTCCCAGATGCGCGGCACGGCGAAGAACCAGTTGGGGCGCACCTCGGGCAGATAGGAGAGGACCTCGCGCGGATTGGGACAGTCGGTCACCGTCAGGCCGTAGACGATCGGCAGGTAGTGGTGAGCGGTGCGTTCGGCCACATGGGCCGCGGGCAGCCATGACACCACCCGGGCGCCCGCGGAGAACCGCACGAGAGCCTCGATGCCGGCCACCGCTGCGAGCATGTTGGCGTGGGTGAGCTGCACCCCCTTGGGCGGCCCGGTGGTGCCTGAGGTGTAGATCAGGGTGAGCACGTCCTGCGGCTGCACGGCCGCCACGGCGGCGCTGACGTCGAAGTCAGGCGCCGAGCCCTCGACGTCAGCCAGGGCCACGACGCCCTCGGGCAGCTGCTCACCGTGCTCGGCGTCGATGAGGATCAGGTGCTCTAGAGCGGGCAGCCCGCTGCGGGCCTGCAGCATCTGAGGCAGGTACTGGCGCTCGACCAGGGCCACGCGTGCGCCGGCGTCGGCGACCACGAACTCGATCTGGTTGGCCGCGTAGGTCTGGTAGATGGAAAAAGGAGTCCCACCCAGCATCATGACCGCCAGGTCGGCGACGTGAAACTCCGGGCGGTTTGACAGCAGCAGGGCCACGCTGTCCCCGCGCCGAACGCCCAGACGGTCCAGCCCGCCCGCGAGTGCGTCCACGCGCCGGCGCAGCTCCTCCCAGGTGATCACGACGTCGTCGCCCTTGGTGCGCACAGCCACCTGATCGGCGCGCGCCGCGGCGGTCAGCCGGAAGGCCTGAGCCATCGTCGCGGCGTCGAGCGCGCGCTGCGAGGACGTGGGTGTCGCGCTGTGCATTCCCTCTCCCTCCTGGCCGACGGTCCGACAGGACGCGAACGCTAGCGCGCTCCTGTGCTCACTGGGTCTTGAAGCCGCCGTGGGTGAGCTGCTGGACGTCGTTGTTCAGGCCGATGAGGAAGATCCCGATGACCAGCAGAAAGCCCACGGCGCTGGCGCGCTCCATGACCCAAAAGGGAATCGAGCGCCCGCGTACCTTCTCGGCCAGAGCCCAGAAGATGTGACCGCCGTCCAGGGGCAGGAACGGAAACAGGTTGAAGATGGCCAGGGCCAGCGAGATCACGCCCAGGAGGTAGACCGCGTCGGTGGCGCTGAAGCCAAAGGTCTGTTGGGTGACCTTGTACAGGCCGACGGTGCCGTGCAGCTGGTGGCGAGCCTGGGCGCTGGTGAAGATGCGCGCAAAGGTGGACACCGATTGGCTGGTGATGCTCCACATCTGGTTGAGCGCCGAGGAGGCTGCCGCGTCCACCGGCAGGGGCGGCAGCGCGCGGGTGCCGAAGGTGAAGCCCAGCAGCATCCTTCGCTGCTGGGCGTCATAGCGCGGAACCACGGCGAAGCTCAGGCGCCGCCCGCCGCGCAGCACCGAAATGATCACGGGCTGTCGTCCGGCGCAGGCGGCGGTGAGCGGGCCGGGGCAGGTGTCGGCCCGCAGGGTCCTGGTGATCTCCTCGACGCCGGCGGGGTGTCCCTGGATGCCCACGATGCGATCTCCCGGGCGCAGCACGGTGGTCGCCGGGCGCTCGTGCACGCTGGCCACGCTGTTCGTCGGCTCGGCCTGACCGTGGAGCGCATAAATCGTGGTGAAGATCGCGAAGGCAAGTACCAGGTTCACCGCTGGTCCCGCGGCGATGACTACGACGCGCTTCCAAACCGGCTGGTTTGAGTAGGCACGCTCGATCACCGAGGGATGCAGCGGCTCGACCGCGGCATCCGTTTCGCTAACGGCGGCGCCCTCGGCGGGCCGGTCGGCGGTCCGCGCCCCGAAGCTGCGCGTCGGCGCCCGGGGATCGTGGGCGGTCAGCTCCGCGGGGTTCATCCCGGTGATCTTCACGTAGCCCCCGAGCGGGATGGCGCCGATCGCGTATTCGGTCTCCCCGCGCCGCAGACGCAGAAGCGTGGGCGGGAAGAACAGCGAAAAGCGCTCCACCCGCATACCCACCGCCTTGGCGGCCGCGAAGTGCCCGAGCTCGTGCAGGATGACCAGGACGGCGAAGCCCGCGAAGGCCAGTAGGTAGGACATGCAGTGAAGTCTGGCAGGCCGATCTCTCTTCGCCGCAGAAGATCAGCCTGCGCGTGCCGCGATCAGCTCGGCGCACACCTCCCGCGCGGCGCGGTCGGCCTCATAGAGCGACTCGAAGGCCCGCACGGGTGAAGAGCCGAGACTGTCCAGGGTCTGGGCGATGACCGCCGGTATGCCCAGGAAGGGCAGGCGTTCGCTCAAGAAGGCGTGCACAGCGATCTCGTTGGCTGCGTTGAGCACGCACGGTGCGGTGCCGCCGGCCATCGCCGCCTGGCGGGCCAATCCCAGGCACGGAAACGCGTGGTCGTCGACCGGTTCGAAGGTGAGCGTGCCGATCTGCGCCAGGTCGATCGGGCGTACGGGAACGTCGATGCTCGTGCCCGCGTGCAGGGCGTAGGAGATGGCCACACGCATGTCCGGCGGGCCAAGGTGGGCGAGCATGGCTCCGTCGGCCAACTGTATGAGCCCGTGCACGAGGGACTGGGGATGCACGAGCACGTCGATGCGCTCGTAGGGCGTGCCGAACAGGTGGTGGGCCTCCATGACCTCCAGGCCCTTGTTCATCAGGGTGGCCGAGTCGACGGTGATCTTGCCCCCCATGTTCCACGTGGGGTGAGCCAGCGCCTGCGCCACGGTGACCTGCTCGAGCTGTTCGCGCGAGCACCCGCGGAAGGGACCGCCGCTGGCGGTGATCGTCATACGCTCGACCGCCCCCGCGGGCTGGCCGCCCAGCAGCTGGTGAAGAGCGGCGTGTTCAGAGTCGACGGGGATGACGTGCGTGCCCGTGGCCTCGGCCAACGCCATGACGAGCTCGCCGCCCACCACCAGCGACTCCTTGTTGGCCAGGGCGAGGTCTATGCCCTCTCCCAGGGCGGCAACCGTCGGCCCCAACCCGGCGGCCCCCACCAGCGCGTTGAGTACGAGGTCGGCGCCCGAGTCCACCACCAGGCTGACCAGGCCCTCCGGCCCGCCGAGCACCACGCCGTCGGTCCACACCTCGGCCGCCCGGGCGGCGGCGTGCGCGTCGGCCACGGCGATGTGGCTCACACCGTGCTCGCGGGCCTGGGCGACGAGCTCTTCCCAGGAGCGCTCCGCCGACAGCCCCACCAGCTCGAGCTCGTCTGACCGACGCACGACATCGAGCGCCTGTCGGCCGATCGATCCGGTCGAGCCAAGGACGAGCAGGCGCCGGGTCACGGCTGTCGAGACTAGTGGACGCCGTCAGCGCTACCGGTGGCCTAGGCGAGTGCGCAGCGACCCAAAGGTGCTAGGCGTAAGCCGACCACACGTAGTAGCCGACCACCGCGGTGAACAGCACCGCGTCAAGCCGATCGAGGGCCCCTCCGTGGGCCCCGAACAGACGCCCGGTGTCCTTGGCGCCGGCGTCGCGCTTGACGAAGGACTCAAACAGGTCTCCGGCTGGCGCCGCCAGCGCGACGGCGATACCCAGCACCAGGGCGTGGGTCCCGGGTAGCCAGTCCTGATAGCGACCAGCAAACCACACGCCCAGAACGGCGAAGAGCATGCCGATACCCAGCCCCTCGACCGTCTTGTTGGGCGACAGTCGGGGCGCCAGAGCGCGGCTGCCGAACAGGCGCCCCCCGATGTAGGCGCCGGTGTCACCCAGAAAGGTGCCGACCAGCACGTCGATGACGATGCCCTCGCCGTGCGGGAGACGCCGCAGGAGCACCGCGTGGGCCAGCGCGAGGGCGATCCAGTAGATGCCCAGCACGGTCACCGCCATGCCGGCGGTGCTCGGGTGGCGCTGGACCACGGTCAGCGCGAACAGCACCGGGAGCGCACCCATGGCCACCAGCAGCACCTGGTATTGGCCGCCATACTGCGCGGCCGCGAGCAGGCCGATCAGGGCCAGGAATCCCGCCAGGCGCACGGGATGCAGGTGCCCGAGGATGTCGAAGAGCTCGTGCATGCACATACCGCCCAGCAGGATCAGCCCGATGGTGAAGACGGGGCCGCCGGCGATGACCAGGAAAAGGGCGACGGCGATGGCCGGCACGGCCACCAGCAGGCGCGCGCTCAGGTCCGAGCGCGGAGCACGTCCTCGCCCGCCCGCACGGGTGCCGGCCGCCATCAGGCGATCACCGCCCGCCGAAGCGCCGGCGCCGCGCCACGTACTCCGACAGGGACTGCTCGAAGGCCTCGCGCGTGAAATCGGGCCACAGCTCATCGCGGAACACCAGCTCTGAGTAGGCCGCCTGCCACAGCAGGTAGTTGGACAGGCGGCGCTCGCCGCTGGTGCGGATGATCAGATCGGGGTCGTGCATGTCAGGCGCGTAGAGCACCTGGCGGAAGTCGTCCTCGGTTTCGCCCTGAAAGCGCCGTGCGGCGTCGAGGATCTCCGCGCGACCACCGTAGTTAAAGGCGACGAATAGGGTGATGCGCTCGTTCGCCGCGGTCAGCTGCTCGGCCCACTCCATCTGACCGATCAGCTCGGGGTCGACGCCCTCCCGACGGCCGATGAAGCGCATGCGCACGCCCTCCTGATGCAGTTCGGGGGTCTCTCCGGCGATACGGGCAAAGAACATGGCCATGAGTCCTGAAACCTCCTCGGGAGGACGGGTCCAGTTCTCGGTGGAAAAGGAGTAGACCGTGAGCTCGCGCACACCGAGCTCGGCCGCGTCGCGCAATCGCGCCTTGACGGTGTCGGCCCCGGCCCGGTGTCCTTCGTTGATGGGCAGCCCACGCGAGCGCGCCCAGCGGCCGTTGCCGTCCGTGATGATGGCGACGTACCGTGCGTCCCTCCGCTGCGGGTCGGCCCGGGCGCCGGTGTGAGCCATCAGACCTCGAGGATCTCCTCTTCCTTGCTCTTGAGCATGCTGTCCAGGTCGCCGATGCGCGAGTCGGTCAGCCGTTGAAGCTCGACCTCGGCGCGGTGCTCGTCGTCGGAGGATGCCTCTCCATCGCTCTTGAGCTCGCGCAGGTCGTGCATGACGTCGCGGCGGATGTTGCGCACGGCCACACGGCCCTCCTCGGCCAGATTGCGGACCACCTTCACCAGGTCGCGACGGCGTTCCTCGGTGAGCTCGGGCACCACCAAGCGCACGAGGTTGCCATCGTTGGACGGGTTCAGGCCGACATCGGACTCGTTGATGGCCTTCTCTATCGAGCGGATGGCCGACTTGTCGTAGGGCTGGACGGTGAGCAGTCGCGCCTCGGGCGCCGACACCGTGGCCAGCTGGCGCAGCGGCGTCTGGGCGCCGTAGTAGTCGACGGTGATGCGATCCAGCAGGGACGGGCTGGCGCGCCCCGCGCGCACCGTGGAGAACTCATGCTGGGCGGATTCCACCGACTTGGTCATGCGCTCGCGCGCGTCCTGCAGCAGCGCATCGATCATCTCCGTTGCCATCTATCGCATCCCTCTCTAGCTCGCGACGAGCGTGCCCACGCGTTGGCCGGAGATTATCCGCGAGATGTTCTGCTCGTCGTCCATGTTAAAGACGTTGATCGGCATGGCGTTCTCCATGCACAGCGCCAGCGCGGTGGAGTCCATCACCCGCAGGCGTCGCTCGATGGCCTCCATGTGGGTGATGTGCGGGAAGAAGCGGGCCTCGGGGTCCAGGGCCGGATCGGCGCTGTACACCCCCTCCACCCCGTTCTTGGCCATCAGAATGATCTCCGCGTGCACCTCGGCAGCGCGCAGGGCAGCCGCCGTATCGGTCGTGAAGAACGGGTTGCCGGTACCGGCGGCGAAGATGACCACGCGACCCTTCTCGAGGTGGCGCATGGCGCGTCGCCGGATGTAGGGCTCGGCCACCTCGGAGATGGCGATCGCTGACTGCACACGCGTGTCTGCGCCCTCCTTCTCGAGCGCGTCCTGGAGGGGCAACGCGTTCAGCACGGTGGCCAGCATCCCCATGTAGTCACCGGTGGCCCGGTCGACGCCCGCCGCCGCGCCGCTGATGCCGCGATAGATGTTGCCCCCACCCACCACGATGGCCACCTGCACCCCGCTTTCGCGCACCGCCCGCACCTGGGCCGCGACCGCGGACACCCGAGCGGGATCCGTGCCGTACTCGAGATCCCCCAGGAGCGCCTCACCGGACAGCTTGAGCAGGATGCGCCGGTAGGCGGGAGCGGCCATGGTCGCGGCAGCCTATCCGGGGGACGCGCCGCGGCAGCCGGCGCCGCTACTGGCCGACCGCGAAGCGGACGAAGCGGCGCACGATCACGTTCTCTCCGGTGGTCGAGGCGAGGTCGTCGCGCAGCTGACCGATCGTGCGGCCCTCGTACCTGTCGGTATTCACGTGAGGCTGATCGAGGAGCACGGAGGACTCATACCACTTGCTCAGCTTGCCCTCGGCAATGCGCGAGCGCACGTTCTCGGGCTTGTCGGCGGCCTCCTGCTCATAGATGCGCAGTTCGGCCTGGACCTCTTCGGCCGGCACCTCGTCGCGCGTCACGTAGCGCGGGGCGGCGGCGGCGACGTGCAGCGCTACCTCGCGGGCGAAGCTCACGAAATCCGGGTTGCGGGCCACGAAGTCCGTCTCACAGTCGATCTCGACCAGGACACCGACCTTCGCGTTGGAATGGATGTAGGTCTGCACCGTGCCCTCGGCGGCCACGCGCTCGCCGCGATCCTCCAGGCGCCTACCCTGTTTGAGGCGCAGCAGCTCGATCGCGCGCTCGGTGTCACCACCCGCCTCCGTGAGCGCCTTCTTGCAGTCCATCATGCCGGCCCCGGTGCGGTCGCGCAGGGCCTTTACCTCCTTGGCGCTGATCTCAACGGCGCTCATGCCTTCGCCTCCTCCGTGGGTGCGTTCCCGCTGGACGATCCTTCCGGCTCGACCGGCTCGACCGGCTCGACCGGCTCCACCGGCTGGGCCGATTCGGTCGGCTGGGCGGGCGCCGGCTGGGCCGATTCGGTCGGCTGGGCGGGCGCCGGCTGGGCCGCCTCGGGTGGCTGGGCCGGCTGGGCTGGCTCGGCCGCCGCCTGCGGCTGGGCCGCCGTGACGGGCGCGGGCGGAGCCGGCTCGGCCGCGGGCCTTGTCGGTGCGGGGCCGCCCGCTGGAGCGGCCGCCGGGGTCGGGGTCTGAGCCGGGCGTGCGCCACTCGGCGGTTGCCCGGTGGAGGGGCGGGAACCAGCAGCGACCTCCGCGCCCTGGGCGGGGCTCGTCGGCTGACCTGCGCTCGCCGGCTGAGCGCCCACGGCGGCAGCCTCGGCGGCCTGGCGGGCAGCTGCCTCCTCGGCCTCCTTGCGCGCCTGCTCCTCGGCCTGGCGCCGAGCACGTTCCTCGGCCTCCTTGCGGGCGCGCTCCTCGGCCTCTTTGCGGGCGCGCTCCTCCTCGGCGCGAAACACCGAGTGCCCCTCGGACACCACATCGGTGATCGCGTGGGTGATGAGCGCGCACGACCGGATGGCGTCGTCGTTTCCAGGGATCACGTAGTCGATCCCGTCGGGATCGCAGTTGGTGTCGACCAGCCCGATGATGGGCACGCGCAGGCGCTGGGCCTCGCGCACGGCGATCAGCTCGGTCTTGAGATCGATCACGAACATCGCGTCCGGGACGCGCTGCATGTTCTTGACGCCGCCCAGGTTCGCCCTCAGCTTGGCCAGATCGGCCTGAGCCGCCATGCGCTCGCGGGTGGGCAGCAGCGCCAGCTGGCCTTCGGTCTCGTAGCGCTCGAGGTCGTGCAGGCGGCGGATGCGCTGGCTGATGGTCTGAAAGTTCGTCAGCAGGCCGCCCAACCAGCGATTGTTGACGTAGGGCATGTCGGCGGCCGCGGCGGCCTCGGCCACCGTGTCGCGTGCCTGCTTCTTGGTGCCCACAAAGAGCACAACGCCTCCCCGGTGAGCCAGCTGGGAGGAGAACTCCTGTGCCTGGCTGATCAGCTGCGACGTCTTGATCAGGTCGATGAGGTAGATGCCGTCCCGCTCGCCATGTATGAAGCGGCGCATCTTGGGATTCCAGCGGCGCGTCTGGTGGCCGAAATGCACGCCGGCCTCCAGCAGCTCCCTGAGTCCGACTGAAGCCACGGTTACTCCCTTTATCGGTATGCGTAAGGCCACGCGCTTGCGTTCAGGACCCGGGATGAGGATGCCGGTGGCGACCCCTTGGACCCGGGCAGGGCCCCTTGGCGGGACACGTGGATTGAGGTAGTGCTGAGTGAACCTTCGAGGATAGCCCAGCTCAGCCGGTTGGGCGCGTGCCCTCACCGACAGGCCAGAAGCGACGGACCAGCGGCAGCAGCAGCGTCCGGGGAAGGTGCTGACCGTAGAGCGAGGCGATGCGGTTCACGGCGCCGGGCACGATGACCCGCTCTCCGCGCTGCAGGCCGTCGAGGGCGGCGACGGCCACCTGCTGGGCGGATAGCCAGAGCACGCCGGGAATGCGCTCATCGGCGCCGCCGAAGCCCCCTGCTGCACCGAACCCGGTACGTACCGGGCCAGGGCAGACCGCGGACACCGAGACGCCGCTGCCGCGCAGCTCCTCGTTCAGCGCCTCCGAGAAGCTGAGCACAAAGGCCTTGCTGGCTCCGTAGGTCGCCTGGAAGGGCACCGGTTGGAAGGCGATCAGCGAAGCCAGGTTGAGCACCGCGCCCGCACCGCGCTCGCGCATGTCGGGTAGGCAGGCTCCACACAGCCCCACGATCGCCTCGACGTTGGTCTGCACCATGCTGACCTCATGGTCGAGGTCAAGCTCGGTGAACGAGCCGCCGCTGCCAAAGCCGGCGTTGTTGACCAAGACGCTCACGTGGCGCTTGCGCTTGCGGACCTCGGCCAGCATACGCCTGCGCTCCTGCCCGTCCGAGACGTCGGCGACGACGACCTCCACGCTGACCCCATGCTCGGCGGAGATCTCGCTGGCGAGCTCCACCAGGGGTGCACGGCGCCGGGCCACCAGAGTGACACCATGTCCCCGGCGGGCCAGTCCACGCGCGATTTCCGCCCCGATGCCCGAGGAGGCCCCGGTGATCAGGCAGGTGGCGTGAACGTCGGGAGTCGGCAGGACCACCGGATCAGATCCCCGCCACGGTGCGCCGACCCGTGACGCGCTGGCCGACGCGCAGGGGCATGAGCATCCCGAGCGCCGCGGCCCCACGCACCATCTCAGACGCCGTCGACAGCGCGGAACGCGACGATCGGTTGAAGGTGTCGCCGGCCATGAGCTCGGAGTACCAGTCGATCGTCGCTCGCAGGGTCTCGTCGAGGGGCCTGGGTTCATAGCCCAACTCGCGCGAGGCCTTCGCCGAGGAGAACCGCCAGTCCTTGGACATGAGCTCATAGCCCTCGGCCGACATCGGCCCCGGTAACCCCAGGGCCTCGCGCACGCGGGCCAGGCTGACGATCTCGCGCGGCAGCACGATGACCGGATGTTTGACCCCCGACAACCGCGCGACCCGATCGATCAGGGCGGGCCACGACGTGTTGACCGCTCCGAGGATGTAGCGCTCGCCCGGGCGGCCGTGCTCGGCGGCGAGCAGGTGGCCGGCCGCCGCATCCTCCACGTCGGCGAAGTTCATGGCCGCGTCGACTACCGCCGGCAGGCGGCCCCGCAGGTAGTTGCCCACGGTCCGCGTCGAGGTCTCCCCCGGCTGGGAACGATCGACGGGCACCCCGAGGAGGTACGCCGGGTTGACCACCACCACGTCGATGCCGTGGCGCCGTCCGGCCTCTATGGCGCCCCGCTCGCCCTCGTGCTTGGAGTCCGGGTAGGCGAGACCGAGCCAGTCGCTGGGGTAGACGGTGTTCTCGTCGGCCGGCCGCCCACCGCGCGGTAGGCCCACAGCGGAGATTGTCGAGGTGAAGACCACCCGTCTTACCCCCTCCGCCGCCGCAGCCTCGACCGCGAGCAGTGGGGCGTATGCGTTTATGCGCCAGACCAGCTCCGCCGGGGAGGAACCGACGAAGCCGACGGTGTGAAACAGGATCTCGCAGCCGCGCACGGCGCGGCGCATGGACGCGTAGTCCAGCACGTCGGCGCGGCAGCGATGAAGCCCGAGGCCGCGCAGCGGACGCAGGCGCTCGGCGTCGCGGTAGGTCACGCGCACGTGATCTCGGCGTTCGGCCAGCAGCCGCGCGACGTGTCCGCCCAGAAACCCGGTCGCTCCAGTGACGCAGACCTTCATCTGGGCTCCGGCGGTTCGGGCCGGTGGGACGGTTCGGGTGCGCCACCATTCCCGCCGCCCGCCAGGGTCAGGGCTCGCTCCAGGTCGGACGGGAGGTCTGAGACCACGTCGATCCGCTCACCGGTGATGGGATGCGCGAAGGCGAGCCGAGCGGCGTGCAGGAACTGGCGCTCGAGGCCGAGTAGGCCGCGGGTCCCGTATTCGGGGTCGCCCGCCACGGCGTGTCCGATGGCCTGCAGGTGGACGCGGATCTGGTGGGTCCGTCCGGTCTCCAGACGCACACGCAGCAGGCTGGTGGCGGGCAGAGCCTGTGCCAGCTCGAAGTGCGTGCGTGCCTCGCGCGGCTCGTCGCTGTCGATGGACATCCGCGTACGGCGGCGACGATCGCGTCCGATGGGCGCGTCGATGGTGCCGCTGCGCGCCGGTGGGCGACCTTCCACCAGGGCAAGGTACCGGCGCTCCAGGGTGCGTGCCGCCAGAGCGCGACGCAGGCGGCGATGAACCTCCTCGGAGCGAGCCACCACGAGCAGCCCGGAGGTGTCGCGGTCCAGGCGATGAACGATTCCCGCCCGGGCGGCATCCCCGCCGGCCGCGCGGGAGGACAGCGCCTGTGACAACGTTCCCTGGCGGTGTCCCCGGGCAGGATGCACGACCACGCCGGCAGGCTTGTCGATCACCAGCAGGTGCTCATCCTCATAGGCCACCGCGAAGTCTGCGACGGGCACGGTGGCGGGCGCCGGTGAATGCGCGCTGGCGGCCACCACCACACGGGCGCCGGCCGGCACGGGGTGGCGCTTGGGACGCCGACGGCCGTCCACTGACACCAGGCCCGCGTCTATCAGTCGCTGCGCCGCGGCGCGAGAGCCAACCGGCTCGGCCAAGATGTTGTCCAGTCGCTGGCCGGCGGCCGCCGCGCTGACCACCAGCCGCAACTCGTCGGCCACGGGGGTCACTCGGCGCGACCCAGCTTGCCGGTTGCCGGCGCCGCCTCCTCGGCGGCGCCGTCGCCCCCGTCGGGACCGCCCTCGAGCACCCAGGCGAGAACCAGTACCCCGAAGGTGATCGACATATCCGCCACGTTGAACGGTGGCCAGCCCAGGGGTAGTTGGATCCAATCGGTCACCGAGCCGCCCTGCAGGCGGTCGATCACGTTACCCAGAGCGCCCCCTATGAGCAGGCCGGTGGGCAGCCAGATGAGCCGTCTGTCGCTGTGACGAGCGAAGTAGAGCAGGAGGGCGAGCAACGACGCACCGATCACCGCCACCACCACCGTGTACTGGCCGGTGAAGAACCCGAAGGCCACCCCGCGGTTGCTCGTGTGCACGAACTGCAATCCGGGCAGGATCGGGCGCTCCTGCCCGGGGACGATCGAGCCGGCTATTGCGCTCTTGGTCAGACGATCCAGTGCCACCACGCAGACCAGGGCTCCCAGCGCCTTTAGCCAGGCGACGCCGGGCCGCGAGGGCCTCATCCGTGGATGAGGCCCTGCACCACGATGGCCCGGACGATGTACAGCACCATGACGCCGATGATGGGGCTGAAATCGAGCGGCCCGGCCATCGGGAGCACACGGCGGAAGATGCGCAGGTAGGGCTCGCAGACGTCGCGCAGGAAAGACATCACCGCGTCCAGAGCACGCGAATAGGGCGGGCGCACCCCGAAGTTGAGCAGCAGTTGCAGCACGATGTAAGCGAAGATCAGCAACACGTACACGCCGATGAGCGTCGACAGATAGTCGGCGATGCTGGTCCGCACACTGCCCATCAGCAGTGTGCTCACGCGTGCGCTCCTTCCAGCACCGCAGTCATGGCGTCGGCGAACGCGGCCCGCAGGCCCGCCCGTTCCAGCGCGTCAAGGCCGCGCGCGGTCAGGCCGCCGGGCGAGGCAACCTCCCGCCGCACGGCGAGCGTGTCACCGCCGCGAGCCTGGAGCATTGCGGCCGAGCCGGCCAGGGCCCCGAGCGTGATCTCGCAGGCCTGCGCACCGGGCAGGCCATGCCGGATGGCCGCATCTATCTGGGCCTCAGCCACGAGCGCCATATACGCGGGCGCCACGCCTGACAGTCCGGTGGCCACGTCCAGCAGGTGCTCAGGCAGCACGACAACACCGCCCAGGCGCTCAAAGAGTTGGGGTGCGAGCGTGGCCAGCGACCCCTGGACGCCCACGTCGGCGGCCACGCAAGTCACGCCCTGCCTCACCTCCACGGCCGTATTGGGCATCGCGCGCACCACCTCGGAGCGCGGCAGGGCGGCGCGAAGTGCGCTCAGTGGCGTCACGGCGAGCACGGAAATGACCGCGCGAGCGTGAGGTGCTATCTCGCTCGCCACGGCCTGCAGCTGGCCCGGCTTGTGGCATAGGACGACCACGTCGGCGCTCGCCGCCAGCTCGGCGTTATCGGAGAACGCCTTCCCTCCGTGCTCGGCGGCGAGGGAGGCCGCTCGCCCGGACCCTGCGTCGCTGATGAGCAACGGCTCCTGCCAGCCACGCGCGAGGGCGCGCGCCATGTTGCCGGCGCCGATCATGCCGATGACCATGGGTCAAGGCTATCGCCGCGTCCCGCGTCGTCCGGGGCGGCGCCCCCGGCCGTCCGCGGCCGCGGACTTTCAGCTCTGGTTGAAGAAGCCCTTTTCGATCAGGCTGGCCCGCTCCTCAGCTGAGATCTCGACGTTGGGTGGAGTGAGCATGAAGACCTTGTCGGCGATCCTCTGCATACCGCCGTCGAGCGCGTAGGTCAGACCACTGGCGAAGTCGATCATGCGCTTGGACAGATCGGTGTCGTTGGCCTGCAGGTTGAGCACCACCGGGATGGCGTCCTTGAACCTGTCGGCGACCTGCTGGGCGTCATTGAAGGACTTGGGCACGACGAGGTGCACGCGCACGTCACCCGAGCGCCCGTTGCCTCGCCCCACCGGGCGCAGCACGGCGGTTGGCCGTCCGGGCGGCTCGTCGTCAGCGAAGATGTCGTCGAAGTCGTTGCCGCGCCGGCGACGACTGGGCAGCCGACGCACGGTCGGGCGCTCGCGATAACGGTCCTCGAGCTCCTCCTCCGCCGGAGGTTCTTCGTCGCGGTGCGGCGCCTCGTGGCGCTCCTCGGCCAAGCCGAAGTACACGAGGGTGCGGTGCCAGGAGTCGCTGAAGGCCATGGTCCTAGGGCAGTTCGCTCGTTCGCATGATTTCCCTGCTCGGACGACACTGTACCGGCGCCCCCGGCCACCGTGGGCCGAGCCCCCGCCTGGAGCGCCTCAGGCGTACAGGGCGGAGCCGATGCGCACCACGGTGGCGCCCTCCTCCACCGCCACCACGTAGTCCTGGGTGGTGCCCATTGACAGCTCCGCCAGCCCGTACGTGACGGCCAGCTCGCGCAGGGCTGCGAACCAGCGTCGGGAGTCCTCGGGACGTGCCGCCGGCGGAGGCATGGTCATCAGCCCCACCACCGGAACCGGCGCCTGTTCGAGGTAGCGCTCCAGGTCGCGGGCGTCGATCCCCGCCTTGCCGGCCTCGTGCGCGAGGTTGACCTCGATGAGGATGGATATCCCCGGACGGGCGAGGTGGCGGTGGCGCCCGAGCGCCGATAAGGCGGACTCCGAGGCAACCGAGTGGATGCGCCGCACGTGGGGGACGATCTGACGCAGGCGTCGGCTCTGAAGCTGTCCGATGAAGTCCCACTCAAAGAGCCCGGGATGCGCGGCAGCTTTCTCCTCCAGAGCCTGGGCCCGGTTTTCCCCCACCACCGTCACCCCCGCCTCAGCCAGGGTCGGCAGCACGGCGCTCGAGACGTATTTGATCGCCGCGAGGATCTCGACCTCCTCTGCGCGACGTCCCGTGCTGCGGGCGGCCAGCGCCACCCGTTCACGCACGTGCTCCAGGTTGTCCCGCACCCGGGCCACCTGCAGCTCCTCGATCAGCGACGCCACGCGATTCCCGCCTGTCGACCGGTTCGCCCACCCTCGCGACGATGGCTGAACAGGAGCGACGGGTCGCAGCACAGGGTGCACAGGCCGACGTCGTGCACCTCGGCCACCCCGGCCCCCTCCAGGCGGGCCGCGGCGATGGCCTTGAGGTCGAGCCGCAGTCTGCCGCGTGGCTCGCGGTCCACCCGGGCGAAGGAGGCGAGGACCTCGGGGCCGACCTCGTAGCAGCAGCCGCCGGCCCCCGGCCCGATCGCCGCGACCAGTGGCGACACGGCGCCCAGCGCGCGCAGGGTGCGAACCCCGGCTTCGAGGACGCCGCCGGCCAGACCGCGCCAACCGGCGTGGATCATCGCCACGGCTCCCTCGCCGGCGATTGCCACCGGCAGGCAATCGGCGACGAGGACCACGGCGGCTACCTCTTTCAACGCGGTGGCCTGGCCGTCGGCGGCCCGCGCGCCACGGGCTGGCGTCCTCCAGTCATCGCGCGGGGCCTTGCCCACGCGGGTCACATGACATCCGTGTACCTGGCGGCCGTGGGCGAAGCGGTAGGTGCCGTCCGCCACCTGTGCGCTCACGAGCGTCCGGTTGACCGCGACCCGCCCAGGGTCGTCGCCCGGCGTGGCGCCGGTCGCGGTCACGGCGAGGTTGAGTGAGTCATAGGGACGGCAGGACACCCCGCCACGGCGGGTGGTGAACAGCGCCTGTGCGCCCGGCAGCTCCACGCCGATGTGGCTGCCCGCGGCGTGAAAGGGCGCGCGCAGCCCGGGCACCGCATGTTCAGCGGCGCTCGAGGGTGGCCCCGGCGGCGGCAGGTCGAGGTCCCGGTGATCGCCAACCGTGTGGTCGCCGGGCAGCACGCGGACACGGTAGCGGCGCCGGGTTCGATCAGACCCGCAGGGCAGCCGCCAGCTCCGCCTCGCGCCCGGGAGCCAGCGCGCCGTCGAGGCGCAGGTTCAGGGTCGCGCTCAGACGCCGACCGATCTCCGGGCCAGGGGGAACGCCGGCGGCGAGCAGGTCGTCCCCGCCCACGGTCAAGCGCACGTGGCGTAGCTCAGAGAGCCAGAGTCGGGCCGGCTCGAGCGCGCCGAGAGCGCCAGCCAGAGCGACGGCCTCCAGCGGCGCGCTGTCCACGACCGCGCGCAACTGCGACGGACTTCCGGCCTGCACCAGCCCCTCGCGCAGGCGTGGCGTGGCCGCCGCGGTGGCAAGCACGCGGTCGCGATCGGCGGCCGCGAACTCCAGTCGGTCAAGCCAGCGGCGCAGTTCCGCGGCGGGGTCGCGCGGCGACAGGGAGAGGGCGAGGCTGAGGGCGCAGAGAACGAGCAGGTCGGCGCGCCCATCGGTAGGCAGCAGAGCCAAGGCGGCGCGCACGCACCCGGCGTCGAGGAGCAGACGAGGGTGCAGCGCGGTGAGCACGCCCAGGCGGTGCATGGTGCCCAGGACGGCCACGGGGTCGGGCTCGCAGAGCGCGAGGCGCAGCTCCGCGCCCAGGCGCCCGCCACTGACCGTGTCCAGAGCCCGGGCGCCAGCGGCCTCCTCGGCGAGCCGGGCGGTGTGCTCCTCGGGCGTGAAGCCGAGTCGCGTCTCGTATCGCGCCAGGCGCAGCAGCCGCGTCGGATCGTCGCGGAAGCTGGCATCGTGAAAGACGCGCAGGCGCCCGGCTCGCAGGTCATCGAGGGCGCGCTCAGGAGCGACCAGCTGCCCGGCGTGGGCGCCCTCGAGCTTCAGCGCGATGGCGTTGACAGTGAAGTCGCGTCGCACGAGGTCAAGCCCAAGCGACGCGGGACGGACGACCGGCAGCGCGCCGGGCGCCGGATACTGCTCGGTGCGCGCGCGCGCCAGGTCCACCCGAGTGCCGGCACCCGTCACCGTGGCCGTATCAAAGCGTTCATGGCGTATCACCTCGGCGCCCAACCGCCGGGCCAGCGCTCCGGCCACCGGCGCCGGCTCGCCGTTCACCACCGCGTCCAGCTCGCTCGGCAAGCGGCCGCCGAGCAGATCGCGCACCGCACCGCCCACCAGGGCGACGCGCCCCGGATGCTCCCCGGCAACACTGATCAGCTCCTGTCCGCCCGGCAGCGTCGCCAGTCGCCTCAGGGCGACGCGCCCCTCGTGCTCATGCTGGGCGTCGGTTTTCCCGCTGACCCCGGTGGCGCTGGGCGGGCGCGCGCTCACACCGCGCGCACGGCTATCCCCGCGTCGGCCAGGTACTGCTTGGCCTCTCCGACGCTGTGGTGCCCGTAGTGGAAGATCGAAGCGCATAGGGCCGCGTCGGCTCCGGCACGCAGGGCCTGGACGAGGTGCTCCAGGCGTCCCGCCCCGCCCGAGGCGATCACCGGGACGTTCACCGCCGAGGTCACGGCCGCGGTCAGCGCGAGGTCATAGCCCCCACTGGTTCCGTCCCGGTCCATGCTCGTGAGCAGAATCTCGCCGGCCCCGCGCTCGCCCGCCTCACGGGCCCAGTCCACGGCGTCGCGGCCCGCGGGGAAGCGACCCCCGGCAGTGAACACCTCCCAGCCCCCGTCGGCTGCGGCCCGCGCGTCGATGGCCAACACCACGCACTGGGCCCCGAAGTGCTCGGCCAGTTCGTCCACCAGCCCTGGGCGCGTCACCGCCGCCGAGTTGACCGCGACCTTGTCCGCGCCGGCGTCGAGCACCGCCTGCGCGTCGGCCACCGAGCGGATCCCGCCTCCGATGGTGAAGGGCACGAACACGTCGTCAGCGGTGCGCCGGGCCAGCTCGACGATGGTCTCGCGCTTCTGGTGGGTGGCGGTGATGTCGAGGAACACCAACTCGTCGGCGCCCTCGCGGTCGTAGAACGCCGCCAGCTCGATTGGGTCGCCGGCGTCGCGGATGTCCACGAAACGGGTGCCCTTGACCACCCGTCCAGCGTCGACGTCGAGACACGGGATAACGCGCTTGAGCTGCATGCCCGCACGGTAGCGACGCCCGGGGGCCCATCGCAGGCCGCTACCGGTCCAGCTGCTCCTGGGCCTCGGCAACGGTGAAACGTCCCTCGTACAGGGCCTTGCCCACGATCACCCCGGCCAGGTTCACCTGGCGCAGCTCGGTGAGCTCCTGCAGGTCGCTCAGCTGACCTATGCCGCCCGAGTACAGAAATCGCCCGCGGACGGTCTGGGCGACGCGGCGCACCTCCTCAAGGTCGGGGCCCTGAAGCATGCCGTCGCGATCTACGCTCGTGTAGACGAAGTTGCGTACGCCTCTGGCCTGCAGACGCTCCACGACGTCGTCGGGCGTCATCTGGGTCGTCTCGGTCCATCCGGCGGTGGCCACGTTACCTGCGCGTACGTCGACCGAGACCAGCACCCGTTCCGGCCACGCCCGCACCACCTCGTCGAGGAACTCGACATCGGTGAAGGCGGCCGTCCCCAGGATCACCCGGTCCGCTCCCGCGCGAAACGCCTCACGCACCGCAGGGAGCGAGCGCAGTCCGCCGCCGTACTGCACCGGCACCTCCAGCTCGCTGGTGATCTGGCGCAGGTGCTCGAGATTCACCGGCTCGCCTGCGCGGGCGCCGTCGAGGTCAACCACGTGCAGAAAGCGGGCACCGGCCTGCGCCCACCCTCGGGCCGCGCTCAGGGGACTATCGTCGTAGACCCTGCTCTGGGCGAAGTCACCTTTGACCAGTCGCACGGCGTGGCCGTCGAGGACGTCTATGGCCGGATAGAGAATCATCGCCTGCGCTCGCGGGCGACGTCCGTCACGGCCGTGCTCCCGTCCGGCGACCCGCACACATCCGGGCGAAGTTGGCCAGTACGCGCAGACCGTGGCGCGAGGACTTCTCCGGGTGAAACTGCACCCCGAAGAAGGCGCCGTGGGACACCACCGTGACCAGGGGCGCGCCGTAGTCGGTCAGGCCCACCACGTCACGCTCGTCCGCAGGCCGGGGTGCGTAGGAGTGCACGTGGTAGAAGGCGCAGCGCGGGGGAAGCCCGGTCGTGAGTGGCGAGGGTCGCTGCAGGCAAACCTCGTTCCACCCGATCTGGGGCAGCTTCAGGCCCATGTCGGGCAGCCGCACGACCTCGCCCGCCACGAGACCCAGCCCCTCGGCGCCCCCCCGTTCGCTCGAGCGCTGGAAGCCGAGCTGCATGCCCAGGCAGATGCCGAGCAGTGGGGTGCCCTGGCTCACCCGCTCCCGCAGCAGCTCATCGAGCCCGAGCTCTCGCAGGTTGGCCATCGCCCGTGGGAACGCTCCCACGCCGGGCAGCACCAGTCCATCGGCCCGGCGCAGCACGTCATGGTCAGCGCTGACTTGAGCGGGCGCGCCGACGTGGACAAAGGCCTTTTCGACCGAGCGCCGGTTACCCATGCCGTAATCGACGATGGCCAGCGCGGGCTGCACGCCGTCGGCGCGGTCGAAGTAGGCGGGCGCGTCGCGCCCGACCTCTGCGTGGTTGCTCGCCTGCGCGCTGGGCCCGGGGGCACTCATCCGAGCGTCCCCTTGGTGCTGGGCACGCCGGTCTCGCCGGGGTCCACGGCGACCGCCGTGCGCAATGCGCGCGCAAAGGACTTAAATGCGGCCTCGATCATGTGATGGGCGTTCGTGCCCCTCTCGACGCGCAGGTGCAGGGTGAGCTTCGCCGCGTTGGCCAGGGCGCGAAAGAACTCCTCGGCCAGCTCGTGGTCCAGGCCGCCGGTGGCACCGGCCGGCAGCTGCGCCTCCCACAGCGTGTAGGGGCGCCCGGAGATGTCCAGCACGCAGGTGGCGCGCGCCTCGTCCATCGGTACCGTCGCCCATCCGTACCGGTTGATCCCGCGACGGTCGCCAAGCGCCCGGTCGAGCGCCTGTCCCAGCACGATGGCGGTGTCCTCGGCTGTGTGGTGGGCCCCGGTGTGCAGGTCGCCGCTCGTCTGCACCTGGAGGTCCAGGCGTCCGTGTCGCGCCAGCAGGTCAAGCATGTGGTCCAAGAAGCCGACGCCCGTGGTACGGGTGCCCGCGCCGGTTCCGTCCAGGCCCAGGACGACGTGCACCTTGGTCTCAGAGGTCTCGCGGTTGACCTCGGCTTCTCGCCTGATGGCAGGTATTGCGCTCATGTATCGACATTGTCGCCCAGCGCGCTCGGCGGGCGCTCAGACGCAAGGAACGGTGCGCTCACGGCCGCCCACCGGCTGACCGATCAGGCGCCGCCTGCGCGCGCGCCTCCATGGACTGGGCGTGCAGCTCGAATCCCTCTGCACGCGCCACCGGCGCGCCGGCGCGAGCCAGGGCGCTCGCCCCAGCGCCTACGTGGACCTCGGCCATGCGCCGGCGGAAGTGGCGCACCGAGAGGGCCGAGGAGAAGCGCGCGGCCCCGCCGGTAGGAAGCACGTGGTTGGACCCGGCGACGTAGTCACCAAAGGCCGTGGCGGAGGCCGAGCCGACGAACAGGCACCCGGCCGTTCTCACCGACGAGGCCAGCCGCTCGGCCGCCGCTCCGACCAGCTGCAGATGCTCGGGTGCGAAGTGGTTGGCCACCTCCAGCGCGCTTCCCATATCTGGTGCGTGCACCAGCACGCAGGCCGCCGGTCTGACCTCGGGGTGAACGCGCCCCAGGTCTGAAAGCTCTGCGGCGAGGGCGTCCAACGCGTCGGCCGACGGGCACAGGGCGCCGACCAGCGTTTCTTCGCCGTGCTCGGCCTGCGCCATGAGATCGAGGGCGACCAGACGGGGATCGCCGTCAGGCGCCATCACCACGAGCAGGTCGCTCGGTCCAGCAAACCCGTCGATCCCCACCACGGCCGACAGCTGGCGCTTGGCCTCCTGCACCCACAGATTGCCGGGGCCGACGATCACGTCGACCGGCGTCACCGTCTCGGTGCCATGGGCCAGGGCGGCCACCGCGTGCGCTCCTCCCATGCGGTAGACGGTGGCCACTCCGCACAGGCGGCACACGCCGAGAATGGTGGGGTGCACGTCGCCGTCCGGTCCGGGGGGTGCGCACACGCTCACGTCGGACACGCCGGCCGCGCGCGCCGTGACCACACCCATGACTACGGTGCTCGGGTACGGGGCCCGCCCGCCGGGCACATAGACCGCGGCCGCCTCGACGGGAATCTCGCGCAGCATCATGTGCTGCCCCTGAGCGAGGCTGATGGCGGCGTCCTCGCTCACGGAGTGCTGGGCGACCTCGGCCACGTTGGCGATCGCCACCTGGAGGCCGGCGACGACGTCGAGGGGAAGGGTTCGGATGGCGCGGTCGAGCTCTTCGGCGCTGACCCGCAGGGGGCGCGTCGGTGCGCCGTGCGTGTCGTGGCGTCGTATGAGCTGCGTCAGGGCGGCGTCTCCGCCGGTGCGCACCTGCGCGAGGATCCCGCGCACATCCTCTTCCACCGATGCCCCCGTGGGCACCCGGGCCCGCAGGCTCGCCGCGGTGCCCGCGGGGCCCAGGCGCTCCACCTCAGAGCGCGCGATGCGCTCGACGTGCATAGCCGCCTAGCCCGCCGGGGTGCGATTGCGCAGGCGATCGAGCAGCTCGTCGATGGCCCGTGCCTTGAGCTGGTGGGCCACGGGATTGGCGATCAGCCGGGCGGTGGCCACCGCGATCTGCTCGCGCACCACGAGATCGTTCTCGCGCAGAGTCGTGCCCGTGGCGGTGAGATCGACGATCGCCTCGGCCAGGCCGGCTAGTGGCGCCAGCTCCACCGAGCCCTTGACCTCGACGATCTCGGCCTGGCGCCCGGTCTCCTCCATGTGGCGCGAGGCAATGCGCGGATACTTGGTGGCCACACGCATCACGCCGAGACGGCGCAGTGCCTCGGCCGCGGGGTCGGGCCCGGCGCGGGTGGCCAGCACCATGGTGCAGCGTCCGTATCCGAGGTCGAGCAGCTCGTAGACCTGGCGGCCTGCGCGCGTGGGTGGGCCTTCGGCCTGCTCGAGCAGAACGTCCTTGCCGGTCACGCCCAGGTCGGCCGCCCCCGCCTCCACGTAGGTGGGAACGTCCGACGGGCGCATGGTGATCACGCCGATGTCGTCGAAGAGCAGCCTACGGTCGTTGCCCCGTAGCTCGGAGGTATCCATTCCCAGTTCGGCCAGCAGGTCGACCGTGGGCGTGAACAGCGCGCCCCGCGGGACCGCGATGGTCAGGCCGTTGACCGGACTCATAGTGGTCCGCCGTCCCGGCCGGCCAGCAGCGCACCGCTCCCGCGCTCCTCACCGGCCAGCGCGAGGTGCAGGCGGTCGATGCCGAGGGCAAACCCGACCGCGGGCAGCGAGCGACCGAAGCTTGAGAGCAGCTCGTCGTAGCGCCCGCCACCCCCGATCGGGGCTCCCAGGGCGGGGTCATAGACCTCGAACACCGCCCCGGTGTAGTAGTCCAGGCTGCGTACGAGGCCGAGGTCGTAGATGACCCTCGCTGCCACCCCCGGATCCAGCAGATCGTGCAGGCGGCGCATGGGAGCGACGGCATCTGCCGCCGCTCCGGGCGAACCGTTCAACACCTCGGGACCGCCTCGGCGACGCGGTACTGAAAGCAACAGCTCGGCGGCGCTTGCCTCCAGCGCCAGGGCGTCCACTTCTCCCGCCAGCGCCACGAAATTGCGGCGGCTCAGAGCCGCCAGTAACCGTGGCCGAGCGACTTCTGGGACGTCCAGGCTGGCCATCAGGCCCGGATACAGCGCTACGTCGCCCACGCCCACGCGGTAGTCGCGCAGCCCGGTGGCATCCAGAGCCCGGCACATCACGGTGAGCGCCTCGGCCGTGCCCTGCGGAGCTCCCGAGCCGATCAGTTCGATTCCGCCCTGCAGCAGCTCTCGCGGCTGGCCGCGCTGGGGGCGCACACCGCGGTAGCAGTGGGCGAAGTAGCAGAAGCGCAGGGGTGGGGGCGCCGTCGGATATCGCGTGGCGGCCAGGCGCGCGATGGGAACGGTCATGTCCGAGCGCAGTGCGAGCACCGCACCTGAGTCGTCGAACACGCGATAGGCAGGGCGCGCTGCGCCCGTGCCGGCAAGCTGCAGCTCGGACTCGTACTCGAGCGCCGGCGTGTAGACCTCACCGTAGCCGTGGCGTTCGAACACCGCGCGCAGGGCGTCGGTGATGGCGCGCAGCTCGCGCGTCTCGTCTGGCAGCACGTCGCGTGTGCCGCTGGGAATGGGATGTATCACTCAGGAAGTGTGGTCTGGTCGTACGTTCGGTCGCCCCACGCGTCTGAGGCGCTGACTCGGGCGCGGGCTCGGCACCGCACATCATCGCGCGCGCGGCCGGGCGGCGCGCGGCCTGCGGGGCGTCAGGCGGGGACGGGTTCGGTGGAAACGCGCTCGATGCGGGCGCCCAGCTGGCGCAGGCGCTCGTCGATCCGCTCGTAGCCGCGGTCTATCTGGCGAATGTTGCCGATCTCGCTGCGGCCCTCGGCGCACAGGGCGGCGATCAGCATGGCCATTCCCGCACGGATGTCGGGTGACTCCACCCGCTCGCCGCGCAGCTGTCGAGGACCGTCGACGATGACTCGGTGGGGATCGCAGACGGTGATGTCCGCGCCCATGAGGATCAGCTTGTCGGTGAAGATCAGCCGGTTCTCGAACATCCACTCGTGGATGAGCACCGAGCCCTCGGCCTGCGTGGCCAGGGCCACGGCGATCGACGTCAAGTCCGCCGGAAACGCGGGCCACGGACCATCCTGGACCTTGCGTTTGTGCGCGCCCACGTCCGGGAGCCCAGCCAATTTCTGGTTGCCGGGCACGATCACGTCGTCGCCTTCCAACGCGGTGTGCAGGCCGATGTGCTCGAACACCAGGCGGATCATGCGCAGGTCGTTGGGGATGGTGTCGCGAATACGCAGCTCCCCGCCGGTGACGCCGGCCAGGGCCATGAAGCTTCCGATCTCGATGTGATCGGGCGCGATGTCGTGCTGACAGCCGCGGAGTCGGTGCGCCCCGTTGACCGTCAGCACGTTTGAACCAATGCCCTGGATGTCGGCGCCCATCTTGACCAGCATGCGTGCCAGGTCCTGCACGTGCGGCTCGCACGCGGCGTTGCCGATGACCGTCGCTCCGGGTGTGAGGGCGGCCGCCATGAGCGCGTTCTCGGTGGCCATCACCGACGGCTCGTCCATGAATACGTCGCCGGCCCGCAGACCGCGCGGCGCGCTTATGTCGATCGTGCCGTTGGCCTCGACCCGCGCGCCCATGGCCCGGAAGGCGTCGAGGTGAGGGTCCAGCCGCCGCCGCCCGATGACGTCGCCGCCGGGAGGAGGCAGCACGGCTCGCCCGCAGCGGGCAAGCAACGGACCGGCAAGCAGGAAGGATGCCCGGATGATCTCGGCCAGAGCACGGTCGACTGCGGCGTCGCAGTCGACGTTCGCCCCGCATAGCGCGACCTCGTTGTCCGCGCGCCAACTCACCCGGACTCCGATGGACTGCAGAATGGCCACCATGGCGTCGACGTCCCGTATGCGCGGGACGTTGCGCACGACGATCTCGTCCTCGGTGAGGATGGCGCAGGCCAGGATCGGCAGAGCCCCGTTCTTGTTGCCGGCCGGCACGACCGTGCCCGATAGGGGTGCTCCGCCCTCGATGACGAACTTCTCCATGAGCGGGGGATGCGCACGCACAGCCCGATCGGGACCCGACCGGCGACGCCTGGCAAGGGTAACAGTCACGGTCGTTTGCGGAGTTCGCCGAAGCTGGCAGGGACCCTTCCCCAAGCGCTGTCCTGTGCATGTTCGGGGGTCGCGAGGTGAGCGCATGCCCGACTTCCCGATTGGGAAAGCCTCGTCCCAGTGACCCAGTCAGACATGGGCGCACGCGTGTACGGCGGCCCGAAGTGGACGGTGTCACCCGTCTACGAGGGGATGCTCAAAGAGGAACTGGATGCGGCCGCTGCGCGCCACGCCGAGGTTCCCTATCAGCCCGTACTCATCGACGCCACTTGCGCTGGGCTGATCGGTGGTGCGGCCGACGCCCCCCTGGTCATTCCGGCGCTGAACCGTGATGGCGACTGCCTGTCCGATCTGGTCATGCCCATGTTCGGTTCCATCGCCGGGGCCGAGTCCGTGCTGCTGGCCTACGACGCCGCATACGAGCCCCTGGTGGCGATGGCCGAGGCGCCCCACGGAACCGCTCCCGGACTGGCGGGCCGAGACGTCGCCAATCCCATGGCGATGCTGCTCTCCTGCGCGGCCATTCTGCATCAGGGCGCCCAGCGGGGCCACGCCGTCGCAGGAGCGCTCGCGGGCCATCTACGAGGCCGTCATGGAGACCACGGCGGATGGCGTCTGCACCCCCCGGACCTGGGCGGGCACGCGTCGAGCACGCAGGTCACCGAGGACGTCGTGGGCCGCGTGCGCACCAAACTCAGGAGCGCGCACACCTAACGGGCCATCGACGGCCGCCGCCTCTGCCTGACCAGCCGCGGCCATCGGTGCAATTTCCGTTGCACCGCCACGGCGCGTTCTTCGCATGACAGAGCCAAATCAGAGGCGCCGCGAAGCACCCGCCCGGCCGACCGTTCCTTCCGTCCGAAGGCGCCCGTAGCTTACGAACACATGTTCCCCCCACTGCCGAGCCCACCGAAGGCCAAGCGCGGCTTTCCGTCCCGTGATCGGCTGCGCAGCGCCGTAGCTCTCGCGGCGGCCGCGCTGACCCTGGTGGACGATGCGCAGCCCGCGGACTGGCACCTACCACCCGAGTACCTAAGCTTGGCGAGCGGCGCCTTGCGACCAGCAGCAGCGCCCGCGACCGCGGCGCACCAGGCGCGCAGGGCGCTGGCCCTCCCCAGGGACGAGCCGCATCCCCATCGCCATGCTCTGCCACCCCGACGGGCGGTGCGCCGCGGTGGCTCTCCCCCGCCGCACGAGCATCCGTGCCTGTCTCCGGTCCACCGCAACCAGGCGCGCGCCTCTGGCGCACTCTCACGCGCTGAACCGCAGCGTTGGTGACGCGCGACGGACGGCGTCAGAGCCTCCTGTACTCACCGCGCAGATTCGCGCAGACCGCTGGGTGAGTCGCCGAAGTCTCGAGCGGCCGACGGTCACCGAGGCGAGGCGCCTGGCCGCGCCGCGACCAGGCGGACGCCGCACTGGCGCCCACCTGGCCAGCGGTCAAGAAACCGGCGGCGTCCTACTCTCCCAGGCCCTTGCGGGCCAAGTACCATCGGCGCTGAGGGGCTTAACTTCTCTGTTCGGAAAGGGAAGAGGTGTCTCCCCCTCGCCATAGCCACCGGAAATTTGCGAGAGACCGCCTTCGGCAGCCCTTCAAAACTACACAGCGCCACACGCGCAATCACACTAAAAAATCCGTCAAGCCCTCGACCCATTAGTACCGGTCTCCTGCGGACGTTACCGTCCTTGCAGATCCGGCCTATCAACCTGGTGGTCTACCAGGGGTCTTACTCCCTCATGGGGATGGGAGAGCTCATCTCGAGGCCGGCTTCCCGCTTAGATGCCTTCAGCGGTTATCCGATCCACACGTAGCTAACCTGCGATGCCCTTGGCAGGACAACAGATACACCAGAGGTGCGTTCATCCCGGTCCTCTCGTACTAGGGACAAATCCTCTCAACTCTCCAACGCCCACGGCAGATAGGGACCGAACTGTCTCACGACGTTCTGAACCCAGCTCGCGTACCGCTTTAATGGGCGAACAGC
>JAABUQ010003689.1_pt1 | contig 27491 bp, 25 predicted proteins | sample 5560001 | NCBI WGS metagenome assembly JAABUQ01 (sample SAMN10711888, study PRJNA513371) | rock metagenome | isolation source: Antarctica rocks | place: Antarctica: Victoria Land, Finger Mt nord | collected 2015-12-18 | reverse complement strand
TCGAACCCCCGGTCGCCGTTGTTGTGAAGGCCACGACAGAGGATTTCTACACCAAAGCGAGGCGAAGCGCAAGCCCTACATCTTTCCAGGATAACCTACAAGTGCGCGCTAGCCCTGGATCATCCCCCCTTACGTCCAGACGTACCTCCAGGGGGAACACAATGTTAGCGACCCCATGGCCATGCCCCTGGCCGAGTACATCGCCGAGGTCATGACGATCCTGGATAACAACCCAGAGATCGACGAGGTCGTCGTCGAGCGCTGCAAGCCGTTCCGCATGGCCGCCGAATCGGGCAGGTTCGCCGCCGCCTTCGGCATGCTCAACCCCGCCTGAATGCTCCACGCCATCCGGTCGAGAGCGGGCCTGACCCAGCCCGCTCGGGAGGGCCGTCGCCGCTCCCGCGTCGTCGAGTGGAGATATGATCGGGCAATCGGGAAGCTCATGAAATTGGCGCCGGCAATCACAGGCAATGATGAAGGAGGGGTATTTTGTCGGGTTTACGCCGGACGCTGGGGAAACTGGAGCCGATCGGCCTGTCGCTTTCGGTGATGGGGCCGACGCTCGCCCTCGCGTTCGTGTGCCGCTCGCCGCTCGGGCCGCCGGTCGAGCCGCGCCGCTGACCTTCCTGGTCGCCGGCGGGACCGTCTTCCTGGTCGCCCTCTCGTTCGTCGCCTTCAGCCGCCGGATCGCCAGCGCGGGCTCCGCCTACGCTTTCGTCGGCTCGACGTTCGGCGGCGGCTCCGGGTTCCTGACGGGGTGGACGCTGCTCCTGGTCTACCTCGGGGGCTGCGCCGCCTCGGCCGCGCTGTTCGGCAGCTTCCTGGCGACGGCGCTGAAGGGCCTCGGGCCTCAGAGGCTATCCGGCAATCTTGTTCTTCAATAGCAACGGGTTACGTCTCATCAACGAACGGCGATCCCAGAGGCTTCGAGCTTGTTTGAAGGGGGCTTGCCCCAAGCCAACTAATAAGTTCGTTGCCACAAGTGCTTACCTGACAACGAACTCTTTACCGGATAGCCTCTCAGTCACCGCATCTCTGGCTCTGGCTGTCGCTCGCGTCGATTGTGCTGATTTCCTGGCTCGCCGGGCGGCACATCGGCCAGCTCGTCCGCCTCATGTTGGGCCTGGAGATCGTCTCGATCCTGGCGATCGTCTGGCTGTCCGCGGTCATCCTGAAGCGGGCCCCCTTATCCTGGGCCCCTTTCTATCCCGACGCGTCGCACAGCCTTGTCGGCGTCGGCCTCGGGCTGATCTTCGCGATGCTGTGCTACTCCGGCTTCGAGAGCGCCACGACCATCGGGGAGGAGACGCATGAGCCGTTCAGCATCCTTCCCGGCACGATGTTGATCGCGGTGCTGATCGTCACGGCGATCTACACGCTGGGGTCCTACGCGCAGGTGGTCGGCTTCGGCCTCGATCAAGTCGCGATGCTCGCCGACGACGACGCCCCGCTCGACACCCTGTCGAGGCGATATCTGTCCGGTCGGTTCGGGACGCTCCTGGACGGCGCGGCGGCCATCAGCGCCTTCGGATGCGCCTTGGGTTGCGCCACCGCGGGAGCACGCCTGCTGTACGCGCCAGGTCGGGCCGGCCTTTCCTTGAGGCTCGCGACGCTCGAGCCTCGGCACGGGACCCCGCGGCACGCCCTGCTGACGGTGACGTCGATCAGCGCCGTCGCGATCCTGCTGTTCGCGAACAGGTTCGGCGCGCATGCCTTCAGCGGGGCCGTCTTCGTCATGATGTCCCTGGCGACCATCCTCGCCTACGGGGCCGTTTGCCTCGCCCAAGCGACCATTTCCCTCCGCGAAGGGCGAATCTGGCAAGGTCTCGCAAGCGCCCTCGGGATCGCGGTCCTGTGCTGGCCCTTGTTGAATAGCGTCTATCCCATACCGACTTGGCCGGCGAACCTGTGGCCACTTCTCGTATTAATCTGGATCGGCCTCGGCATGCTCCCGCTTGCCTTCCTCCCCTTTTCCTGGTCGCACGACGATGCGGCGCGGCCTCCTCAACCAAACAGCATTGAAAATGACATGTGAATACCGAAGTTATCTCCAAAAACTGGTTTGAAAGTTATTTTCGGGCCTGGCGCACGCAATCAACGGATCTTTTCCGGGCCCGTTCCACGACGACTTTACTGATATGGGAATATCATTCCGCTCGCTCATCCGGCGACCTCGGGAGTTGAAAATAGTAGTAATCGAGAGATGACAACATCGGTTATACAGTTTAAAATATCGCGGGGGCCTCGGCGATCCCGATGCGGAGGATGGCCTGGCGATCCACCGGGAATTCGCTCCGGGAAGGATGGTCCGACCCCGCCGGTTAAGCCGGGCCCGAGGTCGGACGGGAAGATCCGTGCGGAGAGCGGAAAAGGCGCCAGGGAACGGATCATTTTCGGTATTGTTCGTCGCTGACCTTCTCCATCCAATCGACGACCTTTTCGTCGAGCTGTTCCTGGATGGCGATATGCGTCATGGCGGTGGTCGCCGTCGCCCCGTGCCAATGCTTCTCGCCGGGCGGGAACCAGACGACGTCGCCGGGACGGATCTCCTCGACCGGTCCGCCCTCGCGCCGGGCCCAGCCGCATCCGGCGGTGACGATCAGGGTCTGCCCCAGCGGGTGGGCGTGCCACGCCGTCCGGGCCCCGGGCTCGAAGGTGACGCTGGCCCCGGCCGCGCGTGCCGGGGCTTGTGCCTGGAACAGCCGGTCGATGCGGACCGTCCCGGTAAACCAGTCGGCCGGCCCTTTGGCGGACGCCTGCGACCCGACTCGCGTGATATCCATCTTCGCCTCCTGTATGGCGGTTCACCGTGCTTCGGGCGGGATAGGTGCCCGGAACGAACGGCGCGAGGATCAGCATAACCCACGATCGGGCCGGCGTTGAGGTTCGAGGGCGCTCGCGGACTCGCCGCGGCGAAGTTCATGTCTGTTTGTCAGGACGCGCCAACTTCTCCAATCTTTTGCGTGGCGCTTATGAAATTCAGGGGAAACTTGGGTAAAGTCTGCCCCGGGTCGATCGGCCGCGACCGGGTTCGTCGATGGACGCTCGCGGGAAGCCGGTCCGTTTGATGCAGGAGTCGAACGCGTGAGCCTCCCGTTCAAGATCCCGTCGGCGATCCTCGCGGTCGCCGTCGGGTTGGTGTCCATTTCGGGCTGCGGCGGCGGCAACGACGTCCCGCTGGCCAAGGTGCCGCCGTTGTCGGAGCTGCCGAAGCTCTCGGACGGGCCGGAGGAACGGGGCCGGGCAGAAGTCGGGGACGGCCTGGGGCCTCTGGAGCTCGCACTCGATGCTCCTGCCCTACATCGAGCAGGCCAGCATCTACAACGCGATCAACTTCGCCTTCGCCAACGAGGGCGACCAGGGGACCGGGATCGTCTCGGCGCAGGCGACGGCGATCGCCGCGCGGATCAACGTGTTCCTCTGCCCCTCCTCCCCCACGCCCGACGGCGTCCTGTTCCCCAGCGAGGCGATCGCCGCCTTGCAGAAGGCCTCGCCGGGCAACAACTACTTCGGGTCGGTCGGGGCGAGCCTGAACGCCTACAGCAGCCCCTACGTCTCCGGCCAGGAGAGCGGCGGGGCCGCCTCGCCCAACGGCCTCTTCGAGATCTTCGGCTCGCCGATCAGCTTCCCCGCCATCCTCGACGGCACGAGCAACACCATCGCCTTCGGCGAGTGGCGGACCGGCGACTTCGACTCGAACCGGCTCTCGATCCCCCAGGACGTGATCAACCTCGGCAACAAGTTCCCGCCGGGCTCGGGCAAGGAGAACGCCAACCAGAACATGCCCCAGGGCGGCTCCGGGCTGAACCAATGGCTCCAGACCTGCGCGGCGACGGCGGCGTCGACCGTCGGCAACGCCAACCTCAACCGCAGCTTCATCGGCCAGCAATGGTGCACCGGGATGTTCGGTCGGACCCTGGGCAACACCGTCGTCGCCCCCAACTCGAGCTACCCCTACTGTTCCAGCACCTACTACGGGGGCGAATGGGACGGCTCCGACGGCAACTTCGGGATGAGCAGCTTCCACCCCGGGGGGTCGAACGTCCTCCTGGCCGACGGCTCCGTCCGCTTCCTCAAGGCGACCACCAACCAGGTCGTGATCTGGAGCCTCGGGACCAAGGCCGGCGGCGAGGTCATCTCGTCGGACTCGTTCTGAGGGCCCGCCAGGCGGCAAAGTCGCCCGGCGTTCGCAGGGAGCGCCGGGCGACAATGACGCCGCTTGATCTTTCCGGGAAAGCGGCGGATTCCATTCAAAGGCTCTTCAAGTATTCGATGAGCTGACGTCGCTCGGCCGCCCCCAAATTCGTCCCGTATTCTTCCCCTTCATGGCCGACGTTGGAGTTGCCAACCTCATTGACGTTGAGCTTGGGGAAGCCGGCAACATCGGTCAGATATCCCACGCGGACGGGATCGAATGTGCGGACGCCGATGCTGAACGCCTTCGATCGCTTCGCCACCGGTTGCAATAACTCGTCCAGGTTGGGCACCGAGCCGTTGTGCAGGAACGGGGCGGTCGCCCAGATGCCGTCCAGCGGCCGGGCCTTGTAGAGCGGGGCTTGAGGGGTCTTGGTCGAGGTGTTGGCGTGCTCGCGGCCATGAGGCACGCCGAAATTCATCTGCGCCAGGTAGTCGTGCGGCCCCCCTTCGAAGGGCAAGCCAAGGATGGTCTCCAGGACCTCCTTGCCGACCATCATCGAGGCCGGGGCAACGGCGGGGATCTTGTCGAGGAAAGGGAAGGTCGGGACGGGTTGGCCTTTCAGCTTGCCGGATGATCCGGTCCGTTCGAAGAAGTTGTCGTACGTCCGCGAATCGGTGGAGCCGGCTTTCATGAACGAATTGACCTCCCGCTTGGGATTCTTCCGATCGACGACGACTTCGTGGCAGGTGTTGCACTTCAGCCCGAGATAAATCTGCTTTCCCGCTTCCTTGTCGACTGGATTGATGGGCCCGAATTCCGAGGGCCATAAGGGCGACCACAGTCCCTTGATCTGGTCTTCCAGCGCGTACAGGTTGACGCCGCGAACCGACGAGGGATATCCGAAGACCGGCTCGTCGGGGACGGTGTAGTCGGCGAAGACGCCCATGACCTCGCCGACGTTCCTCGACAGGCTGAAGATATCGAAGGGGCCGCCGCTCTCGGCGATCCCGATCCATTGCTCGAGCTTCTGCTGCGGGGTATCCCAGAGGAATGGATAGCTCACCGAGGCGTCGGCCGGCTTGGTGTTCTCGATGGGGGACTTGGGGCTGGCGACCGCGTGGTAATAGACCTCATTCACGATCGCGTCGACGGCATCGAGGCGTGCGTAATTCGAGGGGGCCGGGGCGGGCACCTTGGGATCGTAGCCCGGAAAGTTCCTCAAGTTATAACCAACCCGCTCCTCGATCACCGGGCCCAACTGACGGGCCAGCCTGGTCCGTCCCTCCGGCGTATCGCGGCCACGCAGGACCGCGCGGGCGAAGCGATCGAATTTCGCCGGGTCGTCCTTGGTCCTCTGCAATGCGGAGATCATCGAGGACAGGAAAGCACGGTAGTCGCCCTGGGCCGGCGCCCCGTCGACCCGGTAACCGGTCTTCCCATGGCGAATTTCGTTCGTGTGGCATCCCGCGCAGGTCAGCCCCAGCCATTTTCGATTGACGCCCTGGTTTCCCACGAAGCCCACGGGCAGACCATCAGGATTGGTCGAGTCGGGCAATTGGGGCAGGTACCGGAATTTCAGGATATTGTTGTTGTCGCGGAACAGGGCCGTCGAATTGGCCTGCTCCAGGGCCAGGAACCACTGATAAGGGATGATCTGCGAGCCTTGCGAAGTGAAGTAGAAGCGTGAACTGTCGCTCGGGGACCAGCCTTGATCGAGGTAGACGACTTTCTCGACCGGCTCGCCCAGGGGATCATCCTCGGCAACATAGGCGTCCCGCGATGCATTCGGGCCGTTTGAATCGTCCGACAGGGCGGGCCTGGCCAGGATCAAGAGCAAGGCAATCGCGAGCCGCATCGTAAAATGCCCCCAAATTCGAGAAAATCACCCATTTTCAGAACGGTCGAATCCAGAAATCGGTTCCTCTCGCTGAACCTTTCCGACCTTTTTCCGAGGTTGCAAGAGGCGATTTGATGCCTCGAATCGCGTGCTCGACGACGAGGGCCGGGTCGGTGAGGCCGGCGAAGGGCCGGGCGGGGTCGTGACGGAGCGAATCGAGGTGGCGACGGACGAGGTATCCGTAGCCTGGTGCAGAGTGAAATGAGGCCCACCACGGAAGGATTGGGTTGGTGCCTCCTGGCACGCGGCCCGCCCTCCAGGGTCCCCCGAATCGGGGTGCGAGACTCCACCAGTCGAGCCAGACCCGGCTCTTTGGAGGACCTCAGCTTGTGGGCGGATTGTGTGGGTCACCTCTGCTTCTGGTAGAAATAATAGTCGGCGGAATAAGGGACCCTCACCACCTCACCGGGAGTGGTGCCGGGGGTCGCGGGGGCCGTGCCGCCCACGGTGTACAAGCGCTGGATGAAGGTCGCCTTGCTGAAGGGGCCGCGTCCCGTGTTTGAGGACGCGCTTAGCAGCAGCCAGGGGATGGCGTTGGCGTTCGGGGTGCAGCTTTGGCTGGTCTTGCCGATCACGGTGCTGCCGGTGAGATCCTCCCAGGTGGGGCCGGCGAAGTGGAAGGCAATGACCTCCTCGAATCCCGCCTGAAACCAATTGGCGGCGAACAACGTCGCCTCCGGCGACACGAAGTTCCACTTCATGCCGTCCCAGGAATAAATCTGCACGCCCACGCCGACCGCGTGGGCCAAAAGCGCGTTCCCCGCCGGCACCTGCAAGATCTGGCAATTGCCCAGGGCGGGGAATTGGTTGCCGCTGCCGCTTTGCGCCTTCGCAGGGGCGACGAGCGCGAGCAGGAGCAAGGCCACGACGGCCGGCGACACCTTGAGGGAGAGGGAACGCGGGCGGACCGCGAGACGTAGGGTCGGGCGATTCTTCATGTAGATTCGGCTTTCGCGGTTGTGGAGATGCGGAGAGCCTGCTAGTCCCAAAGCTCTCCGGCGAGTGGAATCGACTCGCGTGATTCGAGGGTGGACCGCGGCGGGTGGTGACTCATGCGAGGACCACCCGCCCCTGTGAAGAAGTCCGGATCGCGCTCGGTCCATACCGGTCATGCGAGCTGTCCGACCTCTCGCATGACCAGTTCGTCGAGGTGCGACACGGCTATCGAGGACAATCTCGCCGGAGCTGGATTGTCGGACCAGAGTCGTAACGTCAAGCCGGTCCCATCAAGCCCGGTTGGCGCCGATCTTGGCCTTCTTCAGCCGGCTGCGGTGGCCATAACCGAGCACGGCCGTCAGGCCGATGCCCAGGAGCGCCATCGAGGCCGGTTCCGGCACGGCGGCGTTGACGTTGACCAGGACCCCGTGGGTGTTGCCGTCGCCCCCGACGTAGAAGCCGACGAGCTGGCCGGTGTCGTTGATCCCGTTGATCGTGGTCGTCCCGAGGCCGTTGGGGTCGTCGATGTTCGTCGCGGTCTGGGTGGCGGTGTTGAACAGCAACCCGTGCATCATGCCGTTGGCGTCGACATAGGACCCGACTTCCTGGCCCGTGTTATTCAGGCCGAAGAAGGTCGTGTTCGTCGCCCCCGCGACGTTGAAGGTTTGCAGGCCGGTGCCGTTGGCGTTCTCCAGGAAGCTCTGCGTGTTCCCGTTGGCGCCGGTGAAGAACCCGGACACCAGCCCGCTGTTGTTGATGCCGGTCGCGGTCACGCTCGTGGCACCGGCGACGCTGAGCTCCGTGAAGGCCCCCGTCGAGGCGTTGAAGACATAGCCGTGATTGGCGCCGTTGGCGTCGGTGTAGAAGCCGGCCGCCTGATTGTGGTCATTGACCCCGAGGAGCTGGTTGACCATCGGGATGCCGAGGCCGCCCGTCGGCGTGTTCGGGTCGACGACCTGGATGAAATTGACCCCAGATTTGATGAACCCGAAATTGTTGCCGCCCTGGTCGGCCCAGAACCCGACGGTCTGGCCCGAGTTGTTCAGACCGACGACCTGGGTCTGGAACGAGCCGGGGAAATTTTCGCTCGTGTAGTTCGCCTGCCCATAGGGCGGGGCCAGGGTGTACCCCTTGTTGGGGTTCGTCGCCGAGCCGATCCCGAAATAGCCCGAGATCGTGCCCGAGTTGTTGACGCCGAGCAACTGGTTGAAGGTGGGGTCGGCGCCGTTGTCGAGGGTCTGGAACGTGATTCCCGCCCGGGCGTTCGGCGAAAACCCGGCGATGGCGACCAGGAGGGCGGATAGGCTGGAGAGGAGCTTCGCACGCTTCGAGACCATGATCATTTCCTCGGATGAGCTTGTCTGGGTGCTTCGTGGCCGAATCTTCGATCGGCCACCGTCATTGAACCCCGTTGGCGACGATTCCGGTCGTCGCGAGGGTTGTCCCGATCTGGCGTCTGAGAGCCCGGACCGAGCTCGACCCATTCCAGGAGGGTCGAGCCGTCATGCCTCTCGCCTAACCAGTTCGACTCGGTGTGACACGACTTTCGAGATCGGCCGGGCGCGAGGTCGGCCCTCCGGCCGTCCGGGCCGCGGGAAAAGGATGTCCCCCCACCCCACCCTCGGACGGAACTCGGCCCGGGGCATGACGATCGTGCCGAGGTCGACCGGGCGATCGGGCGGGCCTTCGAGGTCGAGCCCGAGGCCCGGGAAGCCTCGGAAGGCGGCCTCGCCCTCGGACGCGACGAGGAGGTCGACGTCGCTCCCCTCGCGGTCGTCCCCCTCGGGCCGTCGAGCCAAAGATGGCGAGCGACCTGGCCGGGGACTCCCGCCGAGCCGCGAGGGGCCTCGGCGCTCGGGAGGCGGAGGATGGCCCGGCGGTCCACCAGGGATGCCGCTCGGGGAGGATGGTCCGACCCCGCACCTCCCTACCCGCGGCGCGAGGGCGCCGCAGGTACGCGGCCTGTTCAGGATTCGCTGACCGTCACGGATTTTGGGGGTGTGGCCATCGGTATCCTCCGAGCGAAGCGGAGATCAGCAGGTTCTGCAACCAACACTCGTCGCAGCGGTGCCGGTTGAGTCGCTCGGCGGGGCAACGCCAATCGTTGTTCCTCCGCCTCGTGGCTCGATGCCAGGCCGCGAAGTCCCACAACAATGCCCAACCTCAATCCGTGACGGTCAGCCATTTCCGTCATTGCCCTGGCGCTCGGCTACGAATCCGAGGGCGCCTTCAGCACCGCCTTCAAGCGGGTCATGGGCTGTTCGCCCCGGCAATACAGCCGCGGCCGGAATCCGGCTCGCCCTTCACAGAGCGGGGCGGTCTCGACCGAGGTTTGATGTCGACCCAAACCCCGCGCTCGGGGTCACTCCCGGTCTCTCACCCCCGAGGCACCGGGACCATGCGGCCGTGGAGCGGTCCGCCGGAGCGATGGGGTCGGTCCCGGCCGGAGGTGGAAGGGTTCGCATCGTCAAGCTCCCCTGTCCCGTGGTCGAGTCGCGGCGGGCGGACTTCGCCAGTCATCCGCGAAGACCAAGAAACAGTTGCACTTACGGCGATGCTTCGGGCCGACGCTCCGACGCGGGTCGGGATGGGGTTGGCCGGTCACTGGGTGGCGGGGTCGTTGTAGCTGAGGATTCCGGCGGTGTTGAAGAGGCCCTGGAAGAGGACGGTGACCTTCCCGCTGGCGGTTGTGCCCTTCTGGGGGGTCCGGTCGGGGGTGTAGACGGCGTCCATGTAGCCGTACCCCTGGTTGAAGCCGGTGGCCCCGGTGTAGCCGGTGCCGGAGGCGGTGTCGGGCTGCCAGACCATGTGGGTGGGCAGCCCTTGGGCGTTGTAGACCGGGGCGGTGCTGGGGTCGGGGGTGCCCTTGGGGTTGCCTTCGAGGTCGAGGACGGCGGTCTCGCCGTTGTAGAGCACGCTCTGGGGGAAGAGGGCGGCGGTCCCGAAGAAGGAGGCGGTGCGGTCGGCGTTGGTGGAGATGGTCACCTGGGCCTTGCCGCGGAGGAACTGGTTGGAGCGGAGCGCCCGGCTGACGAACTTGACCGTCGCGGCATCGCCGGCGAAGTGGCCGGGGGTTACGGTGTAGGTCCCGGTGAACTCGGCGGTGAAGTACTCGCGGGCCAACTCGGACTGGGTCGGCTGCGGGTTAGGCAGGTTCGACATCGTGCCGTCCGCGTTGGTGATCGGGATCGTGGCGGGGTAGGCCACCGGGGCGAAGACCCGGGCGACGAGGCCGGGGTCGGGCTTGAGCGGGCCGAGGTTCTCCGACGGGGTCGCCGGGCCGGCGAACGAGGGGGCGCCGACGAGGTTGCCGACGGGCGGGACCACGCCCGAGACGTGGCCGATCGGAGAGGCCGCGAGCAGGGCCCGGCCTTCGAGCCCTTCGATGGTCGGCCTGCGGTCGCGGGTCGGGCGGGGGGTCGAGCTTCGGGCTTGCATCGGTCGAAGGCTCCTCGGTTCGATCAATTGAAACCCTTGTCGACCACGTTGAGGATGGTGCTGGTGTGCATCAACCCCTGGAGCAGGACCTCGATCTTGCCGGAGCCGAGGTTCCCCCCCTTGGGGTGGGCGTCGGGCGTGTAGCGGATGCTGAGCTGGCCGCCCCCCTGGGTGAAGCCGAGCGGCGCCGTGTAGGCGCCCGCCGAGGTGGTGTCGAACGCCCAGGGCATCTGGGTCGGCAGCAGGAGCCCATTGACGGACTGGAGGGTCGTCGGGCCGGACAGGTCGGGCCGGGAGCCGGGCGCCGTCGTCACGCCCTGCGCGTTGATGATCGGCGGCGGCTGGTTGGTGGTGCCGATGTCGGCGATGGCGAGGTTGCCCGACTGGAGGAAGTTCTGGCTGAAGAACGAGGACAGGCCGGTGACCTGGCCCCCGGGGACGATGACGGTCGCGCCGCCCGGGCTCGCGCCGGCGGTCGAGGAGGGGGTGAAGAGGATGAGCTGGGCCTTGCCCTTGAGCGACTGGTTGCTGCCGACCTCGAGGGTGTTGTACGCGTGGATCGTCAGGGCCTGGCCGGCCATCCGGCCCGGGCCGATCGTGTAGCGGCCGACGAAGTTGGCCGTGAAGTATTCGCGGGCCACCTCGGCCGGCGTCGGGCTGGCCGGCGGCACGTTGGTCAGGCTGATCGGGGCGTCGAGGGCGCCGCCGTTCTTGGTCGCGTAGCCCAGGGAGGCCATTGGGGCCGCGGCGAGCTGGCTGACGTAGCCTCCGAGCACGGCGGGGGTCGGCGTGGTCCGGAGGCCCGGCGGGATCGAGGGGAGGGGCGTGAGCCCGCCGAAGCTGGGCGAGGTCGTCGGGCCGATCGCCGGCAGGCCCGAGGACAGGAGCGAGCGCGATTCGAGCCCCTCGAAGGCGGGGCGTCGCCTCCGGTTCGGGCCGGAGGCCGGGAGTTGGGCTGGCATCGGGCTTCGATCCTCCTGGCGAAAAAGGGCACTAGGCCGGGGGCCCGGGTCCGTCGGGTCAGGCCGGGTTGATGAGCCGGTCGATCGAGTCGAGGACCGAGCTGGTGTTGATCAGCCCCTGGAAGACGTAGGTGATCTTGCCCGACTGGATCGCCCCGCCCCTGGGGGTCGCGTCGGGGGTGTAGACGATCTTGAGGGTCCCCGCCCCCTGGTTGAAGCCGGCCGGCGAGGTGAAGGCGCCGGCGCCGGCGGGGTCGAGCGTCCAGTTCATCGAGGTCGGCAGGTTCAGGCCATTGACGAGCTTCGTCGCGGTCGTCGCGGTCGGGGTGAGGTCGAGGATCAGCTCGTTGGAGGTCGAGAGGGCGTTGTACGGCACGAAGACGCCCAGGCCGTTGTAGACGCCGTTGGTGTTGGCGTACTGCTGGGTCAGGGCCGGCGGGGTGGGCAGGCCGGTGGGGTCGACCGCCGGGGTGAAGATGAGGAGCTGGGCCCGGGACTTGAGGAACTGGTTCGAGCTGCTCATCTTGCTCGACGCGTGGATCGTGAACCCCTGGTTGCTGAATCGGGGCGGGGTGACGCTGTAGCGGCCGACGGTGATCGACTCGAAATACTCGCGGGCCTGCTCGGCGGGCGTCGGGTTGTAGGCGGGGCCGGCGAGGTTGCCGGGCTGGGGCGGCAGGGGGATCGAGCCGTTGGTCGAGCCCGGGTAGGGGGTCGAGGACGGGTAGACCTGCTGCTGGATCTGGTTGATGAAGTTGGCCGAGCCGTCGGGCTGGAGGCCGTTGTAGGCGAGGTGGCCGGGGCTGGGCGGGCCGTAGGACGACGGCGTGAGCGTGGGGCGGAACGGGAGCGGGATGTTCGAGATCGGCACGCTCGCCATCAGCTCGCGAGGCTCCAGGCCTTCGACGGCCGGCCAGGCGCGGCGGCGGGGCGGTCGGGGGGTCGTGGTCGGGCGATCCATCGCCTTTACGCTCCTTCCGAGGGAATCAATCCGAAGGGGGTCCGGGTCGCTTCGACGGGCTGCGGGGGGGTCAGTAGAGCCGCTCGCCGACGGCGGTGTTGAGGTCGAGCATCGCCCGGCGGTGGCGGATCAGGGCGTCCCGATAGGCGCCCACGACCTGGTTGAAGTCCTGCTGGGCCTGGACGTAGTCGGGCGAGGACAGGTCCCCTTGCTTGAACCGCTGCTCGGAGGCGTCGCGGACCCGGCGGCTGGTCGGGACGATCTTCTCCTCCTGGTCGATCACGCCCTTGCGGCTCAGCTCGAACTCGCGGATCGCGTTGACCACGTCCTGGGTGACCTGCCGCTCGATGCCCTTGACCTGGATCTCGGTCTGGCCCACGTTGATCTTGGCCCGCTTGATGTTCCCCTGGTTGCGGTTGAACAGGGGGACGTTGGCCGTGATGCCGACCGTGTACGAGTAGGCGCTGTTGACGCCGAGGTACTGGTTGTTCTGGAACGTGTAGGGCTGGTAGGTGGCATAAACGTCGGGGAAGGCGTTCTTCCGGGCCAGGGTGACGTCGGCGTTGGCCCGCTGCACGCCGATCCGGATCGCCTGGAGGTCGGGGCGCGACTTGAAGGCCCGGGCAACCAGGGCTTCGGTCGGCTCGGGGATCTCGTCGACGTTGCGGAAGACGTCGCGGACCTGGAGGTTCACCCCCTCGCTCGACTCGACGTTGAGGATCGTCGCCAGGGCGAGCTGGGACTTCCTCACCGCATCGACCGACTCGCGGACCTGGACCAGCGCCTGCTCCTTCTGGGCGAGGAAGGTGTCCACGGTCTGCTTGGTGGTCTCGCCGCCCTCGCCGAGGGCCTCGTAGTCGGCCAGGAGCTTGGAGACGCCGGTCAGGGCGACCCGGCTGAACTGGAGGGTCAGGCGGGCCGCGACGGCGTCCACATAGACGGTATAAAGGTTGTCGATCTGGTTGCGGATGGCGTCCTGGAGCTGGGCCTCGGTGACGCGGGTGGCCGCCCTGGCCGAGGCGATCCGCGCCTTCCGCTTGTTGTTGAGGTCGAAGGGGATGTTGAGGTTGACGTCGGTCTGGTTCGGGCCGCCGGGCCTGAGGAACGAGTAGTGGCCGTAGGGGATGAGCTGCTGATCGGCGTAGAAGACGGGGTTGGCCCGGAGGCTGGCGGTCAGCACGTCGGCCTCGGCCATCGGGATCTCCAGCCGGGCGGCCTGGAGGTCGAGGTTCCGGTCGACCAGGAGCCGGATCGCCTCGTCGATGGTCAGGCCGTCGTCGGGCCCGTAGGCGTCCTGGCCGAGCGAGATCCCGAGATTCGTGGGCAGGCCGAGGTTGCCGTAGTTGGGCAGGGCGGCCGGCGTGGGGGCCTGGAACCGGAGCGCGGCGGGCTGGACCGCCCCGCCGGTGGGGACCGTGGGGTTGCTCACGCCGGCCAGGGGGGCGTGCGACCCCCGGCTCCCGGCCCGGCCGCTGAAGGGGGTGACCGGGGCCGGCCCGCCGTCGGCGAAGTTGGCCGAGCCCAGCGCCGGGCCAAGTAGGCTCCCGCTGCCGCCGGCCCGGCTGGGGTCGTCGATGTTGAACTGGGCGTTCTGCCCCCGGGCCAGGCCGCCGGGGGCGACGCAGGCGGCGAGGATCGTCAACGCGACGAGGTGGTGCCCCCTCCGGCGGCCCTTCAATCGCGACGCATCCATGCCCACCTCCTCCACGCACCCCGTTCGCCGACGTCGGCGTCGCACCCTCGGCGAACGCCGAAGGTCCGATCTCGTTGCCCCCTTTTTTCGGCCGGGGGGCGGCCCGCACCGCAATCATTTCCCCGAAATCCGTCACAACCCCGAAAGTCCACCCCACCCGTACTCGCCCCCGCTTCGAAAGCGAAGCGGCCGGCCCTCGGGAGCGAATCCCGAGGGCCGGCCGCACTTTGCATCGGTAAAAGTTGTCGCCGAAGTCGTTGGGCTGCTCGCCCTCTCGTCGCTCCCGGCGACCGCAGGCCCCGAGATCGACTCCGGGGGCCGGTCGATCCGTCGATGATCCGAGATTCACGTCCTCGATCAGCGGAAGGGGATGTGGGGGCCACAGTAGCCGATGACGATCCTCCCCTCGGAGGCCATCCACTCGAAATGCACGCGGATCGTCTCGGCCGCGCTATCCTTGACGCCGATCTTGAGGTGCTTGAACATCTCGATCGGCCGGCCGTCGCAGTCGAACGTCCTCCGCCTCCTCGCCTCGACGGTCTTCTCGACCGTGTCCGACTCGCGGGCGGCGTAGTGGCTCCCGAACACCTGCCTCGCCGTGGCATCGGGGGCACCGCCCCCCAGGGCCTCGTAATAGTCGTTGACCAGCAGGTCGAGGAGGTCGAAAAGCTTGCGGCCATACCGGAAGGATTCCGACTCGCCGGCCGATCGCCAGGCCGAGTCGAGTACTCTCAAGCGGGCCGGGTAGAGGTTCAACAGGATCACGAGGCAATCTTCCGGGGTCGGGTCGCGGACGATCGCGTCCGCGATCGCTTCGGCCAACTCCGCCGGTCGCGGCTCGTCCGGGCCGGGCCGCGATCGTTGCGAATTCGCCAGGGCGTCCTTGAGGCCCTGAGAATCGTATCTCAGCCGCCGGACCTCGTCTTCGAGGGCCCCGATCCGATCTTCCTGCCGCTCCACCTCGTCGACAAGCGAGCGGATCTCTCCTTGGAGCCTCGACTTCTCCGACTCGTGCTCCATGAACGTCTCTTCAAGTTCGCTGATATATTTATTTTTATTATCGATGTTGTCGGGATCTTGGGCCGCCTCGCGACTCCTGCCCAGCTCGCGGATGGTCCTGGCACGCCGGACCTCCTCGCGCGAGATGTGCCGCAAGGAATTGGCGTGATTAACCCGATGCAGCAAGAGTGAGAGGATCTCCAGCTCGGGGTCCTCGCCCTGATCGCGGTGCTCCCGGATCGAGGATTGGAGGATCAGACGGGTCGGCACCGGCGCGTGGGTCGGGGGGTAGATCAGCCGGACCGCGCCGCCCCAGGCGCAGTAGGTCCGACCCACGATCCTCTCAATCCGATGGGTATCGGCCCCCGGGGGTATCAGGACGACTTCGGCCAGCCCCAGGACGAGGCCCCGCAGCCTCTCCAGATTGACGGGATATTCTCCATTCTCGCCCGCGCTAATGATGACGATGCAGTGCGACCGCCGGGGATCCTCAACGGCGGGGAGGAACGCCTCGGCCGATTCACCGTCGAGGTGAGAGACCTTCAGCCCGGGAACCTCCGGGCTCGGGCGACACAGCTTCAGGATCTCGAGGACGACACCCGGTCGCGAAGGCCTCACCGGCTCGCTCACCCTGGCACTGATCTCCTCGGTCCTCAGCAGGATCGAGCAATCCAGCTCCTTGGTCGGGCCGTCCTTGCGAAAACCGATCTCGGTGACCCATCGCCGACCCTTGACCACAGCGTCGGGATGGGTGTAGCGGATCGAGCTCAGGCTCGGCTCGCCGACGATCGACTCGACCTCGACCTGATGGTCGGGGGCGATGTACCGCGATCCCGGCTCCAGCAGGGCTCGGGGATTAACCTCGCGTCGGACTTTCTTGCGGAGCCACTCTGCGATCCCGACGGCGGCGTCGTCGATCGAAGTCTCACCGACGAATCGGTAATTCACGGCGTAGACAATCATAGGTCCCCCGGACGCGTCGCTTCGCGGACACCGCATGCGCCAAGTCGGCGTCGCGACCACCCCGATCGCGAACACGTGGGTGCTGGCAGGACATGACCAGCCCCGAAACGCTAACGGCCGCGCTCCGGGGCTAAATCCGGGGCGCGGCCATCGCTACCAATCATCAGCCACGGCCAGCTCAGGTCTTCTTGGCGGGGTCCACGCCGCCCACCCAGTCGCCTTCGAGCTTCTGGTACTCGGGGGGATAGAGGAGCGACCCTTCGGTCGGGCTCGCCTTCCAGCCCATGATCTGGTTGGGCTTGCCGCGCTCCTTGCTGACCTTCTCCCACTTCTTGGCCCAGGAGTCGTCGGCGTCGGAAACCTTGCCGGTCTCCTTGTCGAAGAAGTAGGCCTTGCCGTAGCGGTAGGAGTCGACGCCGAGGTTGACCGTGGTGATCGCGGCGTAGCCGGTCTCGGCCGGGCAGAGGGTCTCGGGGTTCCGCGACCGGAGGCACTCGATGAAGTGATCCCAGAGGGCCCGGGTGTCGCGGTCGCCGCCACCGTCGAAGTTGGGGGAGATCAGGGGGCCTTCTTCGCCCTTCTTGGTGCCCGGAGGGGCGGGGCGGCTGCTGAGCTCCTGGGGCGTGACCCGGAAGCCCTTGTCGCCCTCGAACTTGACCGTGCCGGTGTGGCCGCGGATGACCTCGCCGAGCTGGGTGTCGTTGGCCATGGTGGCCGAGATGATCACCTGGCAGCCCTCGTCGTAGTCGGCGACCACGGTGGCCACGTCGGGCACGTCGCGGCCGTCGTATTCGAGGTACAGGCCGCCGGCGCCGACGACCCGGCGGGGGAAGCGGACGCCCATCGCCTGGATCAGGTGGGTGAGCTGGTGGACGAAGAGGTCGGTGTACATGCCGCCGCCGAAGTCCCAGTAGCAGCGCCACTGGGCGTACTTGGCGCGGTCGAAGGGCTGGTCCGGGGCCAGGCCGAACTCGGTGCCGAGGAACATCTTCCAGTCGACCGTCGAGGGGTTCATCGACTCCAGGAGCGGGTAGTACCGCCACTGGCCGACGTCGGAGTTGCGGTAGTAGCTGGTCTGGCCCTGCATGACGTGGCCGATCTTGCCCGAGGCGATGGCCTCGTGGGCCATCTTCCAGACCGGGTTGGCGGTCGACTGGACGCCGACGGTGAAGATCTGCCGGGTCCTGGCCTGGGCCTCGGTGATCCGCCGGGCCTCGTCGATGGTGTGGCACATCGGCTTCTCGCAATAGACGTCCTTGCCGGACTCCATCGCGTCGATCGACATCTTGGCGTGCCAGTGGTCGGGGGTGCCGACGACGATCGCGTCGACATCCTTGGAGTCGAGGACCTTGCGGTAATCCTTGGTGACGAGCTTGTCGTCCTTCGAGAGCCCGCAGAACTCGGCGACCGGGTAGAGCCCGCGGCCGACGATCTTCCGCTGGCCCCCGACCCGGACCCAGACGTCCTTGATATCCTTGGAGCCGTCCCAGACGTCGCAGACGCCGATGATGTCGATCGGCTTGCCCTCGGCCTTCATCGCCGAGAGGTGGTTGACGTGGGCCGAGGTGGCGCGGCCGCCGGCGCCGAGGATGGCGAAGTTGATCCGGTCATTGGCCCCCTTGACGGCGCCAATGGCCGGGTGGGCGAAAGCGGTCGCGGCCAGGGCGCCCGCCGCCCCCGTGGTCTCCATGAAACCACGGCGTGTCACGGTCTTCTTCTCGGTCATCGCCTTCTCCTGGTTGTGACGGACGGGGGGCGGCGGGATTGCCGGAGATCGGCCCGCCGGGCAGCGAAACCCCCCGGACGGGCCATGCCTTATCCTGCCCATCGAAGGGCCGGCTTGCAACCGAATTTTTCGCCGTTTTGAATCCGCCCGGCTCCACGAATTTCTTCATACTCTGATCGGACAAGCACGCCGGCCGGGGCCGCCTCGCCCTCAGCGATCGACCCGAGAATGGACCCTGATCCGAATGGTACGAGGTCAAGGGATCTGTACAGTGGATTTTCGCCTTCCTGTACACCAGTTTTGAGGCCAAATCCAGTGTACGTCAGCTATTAACCTCGTGCCATTCGGGTCAGGTACCGTTCCCCGCCTTCCGGTGCCGCCCTGCCGGCCGCATCGACGCCACCAGGCCGACGCGACGCCGGCTCGGGGTCGATGGCCAAACCGGCGCATCGCGGGCCGGGACCTCGTATCGTGGGAGGGCCGCCGGTTGGACCGCCCGACCTCGCCCGAAAGGCCCGCCGATGCATCGACCGCCCCCCTCCGCGCGAGCCGAGCCCGGCGGGCAGGCGGCCATGAGCCGGCTCACCCTGGCCAGGGCGGCGGGGATCGTCGGCGTCTTCGCCGTCGGCTTCGGGGCGATGCGGGCCGCCACCGACACGGGGGAGCGGATCGTCTTCGCCCTGGCCCTGGCGGTGCTCTCGGCCGGGCTCCTGGGGACGCTCCAGAGGCGAGGGGCCGACCCCGCCTGGGCCGGCTTCTGCCTGTTCGGATGGGTCTTCTTCCTGGCCACCACCACCGACTTTTTCGACGGCCCCTCGGGCAACACGTCGCTGCCCGCGTCGGACCTGGCCTCGGCGGCGTTCGCGATCGCCCAGCCCGGGCCGAAGCCGCCCGTCGTCGACGGCGTTGTCCTCGGCGACGACGAGCCGGACAAGATGACGGCCACCGACGCGATGCTCAAGGCGCACGAGGCTTACAAGGTGGCGGTCCAGGAGTGGAGCATGCGCCAGACCCACGTCGGGGCGATCGCCGACCTCCTGGCCAGCATCCTCGCCGGCCTCATCGGGGCCTGGCTCGGCCCACGGCTGGCCCCCCGACCGGCCGAGGGCTCCCCCCCGCCCGTCCCGTAATCCTCAGGCTCGATCGGTTCGTCGAACTGGCTCGGATCAACCGCCGCGAGACGCAAGCAATCATGTAGGGTGGGGCTCGTCCCTCGACCCACCCTACCTGTTTCGATCTTCCCATCGAACCGACCGACCGATCGATCCTCCCGTCATCCGCCTCCTCCTCGCCGATCGCACGGCCGGGCGTATAACCTCGCGAGAGGGGCCTCCCGGATCACCGACAGGACTCGCCATGCAGTTCGTCAAGGAGTCGAGGATCGCCGCCACGCCGGCGCGGGTGTTCGCGTTCCACGAGAGCCCCGGGGCCTTGCGGCGGCTCACCCCCCCCTGGGAGCAGGTCACCGTCGAGTCGGGCGGCGACTCGATCCGGGTCGGGGCCCGGGTCGTCCTGGTGACGAAGCTCGGGCCGATCCCGCTCCGGTGGGTCGCCGAGCACGTCGAATACGACCCGCCCCACCTCTTCGCCGACCGCCAGTTGTCGGGCCCGTTCGCCCGCTGGGTCCACCATCACCACTTCCTCGACGACGGCCGGGGGGGGACGACCCTCCGCGACGTGGTCGATTACGAGGTCCCCCTGGGCCTGCTCGGCCGGCTCGCCGGCGGCGGCCTCGTCCGGGCCAAGCTCCGGAAGATGTTCGATTTTCGCCACGAGGCGACCCGCAAGATCGTCGAGTCGGGCGATTTCCCGGGCGCCTGAGGGCCGGCCGGGGTTCGAAATGCGTGGAGGCTTTCGCCCAGGCCGATCATCGGGTAGGTTGGACGGGTCGGAGACGTGCCCGGCGGCCGGCCCGGCCCCGGGGCCCGATGGGGGCGATGGCGATGGAACCCGTGGTCCTCACCTGCGACGCCTGCGGAGCCCGGATCCGGTCGTCCAACCCGGCCCGGGCCCGGACGCGACCCTGCCCCCGCTGCCAGGGCTCGCTGGCCCCCGCGGTCGACCGCTGGGCCGCGATCGAGGCGGCGGCCATCCCGGGACCCGCCGTCGAGGTCGAGCACGCCGCCGATCGCCCGACCCGCCCGACCCGCCGGGCCCGGCGATGGCCAACCGTCGCCGCGGCCCTGCTCGCGACGCTCGGGGCGGGCGCCAGCCTGGCGATCCGCGAGCCCTCGATCGCCGGGATCGCCGGCCTCGACCGGTCCGCGCCGCCGGCCGTCTCGGCCCCGCCGGCGCCCGAGGCCCCGGCCCTCACCGTCGAGCCGCCCCCCTTCGAGGCGGAGGGGGAACCGGCCGAGCCCGACGCCTTGCCCGTGCTGCCCGACCTCGCCGCCAGCCCGGCCGAGGCCCCGGTCGGGCTGGCGCTCCGCGACGAAGGGCCGAAGGGCGTGGGCATGCCCCCACCCCCGCCGGCCCCCTCGGGCGACCTCAGGCCGACCGGCCGACCGGTCATCCCCGCCCCGCCCCGGCCGGATCGGCCCGAGGCCCCGGACCTCGCCGCCCCGCCCGCGCCTGCGCCCCCGAAGCCCGACGCGGCACCCGCCGCCGCCGCCCCGAGGCGGGTCCTGGTCCGCGACCCCCAGGGGCGGGCCGTGGTCGCCCGCGAGCACGGCTGGCACAAGGGGCGGATGGCCGCCGTCCTCCCCGACGGCCAGATCGGCTGGCCCGACGGCCTGGTCGACACCGACCGGCCGTTCGTCCCGCTCTCGATGGAAGAGCTGCGCCGGCAGTTGCAGGACACCGACTTCCCGACCTTCCGGGTCCAGTCGACCAAGCATTACCTGGTCTTCTACCAGGGGTCGGAGAACTTCGCCAGGGCCAGCGGCGTCCTCCTGGAGCGGCTCCACGACGGCCTGACCGACGCCCTCAAGCGGTTCAACCTGCCCGTCACCCCGGCCGAGTTCCCCCTCGTCGCCGTGATCTTCAAGACCGAGGACGACTTCCGGGCCAACCGCAAGGTCGCCCCCGACGTCCAGGCGTACTACGAGATCCTCTCCAACCGGATCTACTTCTACGAGAAGTCGAGCCGGGACGGCGAATCCCCCGAGGTCGCAGCGCTCCGGAAGCCGCAGACCGTCGCCCACGAGGGGACCCACCAGCTCCTCCACAACGTCGGCATCCAGCCCCGCCTGTCCGACTGGCCGCTCTGGCTCGTCGAGGGGTTCGCCGAGTACTGCTCGCCCCCCAAGGCGACCAAGAAGGGGACCGACTGGGCCGGCCTCGGCCAGATCAACCCGATCCACCTGGCCACGATCCGCGACCTCGACGACCCCGTCGCCGTCCAGGTCCAGGGCCAGGGTCAGGGTCAGGGGCGGGTGGCGACGCCCGCGATCGGCAAGGACCGCAGGGTCCCCCTGGTCGAGTACCTGGCGACCCGCAAGGAGCTGACGCCGACCGACTACGCCCTGTCCTGGGGCCTGACGCACTACCTGGCCCGCCAGCAGGTCGAGCCGTTCATCGCCTACCTCCGCAAGATGAGCCGGCTCAAGCCGTTCGAGGACCAGTCGCCCGAGCAACAGCTCGCCGCCTTCCGCGAGGCGTTCGGCACCGACCTGCCCGGGATCGACGCCCGGGTCGGCAAGTACCTGGCCCGGCTCAAGGTCCCCGACGCGATGGCCCTGCCCTACTACGCGGTCCTCTTCGAGCAGACGATCGGCCCCCAGGCGATCCGCAGGAGCGCGATGGTCAGCCAGTCCCCCTCGGTGATCCGCCAGTGGATCGAATCCGCCCCCCTCCCCCAGGGAGGGCCCAGCCAGTGGCACACCGTCCAGGGCCCCACCCGGGCCCGGGCCTTCCTCGCCGCCGACCAGTGGATGGCCGAGTTCCGCTGAGCCCAAGATTCGGTCGAGATCAGCCAAGTTCATCAAGCCACATCGTCGGGACCGTCCCCCGGCCTCCGGCGGGTCGGCCGCGCGACGATCCGGCCGAGCCCGAGGTCTCTTTCGGGCATCGGCTCCAGCACAAAGCGCCGGCCGCGACTCGCCGGGTCGGACGCGATTTCGACGATCTGGTCCCAGACCGAGGCGATCGTCCGCACCTTGTCGACCACCTTCCGGTGATGGACGGCCGAGGAAAGCACGATCAGGGTGACGCCGAACTCCGAGCAAAGATCGGGCAACTTTCGCCCTCGATTTTTGTTGGGCGTCCGTCCGCCATCGGAGGAGATCACCGTCCACCCTTGATCCTTCAAGAGCGGAATCCAATCCTCGTCGCGAGTCCCGGGCGGCGCGAGATCGAAGAGGGATCGGTAGGAGATGAGTTCGAGCCGCGCCGGGTCGAGGAATTCGGCCAATCGGGCGACGCACGGCGGGGGGAGGCATTCGTCGAACAGGAGCCGGCCACCACCCCCAATCAACCGACCGGGCTCACGATGAGGCTGTCGTAATAGCGATTGGCCAGCACCACTTCGGCGACGCCGACCCCGTAAGCCTCGGCGGCGGCCTCGATACCACCCTCGGTGTTCGTGGCATCCCAGAGGGCCGCGACGGTGAAGCCGCCGGGGTCGACCAGGGGCTCGCCGAAGCGCCGGTGGGGGTCGAGCACGACCGAGGACCCTTCGTGCCTCATCGGGCAATACCTCGTCACGAGCCGCGTCTCGGGGTCGAACGCCAGATCCGCCAAGAACGGTTCGACGACGGTCGCGATCAGGCGGGAGCCCTCATCTTTCCCGGTAAGTTGGACGAATTGCGGCGCGAGCTCAGCCGGATCATCGGGCAGTTGGATGACCATCTCGCCATGCCCCTGACCCTGCTGGTCCCCGAACAGGTAGATCGTGTGTCGGCGGGCGAGTGGGTACGGGATGCCGTACCGCTCCGTGGCCGCATCCACGCCGCGGCGGATCTTCTGGAGCGAGAGACCATGCCGGTTGCGGATCTCGCGGACGGCCAGGGTCTGGACGAAATCCAGGAAGGTCACCACCTTCGCGTCTGAGTCGATCAACTGGCGATCGATGACGGACTTCCCCGCCGAGTCGCCGAAAACCCAGCGGGCCATGACCCGCCGCGAGACCCGCGCATAGAACGCGGCTTCTGCCGGGGTGTACAGCCCGATCCCAAGTTTGTCGGCGAGGGTGAACATACGGGTACTGTACAACGGCCCCCGGTCGCATGCAACGGGTTGGCACGACCGGAACTTCGTCCGGCGATGCGCGGTCGCGAGATTCCACCAAGGACCGATCGGGTCACCCGCCCCGGCACCACCTCGCCACCCCCGGCGAGGCCGCGGCGCCGAGCAGCACCGCGCCATACGCGGCGACGCCCCCGAACCAGGCCCGGGCCGGGCGGTCGGCCCCGCCCTCGATCGCCAGGGCGGCCGGAAGCCCCACCATCACCAACGCCGCCACCCCGGCCACGAGCCATCGGCCCCACCCTTTTCGACGCTCCAGCCCCCTCGCCCCCGCGACCAGGGTCCCGGCGAGCAGGGCATGTCCCAGGGCGGCCCACAGCAGGTGCGGGCCCACGAACAGCCCAACCGGGATGAGCATCACCGCCATCACGGCCGCGTAGCCCGCGAGGACCTGGGCCATCCCCAGGGCGACCCGCACGGACCCGGGCAGGGTGTGGGTCGCCTCGGGCGGGCCGAGAGGATCGGGGGCGGGTTTGGGGAGCACTTCGAGCCTTATAGGGTCTCGGGTTGGGGAAACATCCTGAGGCGACGGGAGATCGGGGTCACGGGGCGGGCAAATCGCCCAGGAGCACCAAATCCCTCGGGCGGGTCGAGGCGCGAGGCGATCTTCGCCGACGAAGCCAGCGGAGATGACCGCGATCCGGGGAACCGATCGAGCATATCAAGGAATTCAAAAACTTCCAAAAAAGCGTTTGACTCCCTTGGCCGAAGAAATTAACCTGCGACCCATCGACACACGGTCTCTTGATGAGGCTTCATCATGATGCCATCAGGCGAGGCGAGGCGAGGCGAGGCGAAAGGATGGCCTCGTGGCTCGTGGCGTCATTCTTGCTCGTGGCCACCGCGTCGTGCTCAGATCGGACGACGCCGGGCGTCGTGACGGCGAGCAAGGTCGAGGGCCGACCGGCAACTCGTCCGGTCGCCGCACCAGCCTGGTACGACACCGCGTCGGTCGAGCATGATTTCGGGCTGGTGCTGGCCGGGAGCGACGTGAAGCGATCGCACACCTACCGGATCAGCAACACTTCGGGCCGCCCGGTCCGGGTCCGGGGCGTCGAGAACCGGAAGCCCTGCTGCGGCGAGGTGGCGCCGGTCGCCCCCGCAGTCCTCGCCCCCGGCCAGTCGATCGAGGTGGCGGTCACGCTCCACATCGGCCTGGCGGCGGGCCAGGTTGTCCACCTCGCCGCGCTCGCGACCGAAGGCCCGAGCGAGCCGCCCGCCCTGATCCGGACGACGGCCCTGGCCCGGCCCCGGGCCACGGTCGAGGAATCCGAGCCGATGGCCACGTCCCCGTACCCGGGCGAGTCGAGGCGGGTCGGCTACGCGGTCCGCTCGTTCGGGACGGCCGCCAATCCCCCCTTCCCGCTCGACGACCGGGCGATCCGCTCCGAAGCCGCCATCGCATGGCTCGGCGCCGCCTCGACCCGGGTCGACCCGGTCACCGGCCTGACCGAGAACCGCCGCGACCTGGCCCTGACCGTCACCGCCTCGGGTGACCCCGGCTCCCGCTCGACGACCCTGGAAGTGCTCGACGGTGGCGGGGTCGTCGCCCGGAAGTGGCTGCTCTGGGAGGTCGCCCGGGCGATCCGGGCCACCCCGCCCGGCCTGATCGTCGCGGCCGACGCCACCGACCCTCTCAAGGTCGTCCTCCGATCCCGCGATGATCGGCCCTTCCGCATCCTCACCGCCACCAGCCGGGTCGAAGGGCTCGCGATCGATCCCGACGGCAACACCTCGGCCGCCGGCCACACCCTGGCCGTCCGTGTCGATCGCGGCCCCCGCGACGCGGCCCGTTCCGGCGAGATCCTGATCCGGACCGACCACCCGGGCCAGCCCGAGGTCAAGGTCGCCGCCTACCTAGCGGCCCGCCCCGGCGCGACCACGCCGAAGCCCGACCAGGAGCCCTCGCGATGAATCGACGCCCGAGCAGACCGAGCGGCTTCACCCTGATCGAAGTCCTCGTCGTGACCGCCCTCATCGCCATCCTGGCCGGCCTGCTCCTGCCCGCCGTCCAGTCCGCCCGCGAGGCGGCCAGGCGGGCGCGTTGCGCCAACAACCTCCGGCAGATCGGCATCGCCCTGCACTCATATCACGGCGAGTACAATGCCTTCCCGTATCAGATCGGCGTTGTTGGCTATGAGAGGTTGATCCAACTGGTTCCCCCGGAGTGTTACGACACGGGCGCGACTCGGCAGGATTTCTCGGCGTTGGTCCGATTGATGCCGTTCCTGGAGCAGAAGGCCCTGTTCGATGGCCTGAACACATCCCTGGAACTCTGCCCCGAAATCGGCTTCACCCCGCATCGCGCCAACACGTCCTCGTTCAACGTCCGGATCGTGACGTTGGTCTGCCCGTCCGACGGGCTCGCCGCGACCTGCGACGGCTACCCGACCTCGTATCGGGGCAACATCGGTGTCGGCCCCAATTACGATGCCACGGCGGAGACATTCGACAGTGGAAACGGGTTCTTCCCCTTCCAGGTCGCGTTCAGCGCCGCGACGATCGTCGATGGTTTGTCACATACCGTCGCCTTCAGCGAGCGCCTGATCGGAACTGGAGGCATCCAACCTCCATCCCCCAATCGCGACTTCGGCAATTTGTCCACCAACCATCGGGGGGCCTTCCTCTCCGCGGACTTCGCGCTCCAGGTCTGCCGGCTCGCCTCGCTCGCCCCCGACTTCCCCAAGTTCCCGCGAGGCGGCTACATGTGGTTCGAGGGCTCGCGGACCAATGGGTACTACACGCACGCCCAGGAGCCCAACGGCATCATCCCCGATGCGCTCACCTACGCCGTCCCGACCCTCGGGGTCTCCACCGCCCGGAGCGAGCACCCCGGGGGGGTCAACGCCCTGATGGGCGACGGGTCGACCCGATTCGTCGCCGAGTCGATCCAACGCAACGTGTGGCGGGCCCTCGGCACCCGAAACGGCCGAGATCTCGTCGAATAATCAAACTCGCCATCCTCGATCACACCCCTTCGCACCCGGAGAAATGCTATGCTTCGCATCGCCTGTCTGGCGCTCGGCCTGAGCTTCGCCTCCATGCCATTGCTGCTGGAAGCGTTCGCCGACCGCGACAACGTCGGCCGGTCCATCGTCGAGATGCGGGGCGGAAACCCCGCCGACGGCAAGGGTTCGGGATATTGCGACATGCTTTCCGGGGTCTACACCGGTTGCACCGCGAAGGACGCGGCCTGCAACCAATGCTCCCCGGCCGGCGACGCGACCCAGAGTTCCAAGGCGGACACAGTCAGTCCGACCGCGCCGAAGGGCGCCACCGGCTTCATGGAAGGTCAGAACCCGCAAGACTGCGGCGTGATCTACACGGGCAAATGTGTCGTCAACCCGGCCTCCCCGACCGGATTCACCTGCGACGGCGCGAACACCCCCGACGAATGCACGCTGGGCATCCTGGAGATCGTCGCGCAACCGGTCCCCGTCCCGGCCCCCATCCAGCCCCCGAACTGAGGCCGACGCTAGCAATCAAGCACGAGACGCGAGCTCGGCTGTCGATCCCGACGCCAGGCTCGGCTCGGTCACGACAATTTACCCATCATAATTTCATGGGGCGTGGGTCGCTCGATCGTCATCAAGGCTCGAGCGGTTCCCGGCCGACCGTATCGCGCCGCGAAAGTTGGGACAGGCACCGCTCGTGCCTCGCTGGAGCCAGTCCCTTTTCGTTTGATCGCTACGGGCATGCGGGGACTGCTCTAAACTTGAACCTGATCGGAAGGGCATGGACATGCTACCGTCGCTCGTGTTGCTCACTTCGACATCGCTCGGCATGGCGCAGGGCGAGGGGCCCGACCGAACGCAACTCGCCCAGTTGATCGCCGCCGCGCAGCAAAATCTCTGCCACGACGTCGCCTTCGAATACGAGGGGCAGCAGGTCATCCCCGGAGAATCCGGCCAGAAGGCCCATAAGCTCCAGGTGGACGGCGTCCGATTCTCCTACTCCGGGACTTTCGCGAGGAGGGAGGATGGCGCATCGCTGACCGAAATCTACTCGCTCGACAAGAAGTACGACGTGCCGAGCCGGATCACGGTCGCGCTCCTGGATGGGGTCGGCGAAGACCTGTCGCAGAAGGCGACCGAGAAGCAAGGCAAGGTCGCCGCCCGCAAGCAGGGCCCGTTGAGTCAATACATGGTCGGGGACTATCACGTCGTCTGGGCCGCCGACAAGGTCCTGGAGTTGGCGAAATCGGTCTATCAATACGAAACTCAAGGAACCGCGCGAATCGGCGATTCAGAGTGCCTGATCGTCCGGTTCCTGCTCGATCTCGAAGGCTCCCCCGCGACGGAGAAGACGCCCACCAAGACGTTCTGGATCGACCTCGATCGCGGGGGGCATGTCGTCCGGAGCGAGGACCATCTCGGTCGCGGGAATCTCATGCGGCGGACGATCGTCGAACTCGGCCGATTCGAGCGGAGACCGGGCAAGACTTGCTGGCTGCCGATCTCGGGTCGCGTGGAAAGGTTGCCGTTCACCGTTGCAGTAGTCGCTCTTCTCAGGTGAGGTGCGCGCGTACCACTACACTTACCAATGGGCAACCGTCGGCTCTCCACGCCACGGTCCCTGTCTGTCACCCACCCCG
>JAABUQ010003688.1_pt1 | contig 27492 bp, 28 predicted proteins | sample 5560001 | NCBI WGS metagenome assembly JAABUQ01 (sample SAMN10711888, study PRJNA513371) | rock metagenome | isolation source: Antarctica rocks | place: Antarctica: Victoria Land, Finger Mt nord | collected 2015-12-18 | reverse complement strand
AACAATGGAGAGGAATTGTAAAGGTTTACAAGAAGCAGCCAATCAGAAAGCTCAAGATACTGCTGAACGAGTAGAAAAGGCTCTTGAGAAGATGATTAAACAGGGGTTAACTATTAACTTTAAAACTGTCGCTGAAACTGCTAATGTTTCTACTGCTTATCTCTATCAAAAACTGGAAATAAAGGAGCGTATTGAAACTCTTCGTGACCAACAAAAGAATCAGTCTAAACCTAAAATTGCTCCAATAGCATCAGATAACTCTAAGACGATGATTATTAATAATCTTAGAGAAGAAATAAAGAGACTACGGGCTGAGAAAGATGAATTAAATAAAATTAATCAATCCCTTACTGGTAGACTTTATAAATTACAAAGTATTGAGAATAATGCTGATAGGTTAAGGGCTGAGAATGAAGCTCTCAAACAACAAGTAAAAGAGTTAACAGACCGTCTGACGGATTGTGAAGCGAAAATACCTCAAAAGATTACCCCAATTACTCAAGCTAGACGTAATGAAATTAGTGACCGTATTAAGAATCAATTGGAGGCAACAGGAATTAAGTTAAATACCACTCTGTCTAAAGCTATTAAAGCCTCGACAGAAGAAACAGTCTTAGATGCCATTGAAGCTTATAAAGAAGCATTAGCAGCAGAGAGCATAGAACGACCTGGAGCATGGCTTAAAACAGCTATAGAAAATGGTTGGAAGCCTAATACTGCGGTACAGGCTAAGTCGGAGTTAGAACTCTTTAATGAATGGTTTCCCTTAGCCAAGAAGAAGGGGTTAGTGGTGGCTAGTCAACAAGAGAAAGATGGTATTGTTTTATATACTTCGGATGGTCGGTGGATACGTTTTGAAGAGATGTTAAGAAAGCATCCACTCGACACGTTATAGAAAGTGTATATAAAGTAAAAGCCTTGTCTGCTATACGTTGTAGACGTTGTAAACGAGATAAACCGTTGCAGTCTGCATTGATGTAACCAAAGGTGGAAGTGCGATACAGCCCACGTTTTGTTCTCTTGCCTGACGGTTTCCACATCTGGGGTTTCTCACCATGTTTGGGAAGTTCGTCTTTGTCAAGGTAGCTGGCTTTTGAAGTATAAGATTCTTCAGTTTCAACAAACTGAATACCATACTGTTCGCACAATTGAGATATTCGGGTTTTCAGTCTTGCAGTAGGCACGGAAACAAATTTCTGATTCGTTTTCTTTCCCATATTGGCAGAGTCTTTTTGTCCTTGATTCCAGCCAAAAACTAATGTGCCAATCTTATTTCCAATGCAGTAATTAACCACGATTTTTGCTGCTTTATTAACTGCATCTCGCATTTGACGATTACGTTTCTCTGTTATATTCCCCAAGGTTGAAGACCAAAAACCTTGTGGCTTGTTCTCCTTCATAGTGGCAATTTGCTTGTTATACCACTGATTCAAAGACTTAAGATGCTTTCCGTCAACAATGAAACTTGTACCAGTATTGCTGATGCAGGTCAACCAGTTATTTAAACCTGGATCAATTCCAAGTACCTTTGTTGAATCAGTAACAACATTACTGATTTCAACCGGATACACAAACTCAGCGTAAAAGCAACCATTACGAGGCAGCAGACGTATTTCTTTCAACTTATCCCAACTCAAGTTTGAAAGCATGGGTAGGAAAAACTCTCGAATTCCGAACCAAGCATTAACTTGATCGCCAAGAGGAAAGCGAATTGAATCGTTAACCAACTTCAACCACTTTTTGGGGTAAGTAACCGTAAATAATCCACCACTCTTTCGATAATTAGGGGCTTTAGGTTTTTGCTCAAGAGCTCCTGATTTTGCTTTAACCAGAAGCTTTTTGAAAGAAGTAAAAGCCTCTCCAACATTAAGACATGTTTGTTGCATTGATGAAGCGTAACCAGCATTAAAGTGACGATTGCTTTTCATCTTCGCAGTTAATTCATATCCCGTAACAAGATGCTTTGCCTTGAACCACATTTGCCGTCCGTAATAAACAGAGCAGTTGTACAAATCGTTTGACTCTCGACACAAATACTCAATTATTGCCTCTGTATCTTTGTCTGCTTTAATTAGGACTTGCTGGCAACCAAACAAGTTGTTCCTGTAGATATCTTTGTTGATTACTCTGTCATAATAACATAAAAAGTAGGTCATGGCTAGCATTCGACAAAATGAGACAAACATCTTATGAGTATCAACATTACAACCATTCAGTGGGACTCTCTGTTGTACACCTAGTGTGGATTCCCAAGCGGCGAAGAAAGGTTTTGATTGGGGAAGTTAAGACTAGACTAATTCAAATCTTTCAAGAGTTGGTGATTGAAAAGGGTTGGGCTATCAGGGCTTTGGAGGTAGCACCTGACCATATACACTTGTTCGTAGAGATTCACCCAACCGACGCAATTAACCAAGTCGTTAAGGCATTTAAAGGCAGGTCAAGCAATTACTTAAGAAAAGAGTTTGAACACTTGAAGAAGATGCCTTCAATGTGGACGAACAGTTACTTTTTCTCTACCGCCGGAAATGTTTCAGCCGAGACAATACAGCGATATATTAACGACCCGCATCATGGTTAATAGTAGGCGAATCAATTCGCTCCCGTCGCCTTTCCACCCCGCTCTAAAGAGTCGGGGCTACCAGGCTCCCGTCTACTCTCTGTGTAGCTAAGACTTTGGCAGCCGCGACAGCGATCGCGCATTCTCCACGTTGTTCGGATGTAAGTTGCTCAGACTCTTGCCAAGCTGCTTGGAACAGTTCTGTTGCTTTGTCTGTTAAGGCAGTAGCTGAAAACTAATATCTGTTCTTTGACGCGGACGGCTAATATCTAAAGTGAATTCCCGATGGATATGACCTGGATTACCTCGCATGACAATTGTGCGATCGCTTAATATTAAAGCTTCTTCTCTATACAAAGTCACGCCAATATGACGAAATAGTTCTCCACTTCTAGTCAAATCAATTAAAGTAGCGATTACAGTTGAAGGGGCAGGTAATACATTAGATGGAAAGACTCCAATTCTGACTAAAATTTCCCACAAGATTAGCAATTTAGTCTTTTCCCAATTCACTCGACTACTCTTGAGTCGTTGATGAAGGCTATAATTGCCAACTTTCCTAAAAACCTGGAACAAAAACCGGAGATCGCCATTTCAAGTTTGAGTCAACTCATATTGTCACAACCAACGCTGCTAATTCATCTGATCTATAAACAGGCTTTAACCAGAGGTTCGCAAATAAGGAGCAAAGATAGTATTTATTCTCGACAATGCGAGTTTTCATAAAAAATAAGAGTGCATCAAGAGGATTGAAGCAGAAATGCCCAATCTTCATCTAGAGTTTCTCCCCACATATAGTCCGGATCATAACTTAATTGAATTGGTTCTGTTCTGCAAAAATTGCAATTCGAGTAATTGTATCTGTCATCTTAGACATCTAATAACCTCCAACTTTTTGCAAACGTTGAGTAGCTGCTGTTGTACCAGCGTAAACTTTTAATTTCACTATACTTTCACCTAAGACCTGATATTTCAAGCTCAGTCGTAATGCAGACTATTAACTGATTGGGTGTCAGCGATGCGACTGTTATGAGATTTAGCCCATAATGAAGTATTGGGTTCTGATTACCACCGATGACTCAACAGCTTTCAGAAGAAACCGTTGTCCCCGACATCAGCCACATCGTCATTGAGGACGGTACGCCTGTGGATAATTTTCAATCCGAGAAACAGCAAAGACTACTGGTGGAACCGCTCTATAGTTCGTGGTTGCCGGAATCGCCCTTCATCGCAGCGGCAAATGTAGGTTTGTTCTATGCACTAAAGCAAGATCCGATTGTTCCAGATGCCTTCTTGAGTTTGGGTGTTGCGATGCCCGATGATTGGAGCTTGAAGCAGAACCGCTCCTACTTTGCCTGGGAGTTTGGCAAATTTCCAGAGGTTGTAATTGAGATTGTCTCAAACCGCAAAGGCAGTGAATTAGATGACAAAAAGAATGACTATGCTCAGATAGGTATTGCCTACTACGCCGTTTTCGATCCACTCAAGCAGCTACAGGGCAAAGATGAATTGAACGGGGCATTACTTAAAGTCTGGGTACTAACCGCCAAGAACTATGTCGAGCTTTCTGAACCGTTTTGGCTGGAATCAGTTGGACTGGGGCTGACGCTCTGGGAAGGTAGGTATGAAGGACGAGAGGATTTGTGGTTACGTTGGTGCGATTGCAATGGGCAGGTGATTCCTACTGGTGCCGAAGGACGAGATTTTGAGCGCCAACGGGCAGAGCGACTAGCCGAACGACTACGGACGATGGGCATTAACCCTGATGAAGTCTAAGGACGTAAGTCTTACCACAATCGTGTAATTGCGTATGCATCAAACGTTGAATTGCAGCTTACAATTGGTATCTGTTCCGCGATCGCTTGGGCAATTAGTAAACGCTCAAACGGATCTTGGTGATGATCTGGTAGTGTTGCTACTACTGTTGTGTGAGCAAAGGAAACTTCTAGGAGTTCAATTCTATTTATGCTCATTTGTTGTGGAATAAAAATCTCGAACGGTTGAGCTAGTCATAGCCTCCCAATGCTCAGCTTGGTTGCCATCTCCCAAAGGCTGGCAGAGCTGACTACCGATTGATTAGATATATCTTCAATTAGGATCTGAGCCTTCACACTAAGTTTGGAATTGCCACCAATAAACCATAAAAAGCTGCGTGTATCGAGTAACAGCTTCATTCCATATACTCTTGAGAGTCTATAAATGGAGCATTAAAGTCGTCTGACATTTGAATTAATCCCGCAGCACTACCAAACTGTGGGCGACCCTTAGTTGATGTAGCGGCAGTCGCTTGCCGAGTAGTATTATTTGGCATTCTCTGCGCTTGTTCTAAGATAAATAAGCACCTGTTAAATTTAGTAGTTCGAGATTGTGAATCAAGTTCAGTAATAAATTTCCACATCGGTAATACCAGCGTTCCCAATCCCACTATTGTTATTACAGAGTTATAAAATGAGTTGCTTCCTGGTAAATGAATCGGGATGAGCCATAAAAGTAACACAACCGTACAAGACAATATTGGTATAAAGTTAGTAAAGCTTTTTTCTCTAATTTGACTTTCCTCAATAAGTAATCTTTTGATAATCGACTCTGCAGATTTGATTTTCTCTAGATCTCCTTTAACAGACGCATAAATTATCTCAACTATTGGTTGATAAGCGATCGCATCTTCAGTAGCTCTAACGATCATTTTACCAGCCACCTCATTTTGTTTCCAGCTTCTGGATAATATTACAGTTAATCTAATAGCCAGTAGCAATAGAGAACCGATTCCAATTCCGAGAAAAAATAATATTATCATCGCATTTAAAGACCAAGGAGATATAAGTTTCCCATTCTGCTTGTACATCAATAGCGATAATAAGGTTAGGGCTAAAAAAGAAAGTAGGAATAACACAGCGTATATTGTTTCCCAATGAACTTGTTTTTTTCTTAACTTCTTTGGTTTAAATATGAGATTTTTGGGATCGAAAATATATTTTCTTGGCTCAGTGATGTCTGCAACATTAGCAAGTATCTTCAGCACGCGAAACACAGCGTCGTCTGTAGTTGAGGAACGTAGTTTAAACATTAATGCTCTTAAATTAGAGATAAACACAAAAATACTGGATAGACAATTATAAAATATTTTCCTAAAGCTCTAATTGAAAGATAATATATAACAAAGTTCAAGAGATGTATGTGGAGTGACGGCAATGATTCCAGGGGAAGTGATAACTCAGCCAGGAGAAATTGAGCTGAATTCGGGGAAACCTCGAACACAGTTGCGAGTTAGCAATCGCGGCGATCGCCCAATTCAAGTCGGCTCCCACTTTCACTTTTATGAGGTAAACGCAGCCTTGAACTTTGAGCGAGAGCGATCGCGGGGGATGCGGCTGGATATTCCCGCAGGTACAGCAGTCCGTTTTGAACCAGGTGATGAGCGGGAAGTGGAGTTAGTACCTTTTGCTGGTAGCCGTCAAGTTTACGGCTTCAATGGCAAAATTAATGGATGCCTGGAGGAATCAACATGAGTTACCGCATGGATCGCCGCGCCTACGCCGAAACTTTTGGTCCGACTGTGGGCGATCGCGTCCGCTTAGCTGATACTGAGCTATTTATTGAAGTTGAGCATGACTACACGACTTATGGTGATGAAGTCAAGTTTGGCGGCGGTAAAGTGATTCGCGATGGGATGGGACAATCGCCAATTCCTAATGCTGAGGGTGCTGTCGATCTGGCGATCACCAATGCTTTAATCCTCGATTGGTGGGGAATTGTCAAAGCAGATATTGGAGTTAAAGACGGTCGAATTGCGAAGATTGGCAAGGCAGGAAACCCATACATTCAAGACAAAGTAGACATTATCATCGGTCCTGGGACTGAGATCGTGGCTGGGGAAGGAATGATTCTGACGGCAGGCGGCGTTGATACCCACATTCACTTTATTTGTCCGCAACAAATTGAGGTAGCGATCGCTTCTGGCATTACGACGATGATTGGTGGTGGTACTGGTCCTGCCACTGGTACAAATGCGACTACTTGCACACCTGGTCCCTGGAATCTGTACCGAATGCTACAAGTAGCCGATGCTTTTCCAGTCAATTTGGGATTTTTGGGTAAGGGTAACAGTAGCAAGCCAGAAGGGTTGAGCGAACAGGTATTAGCTGGAGCAATGGGCTTAAAGCTACACGAAGATTGGGGAACAACACCCTCTACTATTGATACTTGCTTGAGTGTGGCTGACGATTACGATGTGCAAGTAGCGATTCACACCGATACGTTAAATGAAGCAGGGTTTGTCGAAGATACGATTGCTGCTTTTAAAAATCGCGTGATTCATACTTACCATACTGAAGGAGCAGGTGGCGGACACGCACCAGATATTATTAAAGTTTGTGGCGAAGCCAATGTTTTACCTTCTTCTACCAATCCCACGCGCCCTTATACAGTAAATACCTTAGACGAACATCTGGATATGCTGATGGTTTGTCACCATCTTGATGCAGGTATTCCTGAAGATGTGGCATTTGCTGAGTCACGCATCCGTCGCGAGACGATCGCTGCTGAAGATATTTTGCATGACTTAGGTGCATTTAGCATGATTTCTTCCGACTCTCAGGCGATGGGGCGGGTGGGAGAAGTGATTATTCGGACTTGGCAGACAGCACACAAAATGAAAATGCAACGGGGGGTTTTGGCGGAAGCTGTAGAGCATGATAACTTCCGAGCCAAGCGCTATATTGCCAAGTACACAATTAATCCTGCCATTACCCACGGTATTGCTCAGCATGTAGGATCGGTTGAAGTAGGCAAGTTTGCAGATTTATGTCTCTGGCATCCGGCGTTTTTTGGCGTGAAACCAGAAATAGTGATTAAGGGAGGTGCGATCGCTTGGGCGCAAATGGGAGATGCCAATGCTAGTATTCCGACACCGCAACCAGTCCACATGCAACCAATGTTTGGCAGTTTTGGTGGAGCGATCGCTGCTACTTCATTAACTTTTGTCTCTCAAGCAGCCTTAGAGAATAATATTCCGACTCAGTTAGGTTTGCGGAAGAATGCTGTTGCTGTAGCTGGAGTTAGACAGTTAAGTAAGCGAGACATGAAGTTAAACGATGCCTTGCCTCATATAGAAGTAGACGCTGAAACTTATGAAGTTAGAGCTGATGGAGAGTTATTGACTTGCGAACCAGCAACTCTTTTACCATTAGCACAGCGCTATTTCCTATTTTGACTTCAAAAATTAATATCCTCCTATGGGACCAATTGCACCATTAGGAGCGATAGTTATGCCAGCGGGAGTAGTATAGCTACCATTGGGAGCGACAATAAAACCATTCAGGCTATTTACAGTCCCAATAGGAGTAGCAATCTCCTTACCGTTGGGACTAAGAATCAAACCATTAGAAGTAATATTATCGCCATTAGGAGTAACCAGCGTTCCATTAGGCAGAATAACAGGAATCCCACCAGCATCCACTGTTCCTGTGGGAGTAGTAATTTGTCTACCTTGAGGGCTGATAATTAAACCGCTAGGAGTAACACTAGTGCCGTCAGGAGCTGTTACATTGCCATTAGGACTGGTGGTGAAGCTTCTAACACCATTTCCGGTATTACTTGGCCGAGTTAACTGCCCAGCATTGTTACCAGTTCTATTATTGGGATTGCCAGCTTGCCCGTTTGCTGGATTAGGGGTGAGAATTGGTTGACCGTAAGAACCGGAGTTCAGATTGTTAGGTGTAATAGCTGTACCACTAGGAGTATTGGTTGTTCCGTTGGGCGTAGAGAGCAAACTACTAGGAGTATTGGTTGTTCCGGTACCGTTGGGCTGCTGATTATTGGGACTTATAACGGATAGAGGCTGACTGTTTGCCGTTCCGTTGGGTGTAATGACTTGTTGATTGTTAGGGTTATTGGCGCTGTTGGGATTATTTGTCTGAGTTGGTACAACACTCGCATTGTTATTATTTACTGTTCCAGAGGTATTAAGCTGATTGTTGGGGCTGACAGTAGACTGGCCGTTGATTGTGGATGTACTTTGTGATAAAGCTGGGTGTATACCTTCCAGGCAAACTAATGAGCCTGTTGCTAGAAAGACAGCTATTATTTGTTTAAACATGATTTCTTCTCACTAACAAATATTGACTAATTAATTTACTTGTTAGCAATATTCTGTTGTAGTAACAGTAATGTAAGCCTCTTCTATTAGGTAGATTTGTATAGAAACATTGCACACCAATGGTTTAGTCTTCTGAAAGAATAGAGGTGCAAGCTCTAAGTTGAGCAACTGTCACAGATAAACACTCAACCAGGGTGAGCGACGCAATGATGAGATATCACGATTAACAATCACTGATGTCATCCCCACTCGATCGCTCCATCAAAATTGAAGTGACGATCCGAGCTTCTCAACCTGAGATATTAGAGGGGCTGGATGTATGGTTAGGCTTGGGCTTACTTTCTGATGCTCAAGTTAAGCAGTTGTGCCGCTCTTTGACGTGTCCAATTCCACAGCCAATTACTACAACTCCACCCCAAGTCAGGCTCAGGCGATCGCGAGATGTACAATTAGTTGCTACCCCAAGTCAATCCAGCCCCCCTCCCATAGTTAGGGGAATGCAGTCACTGATGACAGAACTGAGCGTCAGATGGCTGCTGTTTTTGGGAGTGTTCATGGTAGTGGTGTCCTCTGGGGTACTAGCTGCTACTCAATGGCAAAAGTTTCCACCCTCTGGGCAGTATGGGGTTTTATTAGGATATACCTTAATTTTCTGGGGAATTAGCTTCTGGGCAGGCAAGCAACCCAATTTGCAGTTAACTGCTCAAACATTACAACTTGTCACTCTCCTGCTTGTACCCGTGAACTTTTGGGCAATGGATAGCTTCGGGTTGTGGCACTATTTTGGGGATTGGTTGACAGTAGCGATCGCCACGCTGACTTTAACAGGTATTACAGTTTGGCTACTAAAAAATCGGCTTCTAGTATCTTCAAGGCGACTGACAAAACTAGAGTGGTTGCCCATATTAAATATTTTAGGACTGAGTTACCTGCACTGGGGCTGGAGGTTGCAAGAATATGCAGGGTTGCCAAAAACTCCCTTAATTGCTGTTTATCTAGGAACGATAGGTACTTGCCTAATTGCGTTTTATCAAACCCAATATCAACAACAAGCATCTTCTAGGCATCAATCTCCTCTCAGCTTCCAGACGGCTGTGGTGGTTTATGCATTAGTAGTTCTACTAGTCCGAGCAATTTTTGTGGTTCACGTAGAGGTGAGCCAACTAGGATTAGCTATTGGTATTTGCGGTTGGTTACTCATACGGCTATCTTTGCAAGTCGGAAGTTGGAAGTCGCAAGTTGCAAGTCAGCCAGCACCTTTGCAAGTCGGAAGTTGGAAGTCGCAAGTCGCAAGTCAGCTAGATCTCTCAGCTTTTCCTCCTTGGGAGAGTATTGGCATAACTTTGTTACTGACAGGCTGGCTGGTTTCAGTCGGTACAGATTTACCGTGGCAGGCAACTGCTGTGAGTGGGTTGGGTTTATGGGTGTGTACTCAACGACTGCAACGATTTTGGCACCGAGGCGATTTAGCAGTTTTATTGGGAATTGGGCTACAGACGATTTGGTTGGGATGGCGGTTAGTACCGTCGCCAGTGCAAGCTTGGGCGATCGCGACTGGCTCTCAACTGACAGGGGCGCAGCAAGTTCCTTGGGCATTACTGAGTCTGGCTTTATTTCCCTACCTAATCTTGATGGTATGGCTGAGTGATTGGCTGTATCGCTCTTTTAGAACTGCTTTAGCGAATTTTGGCGAACAGTTAGCCTTCAGTTTTGGGGTTGTGCTTACCCTGCTAGGGTTGGTAAATCCTACCTTGCGATCGCTGAACTTGCTGTTTTCTACAGTCACTTTGGCAATTGTGTCTTCTCGCCGTTCGCCTATTAGGATAAATCTGATATATCTAACGCACATTACAGGGTTACTGACTCTTGGCTCTACCATCAACTGGCTCTACCCAAATTTGAGTCGGGAAGTTTGGGCAAGCATTTTGTTAGTTGTCATGGTGGCAGAGTGGGGATTCAGCCTTGGCAATGGTGCGGCTATCTGGCGACGCAGTGCTTGGCATGTTGGTTTAGGACTAGCAGCACTAAGTTATTCCTGCTTGCAGGATTTTACAGAATATAGCCAAAACTTCAACCTTAAACAGTGGGGTGTGCTTTGGCTAGTAACACCTCTGGCGCTGACTGGAGTTGCTAGTCGAGTCGCACCACAACGTAGAGCGATCGCTTGGCTGAGTGTAGCAGCTTTGGGAATGGCTCAGTTGCTCACGCTACCGCTACCAGGAGCTAGATTAATTGGTTTGGGCATCGCTACTAGCTTGATGTTGGTAAATACACGTTACTTGCAGCTACTGCCAGTTGCTGTTATTACCATTGGGTTTGGCTTAAGTTTCACTGGGGTGCTGCTCTGGGATGGTGTGCCTGGAATCCCACAAGTATCAGCATCAGGTTGGTGTTTAGTGGGAGCGATCGCCATTTTTAGTTTATGGGTACTACGGGGTGGACTAATCAATCGTCCTGGTACGTTAGCGGCAATTTATGCTCAAGCCACTAATAATTGGGCGATCGCATTGTGTATTTTGGAACTCGTCCTGCTCACCGTCCACAGTCTAGGTGTTTATTGGCAGCTAATTTCTCCCTCGGTTGTTGTCCTGATTGCTACTGCGCTGTTAATGGGAGCGATCGCTTATCGCAGTTGGCAGCATCCTAATAACTGGGCATTTTATGGACTGGGTTGGGGTTTAGAGTTGTTGAGCATACATGCACTAGGTTTTATTCCTCATTCAGTCATTAACTTAGCAATCGTCAACTTGGCGTTAGGAATGCTCACTCAGCTTTTGGGTGATGCGTGGCGGTGGCGGCACCGAGGAGAAACCGTTCCTAGCAGTTTACACATTCTGCCACTACTGTACGCTGGGTTGAGTGTGATGCTACGCTGGGGTACTTTTAATAGCCAGACAGGCTGGTATTCTTTGGGCGTAGCTGCGATCGCTATCAGTATCGGGCGGCGGCAGCAGGAGTTCAAACCCTTGGTTTACTTGGGAATGCTCGGTATCAGTATTTCTGCTAGTGAAATTTTGTTGAATCGCATACAAGCGCCAGGAATCTCCTTTAAGACTCAATTGATTGCGATCGCGGCTCTTGGCACTGGTATCGTGTATGTCTATCGCCTGTTCTCCCCCTGGCTAAGTAACTACCTTAAACTAACCACTACAAAACTAAAATTATTTGCCCATTTTCATTGGGCTGCAAGTAGTAGTTGCTTATTACTAGCCGCCACCATTGATATTAATGCTAATTTTTTAGGATTGGGTACAGGTATATTTTTAATCATATATGCCATTTTTCAGGGACGGCACAATCTCAATTCCCAGGCAGAAGAAATCTGGGTTTACTTGGGGCTGCTGGAGATATTTGGCATCAGGAATTACTGGCTGAATACATTATTAGGACACTTATTTACTGGACCTTTGTTACCTTGGCTTGCCGCAATCGCATGTGTAGGAGGATATTTTCTCTATATTCTACCTTGGCAAAGTTGGGGTTGGCATTTAAGACCTTGGCAGCGAACCGCCATGATTCTGCCACTATTAACAATTTGGCAAACTACGTCAGTAGTTCATCAAGTTAGCTTGCTAATTGCCGCCGGTTTCTATATATTTATCGCTCAGTTAAAGCAACAAATTCGTTTCACCTATATCAGTATGGCGCTAGTTGATTGGGCAATGTGGCGCTGGTTTTCTGACTTAAATCTAACTGATGCTTTATGGTACATCACGCCGATTGGATTATCTTTGCTTTATGTTGCCCAATTCGATCCTACTTTGAAGCTACCCCAGCAGAAGCAAATACGTCATAATCTGCGGTTATTAGCTACTGGAATAATTTGTGTCGTTGCTCTTGTAATTCATCAAGATACTGGAATACAGCCGGGAATTTTAAGTCTGATTGCTATTTTTGCCGGATTGACTCTGCGAGTACGGGCTTTTCTCTACATTGGTACAGCCACTTTCTTACTAAATGGTTTTTATCAGTTAGTAGTTTTGATCTTGCACCACCCTTTTTATAAATGGATAATTGGTTTACTAGTCGGCATCAGTTTGATCTGGATTGCTGCTAACTTTGAAGCCCGTCGCACTCAGTTGAGTTCTCTAGTTCGTAACTGGCTTACCCAACTATCAACTTGGGATTGAATAGCCTCAGAAACGGATATTATAGAGAGAGCTACAATCAACCGAAACTTATGTGCAGGGCTTGAAACCCATTAATTCCAGTCAACACTACATCGCTTTTCTAAATTATGTTACTTTAAATAGGGGATGACGACTTAGAAAAACTTGAATCACAAAGCCCAGGGTAACGAACGCCTTGGCTTAACCTAGCGATCGCGCCCTACTCTCCTCACGAACCCTGCGCTCCTTGAGAATCGATTGAGAGCGATCTCACGCAAGCTGTAATCCCTGACTTTTGCCAAGCTGCCTCCATCGCCTGTGCAACGCTTATGGCAAGAGATGTTTCCACCAAAGCGAGTAGAGTTGGTCCCGCCCCACTAATTACCATACCCCAAGCCCCTGCTGCCATCGCCGCCTGCTGTACCGCCTCATAACCAGAAATCAAAGCTTGACGATAAGGCTGATGCAAGCGATCTTGTAATGCTGCTCGTAACCACTCCCCCTTTCCCGACTCCAACCCCCGCACTAATAACCCTAGATGAGCTGTATTAAAAATTGCATCAGCTCGATTCACCTGAAACGGTAATACTCGTCGTGCTTCCTGAGTTGACAGTTCAAAATTAGGAATCGCTACTACTGGCACTACACTTTCATGCCAAGGAATATCGCAAATCATCCAATTTTCTTGGGATTTAAGCAGTGGTTCTTTTAACACACTTGCAGCCAAACGACACCCTCCCAACAACGCTGGTACCACATTATCTGGATGTCCTTCAAGAGCGATCGCTAATTCCATCACCTGCCACTGTTCGAGTGGTGTCCCAACCAAGCTATTTGCCCCGACTAAACCGCCGACAATTGCTGTTGCCGAACTCCCCAACCCCCTTGCCAAAGGTACACCCAGTCGAATTTCAATTTGGACTCCTGGAGGTGTCTGCCCAATATGTTCATAAAACTTGACAAACGCCTGATAGATTAAATTACTCTCATCAGTTTGAACTCTATGTGCTTCAGCGCCAGTCACCGCAATCTGAACTGAACTAGCTGAATCAACCAGGGTAAATTTGAACTGGTTATACAAAGTTAAAGCAGCACCAATACAATCAAAACCCGGTCCTAAGTTAGCAGTTGTAGCTGGGACAGTAACAGTAATGGTAGATGGCATTGGTTAGAACACTTCCCGTTCGTTAATCGCCCGTTCCATCTTTTCTAACGCCGACTCTACCGACATTACTCCTAGCTCTCCACTAGCACGGGTACGGATACTCAGGCTGTTAGATTCCACCTCTTTTGCACCCACCACTGCCATCACTGGAATTTTCTCTTTTTCGGCATTGCGGATCAGTTTACCCAATCGCTCATTACTTGCATCTGCCTCAGCCCGAATACCGCGCGATCGCATTCGCTCTGCTACTGCCAAAGCAAAAGGTAATTGAGCCTCGCCGACTGGTAACAATCGGGCTTGGATTGGCGCTAACCACAAGGGGAAATCTCCAGAGTATTCCTCAATCAAGATCCCGATCAACCGTTCTAAAGAGCCAAAAGGAGCGCGGTGAATCATCACTGGACGTTTGCGAGAACCGTCCTCCGCTACATACTCCAAATCAAACCGTTCTGGCAGGACGTAATCTACTTGTACCGTTCCCAATTGCCACTCGCGATCGAGTGCATCTCGAACAATAAAATCTAGTTTAGGACCATAGAACGCCGCTTCTCCAATTCCCTCAAAGTGTTCCATCCCCAGCTTTTCTACCGCACGACGGATAGCACCTTCAGCTTTGTCCCAGGCATCGTCTGAACCAATATGCTTATCGGAAGTTGGATCGCGAAAACTCAGTCTTGCCTTAAAGTTTTGTAGTCGCAGACTCTTAATTACTGACAAAATTAGCTCGACTACGCTCTCGAATTCGCTGTCTAACTGCTCTGGGGTGACGAACAAATGCGCGTCATCTTGAGTGAAACCCCGCACTCGCGTCAGTCCACCCAGTTCGCCTGATTGCTCGTATCGGTATACTGTGCCAAATTCTGCTAACCGGATTGGTAGTTCTCGATAGGAACGTAATGTACTCTTGTAGATTTGGATGTGGAAGGGGCAAGTCATCGGTTTGAGGACAAAGGCATCATCTTCCGTCTCACCCATCATGGGAAATATGTCTTCTTTATATTTTTGCCAGTGACCAGAAGTTTTGAACAGCTCAACTCGACTGATATGAGGCGTGACAACTTGTTGATAGCCGCGTTTGATCTGTTCCTGCTTCAGGAAGTCTTCCAGGGTTGAGCGCAACACCGTGCCTTTAGGTGTCCACAACGGTAAGCCTGGTCCCACTTCATCGCTAAAAACAAACAAGCCCAGTTCCTTGCCTAGTCGTCGGTGATCTCGCTTGATTGCTTCTTCTTTACGGCGCTTGTATTCTGCCAACTGCTCTGGAGTTTCCCATGCTGTGGCGTAGATCCGTTGCAACTGAGCCTTGGTTTCATCTCCCCGCCAATAAGCCCCGGCAACGCTTTCCAATTCGAGCGCTTTAGGGTTCAGTTCGCTAGTATTCTCTAAATGAGGACCAGCACATAAATCCCACCATTCCGTCCCTAGATGATAGATCGAGATTGGTTCTTCAATCCCTGCCAGAATTTCTAGCTTGTAAGGTTCGTTAATTGCCTTAATTCGGTTAAAAGCTTCCTCGCGGCTGACTTCCTCTCGAATTACTGGCAGTTTGCGATTAACGATCTTGATCATCTCCTTTTGGATCGCCTTCAAATCGGTTTCAGTAAATGGATCGGGATTGTCAAAATCGTAGTAAAATCCGTTTTCAATCCAGGGACCGATTGTTACCTGCGCTTTCGGGAACAACTTCTGCACCGCCATTGCCATGACATGGGATGCTGTATGACGTATTTTTTTTAAGGCTTCAGATTCGCTGGTTCGGGGCAGATTAATCTTCTCAGGTTGTACCGATGGAGAATCTGGATCTGATTTGGGCATTGACTGCTGAACCATTGCGACTTCGTTTAAATATGATTTACACTCTAGTACTACATAGTACTACTTTTGACTTTGCAAGTCATTCTTTAAGTTTACAGATAATTGCAGGCATCTTGCCTTAACTAACTAACTTGACGGCAACCAGATGCTAAATGTACTACCTGGACCTAATGCTGCATCAAATACGTGCAAAGATGGGCTATCTACTTCAATTTCACCCCGCATCTGTTCGACTAACTCTTTGGCGATCGCTAAGCCTAATCCAGTTCCAGGAATTTCTGATTTTGCCTGTATACCCCGGTAATGCCGCTCAAATACATGATCTAAATCTGCTGCTGGAATCCCTAAACCAGTGTCACTGATACTAATCCGTTGACGCTCCTGTTGAGTCACCTCAATGTACACCTTTCCTCCCGACGGGGTGTACTTCAATGCATTATCGATTAAATTGCTCAAAACTTCCCGCAAGACCTTAGCGTCAGCTCTGACTGGTGGTAGGTTGGGGGGAATTACAGTTTGGATTTCTAAATTTCGCTCTAGAGCGATCGCCCTCGCTGTTGCCAGCAGAGATTCCATCAGCTCAGATACTAGACAGGAAGTTTGTATCCCAGCATCAGGTAACAGCGGCATTGGTTGCACTCTTGCCTCCATTAACAGTGGCGGCAGTAACTTTTTCGGTTCTAAGTCTTCTATTGTAAGGTCAATCGCTCGATCGAACTGTTGCAGTAAATCCTGGAGGCGATCGCTCTCTCGTACCAAGTTCGCTGCTACTTCGCGGTTACTGTCTCCAGGCAAAAGACGTTTGATCAGTAGTTTGCCAAAAGTCCGCAACGCCATTAAGGAATTGCGAAACTGGTGTAACACATTATTTAAAAGATCTCGCTGCTTGACTCGGAGGCGCTGCTGTTGAATCAGCTCCTGCTCAAACCACTCTCGACGACGATCTAACAATCTAGCCAAGGTTAACGTCTGAGCAATCCGTTCGATTTCCGATCGCTCAATCGAGTTCCAGGCTCGATCTTCCCTACCTGTCACCAGCAATCCCAATACCACCCCTTCGTGAATTAGAGGTAAAACAATCTGCGTACTTGGCAATAGAGGAAAATTTAGATCTTCTATCCGATGCTCGGCTCCTGTACGTTTGAGATATCCCAACTGGTTTGGTAATGCTACAGTTCCCTCTGGCGATCCCCCTTGAATTAACTGGGGAGTCGCTTCACTGCTTGCTGCTTGCAATATTGGCATCCAAGTATTCGATCTTCCCCACACCGCTGTTTCCGGATAAGCTACCACCGGAATTAACCCTGGCGACGAATCCCCCTCTACCAGATCTTCTGTTAAGTACACAACGCTCAAAGCTGCTCCTAATCCTTGGGTTAGCAAGGCTACCTGGAAATGACATAGAGCAATAAATTCAGAACTAGCAGAAGTCAACATGAGAGAGAAAGAGAGGTTTGTATCATAAACTTAATATAAGTTGAACTTTTAAGCTGGGACGGATATACTGGCGACGGCTTTTGTAACCGTAACTACAATCATTATTGCAAAATTAGGAGGACAAGACGTTGGCAAGGAGACGGAAGCGAAAAAGTCGTCGTCGTCAGGAAGGACGCCGTATCCTCGAACATGTGCCTCAATATAGCATTGAGAGTGGCGAAGATAAACCTGTCACTGCGGCACGAAAATTCATTCAAGCTGAGGGTATTTTACCACCAGCACTGCTACTTGTTAAACGGAACGAACATACTACAGACCGTTATTTTTGGGCAGAAAAGGGGCTATTTGGAGCTCAATATGTAGAAGAAAATCATTTTTTGTTTCCTAGTCTGCGGGTGTTGGAAAGCCCTCCAGAGAAGGAGGTTGTTGCTGGGCGTAGCCGCTGAAACAATTATGGAAGTTGTACTGTAATTCCTGAGAAAGCAATTTTTCAGGGATTACAGCTAAAGTACTCTACTCTGCCTCTACTACTTTTAGATTTAGCGCTTTTTGCAGTTCAAGTAGTTCATCTCGATGGGCAATAACGGTGATTTGACTTTGCGGTTGTGTTTTTTCGCTGTCTATTGCTTCCAACTTCAGCGACACTCGCTCCTTGCGCCCTGCTTTTTTCCAGTAAAAAATACCAGCTACAGGTGACATTAGCACTAAAGCAAACAAAAAAATACTTGGGCGAGGAAATAGTAGTGATACAACCAGTACCAAGCACATACTGCCGACTGCTGCTAACAGTGTGAGAAAAATCGCGAGAAAAACGCTAGGTCGAACAATTCCTTCAAAAGTAACTTGGTGCTGTTGTGCGTTTGAGCTGGTTACTTGATAGGAACGTGCTTGAAAATACTGCTGTAATTGAGCGATCAAGGCAGGCTCAGGCTGCCCAGAAACTAGTCTGACTTGTTGCAGCCGCTCCTTAACCGAAGCGCGGATAAAGAAAAACAGTCCAACCGCTAACAACAAGGTCAGAAATAAGGTAGATGGGAGAATAGCAGTATTCACGGTGTTTTGTTACAAAAGCTAACTTATTCAACTATAGTTGTTTACTTGCTGCCTTTGATTTGCGTAGTTATGCCAAAAACTAGCCAATTCCTCAGCCAGAATTAGCCAGTGTGAAGAAACCCGATACATCCGCCGAGGACGTCCGCGTCCTTCAACTTTCTTCCAATAGCCAGTGATCGCTTTTTCATCTTCTAAAAATTTCAACGCACTGTAGAGGACTGTATCAGAGAGCCGATAATGAGAATCATCTGCCTCTAGTAGCTGAATTAACTCTGTTCCACAAGACTCTCTGGTTAATAAAATTGATAGAACGTAGTATACTGCCAGTTCCTGACCTAAATAAGTTGGGGGAGGATTTTGAAAAAACCGATAGATATCCTCAAGTTTCATACAAAGGCTCCAAGGAAACCTCCGGCTTGTAGTCGGGGGGATACCAATTTCCTTTCGTGGAAGCCGTCGAGCGCCATTCAACCCATACAAATAATTGAGATAGGCTCAAACATCTCGCCAGTAAAAAGTCTTGAATCATTGTTCTGCGATTCAAATGGAATCTGCTCAAATTTAAGGCAAGATTGCCGATGTTCGCCCAGATTTTCTCCATAAACTGTTGAACGCCAGTTGCTCTACGCCAGTTCCCTACTGAGGGAAACCCGCCCACGGGGGTGGCGTGAGACCCCAAGACCGCACTGGCTCCTCAAATGGTGTGCGAAAACCAAACCATCGCGGTTGAGGACTTGGCAGGGAACAACCACAATTTAAGAGTTAGCGAGAGCTGAACTTTTATTAAATATATAATATACAACAAGTACTGAGTTTTATCCGTTTTTAAAAAGCTGAATCAGCTTAATTTAATTTATTTAATCAGAGAAAAATCTGCTAATTCCTAAAAGTTTAATTTACTCCAAGACGTAGGAAAGAAAGAATATTAATCGTGCTAATTATGCTGATTGATTCTTCAGGTGCTTTGGCTGGGAAATCCAAGTGTGGTAGGAATTAATCACTAGACAGTCAATTAGGTACGAATATGCCAGACCAGTCAGATCGCGCTCCATCCTCAACAACATTCCGGCAGATTGCTGTAGCTTTTCGGCTTGTGGGTTGGACTAGCTTGTGGATTCAGTTAGTGCTAGGGGTAGTTTCGATCCTAGTTTTGCTATTTGCCAGTGTTAGTCGTAACTTGGGTACCGAAGCCCAAAAAACTCCAGGAACTGGGTTTGGTAGCCTTTTGGCAGTGGCAGGAGTGATTACGTTGGGATTGGGTGTCTATTTAGCTTTCCGTTGCACTCAAATTGGCAAACAGCTACAGTCCCCCGATGCCAATCAGCGTCCACGCAAGGCAGATACAATTCAAATTCTCAGATTTAGTCTAATTGTGAATTTAGTCGGGATGTTGGTGACTATCATAGGAGCGCAAGCCATTGTTGGCGCTTTGATTCTTCGTTCTCTATCTGTGCCTCAAGGTGTGGGAGCGGCGTTTACCAATCCCAACGAAATTATTCGCCCTGTCGATATTTTTGTGGTGCAGGCGAATACTAATACTGTCGCAGCCCATTGGGTAGGAGTGGTAGCTTCGCTGTTCTTGCTTAACCGTGTGTCTGGGCGTTAGTAGAGATAAGATAGGTAAGTAATTTTGAGCAAAATCTGTGCTGGATATTAAGCAGATTCGAGAAAGTCCACAGCTGGTGCAGGAGCTTTTGCATCGTCGCGGTGATTACGACATTCAGCCGCTAATTGAGTTGGATCGGCAACAACGGCAATTGGAGGGAACGCGATCGCAACTGCAAGCCAGAAGTAATGAAATTGGCAAGTTGGTGGGGCAAAAAATGAAAGCGGGTGACAATCCCCAAGCTCCAGAGATAGAAGCTCTCAGACAAGAAGGCAACGAGATTAAAGCTCATCTTGGCGAACTAGAACCCCAGGAAAAGAACCTGAAAACCCAGCTAGAAACACTGTTACTCGCACTGCCTAACTTACCCAGCGAATCTACACCGCTTGGTAAAGATGAGGATGAGAATGTAGAAGTACGGCGTTGGGGGGAAGAGTACATTTCCGCATCTGAGGTGCTGCCACATTGGGAAATTGGCGAACAATTAGGTATTTTCAATTTCGAGCGTTCTACCAAAGTTGCTCAAAGCCGTTTTGTGACTTTGATTGGCGCTGGTGCTGCTCTGGAACGGGCGCTGATTCAGTTTATGCTCGATCGGCAGATAGCAGCAGGGTATGTTGAGGTTATACCTCCATTGCTCGTTAATACTCAGTCACTAACTGCGACGGGACAACTGCCGAAATTTGCCGAAGAAAGCTTTAAGTGCGATCGCGACGATCTATGGCTTATTCCAACAGCAGAAGTCCCTGTGACTAATCTTTATCGCGATGAAATTCTCTCAGTAGAAGATTTGCCGATTTACCACTGCGCTTACACTCCTTGTTTCCGTCGGGAAGCTGGCAGCTATGGAAGAGATACGCGGGGTTTAATTCGACTGCATCAATTTAACAAAGTTGAACTGGTGAAATTCGTCCATCCTAGTACCTCGGAAACGGAACACCAACAACTCGTGCGAGATGCCGAGGCAATATTGCAAGCTTTACAATTACCCTACCGAGTGATGGAATTGTGCAGTGGCGATTTGGGGTTTGGGGCAGCAAAGTGCTACGACTTAGAGGTTTGGTTGCCTTCATCTGGTAAATATCGCGAGATTTCTAGCTGCTCTAATTTCAGAGATTTTCAAGCGCGGCGAGGCAGCATTCGCTTTAAGGAAGTCGGCAAGAAAGGCACTCAGTTAGTCCATACACTGAATGGTTCTGGCTTGGCGATTGGGCGAACAATGGCAGCAATTTTAGAGAACTATCAACAACCGGATAAGACAGTACGAGTACCCACAGCACTGCAACAATACCTCCGATGTGAGGTCTTAACTGGTGTAAAGCTCTAGAATTAAAGAAATGTTGAACAAGATTAAGATTTTCTATGTCAGTTTTGGCAGCGATCGCAGTTTTAGCTCTCCTGATCGTGGTACATGAATTGGGACACTTCATTGCCGCTCGATCTCAAGGAATCCACGTTAATCGCTTTTCTTTAGGCTTTGGTCCAGTTTTATGGAAATATCAAGGACCAGAGACCGAATATGCCATCCGGGCTTTTCCCCTTGGTGGTTTTGTTGGCTTTCCCGATGATGACCCTGATAGCGAAATTCCTCCCGAAGATCCAAATTTACTCCGCAACCGCCCTGTTCTCGACCGCGCGATCGTGATCAGTGCTGGAGTGATCGCCAATCTAATTTTCGCTTACTTCCTTTTGGTAGCCCAGATTGGAACGGTAGGAATGCCAACACTAAACTTCGAGCCTGGAGTTTTAGTCGCTCAAGTGTTCACTCAAGAGGATGTTGCGAAGACAGACATCACAGAAGGTTTAGCTTTGGCAGCAACTCAAGCAGGCATCAAGTCAGGAGATGTAGTTTTAGCAGTTGACGGTAAAGAATTGGGTGACTCTCAAACAGCAATTCAGTCACTCAAGCAATTAATTGAAGAACATCCCAACCAGCTCTTATCTTTGTTGATTCAAAGAGACGACAAGCAATTAACTTTTTCTGTGACACCATCGGCATCAAAAGATGGTACAGGTCGTATCGGTGTCCAGTTAGCTCCTAATGGTAAGATTGAGCGCTACCATGCTACTAGTGTATTCGACGCTTTTGGTCATGGTGCCACTGAATTTCAACGGATTGTATTTCTTACAGTTCAGGGGTTTGGCCAATTAATTAGTAACTTTGGTCAAACAGCCGCGCAAGTAGCTGGTCCAGTAAAGATTGTAGAGCTTGGTGCTAGCATTGCCAGTACAGATGCCGGTAACTTGTTTCAATTTGCCGCTCTGATCAGCATCAACCTTGCCATTATCAACATTCTGCCCTTACCAGCTTTAGACGGCGGTCAGTTAGCCTTTCTCTTAATTGAAGGATTGCGCGGCAAACCGTTGCCTACCGGCATTCAAGATGGAGTCATGCAAACTGGACTGATGGTATTGCTGGGCTTAGGGATTTTCTTGATCGTGCGCGATACTGCTAATCTACCCTGGATTCAGAGTTTATTCTAATCAACAGTCGCTCACTAAATTCTCTTCTTGCCCTCTGCTCCCCTGCCTCTTCTAGGCGATCGCAATTCATATGAGCATTACTACTGCAAAGTGGTCAGCTAAAAAGCAGCGTGCTTTGGAAATTATGATTCGCCTGAAACGCCTCTATCCAGATGCGCCCTGTACGTTGAACTACCAAACGCCAGTACAGCTTTTGGTAGCTACTATCCTCTCGGCTCAATGTACAGATGAGCGTGTCAATCAAGTGACACCAGAGTTGTTTCGCCGTTTTCCTGACGCATCTGCTTTAGCAAAGGCGGATTTAGCTGAAATAGAGACTTTGGTACGTTCTACGGGATTTTATCGCAATAAGACAAAAAACATCCAAGCCGCTTGTAGTCTGATTACGACACAATTTGGTGGTCAAGTACCAAAACGGATGGAAGATCTTTTGCAGTTGCCAGGAGTAGCACGAAAGACGGCAAATGTGGTACTTGCCCATGCTTATGATATTCATGCTGGGGTGACGGTAGACACGCATGTTAAGCGTTTAAGTCAACGCTTGGGGCTAACTGAACATACAGATCCAATTCGGATTGAGCGAGATTTAATCCGGTTGTTGCCGCAGGAAGATTGGGAGAATTGGTCAATTAGGCTAATCTACCACGGTCGAGCTGTCTGTAAAGCGCGGACTCCGGCTTGCTCGGCTTGTGTACTTGCCGATTTATGTCCATCTGCTAATCTGCCCAAGGATCGACTTGCATCAAGTGAGCCAGTTTTAGCTCAAGAACTAGTTGATGAAAATTCCGTTATTGCCGCCCCACGACTTTAAAGGGGTTAAGATGAAGAGTGGTATCTCAAATGCGATCGCAATTACAGAGTTTATGGCTAAAAAGAGCATGATTGAGCGCGAGAAAAAGCGCATAAAAATAGTAGAAAAGTATGCAGAAAAGCGGGAAGCGTTGATTGAACAATTTCAGACTACGGGTTCACAACGAGAAAAACTGGAGCTACACCGACAAATTCAGCAGCTACCGCGTAATAGTAGTCGTACCCGCGTGAGAAACCGTTGCTGGGTAACGGGGCGTTCTAGAGGCTACTACCGTGACTTTGGTCTTTCTCGCCATGTATTCCGAGAATGGGCGCATGAAGGTCTTCTGCCAGGAGTCGTTAAGTCTAGCTGGTAGTCATTGTCCGCAGCAGCGTCCGATGCCTAAACTGTCTAAGAGTAGATCGCTAACAGCGTTGGCGATCGCAAACTCTCCATAAAAGCTTTGAGAAAAATCAAATGCCTGCATTTCAGTGACAATTGCAATCACCAGTGAGCCTAAGTCATTTTCTCCTTCCATTCGCTGCCGTACAAAAATCTGAGCCGCTCGTTGAGCAATCTGTCGATTGACTGGTTCAGGGATAAATTCTCGGTCGAGCCATTGATGTAATACTTCTCGCAACCATTCGCCCTCTTGCTCAGGATTTTGAGAGGGCGGTAAAATGATGGGTGGAATTGGTTCAGACATCTTGCAACTGAGCTACTAATAACGCAATTGGCGTTTCAATTATTATGCGGCTTGGCGATCGCGCTTGGCTAGATCTTAATCGGTTCTCAACTTCATGGTTAACGTTTCCGCCATCATTGAAGGGTATGCTAGAGGTTATTTCCTCATGGCTGATGAGGATAACGGCTTGGGGTGGTATTCTAGCCGCGAACGGACTTTGATCCCTTTAGATGAACGATTTCGTTACCCCAAGTCACTACAGCGAGTCCTTAATTCCGAGCGGTTTACTATTGCGATTAATCGAGACTTTAAGGCTGTAGTTGCAGGCTGTGCCGATCGCGAAACAACTTGGATTTCATCAGAGTTACAAGAAATTTACTGGGCGCTTTATCAGGCAGGTTGGGCTTATAGCTTTGAAACTTGGCAGGGAGAGCAGTTGGCAGGGGGAATTTTAGGGTTGGTGATTGGCGGAGTCTTTATTGGGGAGTCGATGTTTTATCAAATTACCGAAGGCTCGAAGGTGGCATTGGTGAAGTTGGTAGAACGGCTGCGATCGCGCCAGTTTGTCTGCTTTGATGCTCAAATGATGAACCCGCATCTGGAGCGCTTTGGAGCTTATATAGTTAGCGATCGACAATATCAAGTGTTGCTCAAACAAGCATTACAGCAGCGTTGTTTACTTAAGTAATCCCACTCAAATCTTCAATAAATTCAGCTTTCCATCACAATGTTGAGCCTAAGTGCGCCAACTTTGGATGTGGTTTTGTTAAAATTCTGTCACAATGTAAATTGTCTCTGTAATATCACTTATAGTATAGATACTGTCATTGGCAGTAAAATTGTGTTATCTCACTACAAGTATTTCAACTGCTGAGTGTATAAAGGTCTGAACCCGACCAGTACCCGTTCAAAGAGATTCTAATCAAGCCAATATTTAGTTGATCTTTATCGCAAACAAGGAAAACCAAAATATGAAGAAGTTAGTACTAGGCTTGGTGTTAAGTAGTATCACTATGATGGAGCTACCTGTGATGGCACAAGTAAAATCTCAACTTGCCGCAGAGCCACGCAAAAGTTCAAGTCCTGTTTGTTCGGTGACAAAGGCAGGTCACAATAGTTGTGGCTCAAACGTCATTTCCCAACTGCCTCCGTCCACAGACTATGAGTAAGTTTGTCCGCCCGATCAGCCGGATGGTTATGTTCGCTGTAATTCAATCGTCTCTGTTAGCAATGCACATGTTTGTCCGCTTGCTCCGCCGCTTGGTTATGTTCGTTGTCATTCAATGGTCGTAGTTCGTAACGCAGGAACGCCGTTTTTCGGGAATCTTCCTATTGGGTACAGCCCTAGTCAGTTACTAGCCGCCTATCAGCTTACAGATGCAGCCAAGAACTTGACAAACACGACAATTGCAATTGTTGATGCCTATGATAGTCCAACAATTGAAAATGACCTTAATGTTTATAGCAACACTTTCGGCCTGCCTGCATGTACTACAGCAAACGGTTGTTTTAACAAAGTAGACCAGAACGGGGTGGTTGTTAGTCCTACAAAGTCAATTAATACTAACCCACAACCTAACTCCAGTTGGGGTTTAGAGATTTCACTTGATGTAGAAATCGCACATGGTATTTGTCCGAACTGTAAGATCTTGCTAGTAGAGGCTGACTCAAACTCTTTCGTCAATCTTGGGCTAGCAGTGAATCAAGCCGTCAGCATGGGAGCTAATGTAGTTTCAATTTCTTACGGCAGTGACGAATATAGAAAAGAGATCTACTACGACCGATATTATAATCATCCTGGCGTAACAATTGTAGCATCATCAGGTGACACTGGCTATGGTGTTCAGTATCCTGCGGCTTCACCTTATGTTACCGCAGTTGGTGGTACAACACTTGTTCTTAACCAAGACAATACTCGAAATACCGAGACTGCATGGAACGGTGGTGGATCTGGCTGTAGTACGTTTGAACCTAAACCCAGATGGCAACCAGATCGGGTATGCAAAAATAGAACAGTTGTAGATGTGGCAGCAGATGCAAATCCAAGTACTGGAGCTGCAATTTATAACTCTACACCTTCTGTCTACGGTCAAGGCTGGCTTACACTTGGTGGTACAGGCTTGTCTGCACCAATAATCGCTGGTGTATACGCAGTAGCTGGTAATTCAAGTTCGATCAACGCTACATCACGCATCTATACAAATACTGCGATGCATTATCTCTATCGTGTTACATCTGGAGCTAACGGGTACTGTAGCAATGCTTACTTGTGTGATGCGTCCTATGGTTACACCCAATATGGCTACAACGGACCTACTGGGTTTGGGACACCAATTGGTCCTAATGCTTTCTAAAATAGGGAGCAGGGACAAAGGAAAATTTCGCGTTTACTATATGGGCAAGTGGTGCGCGAAAAACAATTGCTGTTTATGTAAGAGGTTGGTATCATGAGCCAAGGTAAGAACGTTCTTGGGGGAGAGCTTGAGACCTGCTGCACTTCTCCAATGACTGGATTTTATCGAGATGGAATCTGTCGCACAGGAGTGGGTGACGTTGGCACGCATGTCGTCTGCGCCCAAGTGAGCGAAGAATTCTTAGAATTTACCAAGTCGAGAGGAAACGATTTGAGTACACCAGTACCAACGTCCAATTTTCCCGGTTTAAAGTCGGGCGATCGCTGGTGTTTATGTGCCTCAAGATGGCAAGAGGCATTAGAAGCGGGTGTGGCACCAGCAGTAATTTTGTCAGCTACTCATACATCTGCTTTAGAATACGTTTCTTTGGATGAACTCAAGCAGCACGCTCTTGAATAGAATGACATTTTTGTATAGCTCCTGGCTTGGGCTTGGGCGATCGCTCGAAGTTGAACCAGTAGCAGGACAAAAAGCTTTTGACGATCTGGCAGCAGCTTATTCTAGTCCAGGTCGTTACTACCACACGCTTGAACACATTTACCACGTACTTAGCACGATTAAGACTTTACAATCCCAAGCCAAAGATCTAACTGCTCTCCAACTCGCGGCATGGTTTCACGATGTCGTGTATGATTCCCAAGCTCAAGATAATGAAGAAAAGAGTGCTGATTACGCCGATCGATTACTTCAATCGTTAGAGATTCCATCTAATAAAATTGCTGCGACTTCTCACCTAATCCGAAACACAAAACACCACCAAGCGGCTTCAGATGATATAGATAGTCAAATCTTACTTGATGCCGATCTAGCAATTCTAGGCACTAACCTAGTCCAGTATCAGGAGTATGCCCGTGCCATTCGTCAAGAATATGCCTGGGTACCAGAAGCGCAGTATTTCAGAGCGCGTAGGCAGGTGTTAGAAAGATTTTTACAGCGCGAACGCATCTACTTTACAGATTGGATGTTTGAGGTAGCTGAGCTAGCAGCTAGACACAATCTCCAGGCAGAAATTCAGTCGTTTTTATAGAAATATGGATTATTCGATCAAAGATTTGGGGGCTGAAATCCTATTAGTAGAACATCTACTCGCCCCGACTCTGTGCAACCACATTATTCAAGTGGCAGAGTACTGCAATTTTGAACCGGCTACGATTTTAGTCAAAACGGTCGATCCACATGTCCGTAGTGGTAGTTTCTTACCACTCAACCTGAGCAATTCACTCCAGCAGTCAACTAATCAACTATTACTTGGTCAAATTGCGATTGTTCAGCAGTTGCTG